>OBIA01000411.1_pt1 | contig 29483 bp, 26 predicted proteins | sample 1519911 | NCBI WGS metagenome assembly OBIA01 (sample SAMN04209236, study PRJEB22552) | human gut metagenome | biome: gut; material: feces | host: Homo sapiens | place: USA: Oklahoma | reverse complement strand
AGCTAGCGCTGCGCCAGTCGGCGCTATCGCTTTAACGCTTTTTTCGCTTCTCCATTTATAGCCCCTCAGTCGCTGCGCGACAGCTCCCCCAATGGGGAGCGGGCACGTCCGCAGCGCCGCGCTTTCGCAGAAAGCGGCGCTGCAAATGCCGTTTGCCGTTACGACCCCTCCCGTGAAAATAGCGTTTGGAGCGCTCCGCAGAGCGCGACAAACGCGAAATTATAAATATCCTTTCCACTGAATATGCGCAAAGCGAACGCGGAGCGCATTTCAAATCGTCCCGCCCTCTTGTATTTATCATATCTTTATTGACAACAAACCGCACTTTGCCGTAAACTGAGAGCATAAAACCGGCGCTGCGCCGGAAAAGGGGCGTAAAACAAATGAACGATACCGTACACTTTGAAAAAACTCTCTCCAGCGAGACCCTGTTCGAGGGGCGGGTCATCACCCTGACCAAGGACACCGCGCTGCTGGAAAACGGCAAGACCGCTACCCGCGAGGTGGTGCACCACCACGGCGGCGCCTGCATCCTGCCCTATTTTGCAGACGGCACCATCTGCATGGTGCGGCAGTTCCGCTATGCCATGCAGCAGCAGCTGTGGGAGCTGCCCGCCGGTAAGCTGGAAAAGGGCGAGGATCCCTTTGCAGCCGCCAAGCGGGAACTGGAAGAGGAGTGCGGCCTGACCGCCGACAACTACATCTCGCTGGGCGAGTTCTACCCCACCGTGGGCTACGATACCGAGGTCATCTACACATGGGTAGCCACCGGTCTGCACGAGACCAAGATGCACCTTGATGCGGACGAGTTCCTGACTCCCGACCGTGTGCCGCTGGAAAAAGCGTACCAGATGGTCATGAGCGGCGAGATCAAGGACGGCAAGACCATTGCGGGCATCCTGAAGCTGAAGGCTCTGCTGGCCGAGGGCAAGCTGTGATCTTATACGAGGACGCCGCCCTTGTGGTACTGGACAAGCCCGCCGGGCTTTCCAGCGAGGAGGGCGTGCCCGCCGCGCTGCGGGCCCACTGGAACACGCCCGACGCCTTTGTGGGGGTGGTGCACCGGTTGGACACCGGTGTGTCCGGGTTGATGGTCTATGCCCGCACCCCGGCGGCTGCCGCCGCCCTGAGCCGTCAGGTCACCCAAAGTCAGGACGCCTACGCCGTGCAGGACGGCCGCGCCGAGGGCAAAGCCGCCGCGCCGCAGTTCGTCAAGCAGTACCGTGCGGTCATCGCCGGTACGCCGGACGCGCAGCTGCCCGCCGCCGGGGTGCTGCGGGACTACCTGTTCAAGGACAGCCGCAAGGGCCGGGTGTTCCCGGTCAGCCGTCCCCGCAAAGGGGTGCGGGAGGCGGTGCTGGAATACCGCATCCTTGCCACGGCAGGGGAGAACAGCCTTGCCGAGATCACCCTGCACACCGGGCGCACCCATCAGATCCGGGTGCAGTTTGCCAGCCGCAGGCACCCGCTGTACGGCGACGGCAAATATGGCAGCCGCCAGAAGGGCAGCATCGCCCTGCAAAGCTGCGGCCTGCGCTTTGTGCACCCGGACACCGGCAAGCCCATGGCCTTTTCTCTGCCCCTGCCCGCCGCCGCACCGTGGAAGGAGTTTTTGGAATAAGGCTGTTGCACATGGTCAACATCCTCGCCCTCTCCGTCTTTGCTCCGCAAATCCACCTCTCCCAAAGGGAGAGGCCTTGGCAAAAAGATGAAGTTTGCGTGGACTGCCAAGGGCTCCCACTTTGGGGGAGCTGCCGAGCAAAGCGAGGCTGAGAGGGCGAGCCCGCTAAAGGAACAATCATTTCAATTAGGTGAGTGATATGGAACAGCAATACAAGACTGATGCCGAAATTTACGCCGTGCTGGAGCGGGAGATCATCGATCTGACCGTCCGTCCCGGCTCTGCGCTGAGTGAGAATCCGCTGTGCACCCGGTTCGGTGCGCCGCGCTCCATGATCCGGGTGGTGCTGCAAAAACTGCAGGAAAACGGGCTGGTGCGCATCGTGCCCTACAAGGGCACCACCGTCACCCGGCTGAACCGGCGCATCGTGGACGAGCTGATCTACGAGCGCACCGCTGTGGAGGGGCGCATCCTGCGCGATTTTGCCCCCATCGCCACCCCGGCGCAGCGGGCGCAGATCCGTGCGCGGGTAGACGCGTACGAAGCCCTTGCCCGTGTCGAGAACCCGGACTTCAACAAGCTGTACGAAGCCGACTGCCGCCTGCACGAGACGTGGTTTTCTGCCATGGACAAGATGTACCTGTGGAGCACCTTACAGAACGCCCACGCCGATTACAGCCGTTTCCGTATGCTGGACACCATGACCACCGGCGGGTTGGACGAGGTGATCGCCGACCACCGCAACCTGCTGAACGCCATCGAGCGGTGCGACCTTGCCGCCTTTGAGCCGCTGGTGGAGCGGCACCTATACGGCGGTATCCGCCGCCTTGGCAGCAAGCTGACCAAGGAATACGCCGACTTTTTTGAGCCGGAGACCGTAAAATAACGCAAAATTGTTCCACGGGGAACAACAAAAACGAGAGCCACCCGGCGCGCCGGGTGGCTCTCGTTTTTGTTTATGGTTTTCTCGGGGAAATGTATCTTAGCCGATGGTTAGGCCTGCAATGCTGGGCTCCAGAGCCTGAACGGTGCTCGGGTTGATCTGATCAGTGATATCGATATACTGATTCAGGATCGTCTCAAAGTCCAGATACTTTGCATCTGCCTTGTACTCGATACGGGTGAAGGTCATGCGCATCGTTACAAGTTCCTCGCCGTTAAGATATTCTTTTACCTCTGTATACTTCGGCGTGATGCTGTTGCCTTCATAGTAATAGGCAATGACCATTTTCAATTTTCCCTCTTCGGTGGGCAGTTCATAGGTCTGGGTCTCAATGTAATAATTGCCCTTCGTTTCCTGCTTGAACTTGAGACCTTCGATCGGCATAACATTGCCGGGAATACCGCTGCCTATCGAAGTACCACTGATCGTAGCAGAATAGCAATAGCCAAGCTTGCCCTGATCTTTCACGCGTTCATCAGGAATAAGAGCCCACCCTTTCTGCTTTGTCAGATCAACAAGCACGGTCTGGCTTTCTGTCGCTCCATTGCTCCGGGTCGTAGCCTGCTGATAAGTACGGCTGCCATTGGTCACAACCAGCATATCGGCAGTCGCGCTCTGACCATTCCCAACAGCATCCAGTTTTGCGCCCAAGGTATAGCTGGTGCCAAGTTTCTGGTAGAATTTTGCCGTCCGGCTGTTCTTGTAAGCAACATTCTCTTCCTTGTCCTCGGTGCTGCCGGAGTTGGAGCTGCTGTCAGCGCTGGAGCTGGAGCTGCTGGAGCTGGAACTGCTGTCAGCGCTGGAGCTGCTGGAGCTGGAGCTGCTGGAGCTGGAGCTGCTGCCAGGATTGCTGGAACTGGGTGCATCGGTGCCGCCGCAGGCCGTCAGCAATGAAACAGACATGACTGCTGCCAATGCAACGGCTGCAATTTTCTTGGACAATCTCATCTTGATGTTCCTCCTGTTTTTGGTTTGAAGATTCAAACAGAAACGAACCCCTGAATGTTTCTATTTGTGCCCCTAGCTTAGTTCTCTCAAACGGACTTGTCAAGCACCTTTCTATTTTTTGTAATTTTGTTTAAAAAACGGCTTAAAAAATTGACATTCTGATCCTGTATTTTGCTTTGCTTGCAGGAAAAGTAATTCTATGCAGACCCCTTATTCTTCAGAACACCCCGGTGATGAAAATTTCCAGTCCGATGCCAATGAGGATAACGCCGCCCAGGATATTCGCCTTGCCGGAAAGCTGTGTGCCGAACTTTTTACCGATGCGCAGACCCGCCATGCAGAGGATGAAGGTGACCACCGCAATGATGATAGCAGCGGTGAGCGCCATCAGCCAGCCGTATTCCGAGATGGTAAAGCCCACCGAGAGAGCATCAATGCTGGTGGCGACACCCTGCATGAACAGCGCCCCGGCGCTGAGCTCTGCCGCTTCTTCGGCTTCCTCGCCGTGGATACCGTCCATCAGCATCTTGCCGCCGATGTAGCTCAGCAGCGCCAGCGCGATCCACGGGATCAGGGTCTCAAAGGACGAGAACAGCTCCACGATGGTATGCACGCACACCCAGCCGATCATAGGCATTGCGGCCTGAAAAATGCCAAAAGTGCCCGCGATTTTGCACATCGTGCCCTTGTTCATTTTAGGGTCGTGCAGGCCGTTTGCCATGGACACCGAAAACGCATCCATCGCAAGCCCCACGCCCAGCAAAACGCTGTTGAGAAAAAACACAAAACTCCATTCCATTCTGTCTGCCTCCTGTTTGTTGACCGTATTCCAAACCAAAACAAAACCCGGCCCCGGGCGCATTGTACGTCCGGGACCGGGTGATTTTTTGAGATCCACTCCATGTGCACGGGCGCGGCAAACACGCACCAAAACACATGAGTCTCGCAAATGAAAGCAAGCCAGACCGGAAAGCGGTCATTGTGTTGACTTGCTGCGCTCTGCAAAGCGCCTGCTACTCCCCCACGGGTATTGTGATTTTGTTCATTTTAGCACAGTTTCAAGGGGAAGTCCAGACAAACCTGACGGAAGGAACGCGCCAAAAATGCGCTTTCCACCGGGCGAGACGATTTAGAATGCCCGCCGCGTGCGCTTTGGGCATTTTCAGCGGAAAAATCATTTGATATTTCGGGTTTCAGGAAAGTCTGCGGACTTTCCTGAAACCCATTTTCACAGGAGGGGTCGTAGAGAAAAACTGTCCCTTATTCCTTCTCCTCGGGGTCTGCCTCCGGGGCTTCGGTGGCGGCGGCAGCATCGGCGGCTTCCATCTCGGCAAGCTGCTCGGCGGTGGGCTCAGCATCGGCTTCGGAAGCATCGATCTTCTCGGTCTGTGCTTCGTCGTCGTGGTCGGTGCGTGCCAGCACCATCACCTTGTCGTTCTCGCCCAGACGCATCACCCGCACGCCGGAGCCGTAGCGGCTCTGCAGCGGGATCTCGTTGGCGTGCAGGCGGATGATGATGCCCTCCTGACTGCTCAGCAGCACGTCATCCACATCATCCACGATCTTCACAGCGGCAACCTTGTCGCGGCTCACATCGTAGTTGCGGATGCCCTTGCCGCCGCGGGCGGTGATGCGGTAGGTGTCGATATCCGAGCGGCGTCCCTTGCCGTTCTCGGTCACGGTCAGCACCGTGCCGCCCTCGCGGCAGATGCACACGCCCACGACCTCATCGCCCTCTGCCAGACGGATGGCGCGCACGCCGTGGCCGTTACGCCCCATCGGGCGGGCGTTTTCCTCGTTGAAGCGGATGGCCTGACCGTTGCGGGTGGCAACGATGAGCATATCGTGGCCGGAGGTCAGGCGGGTCCACGCCAGCGCATCGCCCTCGTTCAGGGCAATGCCGATCAGGCCGCTCTTGCGGATGTTGGCGTACTGTTCCAGCGGGGTGCGCTTGATGAGACCCTGCTTGGTGACCATGGTCACATAGCCGCCCGACTGCTCGGCGTCCTTGCTCTGGCAGATCATATTGGTGACCTTTTCGCCCTCCGCCAGCTGCAGCAGATTGACGATGTTCATGCCCTTGCTGGTGCGGCTGCCCTCGGCGATGGTGTAGCCCTTGATGCGGAACAGACGGCCCCGGTCGGTGACAAAGAGCACATAGTCGTGGGTGGAGCCTACGAACATCTCCTGCACGATATCCTCTTCCTTGCGGGTCATGCCGGAGATGCCGCGTCCGCCGCGCCGCTGTGCCTGATAGGTGGCCTTGAGCTGACGCTTGATATAACCGGCTTCGGTCAGGGTATAGACGCACTGCTCCTCGGCGATCAGATCCTCGATATCCACCTCGCCGGTCACGGACTGGATCTCGGTGCGGCGCTCGTCCCCGAAGCGCTTCTTCATTTCCAGCAGCTCGTCCTTGACGATGGCAAGCACCCGGGCGTCATCCGCCAGAATGGCTTCCCAGTCCTCGATCTTGGCCTGCAGGCTTGCCAGCTCTTCCTCGATCTTCAAAATTTCCAGACCAGCCAGACGGCCCAGCTGCAGCTTGACGATGGCGTCTGCCTGCGGGTCATCAAAGCCGAACTGCTCCATGATGGCTGCCTTGGCTTCTGCCATGCCGCCCTTGCAGGCGCGGATGGTGGCGATCAGCTCGTCCACGATATCGGTGGCCTTCTTCAGACCTTCCAGAATGTGGGCGCGCTCCTTGGCCTTTTTCAGGTCGTACTGGGTACGGCGGCGCACCACCTCGTCCTGAAACTCCACATACTTCTGCAGCATCTGCTTCAGGGTGAGCACCTTAGGCACCTTATGGTCGATGGCCAGCATAATGACGCCCACGGTATCCTGCAGCTGAGTGTACTGGTACAGCTGGTTCAGGATGACCTGTGCATTGGCGTCCTTGCGGATATCCACCACGATGCGCATACCCTTGCGGTTGGTCTCATCGTTCAGGCCGGTAATGCCCTCAATGCGCTTTTCCTTGACAAGGTCTGCCATGTGCTCGATCAGGCGCGCCTTGTTGACCATATAGGGGATCTCGGTGATCACGATCTGGGTGCGGCCGTTCTTGGTCTCTTCAATGGTGGCGCGGCCGCGCAGAGTGATCTTGCCGCGTCCGGTGGCGTAGGCGGCACGGATGCCGCTGCGTCCCATGATGATGCCGGCAGTGGGGAAGTCCGGGCCCTTGATGTGCTCCATCAGGCCGGGCAGGTCGATATCCGGGTCATCGATATAGGCGATGCAGCCGTCAATGACCTCGCTCAGGTTGTGGGGCGGGATGTTGGTGGCCATACCGACCGCGATGCCCTGACTGCCGTTGACCAGCAGGTTGGGGAAGCGGCAGGGCAGCACGCTGGGCTCCTTTTTGGTCTCGTCAAAGTTGGGGTCCCAGTCGATGGTGTCCTTCTCGATATCGGTCAGCATCTCCACCGCCATGCGGCTCATGCGGGCCTCGGTGTAACGGTAAGCAGCCGGGGGGTCGCCGTCCACAGAACCAAAGTTACCCTGACCATCCACCAGCGGATAGCGCAGCGAGAAATCCTGTGCCAGACGTACCATGGCGTCGTAGACCGATGCGTCGCCGTGGGGGTGGTAAGAGCCCAGCACCGCACCGACGGTATCGGCGGATTTGCGGTATGCATGGCTGGGGTCGTTGCCGCGCTCATGCATGGTGTACAGAATGCGGCGGTGGACGGGCTTCAAGCCGTCCCGCACATCGGGCAGGGCGCGGGACACGATGACCGACATGGAATAATCCAGGAAGGCCGTTTCGATCTCCTTTTTGACATCGCGGATGATCTTTTTGGTTCCGCTGCCCGGTATCATCACATAATCTTCTTCCATTTGTTCCTCCGTAGGGTTTGACCCTCTCTCTTGTACAGGAAAGGGATTTTTTTCTCGGAAAACAGCCTCGCCCTCTCAGCCTCGCTTTGCTCGGCAGCTCCCCCAAAGTGGGAGCCCTTGGCAGTCCACGCAAAGTTCATCTTTTTGCCAAGGCCTCTCCCTTTGGGAGAGGTGGATGCGACCAGCGGGAGCAGACGGAGAGGGCGAGCACGCTTACACGTCCAGCTTTGCGTACTGGGCGTTGGTCTCGATAAAGCGGCGGCGGGGCTCCACCTGATCGCCCATCAGGATGGTAAAGGCTTCATCGGCCTTTTCGGCATCCTCGATGGTGATCTGCACGATGACCCGGTTGTCCGGGTTCATGGTGGTCTCCCACAGCTGCTCGGGGTTCATCTCACCAAGGCCCTTGTAGCGGTTCACCTTTGCGCCGGGCATCTCCTGCGAGAGGATGGCCATTTCCGCATCGTTGTAGGCGTATTTGATGGTGTTGCCCTTCTGCACCTTGAACAGGGGCGGCTGTGCCACATACACATGACCCTGCTCGATGAGGGGGCGCATATAGCGGAAGAAGAAGGTCAGCATCAGGGTGCAGATGTGGGAGCCGTCCACGTCCGCATCGGCCATGATGAACACCTTGTCGTACCGCAGCTTGGAGATATCGAACTCGTCACCGATGCCGCAGCCCAGCGCCAGCACCACCGGCATCAGCTTGTCGTTGCCGTAAATTTTATCGGCGCGGGCCTTTTCCACGTTCAGCATCTTGCCCCACAGCGGCAGAATGGCCTGAATGGCAGAGTCGCGTCCCATCTTGGCAGAGCCGCCTGCAGAGTCGCCCTCGACGATGAAGATTTCGGTGCGGCTGGGGTCTTTTTCGCGGCAGTCGGCCAGCTTGCCGGGCATCCGGCTGGTCTCCAGCGCGCTCTTGCGGCGCACCAGTTCGCGGGCCTTTTTGGCGGCGGCGCGGGCGCGGGCGGCCTGCGTTGCTTTTTCAAAAATAGCCTTTGCCACGCCGGGGTTCTCCTCAAAGAACTCCATCAGCTTGGAGTAGACCATGTTGGAAACGAGGGTGCGGATCTCGGTATTGCCCAGCTTTGCCTTGGTCTGGCCTTCAAATTCGGCTTCCTGCAGCTTGACCGAGATAACGCAGATCAGACCCTCGCGCACGTCTGCGCCGGACAGGTTCTCGTCCTTGTCCTTCAGCAGACCGTGGCTGCGGCCGTAATCGTTGAACACGCGGGTCAGGCTGGCCTTGAAGCCCTCTTCATGGGTACCGCCGTCCGGGGTGTTGACGTTGTTGGCAAAGCTCAGAAGCAGCTCATTGTAGCTGGAATTGTACTGCAGCGCGATCTCTGCCACGCCGCGGTCGGTCTGCCCCTTGAGGTAGATGACGTTGGGGTGCAGCACTTCCAGCTTGCGCTTTTCGCCCAGATAGGTGACAAAGCTCTTGATGCCGCCCTCGTAGCACATCACCTCGGAGCGGTAGCAGGGGTCGCCCTCCTGCCCGTCCTCCAGCACGGGGGTGTACAGCTGGCGCTCATCGGTCAGGGTGATCTTGACACCGGCGTTCAGGAAGCTTTCCTCCCGCAGGCGCTTTTCCAGCGTGTCGAAATCGTAGACGGTGGTGTCCTTGAACATTTCCGGGTCGGGTTTGAAGGTGACCCGGGTGCCGGTGACGCCCTCGGCTACCGTGCCGATGCACTTCAGTGCGCCGTCCGGGTCGCCCCGCCGGAAGGTCTGCTCGTACTCCTTGCCGTCGCGGCGCACGTTGACGGTGAGCCACTCGGAGCAGGCGTTGACCACCGAAGCGCCCACGCCGTGCAGACCGCCGGCCACCTTGTAGCCGGAGTTCTCGCCGCCGAACTTGCCGCCGGCGTGCAGGATGGTGTACACCACGGTGACGGCGGGCAGACCGGTATCGGCCTGAATGTCCACGGGAATGCCGCGGCCGTTATCGGTGACCTGAATGATATTGTCCTTCAGGATCTTGACCTCGATGTGGTTGCAGTAACCGGCCAGCGCCTCGTCAATGGCGTTGTCCACGATCTCGTACACCAGATGATGCAGACCGCGCTCACCGGTGGAGCCGATATACATACCCGGGCGCTTGCGCACCGCTTCCAGACCCTTCAGCACCTGGATCTCGCTGGCGTTATACTCGTGGTCGGTCGCGGTATCGGCATTTGTACTGGTAATGATTTCTTCTGCCATATCCTTTCTCCCTTTTGTTCATTTTTGCGTTTGTTTTTTCAAATTATAGCAAAGCGGGAACCGGTACACCATGGTGTACTTTTTTCTCGCCGTTTTGTTGTGTTTTCACGCGCTGCCCGCAGCGGGCGTTCCGGCTGGCACGGTGCGGCTTTCCGGGCAGTTCCGGGGCTTTCCCATCCCTCTTTTTTCTGTGGATCTTCCGCCCGTTTTCCGCAAATTTCACTCCACCATCTTTTGCGCTCTGCGGCGCATGGCGGCGCTGGACAGCTCCGAAAGATACACCGTATCCACCAGCCCTCCGTCTGCCAGCACATAGCACTGGGGCAGCTCGTCCGAAAGGCTGACCACCGCCCCGTTCTTCTGGGCGTAGTTCAAAAACTCCCGCCCCCGTGGGGAGGTGGTGGTGGTCTCCAGATCAAAGATGCCAATGATATCACGGTCGTTCAGGACATAGTCCCGCCCCAGATGAATATACATACTGTATTTTCTCCCGTGTCTTTTGTTTGCATAAAACCTACGAAATTGCAGTTTTTATGCAATGCTTTCTGCAACATTCCTCTATGCCGTCAGACCCGGTTCAGCACCCCGCCGTCCATGCGGTATACCTCGCCGTCAGTCTTTAAAAAGTCCGTGTCATCGCAGCTGGTCACAAAGGTCTGCTTTTCCTTCATGCAGGTGAGCAGATACTGCTTGCGCCCCTCGTCCAGCTCGCTCAGCACATCATCCAGCAGCAGTACCGGGTGCTCCCCGGTGATCTGCGCCGCCGCTGCGGCTTCCGCCATTTTCAGGCTCAGCACCACGCTGCGCTGCTGTCCCTGACTGGCATACACCCGGGCAGGCTGGTCGTCCAGCAGCAGCTCCAGGTCCTCGCGGTGGATGCCGCACAGGCTCTGCCCGGCGCGCAGCTCCTCCTCCTGCCGCTGATGCAGCAGTGCGGCAAGCCCGCCCGGCGCAAACTGGGCGGCATAGCGGATGCTCATCCGCTCTGCCCCGTGGGAAAGCTCGGCGTAGTTGGCGCAGGCGCGGGGAGCCAGCAGTTCCAGATACTCCCGCCGCCGCTGCTGCAAGGCTTCGCCCTGCGCGGCAAGCTCGGTGTTGAGCACCTCCAACAGGGTGCGCTTTTCCGCATAGGGGCGCTCCTGCCCGGTTGCAGAGTGGCGCAGCAGCGCATTTTTTTGCTGCAAAACCCGCACATAGCGGCGGTAACTGGCCAGATACCCGGGGTACAGCTGGCACAGCGCAGCGTCCAGAAATTTGCGCCGCCCCTCCGGAGCCCCCTTGACAAGGCTCAGGTGGCCGGGGTCGAACACCACCGCCGGAAAGCTGCCCGCCAGTGCCGCCGCCCGCTTGGGCGCTGCGCCGTTCACCGCCGCATAGCGGCCGGGCTTTGCGGCTTCCGGGGTGCCCACGGTCATGCGGATATGGGCAGGCTCGGCGGGCTCGCAGCCTTCCGGCCGGTCCCGCTGGGTGTCGGCTTCCAGCACCGCGAATGCTTCTCCCCGGCGCACAAGCTCGGCATCCTTGCCGCCCCGGAAGCTTTTGCCGCCGGTCAGCAGCCAGATTGCTTCCAGAAGGTTCGTCTTGCCCTGACCGTTGTTGCCGCAGATGACGGTAAGCTCCCGGCCGGGCTCCAGCCGGGCCGCACAAATATTGCGATAGTTCTGTACTTCCAGCGAAAGCAGACGCATTTACTGACCCTGCCCGATCTCTACGCTCTGCCCGTCCAGCTCGATGATATCCCCGGCGCGGCACTTTTTGCCCCGCATGGTGCACACCTCGCCGTTCACCTTCACGGCACCGCCCTGCACCAGCTCTTTTGCTTCGCCGCCGGTCTCGCACAGACCGGCAAATTTGAGCAGGGCATCCAGCTTGATAAACTCGGTATGAATGAGAATCTTCTGCATAAAACGCGCTCCTTAGTCATTTTTAAACCGCACCGGCAGTACCAGATACAAAAAATCGTTGCCTTCCACCGGCAACACCTTGACCGGGCTCAAGGGGCCGCTGATCTCCATGCGCACCTGCTCGGTGCGGGCGTTGCGCAAAGCATCCAGCAGATAGCGGTTGTTGAAGCCGATCTCCACCTCGTCGCCCTCGCAGGCGGCGCTGAACTCGTCCACCACGCGGCCAAGGTTGGTCTGGCAGCGCACCACAACTTTACCCTCTGTAAAGGAGATGCGGAGGGGATTTTTTAAACGCTCTGTAATAATCAGGGAAGCGCGCTCGATGGTAGAGATGAAGTCCTTGGTGTCGATGGTCACCCGGGTGCGGCTTCCGGCGGGGATGACGTTGCGGTAATTCAAAAACTCGCCCTCGATCAGGCGGCTCATGATGGTGTAACCGGCGGTGGTGAACACCACATAGCGGCGGTTGGCACTGATGTGCACGTCCTCCTCGTCATCGTTGGCCAGCAGGTGGGACACCTCGGTCATGGTCTTGCTGGGCACGATGATGCGGATATCCTTCACGGCGGTGATGGGACGCTCCACGATGGCAAGGCGGTAGCCGTCCAGCGCCACCATAGTCAGCTTGTCCAGCTCGATCTCGAACAGCTCGCCGGTGTGGGCGGGTTTTTTCTCGTCCTGACTGACAGCGTACAAGGTGCGTTCGATCATGTCCCGCAGCACGCCGGTCTTGATGGTCAGGGTCTGCTCCGCGCCGGTGTTGGGCAGATCCGGGAAATCGGTGGCGGGCATGGACTGGATCTCGAACTGTGCCACGCCGCTCTGGATGGTGGTCTTGCCGTTATCGGCAGCCACGATGCTGATCTGACCTGCCGGCATCCGGCTGATCATGCTGCTGAGCAGTTTTGCATTCAGTACGATCTCGCCGGGCTCCTTGATGTTGGCTTCGATGGTGGTCACGATGCCCATTTCCAGATCGTAGCCGGTCAGGGTGAGCTGAAAACCTTCGGCCTTCAGCAGAATGCCCTCCAGCACCGGGATGGACGAGCGCATGGTGACAGCTTTGGAAACGCCGTCGATGGCTGCACTGAGCAGTGTTTTATCGCAGACGATGTTCAAAACAGTATCTCTCCTTTTTTCACACTTCCGGCGGAATATCTGTCCTTTGGGCTGCTGCCGGAAGGCAGTAATATATTGAACTTGTTGTAGTAACCGTAGTAGGGGGTGGGGAAGATGTTGAAAACCCGGAAATGTCTTGCCGGGATGCGGGGCTTTGACTTTCCACCGGGTTGTGGAAGGCTCGTGAAGGAAATGTTGAAAGGTGGGGAACGGTGATTCTTTCCACAGCCGATGTGAAGAACTGATGTTAAATGTTGAAAACTAAGTGGAAAGTGTGGAAAGCTTCGCCTTTTTGCCACAAGATATAGGCGTATTTTCCCCTTTTTGTTCCGGTTTCTCCCCATATTTTGGGGTCACACCCTGAAATGAGTATGACTTTTGCCCGGTTTTCCCCCGGTTTAAGCCTTCACGTTCTTGATGATATCGCTCACGGTCTCCCGCAGGTGCTGGTCGTTCTTCATGTCCCGCTCCATGGTCTTGAGGGAGTAGACGATGGTGGAGTGGTCGCGGCCGGAGAATTCCCGCCCGATCTCCTCCATGCTCATGCCGGTGACCTCCCGCAGGATATAGATGGCAACGCGTCGGGCAGAAGCCACATTGGCGTTGCGCTTGGTGCCCCGGATGTCGGCAGGGGACACGTTGAAGGTGCGGGATACCTCGCCGATGATCTTTTCGATGGTCACCGGCACCGGCTGGGTCTCGTTGAGGATATCCTTGATGGCGTTCTGCGCCACGCTGATCACCGGCTGGATGCCCTCCAGCATATAATAGGCGTTCAGCTTTTTCACTGCGCCCTCCAGCTGGCGGATGTTGTTTTTCAGGTGGTTGGCAATGAACTCTGCCACGTCCTCGGGCAGATCCAGATGCAGCAGCTCTGCCTTGCGCTTCACGATGGCTACCCGGGTCTCAAAATCCGGCGGCTGCACATCGGCGGTCAGACCCCACTCAAAGCGGGTGCGCAGACGCTCTTCCAGGCTCTTGATCTCCTTGGCGGGGCGATCGGAAGCGATGACGATCTGCTTGTGGGCGTCGTGCAGGGAGTTGAAGGTGTGGAAGAACTCTTCCTGCGTGGACTCCTTGCCCGCGATGAACTGGATATCGTCCACCAGCAGCAGGTCTGCCACGCGGTACTTCATGCGGAAGTCCTCGGTGCTGCCGGCGCGGATGGCGGCGATCAGCTCGTTGGTGAACTGCTCGCAGGTGACATACATGATGACGAAATCGGGGTGGGTGCGCTTGATCTCGGTCTGAATGGCGGTCAGCAGATGGGTCTTGCCAAGGCCGGAGCCGCCGTAGATGAATAGGGGGTTATACGCCCCGGAGGGGTTTGCCGCCACAGCCTGCGCAGCAGCAAACGCAAACTGGTTGGACGGCCCCTTGATGAAGTTTTCGAAGGTGAACTCGTAGTTGCCCTGCGGGGAGGCGGGGTTTGCCTCGTACTGCTGGGCCAGCACTACTTCGTGGGGCGGGGTGCTGGGCACCACAAGGGTGATGTCCACATCAAAGCCCAGCACGGACTTGAAGGCCTCTTTGAGCAGGCCGAGGTACCGGTCGGTGACGATCTTGCAGATAAAATCGTTGCGCACCGACAGGGTGATATGGCTGGAGTCCTCAAAGCTGATGGGCTCCAACCCGTCGATATAGAGATTGTACGTTGGCTCGGCCATCTGCGCCTTGCAGTACATCTGGGCCGCTTCTAAAACGTCCTTGAAAGAATCCATAAAACATCCACTCCATTGAATCGGTCGAAGTTTTCAACAATGCTGCTGATACCACGTTAGTATACCACAAAAATCTCCCTGCGTCTATATTACTATAATGTAATTTATAATACATAAGATAAGATGGCACAGCAGCCTTGTGGAAAAACGCAAAAAAGACCACAATATCTGGTAGAAAAAAGTTTTCCACAGCAAAATGGTGAAAAAGTTGAAAAGCTTTTAACAGAAAAATCAGAAAAAAGTTTGCAGAAAACTGCAAAAAATGCTTGACAGAACGTCATACTATGCGATATACTGTTGAATTGCAAGCCTGTCCCCAATCTGGGACCGATCAAGACCCCATACCGGGGATAAGTTTTTACGGAGGATACAACCATGAAGAGAACTTTTCAGCCCAAGAAGCGTCAGCGCAAGGAAGTTCATGGCTTTCTGACCCGCATGAGCACCAAGAACGGCCGTAAGGTCATCAATGCTCGCCGTGCAAAGGGCCGCAAGAGCCTGACTGTCTGATCTTAAACCTTGCAGGTGAGATCCGGCGCAGAAATGAATATGCGCACAAAAGACCGCTGATATCCCATTGGCGGTCTTATTTTTTTACCCGTCAAAAGTTTTTTCGTAAAAATGCCCGGATGGGCTTTTAAAGTGCAAAAATTTTTGATATACTGGCTAAAGAGTGCACCTATGTGCACCCGGACGAAAGGAGGTGCCGACGTTATGCGTTATCGTCCGATCCGCCGCAACAGCGAGTTTGGCCGTGTGTACGCCCGCGGCAAGTCCTATGTGAACCCGGCACTGGTACTGTATGTGCTCAAGACCCGCGGCCGCAACACCCGGGTGGGCCTGACCGCCACCAAAAAAATAGGCCATGCCGTGCAGCGCAATCGCGCCCGCCGCGTGATGAAGGCTGCGATTGACGAGCATCTGGATTACAATATCGGCGGCTACGATCTGATCTTCGTGGCCCGGGGCATGACCCCCAAACTGAAAAGCTGGCAGCTGAGCAGCGTTGTGGCAAAGCTGTTTGCCCAGGCCGGTCTGCCGGATAAGGCCAAGCGCCCGGACGCAAAGCCGCCCGCCACCGTGCCCCCTGCCCGCAAACAAAAGCCGGAGCCCCGCGTGTGAACCGGCTGCAAATGCTCTGCCGCAGGGCATTGTGCGTGCCCATCCGCATCTACCAGTACACCCTCAGCCCATGGATCGGCCGCAGCTGCCGGTTTTCGCCCAGCTGCAGCAACTACACCATGCAGGCCATCCTGACCCACGGCTGTGTAAAAGGCATTCTGCTGGGCGCATGGCGCATTGCCCGGTGCAATCCGCTGGGCAGATGGGGCTACGACCCTGTGCCGGAAGCGGGAAGGTGGCGCAGCGAAACGCGCCGCCTGCAGCCCGCAAAGCTGTTTTACACACGGCACAAGCGAAAGGTGGAAAAATAGAGGTTTTCTGCGTAGAGCGTAGTCGTGTGTTTAAAATTTAATGCTTTTTGCAAAATACATCGCCGCCGGGTATGTACTCTTTTGCGCGCACAAAAGAGTACCAGAAAAGCGCCCGCTACTTTCGAAGCGCAGGAGGCACGAACCAGGGGCTGCTCGCCCCTGGTAACCCCAAAGCGGTTGGGCTCCATACAAAAAATCCAAGCCGCTGCGCTAGAGGATTTTTTGTGTTCCGCCGGTTTGAAGTCGCTGCGCGACGGCCACAGCCGACAGCGGCAAATGCCGTTTTTCGTTACGACCCTCTCCGGTGAAAATGCAAATCGAAAAAATCCGCAGATTTTTTCGATTTGCGAAATTAAAATTTTATTTCCGCTATTTATGGCCAGAGCAAAGCGGCGGCCATTTTAGATAATAAAGCTTCTTATGACGCGCTGCACTGTGGGCGGCGTGTCCTACGATAAAAAAATAATGCGTCCCGGGCCACAGCCGGGGCAGAATGGACAAAGGTATGAACTTCTTTTACATCCTGAGCGGTCCTCTCGGCTATGTCATGGAGTGGATCTACAAGCTGCTGCCGAACTACGGCTGGGACATCATCCTCTTCACCCTGCTCATCAACATCGTCAAGATCCCCCTGCAGACCAGCCAGCAGAAGAGCATGGCGAAAATGTCTGCTTTCCAGCCCATGATCGCGGAGATCCAGACCAAGTACAAGGACAAGCCCGAAAAGCAGCAGGCTGAGCTGATAAAGCTGCAGCAGGACTTTGGCTATAAGCCCACGGCCGGCTGCATGCCCATGCTGCTGAATTTCCTTGTCATGTTCGGCGTTATCGGCGTGGTGTATAACCCGCTGGAGCGCATTTTCCACATCAGCGCCGCTGCACTGGCCAGCGCAGGTGAGGCGATGACCGCCGCCGGCATCTCCTTTACCGCCATCACCCGCGATACCAACATCATCGCCGAGGTGCTGGCAGGCAACAGCGGCGTGCTGGGCTGCTTCAGCGTCGAGCAGATCGCTACCATCACCGAGTTCGGCCAGCACATGAACTTCCTTGGCATCGACCTGACCCGCATCCCGAAGCTGGGTCTTTCTCTGGACATCGTGCTGCCGCTGCTGTCGGTCATCACTATGTTCCTGTCCACCCACATCAGCATGAAGGCTTCCGGCCAGCAGATGCAGGGCAGCATGAAGCTGACCATGTACATGATGCCGCTGATGTACCTGTTCTTCTGCTTTACCTTCCCTCTGGCATTCTCTCTGTACTACGTCATTTCCAACATCGTCATGACCGTACAGACTCAGGTCATGCGCAAGTTCTACGACCCTGAGAAGATGCGTAAGGACGTGGAAGCGGAGATCGCCGCAAAGCGCAAGCAGGAAAAGCGTGGTGTGAAGAACACCACCATCACGGTCACCGACCCCAAGACCGGCAAGACCATGGAGAAGAACCTTTCTGCCAGCGAGATGAACAAGCGCCGGCTGGAGTATGCCCGTCAGCTGGACGCCGAGCGCTACAAGGACGAGCGCACCGTGCCGCTGAGCGAGCTTGACAAGCAGGATAAACAGTAACAAGGGAGGTAAACGGTTATGATCCGTACACAGGAATCCACCGGCAAGACGGTGGACGAAGCCCGCGCCAAAGCCTGCGCCCTGCTGGGCGTGCAGGCTGACGATCTGAATGTCAGCTATGAAGTGCTGGAAATGCCCCAGAAGACCGGTTTTCTGGGCTTAAAGACTACCCCCGCCAAGGTGCGCGTGAGCGTGGAACTGCCGGATGCCCCCGCCGCTGCACCCGCAAAGCCGGTGGCAGAGCAGCCTGTTGAGACTGCCGCCCCCGTGCAGGAGACTGCCCCTGTGGCAGAGGAAACGCCCGCTGCTGTGGCAGAGCCCGCCGCTCCCGCCGCAGAGCAGACCCCCGCTGCCCAGCAGCCCGCCGAAGCTGCCGAGGAGGCAGAAGAGGTGGAAGAGCCCATCGTCATCGAGGAGAACGCCAAGGTGAAGGCCGCTGTGGACTATCTGCGGGAAGTCATCACCCTGATGGGCGTGGAGAACGTGACCTTCAGTGCCGTGCAGAAGGGCGAAGCCACCATCATCCGTCTGGACGGTGAGAAGCTGGGCGCCCTCATCGGCCGCCGTGGCGAGACCATGGAGAGCCTGTCCTATCTGGCAAGCCTTGTGGCAAACCGTCTGGAGGGCGATTACATCAAGCTGGGTCTGGACGTTGCCGGTTACCGCGACAAGCGCGAGAGCGACCTGACCGCACTGGCACAGCGCATTGGTGCCAAGGTGCGCAAGACCGGCCGCAGCTTTGCCATGGAGCCCATGAACCCCTACGAGCGCCGCATCATCCACTCTGCCATCAGCAAGATGGAGGGTGTGCGCAGCGAGAGCAAGGGTGAGGGCCGTGACCGCCGCGTGGTCATCTACTCCACCGCACCGGATGCTCAGACCGAGAATACCTACGGCGAGCGCCGTGGCCGTGGCGGCAACCGGAATGGCCGTCGTCCCGGCGGCAACCGCAACGGCGGTTATCGCGGTGAGCGCCGCAGCAATGGCGGCTACCGTGGCAGCCGCAGCGGTGCACCCCGCGGCCCGCGTCCGTCCGGTGTGCCGGAGCGCACCTACGCCCCCCGCGACGCCGAGAGCGCAGCACCCGTAGCACCCAAGCGCACCGAGCGCGTGGACGATTTTGCAGATTTCAGCTTCGGCAAGATCGAGCTGTAAGCTGTAACCCGAAACAGAACCATGAAGCGCCCCGCATTTCCGGTGGAAATGCGGGGCGCTTTTTTGGTTTCACAGGAGGGGGTCGTGGAGTAAAACGGCATTTGCAGCGCCGCTTTCTGCGAAAGCGCAGCGCTGCGGGAAAAGTCTGCACAGGTTTTCAGCGGGCTGAACCCTCTCAGCTTCGCTGCGTTCAGCACGGTACGATGCGGTCTATCTCTGCTAGAAATTCGCGTTTCTTTGTCAGCACCTGCGACAACTCATCGCTCAGCGCCGACAGACTCATTTATTTGTTCATATCTGTATTATATCACTTCTGTGGTTATATTGCCATTGTGCGGTATTGCCTTAGCTTGCAATTCTGCCTTCTGCCTTTCCGTTAGAAATATAATGTTCGTAGTATTTCACATTACTATTGCCAAACGCTGCTACAAGATCCGGGTTATTTGTCTTATAGGCAGCCAGGTTGAACTGATAATTTCCCTGCCGCCCCTCTTTCATGCCATTTGTAACAAAATGCTCAAAAAGTGCTTTCTGATTTGTCCCAAATACCTCTGCAAGGTCAGGGTTCAGTTTCAGATAATCCTTGTAATTGTAAACTGCTTGGTACTGTGCCAACTGCTGTACAAACGGCGGGTTCTGCAACCGTATTCCCCGATGAGCGCCATTATCGGCATTTCTTACAGTTTCTCTACTTCCATCCATATAAGTAACTACCGCATAATCCACATTAATGTGGTCGATAATATTGCTTGTCCACATTACGTTATCAAATCTGCATCCGCCGTCACATGTTGCATTTTGAACCTCATCTTCGGACAGATATGTACAACTGTCAATGTTGTTTGTATCTGGCATAACAAAGAAATTCCCATACGAATCACAATAAACCCTCGTCAAAACGTCATCTTCTCCAATTGATACGGCATAGTCCGACTCTGTATAGTATTTAAACGGACTATCATCTGAGAAATTCTGATCCATATACAACTGTGCCCCATTATTTCTCGCCACTCGAAAAGGTTCTATTGGCCCAACTACTGTTAATTTTTTTGTCGCCACGCCTGGAATAGGGTCTCCGACGCGATTGTATGCAGTTGCATAGAAATCAACATATTTCATTGTTTTGTTCGTATTATTGCGGCTATAAATTGTCGGGTCGCATACATAATTATCTTCCCAGTTGACCTGCATTGTTATAATTTCAATACTCGGTTTTTTAGCCGCAAATGCACTGCCACAGAAGCACATACACAGCAGTACTATTGTAAGCAGTGCAGCAGAAAGTTTTCTTTTCATGTCGATTCCTCCTTCTATGGAAAGCCTTTCTTGTCATCAGTATACCGCTGTTTAAACTAATTTTCAATTTGTTTTTTGTGAAATTTCTTAAAGATTATCGCATGTTACCGTTAAAAATATGGACGCTGCTTTTTGCAACAGCCCCTTGACTCCCTCAGTCAAAACCTGACGGTTTTGCCAGCTCCCTCTGGGAGGGAGCCTCTGGCGCGCCCGGACGTTTTGCACTTTAGCCAAAAACTTCGCCGCCATGCCAAAGGCCCCATCTCCGAAGATGACTTCCCCCGGAGCGGGGGAAGATGTCGCGCAGCGACAAAAAGGGGAATCTGGCATCGAGCAAAGCGAGATGACTGGGGGAGTTTCTCGCGGGGTAAACCCTCTCCGCTTCGCTGCGCTCAGCAGCTCCCCCGAAGGGGGAGCTTTTCGCCATCTGGCGGTAAGTAGAGCAAAACCTCCCCCTTTCGGGGGAGGTGGCATCGCCGTAGGCGATGACGGAGAGGGTTCAAGCCGTAAAGTTTAGCACTAAAGTATTAAGTACAAAGAGAAAGTACCCGCCATTTTCGATCTCTTTTTCCACAAACATTTTGGAAGATGTGGAAAAACCGCGTGGCGGGTGTATCTTTTTGCGCAAAAACGTGGTAAAATAAACTGTAAAATCAGAAAGTGTGCGCTGCGGCGGCTCTGCCGTACCGGGCGCACGAATAGCACACCCGCAAGGACGGGTGCGCGGAAAGGATGCAGTATGCAGGGAACGACCATTGCCGCCATCGCAACGCCCCCCGGGGCAGGCGGCATTGCCGTGGTGCGGCTCTCCGGTGCGGAGAGCTATCAGGTGGCGGCCCGGGTGTTCCACCCGGCAAACCCGGCAAAAAAAGTGGAAGAGGCCAAGGGCTACACCGCGCTGTTCGGGCATTTTGTGGACAGGGAAGAAGCCTTTGACGAGGGCGTTGCCCTGTTTTTCCGCGCGCCCCACAGCTATACCGGCGAGGACGTGGTGGAGCTTTCCTGTCATGGCGGAAATGCGGTGGCGCGGCGGCTGGTGGAAGCCTGCATTGCGGCGGGTGCGCAGCCTGCCGCCCCCGGCGAGTACACCCGCCGTGCCTTCCTGAACGGCAAGCTGGGCCTGACCCAGGCCGAAGCGGTCATGGACCTGATCTCGGCAGACGGGCGGCAGGGGGCAGCGCTGGCAAACGCCGCGCTGGGCGGTGCGCTGGCGAAAAAGATCAACGCCCAGAAAGCCCAGCTGACCGCCCTGCAGGCGCATCTGGCCGCTTGGGTGGACTTCCCGGAGGAGGATGTGCCGGAGCTGGACCCCGCCCATCTGCGCACCGTGCTGGGCGCAGTGCGGGAGGAACTGGACGCCCTCATCCGCGGCTACGATGCCGGTGCGGTGCTGCGCGAGGGCGTGGACTGCGCCATCGTGGGACGCCCCAACGCGGGCAAGTCCACCTTGCTGAACCTGCTGGCTGGGTTTGACCGCGCCATCGTCACCCCGGTGGCGGGTACCACCCGCGATGTGGTGGAGCAGGCGGTGCAGCTGGGAGATATCCGGCTGAACCTCTTCGACACCGCCGGTCTGCGGGAGACCGAGGACGCCATTGAAGCCGAGGGTATTCGCCGAAGCTGGAAAAAACTGGAAGAAGCCGGGTTGATCCTTGCCGTCTTTGACGGCTCTGAGCCGCCCAGCCGGGAGGACTTGGCGCTGGCGCAGCGCTGCGCGGGCCGTCCCGCCATTGCCCTTGTCAACAAGGAGGACAAGCCCACCCGGTTTGATGCGGAGCTTATCGCCCCCTATTTTGCCATGGTGCTGCCGGTCTGCTGCCGGGAAGAGGGGAGCCGCAAGGTAATCGCCGCTGCGGTGGCGCGGCTGCTGGGCACCGGCAGCATCGACCCCCACGCCGCCAGCCTGTCCGGGCAGCGGCAGCTTTCTGCTGCCCTCCGCGCCCGGGACGCCGTAGCCGGTGCACTGGATGCCGCCGCCGGCGGCTTTGGACTGGACGCCGTCTCGGTCTGCGTGGATGACGCGCTGGACGCCCTCTGCGACCTGACCGGCGAAAACGCCTCGGAAGCCGTCATTGAACAGGTGTTCGAGCGGTTCTGTGTGGGAAAGTGACCCCCTCAGCTGCTGTAAGTTGCTCTTCAGGCGCTGCACGTCCGGGAGCATCCTCGCCCTCTCCGTCACGGCTTGCGCCGTGCCACCTCTCCCAAAGGGAGAGGCTCTGGCGAAACTATACACTTTGCAATTTAACCGGAAACTTTTCCGTCATGCCAAGGGCTCTCCCTTTGGGAGAGCTGGCGCGTTAGCGCCTGAGAGGGCGAGGATGCTTCCCACAGCGCGACAAACGCGAAAAATCAAATAATTCTTCCGCTGAAAATGCCCAGAGTGAAACGGAGGGCATTTTAAATCATTTGTTAGAGGAAACCCGAAAGTATATGAACCACTTAGGAGATTATGATGTCATCGTCATCGGCGCTGGCCATGCGGGCATCGAAGCCGCCCACGCAGCTGCTGTGCTGGGCGCAAAAACGGCTGTCTTTACCATGAGTCTGGACGCCATCGGCAATATGCCCTGCAACCCCAGCATCGGCGGCACCGCCAAGGGCACGCTGGTGCGGGAGGTGGACGCGCTGGGCGGCGTGATGGGTCTGGCGGCAGACGCTACCTACCTGCAAAGCCGGATGCTGAACAAGGGCAAAGGCCCCGCCGTGCACGCACTGCGGGTGCAGACCGACCGCCGCCGCTACAACGAATACATGAAGCACGCGCTGGAACAGACCCCGGGTCTGGCTATCCATCAGGCCGAGGTGGTGGCGCTGGAAGTCGAGGACGGTCATGTGAAGGGCGTTGTCACCCAGCTGCACGGCGAGTACACCGCCAAGTGCGTGGTGCTTGCCACCGGTACGAACCTCGGCGGCAAAATTTTTGTGGGCGATGCGTGGTATGCTTCCGGCCCGGACGGGATGCACGCCGCCAACGCCCTGACCGACAGCCTGAAAGCCGCCGGTCTGCCGCTGCGCCGGTTCAAGACCGGCACCCCTGCCCGGGTGCACCGCCGCAGCATTGATTTTTCCAAGCTGGAATGCCAGCCCGGCGACCCGGACAGCGAATTGCAGCCCTTCAGTTTTCTGACCGATGCACCCATGCACAACAAGGTGGAATGCTGGATCGCCTACACGAACCCGGAGACACACAAGATCATTCTGGACAACATCCAGCGCAGCCCGCTGTACGGCGGTATGATCGAGGGCGTCGGCCCGCGCTACTGCCCCTCCATCGAGGACAAGGTGGTGCGCTTCTCCGGTAAAGACCGCCACCCGCTCTTCGTGGAGCCCTGCGGCGAGAACACCGAGGAAATGTATCTGCAGGGAGCATCCAGCAGCCTGCCGGAGGATGTGCAGAACGCCTTCTACCACAGCATCAAAGGCTTTGAGCATCTGGAGATCATGCGCCCCGCCTACGCCATCGAGTACGACTGCGTAGACCCCACCAGTCTGGAAGCTACGCTGGAAAGCAAGGTGGTGCGGGGGCTGTACGGGGCAGGGCAGTTCAACGGCACCTCCGGCTACGAGGAAGCCGCCGCGCAGGGTCTGCTGGCGGGTCTGAACGCCGCCCGCAACGCGCTGGGCTTAGAGCAGCTGGTACTGCCCCGGCACACCAGCTATCTGGGCACGCTGGTGGACGACCTTGTGACCAAGGGCGTCATGGACCCCTACCGCATGATGACCAGCCGCAGCGAGTACCGGCTGACCTTGCGGCAGGACAACGCCGACCAGCGCCTGACCCCCATCGGCAGGGAATACGGCCTTGTGCAGGATGACCGCTGGGCAAAGTACCAGCACACCCAGCAGATCTTGGAAACCGAGCGCCGCCGCCTGCACGAAGCGCATCTGCGCACCGCAGACCTGCGCGCCGCCATGGAAGCCGCCGGTCTTGCCCCCGCCGCCGAGGGCGGCATTGCCGAGGAGCTGCTGCGCCGTCCCGAGATCAGCTACCCACTGGTGGCGGGTATCATCGGCTGGGGAGAGGAGATCACCCCCATGCTGGCGGAGCGACTGGAGACCGAGATCAAGTACGCCGGTTACATCGCCCGACAGGACCGGATGATCCGGGAGGTGGCACGCCACGAAAAGACCCTCATCCCGGAGGATTTCGAGTACGCCGCCCTGACCGGCCTGACGCTGGAAGCCCGGGAAAAGCTTGCCCGCATCCGTCCCCGCAATCTGGGGCAGGCGGGGCGCATCCCCGGCGTTTCGCCCTCCGATGTGGCGCAGCTGAGCATCGCACTGGCAGGAAAACAACAAAAATAATACGAGTTTTCGATAAAATAAACGACTGCACCACCCCAACCACCCGACAGAAAGGACAACACCAATGATCGACAAACAGCGTCTGGAAGCAAAATGTTCCACATGGAACATCACCCTTACCGGCACCCAGCTGGATCAGCTGGACGCCTTTGCCCAGATCCTTGTAGACTACAACCAGAAGGTCAACCTGACCGCCATCACCGACCCGGAGGGCATCGAGGACAAACACTTCCTCGACAGCCTGCTGTTTGCCAGCCAGCCGGAGGTAGCCGGGCGCATGGTGGACGTGGGTGCCGGGGCAGGCTTTCCGGGCATCGTGACCAAGATCTTCAAGCCGGAGCTGGAACTGACCCTCATGGAGCCTACCGGCAAACGGGTGGAGTTTTTGAAGTACGCCTGCGCCCAGCTGGGTCTGACCGGGGTGGAGTTTGCCAAGGAGCGCGCCGAGGAAGCTGCCCGCAAGATCTGGCGGGAGCAGTTTGATCTTGCCTCTGCCCGCGCCGTAGCAGCCCTGCCCATGCTGGCAGAATACTGCCTGCCGCTGGTAAAAGTGGGCGGCAACTTCCTTGCCATGAAGGGTGCATCCGGGGAAGAGGAGCTGACCGCTGCCCGGGGTGCCATCAAAAAGCTGGGCGGCGAGTACCGCGAGACCCGCACTTTGCACCTGCCCGGCGGCGACACCCGCACGCTGATTTTGTGCAAAAAGATTTCGCAAACTCCGACAGCATACCCCAGAAACGGCGGTAAAATTGCAAAAAGCCCGCTGAAATAACGCATGATTTGACGCAACCTGTAAGACCCTGCCGAACGAAATTTCTGGCGGGGTCTTTCTTTGTGTGCTACACTGAAGCTGAACAGGTTTTCCACGATTTCCCGGAGAAATGTGGAAAAACCGAAGGTTTATTTCACAGGAAAGGGGCAGCATCATGTTTGAACGCAAGAAACCGTCCGGGAAATTACTCTCTCTGCCCATCGACCAGATCCACCCATCGCCCTTTCAGGCGCGGAAAAGCTTTGATGAGCAGGAGCTGACGGCGCTGGCGCAGAGCATCCGGGAGAACGGTCTGCTCCAGCCGGTCACGGTGCGCAGGGCGGCAGAGGGCTACGAGCTGGTGGCAGGGGAGCGGCGGCTGCGCGCCTGTCAGCTGGCAAAGATGACCACCATCCCCGCCATCCTGTGCAGCTACGCCGACGACCGCACCGCTGCGCTGGGTCTGCTGGAAAACATCCAGCGCGCCGACCTGAACCCCTTTGAGCAGGCGCAGGGGCTGCGGGATGTGATGGTGCTGTGGGACTGCACCCAAGCGGAAGCCGCCAAGCGTCTGGGCATGGCGCAGCCCACCTTTGCCAACAAGCTGCGGCTTTTGCAGCTGACCGCAGACCAGCGGCAGTTCGTGCTGGACAATAACCTCACCGAACGCCACGCCCGGGCGGTGCTGCGTCTGCCGGAGAACCGCCGCAGCGAAGCGCTCATCACCATCGCCAAGCGCCGCCTGAACGCCCGCCAGACCGACAGCTACATCGAGCAGCTGCTGAACAGCCCGCCCAAGGCCGGGCACCGCATCTCCATGGTGCGGGACGTGCGCATCTTTGTCAACACCATCGACCACGCTATCCGGCTGATGACCGACAACGGCGTGCCCGCCACCGCCCACCGGGAAGAGAAGGACGGCTACATCGAGTACACCGTCCGCATCCCCACCGCCGCCGCAGAGAAGTGAATTGTTCCATGTGGAACAGGGAAGGAAAGGTTTCTGCTTGCTGCAAGCGTGCAAAGACGCTCCGCTGGGCCAGAGGCAGGGAGGGGTGTTCCGACTCCCCCCTCCCTACCTCTGGACTCCACCCACCCCGCAACGGGTCAAGGGCTGCACGCCCTTAACAATCCTAAAGAAGAAGTCGAAGCACAAAAAAGCTAGCGCTGCGCCAGTCGGCGCTATCGCTTTAACGCTTTTTTCGCTTCTCCATCTATAACCCCTCAGTCGCTGCGCGACAGCTCCCCCCGGGGGAGCAAGCGCTCGCCCGCAGCGCCGCGCTTTCGTAGAAAGCGGCGCTGCAAATGCCGTTTTCCGTTACGACCCCTCCCGTGAAAATAGCGTTTGGAGCGCTCCGCAGAGCGCGACAAACGCGAAATTTAAAATAATTTTTCCGCTGAACATGGCTAGAGCGAAGCGGAAGCCATTCCAAATCGTTTATTTATAGCCTAGACCTATGCAGATTTCCACTTTCCCACCCTCAAAAGTTAAAAATCCAGCTGAAAAACGCTCCAGATGGTTCAAAAAACAATTTGGATGTGTTATACTAGAAGCCAAGGTGCCTGCCGGACGGGGAAACCGGCGGGCACGACTGCGTGTTCCATGTGGAACAAATCTTTCCCCGGGAGGAAGAAAAGCGCGTGGCAAAAATTGTAGCGATCGCAAACCAGAAGGGCGGAGTGGGCAAAACCACCACCGCCGTCAACCTTTCGTCCTGCGTAGCGGCGCTGGGCAAAAAGGTGCTTATCGTAGATCTTGACCCGCAGGGCAACACCACCACCGGCTATGGCATCCCAAAGCGCAGCGTGGAAGCGGGCACTTATGAGGTGCTCATCGGCAGGGCAACGGCGGCGCAAGCCATCCGGCACACCGAGTACCGCACCGATGTCATCGGCTCCAACACCCGGCTGGCCGGTGCCAGCTTGGAAATGATCGATCTGCCCGGCCGCGAGGGGCGTCTGCGCAAGGCGCTGGCTGAGGTGCAGAAGGACTACGACTTCATCTTTATCGACTGCCCGCCCAGTCTGGATCTGCTCACCCTCAACGGCCTGAGCGCCTGCGACAGTGTGCTCATCCCGGTGCAGTGCGAGTACTATGCGCTGGAAGGATTGTCGGAGCTCATCAGCACCCTCAAGACCATCCGCAAAAAGTATAACCCGTATCTGGATATCGAGGGCGTGGTGTTTACCATGTTCTCGCTGCGGTACAACCTGACCGTGCAGGTGGTGGAGCAGGTGCAGAAGTACTTCGGCTCCAAGGTGTACAAGACCACCATCCCGCGCTCCATCCGCATTTCGGAAGCGCCCAGCTACGGCCAGCCTATCAATTTCTACGAGCCGAAGGGCAAGGGCAGCGAAGCCTACATGGACTTGGCAATCGAATTCGTCAAGCACAACCGCCCGCAGGAACCTAAAAAGTCCCGCGCAAAGGCTGCACCCGCCGCAGAGCCGGCGAAAAATGCTCTGGAAGATTAAAACAGGGGGAACAAGGTAAACAATGGCAAGAGGAAAAGGAGGGCTCGGACGCGGGCTGGACAGTCTGTTTGAGGACGCAGCACCGGTCTTTGAGTCAGAGCACGCAGCGGTGGAAACGCTGCCGCTGCGCGAGATCGAGCCGGACCCCGACCAGCCCCGCAAGACCTTTGAACAGGAGACCCTCAGTGAGCTGGCTGCCAGCATCGCCGAACACGGCTTGCTGCAGCCCATCGCAGTGCGTCCAAGACCCATGGGCGGTTACAGCATCGTGGCGGGCGAGCGCCGCTGGCGCGCCTCCCGCATGGCGGGTCTTACTGAGGTGCCGGTGGTCATCAAGGATGTGTCCGACGAGCAGGCCATGGAGCTGGCGCTGGTGGAAAACTTGCAGCGGGAGGATCTGGACCCGGTGGAAGAAGCTGCCGGCATCCGGGAGCTGATGACCCGCTGCGACCTGACGCAGGAGCAAGCCGCCCGCAAGCTGGGCAAGAGCCGCAGCGCGCTGGCAAACAGTCTGCGTCTGCTCAACCTGCCGGAAACGGTGCTGGAGCTGCTGAAGAGCGGCTTTATCAATACCGGTCACGCCAAGGTGGTGCTGGGTCTGCCCACACCGGAATTGCAGGCCGAAGCCGCGCAGATCATCGCGGACAACCAGCTGAACGTCCGTCAGGCCGAGGCGCTTTGCAAAAAGATGGCAAAGCCCGCCAAGGAGCCCCGCGAACCCGCACCCCGCGGCACCTTGCCGGTGGAGGTGGAAGAGAGCCTGAAACAGGTGCTGGGCAGCGAGGTGAACGTGGCCTACCACGGCGGCAAGGGCAAGCTGACGGTGCATTTTTACTCCGACGAGCAGCTGCGCGCCTTTGCAAACCTGCTGGGACAGTACCAGATGGAAACCGAATAATCATGCGATCCAAGGCGGGAACAGCCGCCTTTGAACGGCAGCGGAAAGCCGCAAGTGCGCCGCTGCAAGCCCAATAGAGTTAAGGAGAGTCAATCATGCTGGATATCAAATTTGTCCGCGAGAACCCGGACGCCGTTAAGGAAAACATCAAAAAGAAGTTTCAGGACGCCAAGCTGCCGCTGGTGGATGAGGTCATCGAAAAGGATGCCAAGTACCGCGCAGCTCTGAAGGAAGTGGAGGCCCTGAAGGCCGCCCGCAACAAGCTGAGCAAGGCCAACGGCCCGCTGTTCGGTCAGCTGAAGAAGTGCACCGACGAGACACAGAAGGCTGAGCTGCAGGCACAGATCGACGCCAACAACGCCGCCGTCAAGGCGGACGCCGACAAGATGGCAGAGCTGGAGAAGGAAGAGGAGGAACTGTCCGCCCGCATTCAGGAGATCATGTACTCCATTCCCCAGATGATCGACCCCAGCGTGCCCATCGGCCCGGACGATACCTATAACGTGGAAGCACAGCGCTTCGGCGAGCCTGTCGTGCCGGATTTCCCCATCCCGTACCACACCGAGATCATGGAGAGCTTTGACGGCATCGATATGGACGCCGCAGGCCGTGTGGCCGGCAACGGCTTCTACTACCTGCTGGGCAACATTGCACGCCTGCACGAGGCTGTGCTGGCCTATGCCCGCGACTTTATGATCAACAAGGGCTTCACCTACGTCATCCCGCCCTTCATGATGCACGGCAACGTGGTGCAGGGCGTCATGTCCTTCCCCGAGATGGACGCCATGATGTACAAGATCGAGGGTGAGGATCTGTACCTCATCGGCACCAGCGAGCACACCATGATCGGCCGCTTCATCGACCAGACGCTGGACGAGAGCAAGATGCCCCTGACCCTGACCTCTTACAGCCCCTGCTTCCGCAAGGAGAAGGGCGCACACGGCATCGAGGAGCGCGGCATCTACCGCATCCATCAGTTCGAGAAGCAGGAGATGATCGTGGTCTGCCGCCCCGAGGAGAGCGCCGACTGGTACGAGAAGCTGTGGCAGATGTCCGTGGAGCTGTTCCGCAGCATGGAGATCCCCGTGCGCCAGCTGAACTGCTGCTCCGGCGATCTGGCTGACCTGAAGGTCAAGAGCTGCGATATCGAAGCTTGGAGCCCCCGCCAGCAGAAGTACTTCGAGGTCTGCTCCTGCTCCAACCTGGGTGACGCACAGGCACGCCGCCTGCACATCCGCATCAAGGGCAAGGACGGCAAGACCTATCTGGCCCACACCCTGAACAACACCTGCGTGG
>OBIA01000385.1_pt1 | contig 30634 bp, 34 predicted proteins | sample 1519911 | NCBI WGS metagenome assembly OBIA01 (sample SAMN04209236, study PRJEB22552) | human gut metagenome | biome: gut; material: feces | host: Homo sapiens | place: USA: Oklahoma | reverse complement strand
TAGTTTTACAAAGGGATTATCTCATGGTTTTAGGTGAAAAGCACGGTACTAACTATTTACCGTATACTTTCTTTCTTGTTTATAATGAGAAAGAAAGAAAAAGAAAGGAAAGGCAACCTTTTCAAATCTGGATCGAACTGACAGAAGAGATTATCCAGAGGATGCAATCAGAGAATCTTTACTGAACAGCATTGTTCACCGTGATTACTCTTTCAGCGGAAGCAATCTGGTTAATGTCTATGAGGATAGAATCGAATTTGTCTCTCTTGGAGGTCTTGTATCCGGTCTGGAACTGGAATCCATTTTCCTGGGTGTTTCATAATCGAGAAATCCGAACCTTGCGGCTGTCTTCTCCAGGATGAGATTGATTGAAAGTTATGGCACAGAAATCGAAAAAATTGAATGTGCATATAAGAATTGACCATCCCCGCCAGAGTTTGAAACGGCAAAAGGTGTTTTCCGCGTAACACTTCCCAACAGGAATGAGCAGCCGGAAACGAATGTCCGGATATCTGATAAAGCGGACAAAGATATTTCACTGAATGAACAGAAATTACTCATTCTTCAATATACACTGGAAAACGGCAGTGTTACAAGAAAAGAAGTTGAAGATTTGATTGGTGCAGAAACAACAAAGGCTTTCCGGTTGCTTAAGGAACTTTGCAAAGCTGGCAAACTTGAGCAAAAAGGAAGCGGCAGGTTGAGCACCTACATTTCCAAATAAAATCATTGTACAAAGGAATATCTCGGCAATGAAATCAACTTTATGAGCTAGGTAAAAAATAAACTGTCTGAATCCCATGCTATGCACAGAACTCAGGCCGTTTAGCTTTTGTTCATCTTCCCATCTCATTTCCAACTCGTCCAAAAGCGAATGCCTTTTAGATTTTCTTCGCAATCGTAGACAGCTCCGAAAAAGAGCCTCATGACGGTGAAGAAAAAATCCAGAGCTGTGTTTCTTTCCACTTAGCCTTCGTTAGTTTCTTTCTGTCCCGAACACACCTTTTACCTGAATTCTGAAATCCAGCTTGTTGTTGGTCAATCCCTGCATGAGCTACACATTCTTATATCTGGGCAGGAAGATTGGACTGATAGACTGAATATCTTGCTCATTAATACAATGAGCCGTCATGAACTTTTTCGTCATATGGGGCTTTATATCTGACAGTACCTGTGACATAGAATCCTTTTTTTCTTCTATCACTCATCTATATTTTCCTATCATTGGTCAGTCAGTGACTTGCTCCCACTGGGCCCAAAAGCATTTTGCTGGAGCTGTCATATTCTTTTCCAGTGAGTTCAGACCGAACAATATCATCATTCAACATTTTAATAAATGCCGCTGCCTCTTTTTGTGAAGAAATCACAATATGATCTTCTTCAAACTTGAACATAGTTTTGTAGCGAGAATGCTTTTTCAGATTCTCTAACAAATCGTTCTTTTTCATCTGCAAAACAGGCGAATTTTTTGCCTTTAATAACTTCTTTGCATTTGTCAACTTACTTTTATTTTCAAACGCAACAAACTTTTCAAGGCTATCTACAATATCCAGATCGCGAATAATCTCAATCGTCTTCTGTGCCCCCGCTCGTATGTATTGCTCAAATCCAAAAAATCTCTGCATAAGATCCATTTTTGCCGTAACAACACTTGAAGAAAAGATAATTACATCTGCTCGTGAATCTATCTGCACAATATCGCTATCAATTTCATCGTATGTATCACCAACAAATAGGGCTATAACATTTTTACTTCGATCAATTCTTGATACAGAGTATATATGTTGATAAACCCAAAAGTACTTGTCATTCAAATTGATTCTAAAAAGAAATCCAGACAGTTTATTTCTATCGCTTTCCGAGTAGTACTCCGTACGCTTTTCAGCATCATCAAGAAAAATAAAGGGTCTATAGTTCTCTATCAGACTAATCTCATAAAATTCTTTCTTATTGTCTGCAATATTTTCTGATGTATCAAATTCGGCATCATCTGCAAGATAGGTACAATTGATAAAACCTGCCACCTTATCTTTTGTGCTAGAAAGCAACTTATCTGTTGCTCTGATTTTTTTGGTTTGGTATCCACTTTCATCGCGTAGGCAGGCATATATCTCAATACCGCAAACTGAACCAGAAAACATTATCGACTTAATCGATGCCTGAATTTCTTCCTTGGTCATTTGTTCATCTCCTTCATGTAGAGGACTGTATCATTAATCACTTTATATTCTACTGTACTAGGATTTTTTAAAAACCTGCCTTTAACTACAGCCAAACAAATTTCATTATTAAAGTCAGGATTGCTCTTAAAAGTAATCTCATAGACTCGGTATCCTAAAATTGCCAATACAGGATTCGCATAGTACAAATGTGTTTTGCTTAGCAGCGCACACATCATAACCACAATGATAAGGAATGTTACCGCTCCTTGAATCGTTCCTACATCATCAATCAAAAGCGGGATAATCATTGTCATAAAGAAATTCAAACTTGCGTCCTCTTTTTCTACGAAGGAAGAAAGCTGATACCCTTGTTTCTTATCAGTCCATCTAAAGGCTGTAAAAGAAATAAAAGATATGATTGCTGCTAAAATCCATGTAGCACATAACAAAAACACAACAATCAGCACATTATTAAGGCGAACAAATTCTCCCCAATATGACTGATTTTCAGCAAGTTCGCTGACGGGGGTAAATTTGAAATTGCGTACAATAGTCAAAAAAGCCAATGGACTCAATGATTGCAGCATTAACTTATGTTTCAAGCTTAAATTCATTGGCACACCTCCATAAAGCTTACAGTTCAACAAATATCCTTTTGAATACCAGTGAAGTAAATATATCCTCTACTTGTTTAGCCAATTCTTTCGAATGAATCCGTGCCCCCAGCTCGATATTTCCTTCCTGTCCATGATATGAAAGGTTTGCAGATGTAATCAGCGTATCCGTTTGATCAACAGAAATTACCTTTGCATGAAGAGCAGACATTTTATCTTCCTGTTTTGGATAGTTATAAATTCGCAGAAATTTTCCCTTATAGCAGCATAAACGGTCAAAGGCCTTCTGACTCTCAATGTCATTCACAAAAAATTTCACGAGAACGCCTTCTTGGCTCTTTTGAATTACACAATCGACTAACTCGGCAAAATAATCCGAGAGGGAGTACCCAGTAATTAGAATGCTCTTCCTAGCTCCCATAAGCATTTCTCTTACGGTAACCTTTGTCGGTTTTGTTTTCAACGCAAAAGAAGGTGGCGCTGTAACAACTAATTCAGCGCTATCATCGTTACTTTGGGCAGTCGCTGAAACCATAGCAAGAATTTCATGAGCTTCTTTTTCAGAAAGAGATGGATATCTCTTTTGAATGGCTCTAATAGACTCATTTCCACCAGATATAGCATCTGTGAGAATTTTGTTTAACAAAATATCTAAGCTTATACTTCCAGTTGACATAGTTCTTCCACCAAAGTTTTAAAATAAGACTGATTTTCTCTTCCGTCAATAGGCACAATTAGTCCGCGATCCAACATGCGATTTCCATTCTCGCAAGCTGTTTCTGAGATCATACAGCAGGAATGGCACGCCGCGCCATTTGAATTATTACCAGCAGGCACATTGTTAAGGCATTCCGGATCATTTGTGCAAACCAGTGCTTCCTGGAAAGCGTCTTTCATCAAAACAATAAGCTGATCAATATTTCCTAATTCTACAAGTCCACCAAGTGAGCCTTCTTTATCGGCACTTCCGGTATAGAGCAACACGCCAGACATATCATCCCCAAAATAAATACGCTCACGAATAGCGGATGAAGAGTACCCCGAGGACATTGACATCTGCTTAATCAACAACCGAAAGTGGGCCACCCTGAGGTGCACCCGTGATAGTCGCTTTTTCCAGTCCTTTTTCCATTACTCCTGCTTTCAGATATTTCCGAATCAGATTTAATGTGGTACTATCGTTTACTTGCTCTCTTAGTATCTGAATTAACTTATCGTGATTTACCCTGTCGAAAAACTGTTCAATATCAATATCTACTACCCATTCATAGCCACTGTTCAGATAGCAGAGGGCCTGTCTGATTGCATCATGACAGCTTCTTCCTGGTCTGAATCCATAGCTGTCTTCACTAAATATTTCTTCATAAATATCAGATATTGGCTGAGCAATTGCCTGTTGGATAGTTCTATCCCATGCTGTAGGGATTCCCAACGGACGTTGTTTTCCATTGTCTTTCGGAATGTATACTCTCCGTACTGGCTTCGGCATATAAGTTGTACTATAAATCGTTTCAGTCCTTCGGCTTTTGCCTACTATGACATCATCTGACTCCCTCTCCAAACCTTTTCCGACCATACCTTTCAGTATGTGAGTAGGGTCTCCCGAGGTAAGACACTAATCTTTCATCCCACAACCTCTTGATTTACAACTTCGGTATGCGGAAATACTGCGACACCGACGACATCGAGGCGACAGAGTTCGGAAAGGAGAACGCCGTTGACGATTGAGATTTCCTTGCTGCTCTCCGGAGTATCTGTTGCGTTTGCAATTTTTTTCGGAATCTGCTCAAAGCAGAGAAATGAGAAAAAGGACACACAGGAAGATGCAGAACAGAGAGCAACGACCGACACAATGGTGATGGTGAAACTTGAGAACATTGCGGATGACCTCAAAGACATCAAGCGGGAATCGAGAGAGAACCGTGAGGAGATGAAAACATTGAGAGAGCGTGTTGTCATTGTGGAACAGTCACTCAAGAGTTATCACAAGAGACTGGACGGAGAACAGCATTCCGACCGATAACAGGAGGGCAGGAAACGGGCAAGAATCAACTTCACAGAAAAGAGGCAATACATGAGAATGACAGAACAGGAACGACGCATCAGAATCCGGCATCTGAAAAGAATGTACAGGATAAGGGAGCGAAAAGAGAGACAAGACAAAAAGGTGTCCGGTCTGTTCATGAAACGTGTTGTATTCACTTTGATTCTTGCAGCATTTATCTTTACAGTCGTGATGATATTTGTGTTTTTGTGGATGGGTTCAGAACCGTCGACACTGATTGAGAATGTATTCCGTTTTCTATCAGTCGAGGGCGGGGCGATGGCACTCATTAAGTCCGTGAAAACGGTCAAGGGAACATCAAACGGTGAAATACAACACAATGACGAACCGGAGCAGAATGACGAGGAGGTACAAGGATGAAATACATCGTCGAGAATTGGTTCGTGATTGTGGGTCTGATTGCGGTATTGGCAGCGGGAGGATATGCAGTATATGTTTTCGTGAAAATGCCGTCAGACAAGCAGTTGAACAAAGTGAGAGAATGGCTGCTTTATGCAGTCACAAAAGCAGAAAAGGAACTGGGAGGCGGTACAGGTCAAATCAAGCTGCGGTATGTATATGACATGTTCGTTGCACGGTTCGTATGGCTTGCAAGAATGATCTCGTTTGAGGCTTTTTCGATGATGGTCGATGAAGCACTTGAGAGAATGAAAAAAATGCTTGAGAGCAACAAAGCGATGCAGGATTTTGTGAACAGCGGGGCAGGTGAGGTCGGTGAAAAAAATATGTAATTTCGTGACCGGAAACATGCAGATGCTTGCGTTGATATATGCAATCATGGCGGTTATCGTATTTGCAGCAGTCAATATTTTCTTTTGGAAAATCTCTTTTGATTTAGACAAAGAGATGCGGGAGGAAATGAGGGAGTGCGGTGATTATCATATCGACACGGACGAGGCGAGATTCGGAAAAACGGTGACAAGGGTGTGCGGATTTATTCTTTCGATACCTGCTGCGTTGATGTGGTGGGCGACACCGTTGATTGTCGGAGGCTTGATGCTATACGACAGAATACAGGAAAAGAATAACCGAAAAACTGTCCTTTGTTTGTCAATGTTCCGGTCGCAAGGTGTCCGTAGTTCTGTGATGCGTCGTTCACATATCCGGATGTCTGCCCCTGTCCGAACGCTGTCTGTGAATTGTCTGTCTTTGACATAATCTTGAGCATACAATCCAACAAGTTTCTTTTGCTCCATGAGCCGATGTTCCAACCGTTGCCGTTCGCTTTTGCTCTTGTAATTTCTGTCGATGCGTTTGTATTGTACATGAGCGTCTGTCCTGCAAGAGAACGGATGCGTGTTCCGTCGTATGAACCGCCGAACATCGGATAATAGAGTTTATCCGCATGTGAGCCGTCCTCTCTTACATACGCATCGTCGTTGTACGATTCATCATACTGGACGTTTGAAATAATCATGTACTCATAGTTTCCGATTTCAAACTGTGAGAGCCAAATTTTGCCCTTGTCACCGCTGCCATCGAAAACACTCATTGCATTTCCTCCGTATGCCGTGTTTGTGACATCGGATGCCGTTGTTCCGTCCGCTTTCTTTGTGTGGTCGTTCGGGTCAAGTTTATAATCTTCTGTACCGTCATATCTGACCATTGCCGGATAGTTGTTCTTTACAAAAAAGACATCTCCCCAGTCTCCGAAATCAAATGCTCCGGTTGAATAGTTCATCGCAGCAGGTGTCATTCCCGCCGCATCGAAAAGGTATGTGCAGCGTGTCGCCGGATTGCTGTCATTTTTATTGATTTTCAGTCCGTAACGCTTTACTCCCTTTACTCTTACATCCTCCCCGACTGCTGCCAGTATTGCGTTTGTATTCGCATAGGTGCGGTCGAGTGTTTCTTTGTCTGCTACTTTTACAATTACGTCTCCGCTTGCCATGTGTTAAGCCTCCCTTACAACAATATTTCCGTCGGTCATTCCAATCTCACACGCTTTCCCTGTGACAGAATCAATCACGACATTCATTCCGGCAGCTATGCCGTCACACGCCTTTGCTGCCTGTTCTGCTTTGCTCGCTGCTGATTCCGCTTTCTTGACCGCTGCATCCACTTTCGCCTCTGCCTCTGTCTGTGATTCTGCATCCCTTACCTGTGACGCTAAAATATAGCCATATCCCGCCAGCCTGTAATATTCTTTACCTTTTTTCGATGTCACCTTTGTCGTTTCGACCGTGACCTCCTCGCCATAAGATACCGAACCGCACACTCTCCCGCTTTCATCGGGTTCACTTCTGATTCTCAACACGCCTTTTGAAATCGGTGTTACTTTCTTGTAAGTCATGCTCAAGCCTCCCTTATCGTCAAAATCCCGTCCTCAATCGAGAGAACGCAGGTCTTTTTTGTTACTGTGTCAACCATAGTATTGAGACCGTCCACAATGCCCTCACATGCCTTTGCTCCTGCGGTTGCGGATGCTGCTGCATCGCTTGCCGTCTTTGCTGCACTGTTCGCACTGTTGGTCGCCTCCGTCATGTTCTTGCTGAAATTGTTCACGGTGTTCATGTACCCCTGTGTCAATTCCAGTATTTCCTCATAACGTGCATTATTGACGATAATCGGCAAATCAAAGAATTTGTTTTTACCATCTCCCTGTCTGACTAAATAATGACCGGATGTGTCAATTTCAACTCCGACCTCTCTTTCCTTGAGAATCAGTGTGTCCTCAACCGCTTTCCAGTCTGCCGTTGTTCCGGTGCATGGTCTGATTGCTGCCATCTGTTCAACCTCCTTGCCCCGTGATTATGGAATATATCACACAATCACGTTTTTGTGTTCGTTTCGCCGTCTGTTTCCAGTATCGTGGAATTATACTGCTAATTGTCGGGAGGTCGGCGTTCCTCCGTCGAAATCAACGCCCTCATTTGCCCGTCTGACCTGTGGCGTTGCTCCATCAATGAAAATCGGTGTCACGGTTCGCAGGTATGGTGTTTCGCCGTCACAATCAAGATACATGCTCGAATATAACGCCTCGGCACGGTTGAAATAGTCCTGCACACTCTCAAGGATTTTCTCTGCGGATGCAAGCAGGGAATTTTGAATCGTGTCATCAATATCCTTTTTGTCCTGCTCGACCTGCTTCTTTGCTGCCTCAACTGCCGACTGCATCTGCGACACTTCCTGTCTGATCTGCGTCGCCGTGTTCAGTGTTGCCTCAAGCTGCTCTTGATTCTGTAACGCATCCTCTGCCCTGTCTGTGACCTCTTTGCAGTCCTTTGTCGCCTGTTTGGTCGCTGTGGTCGCATCCTCGGCGTTCTTGACCGCCTGTGAGGTGTCCTGCTGCCTCTGTTTCTCCTGTTGGATGCGGGTGTTCTCATTTTCCTGTCGGGTCTTTTCCGCTGCTGCTCTTTCGCTTTCTGCCTTTACCCTTGCATTTTCTGCGGTCACCCTCGCCGATTCCGCTTTTTTGACCGCTGCATCCGTGTTGTCAATATTCTCAATATGCCCCTTGATTCTGTTCTCAAGGTCTGTGAACTCATTTGATGACAGGATTGCATTTTCATTTCTCTGTGACTTCTCAATCTCCATCGTGAACGATGCAGATGTGATAATCTGTGAATCATCGCTTGTCCGGATTTCGATGTCGCAATACGCCATTCCGGAGGCTGCAAGTGCTTGATTTGTCAGTTCGACCGTCACATCCGAACCGGAATATGTACATGTGTTATACACATGTTTCCCGTCCGGTTTTGTAATATTGATGACTGCTCTCGACCCCGTCGGGATTGTGTACGGTTCACCGTTGTTGAGTAATTTTGCAATAATGAATCGTGTTGCCTTGTCTCCCTGTTTTGCAGATACTAAATATCTTTTTGTATCTCCGGACATTTCAAGATTGATGTACGTTATCAATTTCGTCAACGCTGCCATGCTCTCACCTCCTCTCGGTGCTGCCTCTTTTATTCTCCCTGTTCCTCAATCCAGTCATTGATAAATTTTTTCAGCCAATCAATATGACTTTGTGCCTCCTCGCTCAAAACCGTCATGCTGCCTTTGTTGTTGTCACTGGTGGTTTTTCCGTTGTCGGTCATTTCCGTGTATGTGAACCCCAAACGCTGCCCCTGTGCTGCATTTGTGGCGTTGAATCCTGTGATAACTCGTCTCATTCTGATTCCTCCATTCTTTCAATTATTCGGTTTTGTTCTTCCTGCACTTCGATTTCATCCTTTTCCATCTCATACAGTAACATCATCTGATTTCTCATTTGCTCATTGAGCATTTCCTGCTCCTCTGCCGTTATATCTTCTTTTTCCGGTATATCAGACTGTTCAATCCTTGTGTCTCTGCTTCCCTTTTGTCTTGTCTTTACTTCCCAGTAAAATTCAAGTTTCGGTGTGCCTTTTACTACAAAATAACCATCTTTTTCATTTGTTGATTCAACGTATAATTCGCCTGCTCCCTTTGCGGTGAGCATTACAATATATTTCATGTCTCTCTCTACCGTCAGCAGGAAATCATCACCAAGATACACATAGCATTGACCGTCCTCATCAAGTTTTCCCGTTCCCATGTCTCCGAACGTAGGGGATGCTGTTTCATATGCGTACATCTCGATGTTCCGTCCGTCATCGGTGTGTATGATTCGTGTTTTCTCCCCCATACATCCGATAGTTCCATACGCAAATATATTATTATTCGCCGTGAATCCATATCCCCATAGAGTGCCACCACTTTCACCGACAAATATATGTTTCCCGACATATCCCATTAGCATGGAATAATTGAGTTTTGACAATGTCCCTATCTTTAAATCACTATTGAGATACAATCCGGAATAAAATTTCGGTGATAATGCAAACACGTTCCCGTCATTTGTGATCTCGCAGTTTCCTCCAATGAGCAGTGAACCTCCGGTGATTTTTAGTGCTTTCGTTTCTGCCGAACCATCTCTATTGATTTTGAAGTTTGAGTTCGCTGTCACTGCTCCGTTCAAACTTATTTTCGAGGCGTTTATTGACACGCTTTCCGCTGATTGGTTTATCTTTGAAATAATCTCGTTACTTCCAACTTTTTTTGATACCGTTGAATTGATCGCATCGGCTTTCACTTTAATAGCAGCATTCATCTCTGTTGTGGTGGAATACTCTGTCAGCTTCTCGTCGGTCGCTGCGTTGGCGTTCTTCTCTGCTGCATTGGCTGCGTCCTGTGCCGTCTTATTCGCTGCGGTGATCTTCTCTGACACGGAGGTCTTTGTCTCATAGGTCTTTGACACTCCTAAATTGATTTCATCGGCTTTCATGTCGATTGCCGATTTCATCTCCTCTGTGGTGGAATACTCTGTCAGCTTCTCGTCGGTCGCTGCGTTGGCGTTCTTCTCTGCTGCTGCAACTTTCTCCGATACAGTCTTTTTTGTTTCATACACCTGCGAAACGCCTAAACTGATCTCGTCTTTTGCCGCGGTGATATGTGATTCAACATCGCTTTTTGTGTAATATCCATCTTTCAACACCTTTTTTGTGTTGCTGTTGGCGATGGAAATTGCCTCCTCCGTAGCTGCTGCCGTTGCTTCTTTTTGAATATCCGCAAATGTTTTTCGTGCGTTTGAAATCTCAACCGTATTCTTTTTCGGTGTTTCCGGATATTCCGTAATTTTGACAATTCTCTGTTTTTCTTTTGTTCGGGTTTTCTTTGACACAAGCGTGACCGTGTCTCCGATTCCGTATGAAAGAATGTCTTTGTACTCCTCTGACGCTTTCGCAAGGTCAACAACCTCCGCAGTATATGCCTTGTACGGTCGTGACATTTCCTCAATCTTTGCCGTCGCATCCTCAATCAGACTTGTGGTGTTGGTGTATCGTTCATCTTTCCACACATACGCCTTGACTTTGGAACTATACTGAAAATTGTCGATGTAATCTTTTCCGGTCAACCATTCCGGCGTGATACCGTCTTTGCCTATCGGATAGATTCTTGTATAAAAATCATAGGTGTCGGATTTCAAAGATATTTTTCGGAGGTTTATCCCCTCTATGAAATAGCAACCTTTATCACTGCCTATTCTTTCGTAAATATTCACCGTTTTATTGATTGAATCAATGATACATTCGCACCTATATGTTGATAGGCACTTTTGCAGGACATCCCACGCCGTGATGTTCTCCTGCTCGTCAATGGTTCTTTTCTTTGTGACAGTGCATGTTCCAACATGCCACCTCGTACCCTCGAACGCAAACTCAAGGCATGCTCTGATTGTCTGTTCATCCGATTCAAAGCCATACGGGAACGCCGTCCCCTCCAACTCCTCGACATTGAGAACGGCAGTGTATTTGTTGAATTGTTCTCCCTTTTCAACTGCTTTGATGACAAATTCATCTGTTTTTGTGTGTATATAATATTCTTCTTGCAATAAACCAACCAACGCTCCCGACGCAGGATATGCAAATGTCATTTCCTTGTCACCGGAATCCAGTGTCGTGGTGATTGCTCTGTCTTTGAATCCGGACAGTGTTCCGATTCTTTTCTTTCTGTCATTAAAAATTTGCAACGCTCTCACCTCCTAAATCCACATTGGAGTGTACTTGATTGTCACTCTTGCGTTTGTATCAGAGAATGTGAGTGCTGTTTCTCCCGACTTTAGCACCGGAAACGCCCATAAATCCACTTTGTCAAATGCGTTCGCCCCGTCGATTGTCACAAGTCCGGTTTTTGCGTCAATCACAACCGTTTTTCCTGCTGCAAGACTTTCCACGATGATGTCATCATCTCCCAACCCGCCGATTGTGTCCGTCTTTTGCCAACTGCTCGAAATCTTTCTCCTCAAGTGGCTTGATGATGTATTTTCCTGTCTTGATGTCGATGTCCACAAGCTCAACATATTCGATGTGGTAATAGCATCCGTTCGGTGTCTTTCTGAAACCGCTGTGGTCTCTCACTACCATTCTTTTGATGTCTTTTTTCTTTTCCGGCTGCGGGATGTTCTTGAGCATTGGTCTCATGCTTTTCACAAATTCTGCTTTTTCAAGGTTGCTGCTCATGTATAATATTTCGATTGCTCTGTACTGTTCGTCGGTCACTGCTCTACCTGCAAGGTTTTCAAATTCGGATTTCATCATTGTTTTGTACCTCCTGTTTGTTTCGTTTGAATACATTGTAATTCCGTTTGAATACTTTGTCAACTCTTTTTTGTTGCGTTTGAAAACTTTTTTATTGATTTTTGTCTTTTTCGGTGGTATGCTTTAGAAAACAGAGGAGGTGATTCCAAATGACGCAAGGCGAACGAATCAGAGAATTGCGAAAAACTTTGAAAATGACGATGGAACAGTTCGGCGAGAAAATAGGTGTTACAAAATCCACTATCTCTAATATTGAGAACGGAAACCGGAACGCCACCGAACACATGGTCAAATCAATCTGCCGTGAATTTAATGTTGATTATATATGGTTGACTACTGGTGACGGTGAGATGTTCGTTGATACCGACGACGATTTCATCGAAAGAATTGACCGCATCATGGTAGGTGAGGACGAGGCACGAAAAAACCTTTTCAAATTTATGCTTGAGTTGAGCGACGAGGACATCGCAGCTCTTGACCGCTTAATGAAAAAGGCGATTCGTTTCTCAAAAGGTGAGATTGATGAATAATGATTTGTATAATGTCCTTTTCAAACTGTTATCCCTGTCTGATGAATCAGACATCCGCATGGTCTGTTCTTCCTTGCTTGGTTATTTGGTTGGAAAAGGCAAAATTTCCGTTGATGAACTGGATGAATATATTCCAGTTATTAAAAAAGACTGACAGTCTTTCAACTGCCAGTCTCATGGGTGTAGAGATACAACACGAATTTGTATATCCTCTTGAGGATGCGTTCGCTGTGTATCTTTCCGACTATTTCGACAATAGCCTCTTTGTAATTCAAGGGAGACACCACCCCCTTTCCGAATTGCATTGTATCATATATTTCCATGATTGTGGAAATATCGAGGTTGATTTCCATAATCGTGGAAATCGTTCCTCCTGCTGCCGGAATCCCGCTGCATTATGGTACAATTATTTGTATTCGGATTCAAACAGGTCGGTGATGTTCACGCCTAACGCAATCGCTATCATTTCAAGTTGAAACAATGTCGGCGACACCTTGCCGTTTTCGATGTTGTTTATCGTAGATTTTCCGATTCCGGATTTCTTCGATAACTCCATCAATGTGAACCCTTTTGAGGTTCTCATTTCCCAAACGAGAATTTTCATCCTGCTCACCTCCTTTCTCAAGGAAAGTGTACAGAGAGAAAATTTCCGTTCAAAATTACGGTTGTTTCGCTAACTGCAAATAAAAAAAGACGACCCACGCTGCAACGTGAATCGCCTTTGTGAAACTTCCGTCTCATGCTCCTGCAAAAGGCACTTGATAGATAGTTCCTGCAAATACCATTCTATCATAAAACCGTGCTTTTTGCATTGGTTTTATTTTTTATACTCTTTTTTAGGATGGTGATTTTATGAAACTGCCGAACGGATTCGGAACGGTTTACAAATTATCGGGAAATCGCCGGAACCCTTATGTTGCCAAAAAGACAAAAGGATGGGAAATCGACCCGAAAACAGGTAAATCAAAACAATTATATACGGTCGTCGGATATTACCCGACCCGTAAAGAGGCATTGACCGCACTTGCGGAGTTCAATGCAAATCCTTATGATGTGGATGCTGCAAAAGTCACATTCGAGGATGTATATGAGCGATGGTCTGATGAACATTTTCCGACCGTCAGTGATTCCAACGTCAAGGGTTATCGTGCAGCATGGGCGTTGTGTGATAAACTTGCACGGATGCGGTTTGTCGATGTCAAACTCGACCACCTGCAAATTATTGTCGATGAATCCGGCAAAAATTATCCAACACTCCGGAAATTGAAAGTCCTGCTCGGTCTGATGTATAAATACGCCGTGATTCATGAGATTATTCCAAAAGAACGGAATCTCGTTGAATACCTCGACATCAAAAAGGCAGGAAACCCGAACGCATACAACCGGAAACCTTTTTCAAAGACAGAGGTCAAAAAGATATGGGATGTCAAGGATTCAAATATATATTATACTGTCATCCTCATGCTGATATATACCGGATGCAGAATCGGCGAACTCCTCGACCTCAAGAAAGAAAATGTGAACCTTGAGGAAAGATATTTCAAGATTGTCGCCTCGAAAACTGCTGCCGGAATCCGTACCGCTCCAATCTCTGAAAAGGTTTATCCGTTCTTTGAATACTGGTACAACCTCAATGATTGTGAATATCTCCTCTCTACTCCGGAGGGTGAACATTTCAAATACCGGAATTATTATGATTCGTACTGGTCGCCACTTATTGAGACCCTCGGAATGAAACACCGTCCTCACGATACCCGTCACACATGTATTTCCATGTTGACGGTTGCCGGAGTGTCAGACAAGGTCATAAAGAAAATTGTCGGTCATAAAGGGCAGGGCGTGACAGAGGTCGTATATACACATTTTGAAATCGAGGAACTGATTGACGCTATCAATAAAATATAGAGGTGTGCCATGAATAGAACTGAATACAAAAACAATTTCGGGCGTGAGCATTACGAACGAATCAATCTCGTTGTACCTAAAGGCATGAAAGACATCATCAAGACTCTTGCATCCAGTAAAGGAATGTCGATCAATGCGTACATGCAAGACCTTGTCAGAAAAGACCAATGCGGTTTATTTGATACAATGCAGATTGCGGAAAAGAACAGAGAAATGATTTCCGGAATCACTGGAAACATGCACGACGGATATGACATCATTTTCAAGGACGGTCATTCCTGCCATTGCCGGACGAAAAAAGATGTCCGGTCATGTATCATTGAATACTGCAACGAAAAGGACGATTGATTCGTCCTTTTTTATTGCAAAAATGTGTCTTACATAAGACTTGCAATGTCTTACACAAGACAGTGTTTTCCGTGTTAGTTACCTGTTAGTTATGTGTTAGTTACCGTTGAATTTTCGTGTGTTTTTGTGGTGTCTGATAGATTTATCGGAATATAAAGAAATCCCCGAAAACTCGATGTTTTCGGGGAAAATTGTTCTTTCTGATATTCGGTTTGAATTATCGCTTGCTGAACTGCGGAGCGCGACGAGCTGCTTTGAGACCGTATTTCTTACGCTCTTTCATACGTGGATCACGTGTAAGGAATCCAGCAGCTTTAAGAGCTGGTCTGTAGTCTTTGTCTGCCTCAAGGAGTGCTCTGGAAAGACCATGACGGATTGCTCCAGCCTGTCCTGTGTATCCACCGCCGTGAACATTAACGATCACGTCGAATTTACCCTCTGTCTCTGTTAAAGCCAGTGGCTGACGAACGATAACCTTCAGAGTCTCAAGTCCGAAGTACTCATCGATGTCTCTTTTATTGATAGTGATTTTACCTGTTCCAGGTACCAGGTAAACTCTTGCGATTGATTTCTTTCTTCTTCCTGTTCCGTAGAATTTTGCGCTAGCCAATGTTTTCTACCTCCTATTAAAATGTTAAAACTTCAGGCTTCTGAGCCTCATGTTTGTGCTCTGGTCCTGCATATACGAAAAGTTTCTTGTTCATAGCTCTTCCAAGAGGTCCTTTCGGAAGCATTCCCTTAACTGCGAGCTCGATAACCTTCTCAGGTTTCTTTGCTAACATTTCTTTTAATGTGGTTTCTTTCATTCCACCAACATAGTCGGAGTGGTTATAATAAATCTTCTGCTCAAGCTTCTTGCCTGTAACTTTGATCTTATCAGCGTTTACAACGATTACATAATCTCCTGTGTCAACGTGCGGTGTAAACTGAGGTTTGTTCTTTCCTCTTAAAACACTTGCAACACCGGATGCCAGACGTCCCAGAGTGCAACCCTCTGCGTCAACTACATACCATTTTCTTTCGATTTTATCCGGATTAGCCATATAAGTCTGCATGGTCCTACCTCCTGTTATTTATCAACGATAATGTTTCTCAAACCGCGGTACTTCCGCGAAAAAAAGTAAATGGAAACGCGGGTGCAAAATAAATCGCGGAAATGTCCGAAACCGCTGATAAAATGCCGTCGCCGGGGCTATTGGCTCAAGCATCTTCGCACTACGTCACATTGAGTTATTATATTATAAGGCACCTTGCCTGTCAACTGTTTTTTCTTGTAATTTTCAACAAAATTCCTGTTTTCAGAAAAACTCGATTCCCATCAGTGTCAGACCCTGAGCCGGAGCTGTTGGTCCTGCTACTGCACGGTCACAGGCTTTTAAAATCTTGTCCATGCGTTCCGGCGGATACTGACCGTTTCCGATCTCGATCAGGGTTCCGGAAATGATACGCACCATATTGTAAAGGAAACCTGTTCCTGAAATGCGGATGGTCACCATGTCACCATCTCTCCACACGTCCATGGAGGTCACGGTACGGATGGTGGTCTTCACCTGTGCGCCGGAGCCGCAGAAGCTGGCAAAATCATGGCGTCCGATCAGATAAGATGTTGCTTCCTTCATCTTATCCACATCCAGTTTATAATGGTAAAAATAAGAGTACAAACGCTCCGTTGGCACCGGAAAACGCCGGTTCAGGATACGATATTCATATGTTTTTTCACTGTCACAGTAACGGGGATGAAAATCCGGCTCCACCTCCTCAGAAAGCTGGATACGGATATCCTCCGGAAGTCTCTGGTTCAGTGCATAGGAAAATTTTTCCCCGGGGATCCTGGATTCGGTATCAAACACCGCCACATTTCCAAGAGCGTGCACTCCTGCATCTGTACGGCTGGCACCGATGGTCTCGATTTTTTCCCCAAGCAGCTCACTTAAGGTATCGTTTAAAACGCCCTGAATGGTGATTCCATTTGGCTGTGTCTGCCAGCCTGAGTACTTGGTTCCATCATAAGCTACAACAAGTCCTACTCGTTTCATAAAATATATTCCCTCCTGATACAGACATCCCTGCAGTACTTTCTATCCCAAAACAGACATACCGTCCTGCAAAATGCCTGCCTGATCCGGTTACAGTTCCGCTGTGCAAAATGCAACGCTTCGGACCGTTCCATGTCTGAGTACCGACAGGATTTGGCTACAGTCCCGCCACACGGAATGCAACACCCACCGCAAGATATGCCACAAGGATCCCATAGGCCGCATAATCTCTTTTTTCATAATGCAGCGGCTTCATCTGTGTTCTGTGCTCTCCACCATGGTAACACCTTGCTTCCATGGCCATTGCCAGATCATTGGCGCGGCGGAACGCCGAAATAAACAGCGGCACAAGAAGGGGTACCATATTTTTCGCCTTCTGGATCAGGTTTCCGTTTTCGAAATCTGCACCTCTGGCGATCTGTGCTTTCATGATCTTATCCGTCTCCTCCAGAAGGATCGGGATAAAGCGAAGGGCAATGGACATCATCATGGCGATCTCATGTACCGGCACCCGGATCTTGTTCAGCGGACGGAGCAGTCTCTCCAGACCATCTGTCAGCTGATTCGGCGTGGTAGTCAATGTCATGATGGAAGATCCGATCACAAGGTAAACAAGACGGATCGCCATTCTTCCTGCAAGAACAAGGCCTTCCCTTGTGACCTTGATGATCCCGAAACGCCACAGCACTTCGCCAGGCGTCAGGATGATATTGAACACAACCGTGATCAGAAGGATCATAACGATAGCCTTCAGACCCTTGAACATGAATTTCACCGGAACCTTGGATATTGCGATCATGGCTACCAGAAATGCTGTTGCCACCGCATATCCGAGAAATGTATGGAACAGGAACACAGAGATCAGAAATCCCAGAGTTCCCAGAAATTTGGTCCGTGGGTCCAGTCTGTGAAGAACGGATTTGGCCGGATAATACTGGCCAATGGTAATATCTCTGATCATTTTTCCGCCCCTCCTTTGTTCAGTAATGGAGAGTTCGCCTGCGCAAGTGCGGCAAGGATACTGTCTCTGGCTTCCTCCACCGTTGTGGCATCTGCATCCACATGCAGCCCATGTTCCTTCAGCGCATGCATGATATAAGTGATCTGCGGTGCGGCAAGTCCCATGGTTTCCAGTTCCTTATAATGGGAAAAAACCTTCTTCGGCTCATCATCAAATACAGCTTCTCCGTGATTCATAACAATGAGGCGCTCCACGTATTTCGCAATATCCTCCATGCTGTGGGAAACCAGAACAATGGTTATCCCTCGCACCTTATGAAGCTCTGCGATCTGATCCAGGATATCATCCCTGCCCTTCGGGTCAAGCCCTGCTGTGGGCTCGTCCAGGATCAGGATCTTCGGGTTCATGGCAAGAACCCCTGCAATAGCTACCCTTTTTTTCTGGCCTCCGGAAAGCTCAAAGGGTGATTTCTTGAAATTGGACTCTTTTACTCCAACCTGAGTCAGCGCCTGCTTCGCTTCTTTCTCTGCTTCTTCCCTGGAAAGTCCCTGATTCATAGGTCCGAAGCATACATCTGAGATCACATCATTTTCAAACAGCTGATGCTCCGGGTACTGGAACACCAGACCAACCTCGCTGCGGAGCTGTTTCCGGTCATATTTCTCAGCCCACACATCTTCTCCGTTATACAGAACCTGGCCGGATGTTGGCTGTACCAGCGCATTCAGATGCTGGATCAGCGTGGATTTTCCGCTTCCTGTGTGTCCGATGATCCCGATAAACTGGCCGTCCGGGATCACAAGGCTGACATCCTTCAGCGCATGGCTCTCATAGGCTGTCCCGGGGCTGTAGGTATAGGTTACATTTTTTAATTCGATTGACATAATGCGCTCACCAGCTCCTCTGTAGTCAGTATTCCATCCGGAACATCCACGCCGGATTTCTTCAGTTCATATGCAAGAAGTGTTACCTGTGGTACATCCAGTCCATACGCCTTAAGGGTATCCACCTGGGAAAAGATCTCTTTGGGATTTCCCTGCATCACAACATTTCCGCTGTCCATGACATAAACACGGTCAGCATGGATCACTTCCTCCATGTAATGGGTGATCAGAATAACTGTTACCTTTTCCTTACGGTTCAGCTCCCGCACTGCCTCCAGGACTTCCTTTCTTCCGTTAGGATCCAGCATGGCGGTAGGCTCATCCAGAATGATGCACCGCGGGCGCATGGCCATCACGCCTGCAATAGCCACTCTCTGCTTCTGCCCTCCGGAAAGCTTGTTTGGGGACTGATAACGATAGGCTGTCATACCGACTTTTTCCAGGCTGTCATTCACCCGTTTCCAGATATCATCTGTAGGAACTCCCATATTTTCCGGACCAAATCCTACATCCTCTTCCACAACGGTTCCTATGATCTGGTTATCCGGATTCTGAAATACCATTCCTGCCTTCTGGCGTACCTTCCAGAGTTTGGTCTCTCTGGCGGTATCGATCCCGTCCACCAGCATCGTTCCCTCTGTTGGGATCAGAAGCGCATTCATATGCTTCGCCAGTGTGGATTTTCCGGATCCGTTATGTCCCAGAACTGCCACAAATTCTCCTGCTTTAATGTCCAGGTCCACATCATTGACTGCACGCTGCATGTCTACCACATTGCCGTCATCATCGTATCTCTGATAGTCAAATCCCAGCTTAAGCGCCTTGATAATTCCCATCTTTTCTGCTCTCCTTAATCCTCTGTAGCTGCCGGTTCACCAAGGCCGGTCAACTCATCGATCAGTGCCCATATCTCGTCTCTTCCCTGCTTCGTCTCCGCAGAAAACGGAAGGATCTTTCCCTCTTTCGGAAGGCCCAGTCCGATGCGGATCTCCTTCAGGCTTTTTGCCACCTGGCTGCGTTTCAGCTTGTCAAGCTTGGTCGCGATGATCACCGGCTCATATCCGTTGTGACAGATCCAGTCATACATCTGCTTGTCATTGGCGGAAGGCTTGTGGCGGATATCCACCAGGAGAAAAACCGCTCGGAGCTCTTTGGAATTATGAAGATAGCCCTCGATCATTTTTCCCCATTTTTCCTTCTCTGCCGCAGAAACCTTGGCGTAGCCGTAGCCCGGCAGGTCTACGAGATACATTGCTTCATTAATATTATAAAAATTGATCGTCTGTGTTTTTCCCGGCTGTGCGCTGGTTCTTGCCAGGGCCTTGCGGTTCATCAGACCATTGATCAGGGAGGATTTCCCTACATTTGATTTTCCCGCAAAAGCTACCTCCGGCCTTCCTGTGTCCGGGATCTTGCTTGTGATGCCGCAGACGATATCCAGCGATACGTTTTTGATTACCATTCGTTATTCCTCCCTTTTCTTTTAAAAGCCCTGTCCTGAAGGTCAGGGCAGGGTTTTTCTGTTTTTTGTTTATGCAAGAGCTTCACCGAGAACTTCTTTCATGTTATCCACAAACCGGATATTCAGTCCCTGGATGATCTCTCTGTCCATCTCCTCGATATCCGGACGATTTTTCTCCGGAACAAGGACTTCTTTGATCCTGGCATATTTAGCTGCAAGCAGCTTCTCTTTCAGTCCGCCGATCGGAAGCACACGGCCTCTTAAGGTGATCTCACCGGTCATGGCAAGATCCGCACGTACCGGTTTTTCGATAATTGCAGACAGCATGGCAGTTGCCATTGTAATACCGGCAGACGGGCCATCCTTCGGAACGGCACCCTCCGGAATATGTACATGCATATCATGCTTCTGGAAAAATTCCGGATCGATCTCATATTGGTCAGAAACCGAACGGATATAACTGATACCTGCCTGTGCAGATTCCTTCATCACATCTCCAAGCTGTCCGGTAAGAAGCAGCTCGCCTTTTCCGGGCATGATATTGACTTCGATCTGCAGGGTATCACCGCCTACCTGTGTCCATGCAAGACCGCGGGCGATCCCGATCTCATCCTTCTCATTGGCCATCAGATAGTTATATCGTTCTTTGCCAAGGAATCTGGAAATATTTCTGGATGTGACAACTACCTTATCCTTACCCTCTTCCATGATAGCACGTGCAGTTTTTCTGCAGATACGTCCGATGCTTCTCTCCAGAGAACGGACTCCTGCTTCCTTGGTATAGTTGTTGATCAGCTTGCCAAGAGCTGCCGGCTGGATCACCAGCTTGCCTTCCGGAATACCGTTGATCTCCATCTGCTTCGGGATCAGATGTTCCCTTGCGATATGTTCCTTCTCATTTTCCGTATATCCCGGGATTTCCATCAGCTCCATACGGTCAAGAAGAGGTCTCGGGATTCCCTGAACATCATTTGCAGTGGCAATAAACAGTACCTCGGAAAGATCCTGGGGAATCTCCACATAGTGATCATTGAACTTACTGTTCTGCTCCGGATCCAGAACCTCCAGAAGTGCTGCGGAGGTATCTCCTTTATAATCGCTGCTGGTCTTGTCGATCTCATCAAGAAGCATCAGCGGGTTGCTGACTCCGGCTTCCTTCAGTGCAACTGTGATCCTTCCTGGCATGGCACCGACGTAAGTCTTTCTGTGGCCACGGATCTCAGCCTCATCACGGACACCTCCAAGACAGATGCGGACGTATTTCTTGTTCATGGCCTCTGCCACAGAACGTGCAATGGAAGTTTTTCCGGTTCCCGGAGGTCCCACCAGACAGAGGATCGGACTCTTTCCCTTGTGGGTCAGCTTACGTACAGCAAGGAATTCCATGATACGTTCTTTGACCTCTTTCAGTCCGTAATGACCCTCTTCCAAAACCTTCCATGCGTTCTCAAGATCCTCGGAATCCTCGGATTTCTTATTCCACGGAAGTGCAAGAACGGTTTCCAGATAGCCTCTCTGCACCGTTGCCTCTGCAGCACTGGCTGCCATTCCTTTAAAACGGCTGATCTCCTTGGAAATCTTCTCTTTTACTTCATCAGATGCATCCAGCTCCTTCAGCTTTTTTTTAAATTCATCGATATCATCAGCAGTATTCTCCTCGCCCAGCTCCTCACGGATGGTTTTCAGCTGTTCCCGGAGGATATACTCTCTCTGATTCTTGTCGATATGGGATTTCACCTTGCGCTGAAGATCTTTAGTGATATGGATCACCTCGATCTCGCTGCCAAGAAGCGCTCCAAGAATCTCATAACGGTCATTCAAAGACACTGCTTCCAGAAGCTTCTGCTTGTTCTGATACGCCATCGGAAGATTTACTGCGATCTGGTCGATGGTTTCCTGCACATCTTCGATGTTCATGATCTGGGTTACCAGATCCTTGCTTACTTTTCCGCTTTCTCTGCAATATCTCTGAAAAAGCTCCCGGATGCTGCGAAGCATGGCGTCCTTTACCGGTTCCGGGTAATCCTCTTCCTGTGCCGTAACGATCTCGCATTCCGCCTTCAGATATGGTTCCTCCTGCTCCAGGCCCAGAACCTCTGCCCTGTCCAGTCCCTCTACCAGAACCCGGTAAAGATCCTGCGGAAGCTTCACCACCTGCTTGATATAAGCGACGGTTCCTACCTGATACAGATCCGTAAGTTCCGGTATTTCCACCTCAGGATCCTTCTGTGTCAGCAGAAAGATCTTCTGGTCATGGAGCATGGCTGCTTCCACGGCACGGATGGATTTCTCCCTGCTCACATCAAAGTGTACGATCATATCCGGAAGGACTGTAGTCCCACGGAGAGCGATCATTGGCAATATATTGACCTGATTTGTCATTTATGTCATTCCCTTCATCAAGCTGTTTCCGGCTTGCCTTTCTTTCTCGAACGGGATGTTTTGCGTCCTGCTTTTTTTGCAGGAGCCTTGGCCTCCCCGTGGATGATCTCCGGCTCTCCGGTTCCCTCCACTGCCTCTTTTGTGACGATACACTTACGGATAGTGTCGTCCGATGGTGTCTTGTACATCAGATCCATCAGGGTATGCTCCATGATGGCACGAAGTCCTCTGGCACCTGTTTTTCTCTCAAGAGATTTCCGGGCAACTGTCTCAAGTGCTTCATCCTGGAACTCAAGCTGCACGCCATCCAGCTCAAAAAGCTTGTCGTACTGTTTTGTGAGGGAATTCTTAGGCTCCTTCAGAATACGGATCAAGGCTTCTTCATCCAGAGAATCCAAGGTTACCACGACCGGAACTCGTCCGATAAACTCCGGGATCAGACCAAATTTAATAAAGTCCTCCGGCATAACCTCTTTCAGAACTTCGCCCACATTGCGGTCTTCCTTCTCGGAAACCTCCGCTCCGAAACCAATGGATTTGGTATCCTGTCTTGCCTCGATGATCTTCTCCAGTCCGTCAAAAGCACCACCGCAAATGAACAGGATATTTGTAGTATCGATCTGGATAAATTCCTGATGAGGATGCTTTCTTCCTCCCTGAGGAGGTACGCTTGCAACGGTTCCTTCCAGAATTTTCAGAAGTGCCTGCTGTACGCCCTCACCGGACACATCTCTGGTGATGGAGGTATTCTCGGATTTTCTTGTGATCTTATCGATCTCATCGATATAGATGATTCCGTACTGGGCACGCTCAATATCGTAATCGGCTGCCTGAATGATCTTCAGAAGAATGTTCTCAACATCCTCGCCAACATAGCCTGCCTCTGTGAGAGTAGTGGCATCTGCGATGGCAAAAGGAACATTCAGCAGTCTTGCCAGTGTCTGTGCAAGAAGTGTCTTACCGGAACCGGTCGGACCAAGCATCAGGATATTACTCTTCTGCAGCTCCACGTCCAGGTTTCTTGAAGCAAGAATCCTCTTGTAATGATTGTAAACAGCTACGGAAAGTGCCTTCTTGGCATCATCCTGTCCGATCACATACTCATCCAGGATACTGTGGATCTCTTCCGGTTTCAGAAGGTTGATCCCTGTTTCATAATCTGCCTCATGATCATACATACTGAATTCTTCTTCCATGATCTCGGAGCAGATCCCGATACATTCATCACAAATATATGCTCCATCCGGACCTGCGATCAGCTTGCGTACCTGATCTTCAGTCTTATGGCAAAAGGAGCATCTTACCTTTCCTTCTTTTACTTTATCTGCCATATCTTTTTGTTTCCTTTCTAAGCGTAAATGTCCGTCTCTCGCAGACATTTAAAATTCCTTTTTAAAGCAAGATAAGACTCCTGTGTCTTTACAGGAGTCTTTTCTTACGCATTATTTGTGGATCACAACACCGTCGATCAGGCCGTATGCCTTAGCTTCTTCCGCTGTCATATAGTTGTCACGGTCAGTATCTTTTTCCACAATCTCAAGAGGCTGTCCGGTATTCGCAGAAAGAATCTCGTTCAGCTTCTTTTTGGTTTTTGCGATCTGGTCAGCTACGATCTGGATCTCTGTAGCCTGCCCCTGTGCACCGCCTGATGGCTGATGGATCATGATCGTCGAATTCGGCAGTGCATATCTCTTGCCTTTGGCACCGGAGGACAGGAGGAAAGCTCCCATGCTGGCTGCCATTCCAAGGCAGATCGTAGATACATCGCACTTGATATACTGCATTGTATCATAAATTGCCATTCCGGCAGTTACAGAACCACCCGGGCTGTTGATATAAAGCTGGATATCCTTGGAAGGATCTTCTGCTTCCAGGAAGAGAAGCTGCGCAACGATCAGGTTCGCACTGACATCGTTTACCTCTTCTCCAAGGAAAATGATTCGGTCCTTAAGAAGTCTTGAATAGATATCATAACTTCTTTCTCCTCTGCTGGTTTGCTCAATGACGTAAGGTACTAAACTCATTTTGCCCTCCATTTCCGAGGTTTATTACGCCTCTACAGCTGCATCGGCAACTAATGTAACAGCTTTCTGAACAGCCATATCTTTCTTCATCTGCTCCATCTCGTTCTCACCGATGAGATCTTTTAATTTGTCTGCTTCCATCTTGTACATCTCTGCCATCTTGGAGATCTCTTCGTTAACCTCTTCCTCTGTTGGCTGGATGTTCTCTACCTCAGCGATCTTCTCAAGAACAAGTCTTGTCTGGATTCTCTTAAGAGCCTGTGGCTTCATGTCTTCCATCATCTTGTCAACGCTCTGGCCTGTGAACTGGAAGTACTGCTCCATGGAAAGACCCTGGGACTGCATTCTTCTTGCGAAATCGTCAAGCATCTGACGTGTCTGTGTCTCGATCATTGCCTCCGGAATATCCATCTGTGCATTCTCGATCACTTTATCTACTGCTGCATCTTCTTTTGCACGACGTGCATCTTCTGCTTTCTTCTCTGTCAGGTTCTTCTTAACGTCTTCCTTGTACTCAGCAAGTGTATCAAACTCAGATACATCCTTAGCGAAGTCATCGTCAAGCTCCGGAAGCTCTTTTGCTTCGATCTTCTTAACATCGCACTGGAATACAGCTTCTTTGCCAGCCAGCTCTTTTGCCTGATACTCCTCCGGGAATGTAACCTTAACTTCTACGTGATCACCTGTGTTAGCACCAACAAGCTGCTCCTCGAATCCCGGGATGAAGGTGTTGGAACCAAGTGTCAGCGGATAGTCTGTTCCTTTACCGCCCTCGAATGCCTCACCATCTACGAATCCCTCGAAATCGATAGTTGCTGTATCGCCGTTCTGTGCTGCACGATCCTCAACTGTGATGGTTCTGGAGTTTTTCTCCTGCTCTTTCTTAATCTCAGCCTCAACTTCCTCGTCTGTTACCTCTGTCTCAGACTTCGGAACCTCAAGTCCTTTATAGTCACCAAGAGTTACCTCTGGTTTAGTAGCTACTTCTGCTGTAAAGATAAATGGTTTGCCAGGCTCAACCTGTGTTACATCGATCTTAGGCTGGGAAACGATCTCAAGATCACACTCAGCAAGTGCTTTGCTGTAATGCTCAGGGATCAGAGCGTTTGCAGCGTCCTCAAGGAATACTCCCTTTCCGTACATCTGCTCGATCATTTTTCTTGGAGCTTTTCCTTTACGGAATCCCGGAATAGAAATTCTGCCTTTTGCTTTCTGATATGCATTCTGCATTGCTTTGTCAAGATCCTCGGCGGAAACCTCGATTGTAAGTTTCGCCATGTTTTTCTCCATTTTCTCCACCTGTAAACTCATGTTTCTTGTTCCTCCTTAATCATATCGAGTAAATACCTTATATAAAATAGTTAACACTCGCATTATATATTTACAGTCATTTCTGTAGTATAGCATAACCACTGTAAAAACGCCAGTATTTTTTTCAGTTTTCCATATGCCCCCACAGGGCATTTCTCAGCTGCCCACGTCCTCAATGTTAAAGTAATTTTCTGTCTTTCTTATGTTGTTAAGACAAAATGTAAAAATCCTTTTATAAGTTTTAGGCGTATAATGAACACCATCGTCTGTACCGTCTCCCGTATTGGATACAGTACCATATCCGGTCCGCATCAGATAACTGTAAACATCAATATAGTGGTACTGACTTCCAAGCTCACCGGCAAGACCGCTGTTAAAAGTCCGGACATCCTCACATTTACGATTCTTGGTACTTCCCTTTTCCCCTCCATTGATCGGATTCACAGACATATAATACAGACTGCAGTTTTTCATGGAAAGCTTTGTTCCCAGTTTTTTCATGTAATACCCGTACTGTGATATCTTATCATTCAGATCCTGTTTTCCGTTAATATCTCTGAGATCATTGACACCATGATTGAACACCACCGCGATCTTTGCGTATTTTTCATTTTTACGATATTTTTCCAGTTCTTTCAAAAGAGCCTGTGCGCCCGTTGACTTCAGCCAGTCCAGTTCTGTATTAGAACAGCATACAAAGCTGACATAGCTGTCCACATACTCCTTTCCAAACTGTTCGTACAGTACCTTCTGAAGACCATATGTCCTGGAATCTCCCACAAAGATGATCCTTTCGTAATTCTCAGGATAATGAAAGCTGTTCCTGACCAGATTCGGTTCCTGATACCGCCAGAATCTCACCGCATAGAGATGCATGGTCCCACTGACTGTGATCACCTGTCCGGCTTCATACCTTGGTGCGGTCTTCTGACCTGCCCTGGTAGACCATCCAAGGAATGTATAATTCTCTTCATTGGCCATCACCGGTAGTTTCAGTTTTCCGCTTGGAGCCTGGATGATCTTGTAGATATCTCCGTCATTCCTGTGCAGGATCAGTTTGGGATTGTTCTTCTTTTTTATCACTGCATAAAACGTTACATTTCTTTTTACAAAATATTTTTTTCCCGGCTTATATCTTGCCTCCGCTCCTCCTTTTTTCAGAGACCATCCTTCTGCCTGATATCCTGCTGGGACCTGCGGCACTTTGGGAATCGTGATCATGGAACCATATTTCTGTTTCTTTTCCAATTTTTTATATATAGCAGAGGAGGCTCCTCCGCCTGACCTGAAAGATACGGAATACACTTTTTTGCAAGCATTCCCGAATGTATCATCCGACCAGTCAAAGCCGGCAGCTGACACCAAATTTCCTGTGACTGTCATCAGTATAACAAAAAGCGCCACTACCCACAGGACCTGTTTCATCTCTTTTTTCATGCTCTTACATACACCACCGATTCAGCGATCTCTTCTGCCTTTGCGCTTCCCTCCAGCTGTCCGATCAGGGAAAGGCTGAAATCGATGGCTGTTCCAAGGCCTCTGCTGGTAGTTACATTTCCATCTACCACTACAGGCTCCAGAGATGTTCTGGCACTTTTAAGCTGTTCCATAACAGATGGGTACGATGTAGCATTTCTGCCTTTCAGGAATCCAAGTCTCTCGAATATACCTGGTGCCGCACAGATAGCTGCTACCTTGCCGCCATTCTGATAGAAATCTGTCAGAAGCTCAGTCAGCGGTTTATATTTCTCCAGATATTTTGTTCCCGGCATTCCTCCCGGAATTACAAGCATATCCGCATCAGAAAAATCACATTCTCCAAAGGTACGGTCTGTAAGAAGATCGATCCCATGAGAGGTTCTGATCTCTTTTGTCTCTTTGATAGATACTGTCTGGATGTCGATCCCGGCTCTTCTCATCAGATCTACCACGGTCAGTCCTTCAATATCTTCAAAACCATCTGCGAAAAAAATATATACTTTACTCATGATCCTGTTCATCCTTTCTTTTATAAAATCCATAAATATTTTCTGTATTCCCCATTCCCTTCCATAATGCTTTTTCTATCTGAAAATGTCAAGAAATTTCAACAGATATGCCATTGCAAATCCTGTTTTTTTCCTGTAGACTGAACATAATATCTTTTCATTTCACAAATCCGGAGGTTTTTTATATGGAGATCGAACGTAAATTTCTGATCCGGAAGGATGACCTTCCGCAGGATCTGGCTTCTTATCCCTGCCACAGGATCGAGCAGGGGTATCTTTGCACTTCCCCTGTCGTCCGCATCCGCCGGCAGGATGATGACTATTTTCTTACTTACAAATCCAAGGGTCTCATGAGCCGTGAAGAATATAATCTTCCGCTCACCGCTGAAGCCTATGAGCATCTGAAGCCTAAAGCAGACGGTATCCTCATTACCAAGGACCGCTATGTGATTCCGGAAAAAGACGGACTTTTTATTGAACTGGATGTGTTCCACGGAGAATACGAGGGAGTTCTTCTGGCTGAGGTGGAATTTCCTACAGAGGAAGCCGCCAATGCCTACACTGCGCCGGACTGGTTCGGAGAAGATGTAACTTATTCCACCAGATATCATAACAGTACCATGAGCCAGGGCTAGCAGAGCGATTACTGTTCACCCCGTTCTCAGTAACATGCTTCGCGATGCACAGAATTTATGCTAATCGCACTTGTATTTCTTATTTCAGGTGGTATAATTAGTAATGCAGGCAGATATAGTTCATCGGTAGAACATCAGCTTCCCAAGCTGAGGAGGCGGGTTCGATTCCCGTTATCTGCTTTCATTGCCAAAGAGGGCACGCAGTCAGGCGTGTCCTTTTTTATAAATTTCAAGGAGGATTTTTGTTTATGAAGATTGGATTTATCGGATGTGGAAATATGGCCTCTGCCATGATCGGCGGTATTCTCCGTCAGGGGATCTTTTCAAAGGACGAGATCATTGTTTCCAACCTTACAGACGAAGGCAGAGCGCGCAGTGAAAAAACTCTTGGTGTTGTCACCACTCTGGATAACAATGAAATAGTCAGATCTGCAAAAACTGTCGTTCTTGCAGTAAAGCCGCAGTTTTATGAGGAAGTTCTCACAGAGGTCCACGACAGTCTCACGACAGAGCACACCATCATCGGAATCGCTCCCGGCAAGACTCTTGCATGGCTGGAAGAAAAAGCCGGTCTTCCTCTGAAAGTTGTCCGTTTTATGCCTAATACTCCTGCACAGGTTGGGGCCGGAATGACTGCTGTATGTACCAATGACCGGGTTTCGGAAGACGAACTGGCAGAAATCCTTAAGATCACAGACAGCTTTGGCTGTACCGAAGTGGTACCGGAGCGTCTGATGGACGCCGCAGGCGCTGTAGGCGGCTGTTCACCGGCTTATGTGTTTATGTTTATCGAAGCCATGGCAGATGCCGCTGTCAGCCAGGGAATGCCTCGTAAGCAGGCTTATAAATTTGCTTCCCAGACTGTTCTCGGCAGCGCAAAAATGGTTCTGGAAACCGGCAGACACCCGGGAGACCTGAAAGACATGGTCTGCTCACCGGCAGGAACTACCATTGAAGGTGTCCGCACCCTGGAAAAGAGCGGCTTTCGCAGTGCCGTATTCGAAGCGCTTACCGCAGCTGCTGAGAAGGGTAAGAAGTTATAATTTTCGAAAACAAAAACTCCGTGAGGTCTGCATTCACCCGGACCTCACGGAGTTTTTCCATCTCATCTCTTTTATCGTCTGCCGACAGCCCTACAGCAACTCGATCAGCGCGTCAATATCTTCCATTTTTGTTCCCCAGCTTGTGGCAAAACGGATCACTGTATGATCTTCATCATATTTTTCCCAGAAATCAAACTGAACTTCTTTGCCCAGTTCTTCTTTCTTTTTATTTTCCAAAACTACAAACTGCTGGTTCGTGGGAGAATCTAGGAAAAGCTGATATCCTTTTTCCTGAAGGGCTCTTTTCAGCTTCATAGCTGTTTCAATAGCATTTTTGCTGATCCTTGTATACAGATCATCGGTAAACAGTGTGTCAAACTGGATTCCCAGAAGACGGCCTTTTGCCAGAAGGGCTCCCTGCTGCTTCACCATAGTCATAAAGTGCTTCGGAGCTTTTTTCGTAAAGACCACTGCCTCACCGCAGAGTGCACCGACCTTGGTTCCGCCGATGTAGAACACATCTGTACATCTGGCGATATCCTCAAGTGTCACATCTGCTTCCGGACTTACCAGACCGTAGCCAAGTCTTGCTCCGTCCAGAAACAGCGGAAGCTCGTATTTATGGCATACCTCGGAAATTTCCTCCAGCTCTTTCTTCGTATAAAGTGTTCCGTACTCTGTCGGATGGGAAATATAAACCATTCCCGGAAATACCATATGGTCGTGACTTTCATCCCCATAAAAAGTTTCCACATAATCTGTGATACTTTCTGCTTTGATCTTTCCGTTTTCTGCCGGAAGTGTCAGTACCTTATGTCCTGTATACTCGATTGCTCCGGCCTCATGACAGCTTACGTGTCCGGTCTGCGCCGCAAGAACACCTTCATAACGGTTCAGGACAGAACCTATGATCGTGGCATTGGTCTGAGTTCCTCCCACCAGGAAAAACACATCTGCATCCGGGCAGCCACAGGCTTTACGGATCTTCTCCTTTGCAGAATCACAGTATTTGTCTGTGCCATAGCCGGAAAGCTTCTCCATATTGGTTTCCAGAAGCTTCTGGAGGATCGCCGGATGGGCACCCTCGCAGTAATCGTTTACAAAAAATAACATTTTATTTTCTCCTCATCTGTATTTTCATTTTATTTGACACTCCCACAGCTAAAGCAGGGGGATTCTTGCTTCTCCCACTACTGCATTGGCAAACACCTTACGGTACTGCA
>OBIA01000377.1_pt1 | contig 30943 bp, 30 predicted proteins | sample 1519911 | NCBI WGS metagenome assembly OBIA01 (sample SAMN04209236, study PRJEB22552) | human gut metagenome | biome: gut; material: feces | host: Homo sapiens | place: USA: Oklahoma | reverse complement strand
TATTTTTAAAGTGATTGTGTCAATTTACAATCAATTTCTATTCAATGTGGTTTTCCGGCAGATTCTGTAAAATAAGCTCAGATTAAAACAATAACGGGAGGAGCTTATGCAACAGAATATTGAATTTGAGCGGTGCATTGATTTTCTGGCATGGATGATCGATAAGTACGGCGAAGAAGTCCTCCGGGAGTTGGAGGAAGAAAAACAGAATAAAGAAGAAAAAGAAGCGGCAGTTTCCTGAAATACAAAATGTAAATCAGGCTGTCGCTTTTTTGTCCACATTTTGCTGTTTCTATGCTTGCTATTGTAAAATGTTACAAAAACTGAGTACAAATTTTGTAATGGGTTACACGTTTAACCTTTGTAAAAAAAGTATTTCTATTATACGATGTAATAAAATATGAGGAAAAGAAGGAATAGATATGGCGCAGAACAGGGTTCGGATCGTGGATGTGGAATATGGATGGTCTGATTCTCATGGGGTTTTGTGAAGCGGATTATGAGAAGCTTCGCAATCAGATGAGAATATCGTTTGTTGTGTATGACGGTTATTTTGAAAAGTGTTCTAAAGTTGTTAATCTGGTAATTAATCATTATGATGGCGGTTATCAGGCAGGAAAGTATTTTAGAGAACTTGGTCATAAAAAGGCATTATGTATAGCAGATAATTTTATATGTATGGATAAGGAAAGAATCGAAGGATTTTGTAAAGCATTTGAGCCGGGGAAAACATTGATCTGGCAGATTCCAAAGACGGAAAAGGAAAGGATATGCTTTTATCAGGATAACTTTTCAGAACTGCTAAAGAATAATATTACAGCAGTTTTTGCTGTCTCAGATTTTTATGCACTTGAGGTTATGCGTTTTTTACAGGGGAAAGGATTACATATCCCTGCGGATATACAGATCATCGGTTTTGATGACAATATGTCTAGCAGGGGAAGTTCTCCTGCACTTACGACGATTCATCAGGATGCAGCATTCAGAGCAAAAACAGCAATAGAATGTCTTGAAGCAATGCGGGATGGATTAGATTGTGAGTCGGAAATTGTGCTGCCGGTTAAATTAATAAAAAGAGAAAGTACGGGGTTGTTATGATATCAAAATTTACGAAATCGTTATGTAAAATAGCAATTCCGGTCACGTTGCAAAGTATGCTGCAGGCATCATTTTCAATTATAGATCAGGTTATGATCGGGCAGTTGGGAGAAACTAATATAGCGGCGGTTGGATTATGTAGTAATTTTTCTTTGATTTTTTCTGTAGTGATCGGTGCCGTTGGTACTGTTGCGGGAATTTTAATTGCACAGTTTGTTGGTGCTGATGATACGAAAGAAGCCTGGTGTAGTTTTGATGTGAGCTTTATTTGTGGAATAATAATAGCTACAATGTTTCTGTTAGCATCAGGAGTTTTTTCATCGCAGATTTTGAGTCTATATACAAAAGATACGAGTATTATTAGTACGGGTGAAGTTTATTTTAGAATTGTGGCGTTTTCCTATATTCCAATGGCAATCAGCAATATTTTATCCGCATGGCTACGTTGTAAAGAGCATGCAGCCATACCATTTGCAGCGAGCTTTGTAGCAGTAGCTGTAAACACAGGACTGAATTGTTTACTGATATTTGGAAAATGTGGATTTGCACCGATGGGAATAAAAGGTGCAGCAATCGCAACATTGATTTCACAGTTGTTTAACCTAGTATGTATTGGTATCGGATTTATGGTCTGCATCCAAAAAGATGAAGATAAACCAGTCTTGGCATTTCATTTTGAAAAGATTAGTCTTAGAGATTATTTTATAATGATCATGCCAATTTTGGTCAGTGAATTTCTATGGAGTCTTGGTCAAAATGTGGAATCGGCAGTATATGGACATCTCGGCACATTAAATCTTGCTGCCTATACACTTACCTGCCCGATACAGGGGCTGATTGTTGGCGCATTAAGTGGTCTATCTGCTGCGGCTGGTGTGATGGTTGGCAAGCGGCTTGGCAGGAAAGAATATGATGAGGCTTATACAGAGTCTAAGAAGATTATGTATGCAGGCTTAATTGGTGCAGTAGCCATATCGATAGTGCTTATTTTTTTAGCAGGTATCTATACTAGATTATATCGTGTAGATTATGGTGTAAAAGAGCTTGGAAAAATTTTGCTGATTATATTTGCTTTGTATGCGCCAATCAAGGTTGAAAATATGATTCTTGGTGGAGGTATTATAAGAAGTGGCGGCAATACAAAAATTATCATGGTGATTGATATTATTGGCACATGGTGTATCGGAATTCCTTTGTGCCTGGTTGCGGCATATGTATTTAAGTGGGGAATTATAGGTGTATACACGCTGCTAACCACAGAAGAAATATTTAGATTGGTTATGTCACTGATTATTTTTAGAAAACGTAAATGGATGATTAGTTTATCATAGTGTGTGGGGGAGACGAAAAACTCCGCAAAAAGGTATTACATATAATAGATGTATATGATGATCGTAAATCTTACACATCTTTTTTGTAAAAATCATTTAAAGTAAATCAACAGGAAAAGGATGTTTCCAGTTTCAAATTGAAAAAAGCAGGTTAACAGATGTCCTTTTGGATGATAAAATAAAATGAGGAGATTACGAGAAGAAAAAATTTTCAGGGGAAAATTCTTTGGATAAATTTCACTGGGTATTGTGCTAAGAACTAGTTTAGCTGTTAGAATTACAGTAATTTAAAGAATGGAATAATTTATAATGAATGGGTATTTTTATGTATTAACAATAATTAATCTTTTTGTTCTGAGTTTTATGTGCATTCTCACAAAGTTGAGTGAAGCACTTAGTAAAAAACAAAAGCAAGGTTTTGTATGTGCATTTGTGTTGATTGCTGGAATCTCCGTTCTGGAGGTTATCACGCTTATAGTTGACGGTAAGCCATCGAATTATCGATGGCTTAATATCATGTCAAATTATCTAGGCTTTGGTTTATCGCCTGCAGTAGCAATCTGTCTTGTATATGTGTTGGATAAGAAAACAACTTTTAAGCGTGAATTTAAGATGGCGGTGTACTGCGAGCTTGGATATCTGATTTTTCTGGCTTTATCTATTCCACATGGAATTGTATTTTCTGTGGATGCTGATAATATCTATTCACGTGGCCAATATTTTTGCATTTATGTTATCATGTACTTCACTGCAATTTTGTATCTTGCGATATCTACGATCATCAAGGCGAGAGAATTTCAAAATCGCAGCAGGAAGCTCATCTATCCACTTATTGTTTTTTTGACGGCCGAGACGATTATTCAGGTCATGTCACCGGAACTGCGTGTTACTTTGCTTTCTGTGTTGTATTTTATTTATTGTAATGAGATGTGGAATCAACTGGATGGTCTTACGGGTCTTTTGAATCAGAGCAGTTATCTGAATCGTACAGAGGAAATGCGATACAGTGGAGGGGTTCTCATAGTGTTTGATGTGAATGACTTTAAGATGGTGAATGATGATTATGGATATTTGCAAGGAGATATTTGCCTTGCTGCAATCGCAGACTGTATCAAAAAAGCCTATGCGTGTTATGGGTACTGTTATCGGATAGGTGGAGATGAGTTTTGTGTGTTATTGAAAAATGGAGAAAAAGAAGAGGAATGCTTACATGAATTTATGAATCGACTGGAGGAACGGAGAAAGGAAATTACTTTTTTACCAATCGTTTCATTTGGTTCATCGGTATTTTCTGGTGAGGATATCAATGTGGTTAAGGAGATTGCAGACCGTAATATGTACCAGTGCAAAAAAGAGCAAAAGAATCGTGTCGCTTCACAATTATAATACTATAGGTCAAAGAGAAACAGTATTATTTGTGAGATTGTAGAAGTATTTGTGTAAAATATATAATAATTACTTACTTTTCGGTGCACTTGTATCACTTGGAAAGGCAATTGTAGGTATGGATGTTGTTGGAGCAGGTATCTATGCATTCCTGAACCGTTTGTTAATTCCTACAGGATTACATCATGCATTGAACAATGTATTCTGGTTTGATACGATCGGACTTGGTGACTTACAGCACTTCTGGGCTGGTGAGACATCTGCAGATGTAACATGGAGTCTTGGAATGTACATGTCTGGATTCTTCCTATGTATGATGTTTGGTATTCCTTTTCGCAATCAAGAAGTTTGATCTTAAGACTCCTAGTAGAGAGGATGACAATCTTGAAGCAGAGAAGAAAGTGGAATTAGAAAGTAATGATTATACTGCCATCGCAGCAAAAATCCTCGAAGGATGCGGTGGAAAAGAGAATATTACAAGTATCGATAACTGTGTTACCAGATTGCGACTTGAAGTAAAGGATATAACAGCAGTAAATGATAAGGTAATTAAATCTGCAGGAGTTGCAGGGGTTATTAAACCTGGAAAGACTTCTGTTCAGGTAATTATCGGAACGAAGGTTCAGTTTGTTGCTGATGAATTTACAAAGCTTTGTGAATAATAGAAAGTTCTAAAAAGGACATGTGAGAAACTTTTGTTTTTCACATGTCCTTTTAGTTTATAGCATTTATGATGATAGCGAATATTTTTTTAATAACTTTATTTATAAATGTTCCTAATAATAACATTACCATGGACATTTTGACAGAAAAAAGGTATAATGGCAATAAAGAAATATAACTGTAGCAAATCAGCCGAAAGTCTGAGACGCAAAGCTAAAGGGCCTGTAAAATGGTAGCCAGTTGCAACGTTTTTGAGCATTGTCTGGATAGACAGTGCTTTTTTTCAGTTAGATAAACAGGTAATAAAGAAGTAAGAGAAGGAGAGTGATGCATTATGAATGAAATGCATAATAAGAATGAAGGTTTTACTCTGGTAGAACTTATAATTGTAGTTGCAATTATGGGTGTTCTTATTGCGTTATTAGCACCTGTTTATGCCAGACATGTGGAAAAGAGCCGCGAGACGGTTGATATTGCGAATGTCCGTTCAGCATATGCAGAAATTATGGCTGAAGTGATGGATGAAGATGCCTCAAATATAGTTAAGGTCGTAAAATTAAAACAAAAGAGAGATGACTGGCAGGCATTTGATCCTGTTGTAATTGCAGGAAAACACATTACAAAAGCGAGGGAGATACCCATAACTGGCAGGGAATTCCTGTTACAAATGGGGAATGTGAGGTGTCTTACAATGAGGCAACGGGGATTCTTTTTGACTGGAAAGGCACAGGCAAAGATTCATCTGACACAACGATAGATTTTAACGAAGATCTGCATGGAATACTTAACAGAACAGGAATATTAGAGAATTTAATAAGTCAGTTGAATAATCGCTTTGAGATAGATTCCAAATGTCCTGCCTCAGACATGGTTAATAAAGTAAATAAACAGATTAAAGAACAAGATAATAGTCTGCTGGAATATGGTACATGGGCTTATCTTGGGAGTCCATCGAATCCTTCAGGCAGATATTTGTTTTGGACATCTGTTGATACGAATCAGGTTGGGGCAGAAAAGAAAATACCAGTAATTGTCAGCAAAGCAAATGGTGGTTTTTATATATCGGAAACGACAACAGCTAATAGAAATCCTAAAAATAAAGAGGATTATGTTGCAATTGCAGATCATATTTATAATGATAGCGGTTTTCAAAAATATACAGCCGGTAAAAAATATGACACGTTAAAGGAAGCTTATGAAGCATATTCGAAGCTTCTGAAAGAGGGGAACTACTCAGAGTATAAAGATACTCTGCCCAAATAAAAGGGAGAAAAGTGAAAGAAGGTATGAAATGGAGAAAAATAGAAACAGTATGTATAGTGGCTGTTTTGGCATTGCTATTTCTTTTGACGGGAAGATTATATCAGTCAGAAACAGATACGAGTACATTTTGTTCTCTTAACAGCGGGTGGTATCAGATAAAAGATGGAAAGAAAGTCCATGTGGAACTGCCTTGTTATGTTGTGACAGATGCAAACGGAAAGATTGTTCTTTATAATGATATACTTTCAGAAAAAGATCAGGGAAAATTTATCTCGTCGAAAGGGGTACAGGATCATCTCGAAATAGATTTAGGAGATGGTATCCTGTATCAATATAAAAAACATAAATTTCAGAAAAATAAACAGATGAAAGGAAAGATGTGGGCAGAAATCTGCTTACCGGAGGGAACGGGAGAGAAAACGCTCCGTTTTATGTTTGAGGGTGAAAAAAATAGTTCCCTTTATATACAGGCTCCGGTTATGGGGAGTTTTCCGGAGGTTGTTAAAAGTCATTTACAGGAGTCTGTCTTTTCCATTCTGATGATTATCGGGATGCTGGGGATGGGAATTGTTTCTGTAATCATATTTTTATATACCAGTCATCGTCGAATTGTAGAGAAGCGTTTTCTTAATGTAGCAGTCTTTTTGTTTTTGTGTAGTTTATGGAGTATACTAGATTCAGAAATGTATCAAATGTATGGAAGACAAAATGAAATAGGAACACAGATTTCTTTTTATGCGTTTATGCTTATGTCAATTCCTATGTTGTATTTTGTGCAAAATACAGTAAACAGAGATGTCCGGTGGGTTCCGAAAGTATGGATTTTTCTTTTGTATGGGGATGCTATTTTACAGGGAGTCATAAACAGTTTGTTTGGGATTCCTTTCATACATATGTTATTTGTAACACAGCTTATATTAATGACAGGAGTTACCGCAATGATTTTTCTTCTGTGGAAGGAATATCAAAAAGGACAGACGCAGGAATTGAAGTTTTGTCTGAGGGCATTTACTGTATTAGGTATCAGTGGCATGGCTGCAATTGTCTTGTATTGGATGTTTGCTATTTACTGGTATGATGCGATTTTTCAGTTTGGTATTCTTCTTTATATTGCATTTATGTTTGGCGGATTACTTTGTAAAGTATCGAATGATATCCAGTTTCATTTGGAACAGACAGTTTATGCAAGAATGTCTGTGGAAGACCGGATGACAGGGGTGAAAAATCGAAAAGCATTTGATCAATATATAGAAGAAATACAGGAAGCTGCCATACTACTTAAAAATGTTCTGCTTTTGTTTATACATATTGATGGTCTGAAAAAGATCAATGATATGAATGGAATGCAGATGGGGGATGAAGTGGTTATTTGGACAGCGCGGAGTATTCAGATAGCAGGAAAGAGTTTGGAACCGGATGCAGAGAGTTTTCGTGTGAATGGTAATGAATTTGCAGTAGTTGTAGTAAATCCACAGAAGCTGCCGGAAGAGTGGAAGAAGGTAATACGAAATGAGCTAAAAAAAGAAATCGGCAGCAGGTGTCGTATTGAGTTGAAATTTGGGTACAGTTATCTGAGGGAGAGAGATGGAACACTGCAATCTGTCAGTGACTGGAAGATGCAGGCAGATAAGATGCTTTGTTTAAATACAGGGAAATCAGTGGAGGATAGATATGATTTGTAATGTAGATTTTCTGATTGCGGGATTGGTCATATTATTGCTGGTCCTGTGGTATTTTTTTGGGCAAAAAAGAGCAGAAGATCTGAATAGCCAGGTGTTTTTTTTCTTTGCCGTTGTTGGAAGCTTGGATTTACTTACAGAACTTTTCAGTAATTATTGGATTATTTCTGCAAAGGGACATTATGGAATAGCAGCAGTGTTAGGAACAACAGTATTTTATTTATTCCAGGCAGTGCTTCCTTTTGCTTTTATCTGTTATATTCAGACATTATACAAGAATAGAATTGTTTCAGTAAAAAGAATATTATTATCCGGGTTGCCGACATTTGTTTTGATCAGTATAGTGCTGACGAATCCATTTACCGAAAAATTATTTTATTTTGAAGTACCGGAAGGATATATGCGTGGACCATGGTATATGCTGATGTATTACAGTGCGCTTGGTCATATGGTAGTGGCATTAATTCTTATTATTTCCTGGAGAAAAGAACTTGGACATCAAAAAGTAAAAATACTTCTGGAGATTCTTGTAATATCTGGAGTGGGAGTAGTAATACAGCTTTTATATCATTCGCTTCTTACGACAGGATTTGGTCTGAGCCTGGGAATACTGGCGCTATTTATTACGATTAATAATCCACATGCAAATATGGACAGCCTTACAGGCTTATATAATCATCTTTATATGACCAGAAAAAGCAATGAGCTGATAGCAGGAAGGAAACATTTTCATATTATCACTGTGTATCTGTATCAGTTAAAACATATCAATAAAATTGCGGGGATTCAGGGTGGCGATTATGTTTTAAAGATGACGGCAAAAAAACTTGGCGAACTGTGTGGAAAGAAAGTGTTCCGCATTACCGGAAAGAGGTTTTTAGTACTGACGGATTCCCTAGAGGAATATGAATATTACCTTGCACAATTAAAGAAGATATTTGATGTAAGTATAAAAATGGATGTGGAATATAAGACGATTGAGACACCTGCAATCATAAGTGGTATTATTAATGCGGAAAAGCTGGGCGAAAGTGAGCTGATTCTGGAATATGCAGAATATCTGGAGACGTTATCGGTACAAAGTGGTCTGACAGAGGTGATTCAGGATGACCGTCAGACTATGAATGGCTTTTTATATAATAAGCGTGTGGAAAAGTATTTACATACGGCAATTACAAAAGATCTTTTTGAAGTATATTATCAGCCGGTATATTCCACAAAGGAAAAACGATTTCTTACACTGGAGGCACTGAGCCGCCTGCATCATCCAGAACTTGGCTGGATCGCACCCGATGTGTTTATTCAGATTGCAGAAAAGAATCATATGATTGAACAGATTACAGATTTACAGTTCTGCCGCATATGCAGATTTCTAAAAGAGAATGAGAACTTAATGAATCAGATTTTAAATGTGAAAGTAAATTTATCTTCATTGGATTTGATGCGTGCTGACTGCAGCCGTCATTTGATGCGCATGATGGATGAATTTGAGATTCCGTATGACTGGATACAGTTTGAGATTACCGAAACAGTCGCTACAGAATATAATGCAAGTTTGAGGAAGGTTGTAGATGAATTTACTAATGCCGGAATCCATCTTTGCCTGGATGATTTTGGTTCGGGATATGCCAATTTGAATACAGTTATGCAGCTTCCATTTTCAACGATAAAGATTGACCGGTCTCTTATTTTTGATATTTGCAATGATAAAAAAAGAGAAATGTTTTATCAGAGCATCGTAGAGACTTTCCGAAAAATGAATTATACTGTCGTTTCCGAAGGGGTGGAAACGAAAGAAGAGATGGAGAAGATTAGTAGTTGGGGAGTTGATATGATGCAGGGATATTATTTTTCAAAACCGCTGCCACCGGAAGAATTGCTGAAATTATTATGGATGTGTCTTGGTAGGGAGACGGATAGACCGCTGATGTAAAAAACATAGGGAAAGGAGAAAGCTAATATACATGGGAATGAAACAAAAGATCATGATCGTTGATGATGCAGAAATAAATCGTCAGATTCTGATGGCGATTCTTGGGGATAAATATGAATATGTGCAGGCAGAAAATGGCTGTCAGGCAGTCCATATGCTGCAACATGATCTTACGATAGATTTGATACTTTTAGATATTAATATGCCGGAAATGAATGGTTTTCAGATGTTAGAGCGAATGAATAAGTTTCACTGGATTGATGAGATTCCGGTAATCATGATATCTTCGGAAGAAAAAAGAGATATTATTGAGCGGGCATATATTTTGGGAGCAGAAGATTATATACGAAGACCGTTTGATGCTTTTATCGTACGCAGGCGTGTGCAGAATATACTGAATTTATATGCGAATCAGAAAAGATTAAAGCAGATGGTCTCTGATCAGATTTACGAAAAAGAAGAGAATAACAATCTGATGATTGGTATTTTAAGCCATGTAGTGGAATTTAGAAACAGTGAAAGCGGAGAACATATCATTCATATTCGCATGATAACAGAACTTTTATTGCGTTGTCTGGTTCAGAAAACAGATCAATATCATTTGTCTGAGTCGGATATTGCTATCATTACAACGGCATCTGCCCTTCATGATATCGGAAAGATCAGTATTCCGGAAAGTATTTTAAATAAGCCGGGAAAGCTGACACAAGAAGAATTTGAAACCATGAAGACACATACGACAATCGGTGCGGATATTATCAGGCAGATGTTTACGAAATCAGAAAAACCGCTGATTCGCAGTGCATGGGAAATCTGCCGCTGGCATCATGAACGGTGGGACGGACATGGTTATCCGGATGGGCTTCTCGGAGAAAAGATTCCGATTTCAGCCCAGGTGGTTGCTTTGGCAGATGTATACGATGCGCTGACTAGTAAGCGGTGTTATAAGAATGCTTATGACCATGAAACGGCGATGAATATGATCATGTCTGGTGAATGTGGGGCTTTTAATCCGCTTCTCTTAAAATGCCTGTATGAAATATCTCCCAAACTTCGTATGGTAGTGAAGGGAGATATGGGAGAAGAAACATATCGGCAGGAGGCAGATCGTCTGGCAGCAGAAGTGATGAAGAAAAAAAGTATGCCATATAGTGACCGAGCACAGCGTATGCTCGAATCTATGCAGGAACGGCTGGAATTTTTTGCTTCTTTAAATGGCGGGATTCAGTTTGAGTATGATCATGTTTCCGGATTGGTCAATATAGTAAACTGGAATGAACCGCCACAGTATCGTTATTCTGTCATGAATCTTGCAGATCAGAATTGTTCCAAATATCTGGGGCAGAAAGATGTTCATCGCTTGAAAGATGCGCTGGATGCAACGACACCGGAAAATCGGGAATTTTCCATGAGTATTATGTTACCACAGGGAAATGACTATGAGTGGCGTGATCTGCGAATGCATTCACTTTGGTCAGAATCGTCACCAGATCATTATATTGGAGCAGTGGGGCAGTTAATTAAACCACAGCATGTTACAGCGGAACTTCCTCTTCTGGATGGTCTTTCTAAAGGAGAGAACGTAGATGGAAAGGATATAAGAGCAGCATTTGAACAGCTTAAGCAGATTTTTGATATTGTCCGTCTGGTAGATCCGACTCATAATGCAGTCATGGAAGTAGATGATAAAGGAATATTGAGGCAGACGGATCAGCACTGTGTCGGTTTCTGGGAGAACGGAGAAAATTGTGCCAACTGTATTTCAGCGCGTGCCCTCACACAGAAAACGATGCTGAATAAGTTAGAATTTACCAGAAGAGATATGTATTATGTCGTTGCAAAATATCTTTGCATCAACGGAACACCATGTGTGCTGGAGATGCTCTCTAAGATGAATGAAGGGCGCTGGATTGATGCGAATGGAACCCGATTTTTACTGGATAAAAGTCGTGGAGAGAATAGAGAACTTTTTTCTGATGCGTTGACGGGTGCATACTCTAGACGATATTTTGAGACATATCTTACTCATATGGAAGGGATGGAGTGTGTAGAAATTATAGATGTGGACCGTTTCAAACAGGTAAATGATACGTACGGACACCTGGCAGGCGATGTAGTGCTTAGGGATATTGCTGCTGCGATTCAGTCCTGCATTCGAAGTAGCGATATTCTGATTCGTTATGGTGGAGATGAATTTTTGCTGCTTTTTCCTCAAATGTCTGAAAAACATATGTTGAAGAAGAACGAAAAAATTAAAAAAGCAGTTGAGAATATTGTGTTTACCGAATATCCGGATCTTCATGTAACCGTCAGTATTGGTGGGGTCTGCGGTGTGCATCCGATCATGGAAGCAATCCATCAGGCAGATAAGCTGATGTATGAAAACAAGAGAACGTTATAGGAAAGATAAGTAGATATTAAATTTCAGCCTGGGGCGGGATTTATGGAAGTATATTAGTTGGATTTACTATTTTATATATGCTCACAATTTTAATATGGGAGAGAAAAGATAAAAAACGATATATTGGTCTGTCCAGTACGGATGCATTGACAGGAGTCTTGAATCGCAGAGCTTTCCGGGCAGATGTTGAACATGAGCTTAGAAAGAAACAACCGGGGATATTCCTGTTTATCGATGTAGATAATTTTAAATCTTATAATGACACCTATGGTCATAGTAATGGAGACCTTTGTCTGAAATACTTTGCACAGACAATGCAGGAGTGTTTTCCGAAAGACAGTATACTCGGCAGGTATGGCGGAGATGAATTTGTTGCATATCTGAAAAATGTCAAACCAGAAACGGTTTATGCCTGTATGGAAAGCTTTCAGAAGAAGATTTCTCATTTTACCCTTTCGACAAGTGAGGTAGTAGAATTGTCTGCCAGCGCAGGAGGAGTAATTTTCCCTGAACAGGGAGAAGATTTTGTATCGTTATGTAAAAATGCAGATGCTGTCCTCTACGATATAAAACAGAATGGAAAAGCTGCATTTAAGATGAAATAAGATAAAAAATAAAAAGTCTGATGAGCAGAGCTCCTTATATCTGCTCTATCGGACTTTTTACATAATGAATCAAAGTTATAAAAGCAATTCTCTTACCATTTCTCCGGTAAAAACGACCTGTTTTAAATGATCCACTTCAATCTGATATAATGCATTCGCTACGATATGCTCTGCAGCCTGTTCTAAGTCACGAATACCTGTAGTATCGGAAAAGATGTCAATTACGGTATCTAATGCCTCATCCGTCATGATACATTCCCCTTCATGTAAGCCGATTCGTTTGAGAACTTTAGGAAGAGCAAATTTAGAGAAGATTGCCTTCTTTTCTTCTGGTGTATAATCCGGAATATCAATGACAGCAAAGCGGGACATTAAAGGACTGCTGATCTGACTCTTATCATTGGCAGTTGCGATCGGATAAACTCCAACAGTAGGAATCATACATTCCATGTAGTTGTCAGTAAAGCCAAGGTTATCTAATAAAGTAAGAAGAACATCAGCAGGATTACCAGTTCCCTTACCGGAGTTTGCCTTATCAAGCTCGTTAATAATGAAAACGAGATTAGATTCTCCAGCCATTGAAAAAGCATCCATGATAATTCCAGGCTTTGCATTCGCATAAATACGGGAACTTCCGGTTAACTGTTCGGGATCATTAATGGAACTCATGTCCAAAGTTGTCCATGGGAGCTTTAAAATACGAGCAACAGCGTAAGCAATCTGAGACTTTCCGGTACCGGCAGGTCCTACAAGTAAAAGACCATAAGCAGGAAGAGTATGTGTACGGTTAATCTGGATAATTGTCTCAATAATTCTCTGCTTTACACGTTCCATTCCATAGAGTTCTTCGTCAAGAATCCGTCGTGCTTCCTCAGGATCGATAGATTTAAAATAATCACTTTTCCATTGGATGTTCATCATAATAGATAAAGCACGTTGGGCATGGCGTCGTTCTTCTGGAGAAACTTCGCGTGAACGGGCAACAGCAAGGTTTCTTCTGGCCCACAGGCGGATATTATCAGGAAGCGTTCTTCCGGCGCAAGTCATAAAGTCTGTAATGCTCTGAAGACTGGTAAGCTTCATCTCATCACTGTCTTCTTCCTCTGTAGTTATCTCAGAAGTTTCCTCCACAGGAGCGCTGCTTGCAAAAAGACGCTCGATCATAAACTGTAAAAAGCCATCTTCTGCAGATAATTTCGTTCTTCCTCCAAAAGAAATTTCCTGAATTTTATAGACTGCATATCCTTGTGCAGTATTTTTACCGGAAAGCTGGATGTGAATATGGTGTTCACCAAGCCATTTTAAAAGACTGACAAAACGAGCATCTACTTTTAAGATATCTGCACTGATCGTACCATCTTCTTCTTCAAACTCAAATGTAGTCTGTTTATTTGGATTTGCAAAAATACCAAAAGAATGATGTTTCCATTCTCTCTTTGTATTGTCAATTATAAGAATCGGATTTTCCGGTGAAGCATGATCATTATCTGAATAGACCATGGTGTATGTACAGCGTACAGGCTCTTTTTTTGCCTGCATGTTACTAAAATCAAATACTGGCATGATGGTTTTAAAGTCCCTCCTTGAATTTTAATATATCAGATTATAACATCTTAGCTCTTAATTCTTCCGGAGTCATCTGAGATAACATTGCCGGTGCGATATCAAATACACTTCTGGCACCAGATTCACCTTTCACAGAAAGTCTGTGAGCAGCACGTGCATAAGCAACAAGTACACTTCCTGTAAACTCTGGGTTTGAATCCAGTTTTAAAGAGTATTCGATAACATGTTTGTTACCTTCACATCCTGTTTCACCAGTACGGATAACGAAACCACCATGTGGCATCTTACTATGATGTGCCTTTAATTCCTCCTCGGTAATAAATGTTACAGTTGTATCGTAGTCAGAGAAGTAATTAGGCATTGTTTTAATTGCTGTTTCAATAGCTGCTTTATCAGCACCTTCTTCCGGAACAACATAGCACTCTCTTAAATGCTTCTGTCTTGTTGTAAGTTCTGGTTCACTTCCACTTCTTACCTGCTCCACAGCATCTTCGATAGGAACTGTGTACTGGATTGCATTTTTAACCCCTTCAATACGGCGAATCGCATCAGAATGTCCCTGACTTACACCCTTGCCCCAGAAAGTATAAGTACTTCCCTGTACAAGAATGGACTCGGCATACAAACGATTTAAAGAAAACATTCCCGGGTCCCAGCCGACAGAAATGATACTGATCTTATTCCCTTCTTTTGAAGCATTATCCATAGCAGCAAAATATTCAGGAATCTTTGCGTGGGTATCAAAACTGTCAATCGTATTAAAAGAAGCAGCAACTTTCGGACCAATAACAGGAAGATCTGTCGCAGAACCACCACAAAGAATCATTACGTCAATCTCATCTTTCATAGATGCCATCTCATCAAAATGCTTCACAGCAGCACTCTCTGTCTGAATAGATACAGTAGCAGGATCTCTTCTTGTAAATACCGCTGCCAATTCCATATCATCATTACGCTTAATTGACTGCTCCACACCACGACCAATATTACCATAACCTACAATACCAATCTTGATTTTGTTCATTATTCTACCTCACTTATTATTTTATATATTTTTATATGCTTTCATAATCTCCCTTTGAGATATAAGCTTATGATACATTGCAAAACTGCATAGCGAAAAAATGCAGAGTCTGCTGTTTGATTATAACATATAGAAGTAAAAAAATGGAGAAAAAAGTTTTGATTAATAAAAAATTCAAGAATGTCTTGGAATTTTTCATAGCACTTGCCGTCATCTAAAAACACACCGTCTCTTTTAGCAGGAGTATGTTATAATAGAAATAGGAACAAAAAGATTCTAAGAATACCGAGGTATTCCTGAATAAAGAATATTGGAGAATTTTGTATGATTACAAGAAAAGAAGCAATTGAATATGGTCTGTCCTTTCCAAATACATATGTAGATGCTCCGTTTCGCGATCCAAACTGGCAGCTCATCAGAGTAAAAGAAAGCAAAAAAGTATTTTTATGGATATATGAAAAAGATGGATTTGTTCAGTTAAATGTAAAAGTAGAACCAGAATGGAGAGATTTCTGGAGAGAAGTATACCCATCGGTCATTCCGGGATATCATCAAAATAAAAAGCACTGGAATACAATAATACTTGATGGAACAATACCTGTAAAAGAAATTAAACGAATGATTACAGAAAGTTATGACCTGATAACAGACAGTCCAACAAAACGAATTTATGAAGCAGTCAAACGTATTCCAAAAGGTCATGTAGCAACTTATGGGCAGGTAGCGGCTATGGCAGGCAATCCAAAGATGTCACGTGCAGTTGGAAATGCTCTTCATAAAAATCCTGATCCGGAAACAATCCCCTGTTTTCGAGTGGTAAACTCCAAAGGAGAACTTGCAGAGGCTTTTGTATTTGGAGGGGAAGGAGAGCAGGCAAAACGTTTGGAAGAAGATGGTGTGGAAGTAAAAAATGGAAAAGTTGATTTAAAACATTATGGAATATCTTTAACTACTAATTTGCTAGACTAAAGAGACGAAAACCAGAAATTTGAGATAGAAAAAATGTGAAGATAGTCGCGGCGTAGAAAATGCCTGTTCGGCATTTTTACTAGCTCCGACATCACATTTTTACTATCTCAAATTTCTGGTTTTCTGTTCTTTGGCGCCAGATGGAAATTAGTAGTTAAATCTTGGATGGGAATAAGGGGATTGTCCAGAAGTTTCTGGTTTGTATTTGGAGTGAAAATCTCCAGAAGAGGAATATCTTCTTACTGAATTGTAGTCGGTCTTCGAAAGAAAAAAAGAATTGTTATACGTTTGATTTTGTTCCGTTGCGCTAAACGCTTCATTTTGCCTCAAAAAACGAAAACTTCAGAAAAACGAGTCCGAAGTTTTCAGAGTCAAAATTCCACAGCGCAAAGTCACAAAATGCAATACGTATAACAATTCTTTTTTTCTTTCTCGTAGTTCGCTTACAATTCAGCATAAAAATGTGTTTTAGCGGCTGAATGGTCTTGCACGATTCGGAGACTTTCACCAAAGAGTAGGTATACAAACGAAATTATCCTATATAAAAGTAGCATTAAAAACAGATATTAATTATTAGAAAGATTGAAATATTATCAATTTAATGTTAAAATCATAAAATAATTACAAAACTTTTTGTTCTATTTTTACTCACATTTTTTAATATATTGATGCGGTTGGGGCAGGGGTTACAGTTTGTTTTCTGTCAGTATCAGTGTCCATACCGGTCCGGATACCGTTGGTATTGGTATCAGTTTCAGATAGAACGTTCAGAAAGGAGAAAAGTATCATATGTTTCAAATTTTTGTTGACTCCGCAGCCAATTTACCAGCTGTCATTGCAAAAAAATATAACATTCATGTCATTTCTTTTGTTAATCTGATTTCGGGTAAGGAAGTTACCTGTTATAATCCCGATCTTTCGCCTGAAGAAGAGCGCCAGAAAGGTACAGAGTATTATAATGCCATGCGTGAGGGCTGCGAGATTAAAACGGGGCTGATCAGTACAGCAACTTTTGAAGAAGAGTTTGAAAAGGTATTACAGGCAGATCAGGATGTCTTATATTTTTCTTTGAGTAAAAATATTAGTGGAAATTATAATTCTGCAAGATTAGCGGCTGAAGAAGTAATGGATAAGGAGATTAATGGTCGTAAAATACGCTTAATCGATACGCTTAATGCTTCACTTGCGCAGGGAATTCTTGCTATATATGCCAGTGAGATGCGAGATAAAGGTATGACTGTTGATGAAGCTGCGGATGTTATGGAAAGCTATGTCGGAAAAATGAATGGTGTGTTTACTGTTGGAGATCTTAAGTATCTTTCCCGGACAGGCCGGATTAAGGGAAGTGTTGCCACGATTGGAAATGTTCTCAAGATTAAACCTATATTAAGAGGGGATAAAGATGGATATATTGTCACTTATAAAAATGTTCGTGGCCGTAAAGCTGCTTTAAATACTCTTGTCAATCTGGTTTGCAGTAATATTGTAGATTCGGAACAACAGATTATCGGTATTGCTCATGCTGATGCTTACGAAGATTCCCTTTATATTATGAATAAAATACAGGAAAGAATCAAAGTACGAGATTTTATTAATACTTCCTATGATTTTTGTACAGGAAGTCATGTCGGTCCTGATACGATCGCACTGTTTTTCCTTGGTAATGACAGGGAGTTATCACAAAACTAATATTAAAATTTTTTAAACGGCGTAAATCCAAAGAGAAAGAGTGGAAGAATTAAAAGAAATTCATGTAAATAAGATGAATTTTCGTGTGATAAGCAGACATCCGGAATATGCGAAAAATGTGTAAAGCCAGATAAGCAGAAGTATGAAAAAAGAAAAAATACTCTATCCTAGATGTGACTTCGGAGCGTGTTTAAGATGCGGATGAGCATCTTAAACACAGCGACTACAGAGCAGATGGGATAGAGTATTTTTTCTTTTTTCGTCTATACGAAATCTACAAACTAGAATTTTTTAGTATCAAATGCTGGGTTGAATGCATAGAAGTTCCGGCTGTCTAAGTGGTCTTGCACGATTCGGAGACTTTCACCAAATCTTTGAAAGTGTACGATTTCTCTTTCACGCAGGAATTTGATTGCGGCATAAACATCCGGGTCATCTTTCACAAGCCGGAGGATATTGTCATAGGTAGTGCGGGCCTTCTGTTCTGCAGCCATATCCTCCATCAGATCTGTGATCGGGTCACCGGTAGACTGCATAGTATCTGCACTCCATGGAGTGCCACTTGCAGCGATCGGATAAATGCCAGTTGTATGGTCAACATAATAATCAGCAAATCCCTGTTCTTTAATCTGTTCTATCGTGAGATTACGGGTGAGCTGGTGAACAATTGTGCAGACCATTTCAATATGATTTAGTTCTTCAGTACCTACAGAAGCATCAGAAGAGAAGACGAAAATGAAACTGGAATACAGACAAGGCTATGTTCATATATTGGGTAGAGCTACATTTGCAGGAGTATTCATTTTTATGAATATGAATAAATATGAGTGTTTGAATCAGAAAAAGAAATATTGTGGAGAATCACCTTTTTCGGGTAAGAAACGAGTTGCGGCATATTGTCGTGTTTCAACGGAGAGAGAGGAACAGGCGCAGTCGTTTGAGAGTCAGTGCGATTTTTTTCGATGTTATATCGAGGAGAAGAAGGAGTGGGAATTTTATAAGGTTTTTGCGGATGAGGGGATTTCGGGGACGAGTACGAAGAAGAGGGAACAGTTTAATCGGATGATCGCGGAGGCGAGGCAGGGTAAGTTTGATTTGCTTCTTACAAAGGAGATTTCCCGTTTTGCGAGAAATACGCTTGACAGTATTTATTATACGAGGGAGCTTCGTAAGGTGGGAGTCGGGGTGCTGTTTTTGAATGACGGAATTAATACGTTAGAGGGAGATGCGGAATTGCGTCTTTCGATTATGGCATCAATTGCACAGGAAGAAAGCCGGAAAACATCGGAGAGAGTCAAATGGGGACAAAAACGCCGGATGGAGGAGGGTGTTGTCTTTGGAAGAAGTATGCTTGGTTATGATGTGAAAAATGGGAAAATGTATGTGAATGAGGAAGGGGCAGAAGTTGTTCGGAAGATATTTTATAAATTTGTTTTAGAAAGAAAAAGTACACACACGATTGCGAAGGAGCTTTTAGAGGAAGGAATTTACCCGATGCGGAGTAAAAAATGGAGAAATACGGTTATTTTAAGAATTTTGCAGAACGAAAAGTATTGTGGGGATCTTGTACAGAAGAAGACATTTACACCGGATTATCTTTCGCATGAGAAAAAATATAACCGGGGTGAGGAGGAGTTTGTTATTATTAAAAATCATCACGTGCCGATTATTTCGAGAGAAATGTTTGAAAAAGCGGAAAAAATTTTTGAGGAAAAACAAAAGAAGAGGTAAACCATATCTTACAAATCCGTTGAAAAACATGCATGATGCGATTAAACCGGATTTAACTATGTTTTTACACTATGAGACATTAGAAGAAGATGGGAAAAAAGTAGTAGCTGTTTCTATTCAAAGAGGAACAGAAAGACCGTATTATATTGCAAAGAAAGGCTTACGACCGGAAGGGGTTTATGTTCGTCAGGGGTATTCTTCTGTTCCGGCAACAGATTCGGCAATTCGTCAGATGATAAAAGAAACAGATGGAGACCATTTTGAAGAAATGCGTAGCTTAGATCAGGAGTTAACATTCGAGGCTGCCCAAAAAGAATTTGAATTGAGAGATATAGAATTTGGTTCACAGCAAATGCAGATATTAAAGATGATAGATAAGGAGAGTATTTATAGCAATTTAGGATTACTTTTATCAGACCAATGTGTTCATACAATTAAAGTTGCCGTTTTTCAGGGAAAAGACCAGGAAGTATTTAAAGACAGAATAGAATTTGTATCAGTGGAAGGATTAGTGCCTGGAATGGAACTGGAAGATATTATGGTAGGACTTTCTGTATGTAGAAATCAGAATCTGGCAAATGTATTTTACCGTTTAAAATTAATTGAGGCATATGGAACAGGAATGCGAAAAATTATAAAAGCATATAAAACTCAAGAAGCACAGCCTGTTATTGAAAGTACAAAAAATGCTTTTAAAATTATACTTCCGAATATCAATATGGAATCGGAAGAAAAAAAGATTTTATCCGAACAGATTACTCTAAATAAACAGCTAGAAGAAAAAACAGAAAAATTACAGAATAGGGAAAGTGAAATATTAGAATATATCAAAATGAATGGCGAAATAACAAGGGGAGATGCGGAGGAATTATTGGAACCAGCGCATCTACTACCCTAAGGATTCTTAAGAAAATGGTAGAAGATGGTATTTTATTAAAACAAGGTAAAGCGAGAAATGCAAAATATATTTTAAATTCGTGAGAGACAGTGGCTGGATTTAGTTGAATTAGAATAGTGATTGTGGGGATTTCGAGATTTCGTCCGTTTTGTTTCAATTAGAATTTACCACAATTTTACCAGAATTCCACCTTTCCTTGATAGCAGACCTCACAAAACCTTGCTATTTTATATAACGTAGATTTTAAATTTTAGCAAGGAACAGACCTAAAGAAAAAGAAAAGAGGTTATTATGGGAAAATTCATGTGGAAAAAAGCTGCAGCAGCAGCTATGACTGCAACGATTTTAGCAACAAGTGCAACAGTTCTTCAAGCGGCTGCACCACCAGATGGACATACGAATGCACAAGATACAGTGGAGGCGTATGGCGGTGCCTACAGCAATTGGATGACAAAGTGGAACAGTACAATTAGCAAAGACAGAGAACAGATTTCTCTTTCTCCGGGAAGTGACAACAGTTCATTAAATTTTGCATGGTATACAAAGAAAGCTTCTGGAATTCAGAAGTTAAAGATCGCAGAGAATAAGAGACTTACGAATGCAAAAGTATATGAAGCAAAGCAGACAGAGGCAGTGACAGACAAAGATGATACAACATATGTATCAAATAAAGTAACTGCTACAGATTTAAAGGCAGACACAACCTATTATTACAGTTATCAGAAAGATGGACAGTGGACAGCACCAGAAAAATATACAACAGATAATGGCAGTAAGTTCAGTTTTATTTTTGTAGGTGACCCTCAGATTGGTTCCTCAAATGAATTAAAAGGAGCAGCTACAGAAGAGTTTTATAATGCACAGTCTGCTGCAGTGGCAAATGATGCATTTAACTGGAATACTACATTGAATCAGGCAATGGAAAAGACAGGTAATAAAGCAAGTTTTGTTTTGTCTTCCGGTGACCAGATTCAGAGTACAAAGAAAAAGTCTCCGAATAAGGCAGCGTGGGGAAGTGAAATCGAATACAGTGGATATTTAAGCCCGGATGTATTAAAGAATCTTCCGGTAGCAACTACTGTAGGTAATCATGATGCAGACAATGCAAACTACACCTATCATTTCAATACAGCAAATACTAGTGAACTTGGTTCAAATGGAAAGGTCGGCGGTGACTATTGGTTTAAACATGATAATGCTTTATTTATTATGTTAAATACACAGGACACCAATGTAGAAGAACATAGACAGTTTATCGAGCAGACGGTAGCAGCAAATAAAGACTGCAAGTGGAGAATCGTTACACTCCATCAGGATATTTATGGTTCTGCAGAACATTCCAATGAGCCTGAAATCACAAATTTAAGATATCAGCTTGCACCAATTTTTGAAGATAACAAAGTAGATGTTGTTCTTACCGGACATGATCATGCTTACTCCCGCACACAGATTTTAAAAGGTGGACATAAAACAACAGAGTATACAGATGATGACTTTGATCCAATGTTAGATAAAGATATGGATGCAGGAGAGAATCCAGATACGGTATATACAGCAAAAGGAAATATCAAAGCAGATACAACAGATCCATCCGAAAAAGCATATCTTAATTACTTAAATCAGGTGATGGATAAAGATGCGATTCAGCAGGTAACAAAGAAGGGTACAACCGTATTTAATCCAACCGGTATTCTGTATATGACAGCAGGTTCTTCCTCAGGAAGTAAATACTATGACCTTGTTCCAAGACAGCAGAGCTACATCGCAAACCGCTGGCAGCAGGATGTTCCTACTTATTCTGTTATTGATATTACAGATACAACATTTACGATCAATACATATCGTACAGATACAGAAGAAAAGATTGACGAGACATTCAGTATTGCAAAAGTAAATGAGTCTGAAAATAAAAAACAGCCAGCTACAGAAAAGAAAGATACAACAAAAACAATTGAAACAGCAATTGCACCAAAGAAAGCAGTGCTTAAGAAAGTAAAAGCAACTGGTAAAAAGAAAGTAAAAATAATCGTTAAAAAGACTTCTGAAAAGATAAATGGATATGAGGTAATTTTATCTACGAAGAAGAACTTTAAGAAAGCGAAGAAGGTAACAACAAAGAAAAATATTGTTACAGTGAGAAAGTTAAAAGCTGGTAAAAAATATTTCGTAAAAGTACGTGCCTTCAAGAAGGTGGGTAATAAAAAGATTTACGGAAAACATAGTACAGTGAAAAAAGTTATTGTAAAGAAGTAGCTGCAAAGAAGTAACAAAAAAGCAACGGTGAAAAAGTAACAGTAAAGAAATAACAGTAAAGAAGTAACAGGAGATCTTATGTCAGAAGAATTAAAGAAAACTGACATAAAAAAGATTGCAGGAAGGGGATGTCTGGTGGTAGCGGGCATCCTGTTTCTGCTCTTTTTATGTCGATATAATCAAATAAAAAAAGAATCTTTATATGATACAGAAGGAAGAACATTTGCTAAGGCAGAGGTAACGGATATTTTGCAGGATAATGAGACGAAAGACGGGATTTATATTGGCAGGCAGCTTGTAAAATTAAAAGTTACTTCGGGAAAATGGAAGGGAAAAACGATGGAAGCAGACAGTTCTTCTGCCTATCTGTATGGGGCACATTGTAAAAAAGGAAGCAGGGTAATTGCGCTGATTAGTGAGGCAAATGGTTCTTTTTCAGCTTCTGTCTACAGTGTGGACAGAGAAATGCAGGTATATCTGATTATTGCTATTTTTCTGCTGACATTAATTATTATCGGAGGAAAGCAGGGACTTGCTTCTGTAATCGGACTTGCATTTACGGTGATATGTATTTTGTTTTTATTTTTACCAATGATATATAAGGGACATTCTCCGATTCTGGCAGCGGTGCTTGTTGTTATCCTGACGACAATTGTAACGATGTATCTTGTAGGTGGGGCTTCGGGAAAGACAGCGGTAGCCATTGCCGGAACTGTTTTAGGAGTGCTGATCTCTGCACTGTTTGCTTTGATATTTTGTAAAATGACAGATATAAGCGGGTATAATGTATCAGCAATCGAAAGTTTGATCTATGTAAGAGATCAGACAGGAATAGAAGTAGGGCAGCTTTTATTTGCAGGTATTCTTATTGCTTCTTTAGGTGCTGTCATGGATGTAGCAATGTCAATCTCATCAACGATAGAAGAAATATCTTATCAAAATCCTGAACTGGGGATAAAAGGCTTATTTTTTTCTGGAATGCGTGTCGGAAAAGATATGATGGGAACGATGTCAAATACATTAATTCTTGCCTTTGCAGGCGGTTCGATTAATACACTGGTATTTATCTATGCTTATAATTATGAATATTTGCAGATGATCAATATGTTTGATATCGGAATCGAAATCATTCAGGGAGTTGCTTCAAGTATGGGAGTTATCCTTACGGTACCGATCTGCTCATTTTTGTCAGCATGTATACAAGGAAAACAAAAGAAAACCTTGACAAAAGAAAAATAGTAATATATTATGAACCCTAGTAAGGAAATGGAAATTGAGGAGCAATATTATGATGATGATGATGTGTGTCATGCCAATGAATTACATAACTTGTAGCTGTGAAGATTCACAGATGGATATGTCTTCTGTGAGGGAGACTGGCTTGCCTGCACATAATGATCAGAATGCGTGTTTATAGATTTTCAGAAGATTTGTTTGAAAAGAGCTTGAGAAGGATGGATTACCAGAGCTTTTATTTCGGCAGAGATTATAATTTTCATGACACCAGAGATGAGTTTCAAGCAGGTAGTGATACCTGCTTTTTTCTTTCATACCAAAAAGAAACTTAATGGCAGGTAAATACCGACCACAGGCTGAAACAATTTTCATAAAAACCAGGGAGGAAGAATAATGGCAGAGATTGTAATAGAGAATCTCTATAAGTCTTTTGATACAAAAGATGGAACAGTAGAGGCTCTTAAAAATGTTAATTTAAGCATCGAGTCCGGAGATATTTACGGTATTATCGGTATGTCCGGCGCTGGAAAGAGTACATTAGTACGATGTATTAACTTTCTTGAAGTTCCGACAAAGGGACGGGTTCTTATTAATGGAAAGTCTTTAGGAGATTATACTTCAAGAGAACTTAGAAAGCAGAGAGAAGACATCGGAATGATTTTTCAGCATTTCAACTTACTGATGCAGAAAAATGTTTTGGAAAATGTTTGTTTTCCGTTGTATATTCAGGGAAAGTCCAAGAAAGATGCTAAAAAGCGTGCAAAGGAGCTTTTAGATATCGTTGGACTTGGAGATAGAACCGGAGCATTTCCGGCACAGTTGTCCGGTGGACAAAAGCAGAGAGTTGCGATTGCGAGAGCATTGGCATCTGATCCAAAGATTCTTCTTTGTGATGAGGCAACCAGCGCACTCGATCCACAGACAACATCTTCTATTTTAGCATTATTAAAGGATATCAATGAACGTTTTAATATTACAATCGTAATTATTACACATCAGATGTCTGTTGTTCGTGAAATATGTTCTCATGTAGCGATTGTAAAAGGTGGCGAAGTAGCAGAACAGGGAACGGTAGAAGAGATTTTTACGCATCCTAAGACTGCAGTGGCAAGAGAACTTCTTAAGAATGATGTTGGTGACGGAGAAGAAAAGAGCAGAAAGTCAACAAGTGGTAAGGACCTGATACAGAGTGGAGAAAAGATTCGGATTGTCTTTTCCGAGAATTCTGCATTTGAGCCTGTCATTGCCAATCTGATTCTTAACTTTAACGAGCCAGTAAATATTTTAAAGGCAGATACAAAGAATGTCCGCGGTGTGGCAAAAGGGGAAATGATTCTTGAATTTGCGCCGGACTGTACAAAAAATAAAGAAATGAAACAGTATCTTTTAGACAGAGGTTTAGATTTAGAGGAGGTGAATGAGAATGTGGACTAAAGAAATAACAGATATGATCGTCAGTGGTGTATGGGCAACACTTTATATGACACTTGCTTCTACAATCTTAGGATATATCTTTGGACTTCCGATGGGTGTCCTTTTAGCAATCACAGACAAAGAAGGATTAACACCAAATGCAATCGTATATAAAATATTAGATGTCATCGCAAATATCGTTCGAAGTATCCCGTTCCTGATCCTTCTTATTCTGCTTATTCCATTTACAAAGCTGATCGTTGGACAAAGTTATGGTTCTACAGCAACCGTTGTACCACTTGTGATCGCAGCAATTCCATTTATTGCCCGAATGGTGGAATCTTCTATTAAAGAAGTAGATCCGGGTGTTATTGAGGCAGCTCGTTCTATGGGAGCGAGCAATATGCAGATTGTTATGAAGGTTCTCTTAGTAGAAGCCAGAACATCTTTACTTACCGGAGCAACAATCGCAATCGGAACAATTCTTGGTTATTCTGCAATGGCAGGTTGTGTCGGCGGTGGTGGACTCGGTGATATCGCCATCCGTTACGGATATTATCGTTATCAGACAAGTATTATGATCGTTACGGTTGTACTGCTTGTTGTACTTGTACAGATTTTCCAGAGTATTGGTATGTTCCTTGCAGCCAAACTTGATAAGAGAAAATAAAACTCAGATCAATTATAGTTATCAACTATTTGGAGTCAGCAAATTCAAGTCGAGCAACCACGAGACTTGGCGCGTGATTCTGGTTAGCGTAAGCTGACATATTCTTTACAGAATCACTGCGCATCCTCGCGGAGCGTTTATCTTAGTCGGAGATTGGACTCTCACTGAGATAAATTTGCTGTCACTCCCCACCTGAAAGAGGTGGGAGTTTTCTCGACTGAGATAAAAGACTCTCTGAATAGTTAGAATAAATAAAAAATGCACTCGGGAGTCTTCTTACAAAATGATGCACAAAAGACTCCGAGAGCACATAAAAAGAAAGAGAGGAAACAGACATGAAGAAATTTGGAGCATTTTTATTAGCAGGCGTACTTGCAATCGGAACATTAACCGGATGCGGAAGTACAGATAAGAAGGCAGAAGGTTCTACAGGAAGTACAGACAGCAAAGTGATTAAAGTTGCAGCTTCTGCAACTCCACACGCAGAAATCTTAGAAGAAGCAAAACCCCTTCTCGAAAAAGAAGGATATGACTTAGAGGTAACTGTATTTGATGATTATGTACAGCCAAACGAAGTTGTAGACAGTGGAGATTTTGATGCAAACTACTTCCAGCATGCGCCTTACATGGAACAGTTCAATAAAGAAAAAGGAACAAAATTAGTAGATGCAGGCGATATTCACTACGAGCCATTCGGAATCTATCCAGGAACAAAGAAAAGCCTTGATGAAATCGCAGATGGAGATGAAATCGCTGTACCAAACGATACAACAAACGAGGCAAGAGCATTACTTCTTCTTCAGGACAATGGTATTATCAAGTTAAAAGACGGTGCAGGACTCACAGCAACTGTAAATGACATCGCAGAAAATCCACACAATATTAAGATTGTTGAGTTAGAAGCTGCACAGGTAGCACGTGTAACAGGCGAGACAGCTTTCGTTGTATTAAACGGAAACTATGCTCTTCAGGCTGGCTACTCTGTAAAAAAAGATGCCCTCGCTTATGAAGCAGCAGATTCAGAAGCAGCAAAAACTTATGTAAATATCATCGCAGTAAAAGACGGAAATCAGGACAGCGATGCAATCAAAGCATTAGTAAAAGTTCTTAAATCTGATGACATTAAGAAATTCATCGATGAAAAATACGATGGTGCAGTAATTGCATTTGAATAATAATTTGTAGATTTCGTATAGACGAAAAAAGAAAAAATACCATATCCCATCTGCTCTGTAGTCGCTGTGTTTAAGATGCGAATGAGCATTTTAAACACAGCGACTATAGAGCAGATGGGATATGCCAGTATTTCTTTTTTCGTCTACACCAAATCTACAAATTCGTATTTTGATGCTTCTGTACCTATATCTGTGAGGATACCCATAACAGGACGGTAAGGCATGGCAAATCGTTGGGAGAGATAACGCATCGCAGCTCCGGTCTCCCCATCAGGGCCGCCAAATTGCGAGATGATTGCTTTTGCCATGGCTGCATCAGTTCTCTTTATATTAATTGGATACTCTAATCTTTTTTCATAATTCCACATAAACCTATCCCTCCATTTCCCATGGCCATGGTTTATTAGCCCATGCCCAGAATTCTGTGTCTTTTGGAACTGTATCAAGATTCAGAGGTGAGAAGCGGCTGCTATATTCTTTGATGGCCTGCTTTCTTGCATTTTTATAATATTCAAAATATTCTAAAGCTTCTTTGCTTTCAGGATGTGTATCAAGAAACATGGCGCAGTCTAGTGCAGCAAAGCTTACAAGATCAATATAACGTTTGAGTTTTTTTTGCTCGGCGCAGCAGCTGCAGCCGTTGTTATAATTGCGGTTATGATTGGAATTAGAATTCATGTTGCGGTTATAATTACAGTTAAAATTACAGTTTTCAGAAGAATTTATATTTTGCATCATTTTCGGCACCTCCTTCCAAGAAAAGCCAGATCAAGTTCCTGAAAGATTGTGCCGGCACATAATGCGTTTTCAGGTTTATATATATTCTGCCATTTCTGCCATGGTACATAAGCCATAGCAAGAGACAGGGAATCAAGTTTTACAGTTTCCTTTTCCTGTGTGCATGAACAGGAAGTGTGATAAGAATTATCCATCATAAAAGCATCTCCTTGTTTTGTAAGATTCATAACTATTCAGAGTAATACAGATTCTAAACTATTATGGAATCTGTATTTAAATCTGTGGATGAACGCTCCGCGAGGATGCGCAGTGATTCTGTAAAGAATATGTCAGCTTACGCTGACCAGAATCACGCGCCAAGTCTCGCGGCTGCTCGACTTGAATTTGAAAAGTTAATCTGAACAGTTACTATAATTTATATATATGACAAGGAGTGAAATGTGTCCGTAAGATATGTATTTCAGACTGTATACAAGTTCAATAAATAACCTGTTATAAAAATACAAGGAATCTATATTAGCAAATGTAATATTTTATGGATATTGTTATAAGAGTATCAGAAAATGATTCAAAAGTTTGGAAAGTGTACAAATTGACAGAAATATGCGGGGGGGGTATAATATAAAAATAACTGTTTTATTTCAGAATATGTTAGTTCCCCAAAATAACATATTAGAAATCCCCAAAACAGTGAGAGAGTCTTCCGGAGAATCTGTTTTTTCGGAAGACTTTTTTTACTTTACAGGAAATTGTTTTCCTGTAAAGTAAAAAACGCTCCGCGAGGATGCGCACTGCGGCGGATAAGGTAGATGTCGCAAGCGACCGCCGCAGGCGCGAGAATGTGCCAAGGCAAATTCTTTGTTCTCCAATAAAAAGAAATTGCACACGCCTTGCATTTTTGTAATCTGAACTGTATAATATAAGATTGAATATAAATTGCTTTATTTTTTGTAGAGAAAGGAATGGAACAATGACAAAGATAGATATTATTTCTGGTTTTCTTGGAGCCGGAAAAACAACTTTAATTAAAAAACTTATTGAAGAAGGACTGAAAGGTCAGAAGGTTGTTCTGATCGAGAACGAATTTGGTGAGATTGGTATTGATGGTGGATTTTTAAAAGAGTCTGGTATTCAGATTAATGAAATGAATTCCGGATGTATTTGCTGTTCTTTAGTTGGTGATTTTAATACTGCTTTAAAAGATGTGTTAGAACAGTATACACCAGATCGTATTATCATCGAACCTTCAGGAGTTGGCAAGCTTTCTGATGTTATGAAAGCAGTACAAAAAGTTGTGGATGCAGAAGAGAATGTCGTATTAAACAGTCATATTACTGTTGCAGATGCAATGAGAGCGAAAATGTATCTGAAAAACTTTGGAGAATTTTATCGTAATCAGGTTGAGTTTGCCAGTGCAGTGATCTTAAGTCGTTCACAGAATGTAAAAGAAGATAAGTTAGAGAAGGCAGTAGCGCTTCTTCGTGATATTAATGGAAAATGTCCTATTGTGACAACTCCTTGGGAAGAGCTTAGTGGGGCACAGCTTCTTGAAGTAATGGAAGGTGAGAATGATTTTGCTAAAGAATTGATGGAGGCAGCACAGGTTTGTCCTGAATGTGGACATCATCATGACCATGGTGAAGAATGTCACGATCATCATCACGACAATGATCACGAATGTCATGAACATCATCACGACCACGATCATGAATGTCACGATCATCATCACGACCACGATCATGAATGTCATGAACATCATCATGACCATGATCATGATTGCTGTGGTCATGACCATCACCACCATCATGCGGATGAAGTATTTACAAGCTGGGGAAAAGAAACTCCTAAGAAGTATACAGAAGAAGGAATTCGAGCAATTCTTGATACATTATCTAAAGAAGACTCCAATGAGTATGGAATTATCTTAAGAGCAAAGGGAATTGTACCGGATGAAAACGGTAAATGGATTCATTTTGATCTTGTACCAGGTGAAGATGAAGTACGTTACGGTTCTGCAGAATATACTGGACGAATTTGCGTTATTGGTTCAAAACTTAATGAAGACAAGCTGGAAGAGCTTTTTGGTTTATAAAAATGTACTCTGGAAATTTTTTTGGTAAAAACAGGGACAAAAGATTTTGAGAATACACAAAAGCCCACAGGAGGAGATGTATGTTAAGTAGAAAGAAGAAACTGGAAATCCCGGTATATTTATTTATGGGATTTCTGGAAGCCGGAAAGACAACCTTTATTCAGGAAACGCTGGAAGAAGATTATTTTAACGATGGAGAGAGAACACTTTTATTCGCCTGTGAAGAGGGAATGGAAGAATATGATGAAGAACTGTTAAAAAGAACAAATACAACACTTGTTTATGTAGAAGATCAGGAAGATTTTAATACAGAATTTCTTACCAGTAAACTTTTGGAGCACTATCCGGACCGCGTTATTATAGAATATAACGGTATGTGGACCATTGATCATATGGTAGAAGCATTGGAAGGAACTCCACTTATGATATTCCAGACAATCGTAAGTGCTAATGCGGAAACATTTGATTTATATATGAACAATATGCGTTCCCTTGCTGTAGAAATGTTTAAGATGGCAGAATTGGTTATTATTAACCGCTGTACGAAGGCAACACCAAGAGCAACTTACAGAAGAAGCATCAAAGCAGTAAACCGTAGTGTTCAGGTTGTTTTTGATTCAATGGTCCCAGGTGAAGACATGGGAGAAGAAGAGGAAGAGTTACCATTTGATATCAGCGGAGATGAGATTCATCTTGAAGATGATGATTATGGAGTATGGTTTATTGATGCCATGGAACGTCCTGAACTCTATGACGGAAAGACTATGGTAATGAAAACAAGGGTATTTAAAGCAATGCGTATGCCAAAGGGAACTTTCGTTCCAGGACGACATGCGATGACCTGTTGTGCTGATGATATTCAGTTCATTGGATATCTTTGCCATACAAACCATGCGAAGTCCTCTACAATTAAATCTCTTAAGAATAAGATGTGGATTACACTTACCGCAGAAGTAAAAGTAGAATATAACGAAGAATATAAAGATAAAGGGCCGGTACTATACGCCAAACGAATTGAAGCAGCAGAACCGCCAGAAGAAGAATTAGTATATTTTTAAATACTAATTTGAGGGAGTAAAGAAACGAAAAGCAGAAATTTAATAGAAAAGAAAATGTGAAGATAGTCGCTT
>OBIA01000375.1_pt1 | contig 31073 bp, 30 predicted proteins | sample 1519911 | NCBI WGS metagenome assembly OBIA01 (sample SAMN04209236, study PRJEB22552) | human gut metagenome | biome: gut; material: feces | host: Homo sapiens | place: USA: Oklahoma | reverse complement strand
TCCCCCTGTACAGGGCAGGTTACCCACGCGTTACTCACCCGTCCGCCACTCAGTCTACAAAACGTCAATTCCGAAGAAGATCAGTTAAGCAGCTTCGTTCGACTTGCATGTGTTAAGCACGCCGCCAGCGTTCATCCTGAGCCAGGATCAAACTCTCATGTTCAATGTTGATCCAAGTTCAAGAAGCACTAGCTTCTTTATCCTTGTTAATTACTGTTCTCTATAAAGAACGTTCGTTGATTTTTACTAAAATCATCTGAAAAATTCATTAGAATTTTCAAGGTTGTCTTATTGTTCAGTTGTCAAAGATCTTTTTTGTGATCCGCTTCGTATAAGAAGCTTTATCATTATATCACTTCGTTCTTAGCTTGTCAAGAACTTTTTTGATTTATTTTGTTGACCCGTTCTTCATAAGAACCGCAGCAACTTTTACATCATATCATGTTCTTTCTTACTTGTCAAGAACTTTTTTAATTCTTTTTTGAAACATTTTTTTCAAATCCCTTTGAAACAATATGTTCCTCACTGTCTCTCACAGACAGCTTAAATATAATATCATGCCATTTCTTTTATGTCAACACCTTTTTTCATTTTTTCTATTTTTATTATTTAACACTCTCATCATTATTTCAAAAAGAAGGTATCCTGCAAATGAATCATTAAATGACATTTGCAAAATACCTTCTTTTTATTGTTGTAATAATTTCTGCGTTTCTATCTGTATCTGCTGTTTGATCATCTGTTCTAATGGATTCGTTTCCACCATTGTCTGCATAACTTCACTTCCGCCAACGATCTGAGCATATTCAGATTCCATTCCAACATGTGGCATCAATGAAATAAAAAATACAACTACCATAATGATCAAGGAACCTTTGATCAATCCAAGTGCTGCTCCTGCTACCTTGTTAATAAACCCAACACCTGGAACCCTTGTAACTTTATTTGCAAGACGTATTACCACTGAAAAAATAATTTTACATACGATCATCAACCCCATATATGCAATCATATATGCAATTCGATCTGTAACAATCGTTCCCTGGATTTCTGGTACATTTTGAATCACTATTTCTTTAAAATATGCAGCGCCTTTATAAGCGATCGCAAAAGTTAAAATCCATGATGCAAGATTCAGCATACTTTTAATGAGTCCTCTTCGATAACCTATGATCATCTGCAAGATCAAATAGATTCCAAAAACAGCTACGATAATTTCTCCCATATGTACTCCATTCTAGTATATCTCTGATAAATTTGTACTATTTTCATAGGTTATCAGATATTTCTGTCTTTTTCCTGTTGGTGAAATATTGACAATCCGTTTCTTAAAGTCTTTCTTAAACATTTCATGTCCAGCAAAATTCACAATTGAACAATGATAATTTCCAGCCAACAATAATTCTTTCTCTCCTAATAATAATTTATTATATTCTGAAGAGAATTTATGTGACATCAATTTTCTTCCTGTTTTATTATATACGACTGCTTCATATTTTTCTTGATCTGTTTTTTTCTGATCTTCAAATACGAATGCTGCGTAATCATCATTCACCGCAACACTACTCACATCTTTATCAAATGATATCGTTTGCTTTTTAGAAATTGTTTTTCCTACTTTAAAGAAAATCATCTGATCATCTCCAATTGCCACAGCTTTAGAATCACCCATAAAGCTCACTTTCGGAATTACCGTATCTTTAAAATCAAAGCCACCGATCATCTGATCTCCACTGTCTTCACCTTCCTGTCCAAAATTATACAGTGCAACTCTGCTTTTTACATTAATCCCATCAACGACAAGATAACTGACTAAAAGATTTTGTCCATCTGATGACAGATCAATATCCATTGGATATCCATTTTGATCAGATGTGACTTTGATACTTACCAGTTTCTTCTGTGCTGCATCATATAATTCTATATAATTTCCATTATCACCGTGAAGAATTAAAGCAATTACACCTTGTTTTGCCACTTCCAAATCTACGATTGGATAAGATACACTAAATTTTTTCATCTGTCCATCTGAATCAAGTAACGCAATCTCATTCCCATTCTTGGATGCAACTACAATATAGTCCCCACAATAAGATGCCTGTGGATTCTTAATGGAATATGTTTTATTCCATTTTTCATTTCCTTTTCCATCTAAGAAAGAAATCCCATCTTCGCTGTAACAGATCGTTCCTTTCTTATATGCAAATGACTGAAATGATTCTGTCAGCTCTTTTGTGATCGTTTTTACAACCTTCATCCTGTGATATGTCCGATAGCGATATGCAAATATTGTACATATACATACAACCACAAACGCTATGATCAATCCCATACGATATTTTTTCTTTTTTTCTCTTAGAAATAATGCATTTTGAATGTTCTCATTGGAATTGACATAAAGAGAAAACCCTGATTTCGTCTTTTGTTCCATAAAATACCTTCCATTTTCTAATCAATCATCATCTCTGAATACAGGTAAGTATACCTTATTCAATGAAATGTGTCCAGTCTACACATATTTCCTAGTTTAAATATCATCGAAGTGTTCCAGGAATGATCAACTTCTGTCCGGGGTAAATCTGATTTTCGTCAGACAATGCATTTGCCTTTTTGATTCTTTGAACAAGCTTCTGGGTCCCATATACCTTCCGACTGATCGATACTAACGTCTCTCCACTTTTTACGGTATATGTATAAGACTTGTATTGCCCAGAACCTACTTTTTGAGTTTTCTGTTTTTGTTTTATTGTAGGTTGTGTTGTTTTTTGTTCCTTTTTATGTATTGAAGTTTGTGTTGCCGAATCTAATGTTTTTGTTATTTTTACACTCGTTGTTGATGATTTTGTTGAAATTTGATCCGACACCCCTTTTCCCATCGTATGCACCGCACCATTTACAACCTCTTTAAAATTTATACTCTGATCTTGTCCAGCATAATAATACATCGTACCTCCCATGATCATCATGATCGTAACTGCTGCTGCCGTTGAAATATTCCGAATCCTTCCTTTTCTCTGATTACTCTTGGTCTTTTTGGATATCTTTTCACGAAACTGCTGGATCAATTTCTCATCTCTTCGACTCTCCATCATTTTTTCATATGTCTGCACCTCTTTTATATCTTGTCTTCGTTCCACAAGATAATTCTGCATCATCGGATTTTTTTCATAATATATATAGTATCCACTTTGCCTTGAGAGATCTTCTCCTCGAAAAACATAAAATGCATCTTCTCCTTCCAGATCATCCATCATATATAACACTTTTCCTTCTCCTGGAAAATTTTCAAAATGTGTCTTTTTTATTTTATCATTGAGTCGAACCGAAAATCCCATTCTTAAAAGTGCCCATCCGATGACATCCAGACCAGAAAACAATCGCTCCTTCTGTTGATATATCTCTCTCCATACTTCATCATCAAATACTGTTTCATCAAGATCCAATTCCAGATTCTGTCCCTCGATCGCTCCTCTTATAAAAATAACAAGATCATTTCCAATCTGCTTTTTCTCTCCAAATAAAATTGCTCCTCTTACATATGTATTTTTGTCCATGGATAAAGAATTTAAAAATGTTATAACGTAATCTTCAATATATACTTTTGTGTGTCCTGCTGGACTTCCAATCTGCCTGATATTTTTAGGCAACTGCTGCTCTGTTTTCACGAAAAAACCTCCTTTTCTTCCATTTCACAAAAACCTTATCATAAAGAGATAAAAATTTTTATCAAACAACGTCGAGACGTTAAAATTTTTTTACATACTTCTTTTCTTTTTGTATACACTAAAAAGAGAATTTAAATCAGGAGGACGATCTATTGTTAAAAAAAATATCTTACTATCATCCAGATTCCCCTTATGCTCTTATGAAATTTCAAAATGATCTGCTACATTATCTCAAAATAAAGCATAAAAAAAATCAGCCCCTCGTCATTGTCTGTATCGGTACAGACCGCGCGACTGGTGACTGTCTTGGACCACTCGTTGGTCAGGCATTGCTTCCTTCTCCTCAATATTCAGTTTTTGGGACTTTAAAAGAACCTATTCACGCTAAAAATCTCAATCAAACTTTTAAAGAAATTTATTCTGTCTGCCAAAATCCTTTCATCATCGCTGTCGATTCCTGTCTCGGTTATGCACAGCATGTTGGATGTATTACACTCTCCCCTCTCCCACTACTTCCTGGCCGAGGCGTTTCAAAACAACTCCCACCGATCGGACAATTATCAATCACTGGAATTGTAAATGTCTTTTCTGATTCCGTTTCAAACGAATCTGTAATTCAAAACACTCGACTTCACACCGTTATAAAATTAGCGGATTTTATCACAAATGGTATAAAATCCGCTAATATCCCTTCTATATATCAAGTTTCATGTCCCCATCCTTGATCAATCCTGCTCTACGCATCGCTTCCGAAATAAAATATGTCAAAAATGCAGGAGCTATGATCTGCATGACCAGTATCATGACAATAACAGTCACTGCAGAAGTTCCTCCTGTTGTCATCGTCTTATATGTCATCATTGGTCCCACAAACCCTGCCGTTCCCATACCAGAACCAATTGCATTATTCGTCATTTTTAAAACTACAGTAGAGATCGGACCAAGAATGGCACTTGTAATGATCGGTGGCAGCCAGATCAATGGTTTTCTTACAATATTGGGAACCTGTAACATTGATGTTCCTATTCCCTGTGCCAATAGACCTCCAATTCCATTCTCCCGTAAACTGGCCGTCGCAAATCCGATCATCTGTGCACAACACCCAATCGTTGCTGCTCCTGCGGCAATTCCAGAAAGATTCAAAATAATTCCAAGTGCTGCTGAACTGATCGGAAGAGTTAACGCCATACCCATCAATACAGAAACAACAATTCCCATCAAAAATGGCTGCTGTTCTGTTCCCCATCGAATCATCTCTCCGATCTGTTTCATGAGATCTGAAATATATGGTCCAACCGTTAACCCCACGATTCCACCACATACGATCGTTGTTAATGGCGTCAAAATAATATCAAGCTTTGTTCTTCCAATGAAAATCCTTCCAATCTCTATTCCTATGTAAGCCGCTACAAATGCTCCAAGAGGCTCTCCTGGGCCACTTAATAGGATTTTGCCACTTGAACTTACACTTCCATTCAATAAGCCAGAAGCAAAAGCTCCGATCATACCCGTACTTGCGGCAGATGCACATACAAGTGTTGATTCTCCTAATTTACTTGCAACTCCAATTCCAATTCCAGCTCCCGTCAATACTTTAGCAATCGATGCAACCATAACGATCATATTTCCTATATCTCCTCCTATGATCGTTCCGGCTTGTTCTAAAATCGTTCCAATGATCAATGTTGCAAATAATCCTATTGCCATTCCTGACAATCCATCTATAAAAATCCGTTTTAAAATTTTCATGCTCCATCTCCCTTTTAACGTAATGTTTTTTTTAGTATAACATACCTATTTTGCTTTACAAGAAACAAAAATACTTCTATACTAAGTCAAAAGAAGTAACTATTTACCAATTTATTAAGGCAGGAGTTTATTTATGTTTCGTATGTGGGGCAAGATTTTTCATGAAAATCATATGTTAAAAGACACTGTAATCTGTATAGATAGTGATCTGAATCGAACTAGAAAAGTATATCAGGCATTGGAAGAGATCTGTTATGAATTTGATCTTTCTAAACCACTCTGGCTTGATCACAATAAAAACGACTTTATCCATCATTCAAAAACCAGATTTAATTCTGACAGTTTTGTAGAAGATATTGATTTTGATTTTCTTGAAATTCAGGTAATTGAAGAAGACTAAATAATTTTATATTTTCTTTTGAAATCGTTTACAAAACCACAAGACAAATGGAGATTATTTATATGAAGGGAAACGGTCACCCCACAAACAATCAGAATATTTCTGAATATGTTGCACTTTTATATCAGAAATATTCGCATAAATTATACTGTAATGCTTTTCATTACACGTCAAATCCAAGTATTGCTGAAGATGGTGTTCAGCAGATATTTGAAAAAATTCTTTTACATCCTGACACAACATTACATGTACCTGAACACGAGATTATCTATTATCTCTTTGCTATACAGCGTAATGTGATGTATACACTAACTATGGATGAGTATAAAAATTCTCACTATCCTTTAGATTATGATGATGGTAACGATATTTCTCGTAATCTCATTGATCCTGAGGATCTGTTTATCCGTTATATTTATCTTGATTCTCTCAAGATCATTTTCTCAACACTAACACCTGATTTTCGTGATACTATAATTTTTCATTATTTCTATGGATTTAAATATAGTGAGATTGCATGTATGTTTCATATTTCTGAAAGAGCAGTTAAGAAAAGAATTGCTGTAGCCAAGAAACGCGTAAGAACCATGTTTCAGAAAGAGGATTTCCTATGAACAATACAAATAAGAATATTTTTTATTTTCTGGTTCCCTTTTTTCTTCAAAAATCGGTTTACTATATATAAGAGAGTGAACATTGTATTTTAAACGCATAATAATAACAGTAGGATTACCGATTACAAGATAACAACAGGCAGTCAAAAAAACAGGACACCCTGTATTCGTCCGTATATAGAATATAATTTTCATTGATGACAGATCTCATCTCTGAATCATATCTCAGATATAATGGATTCTCTCTTATAAATTCCACAAATGTATGGATTCTCATCATCTCCATACAAAATACAACAGGTCAGAGATTAATACTCTGACCTGTTATTCATTTTCTATTTTGTTGTACTTCCAAAGCCGCCATTTCTGACTTCTGTTGCATCATCATCGATCGTAACTCCGTACTGCATAAAGATTCCCTGTACCATGCCAGTTCCCTGTGCCACTGAAACTGTCTTACCTTCATTGGTGTCATTTGTTAATTTTACAAAAATGTGACCTTCATTGTCGGAATAAAAATAATCGCTGTCAATAATACCGACTGTATTATTCATCTGAAGACGGAATTTAAATCCTAATCCACTTCTTGGAAAAATATTTAATACCCAATCAGATTCAATAAAAACTCGGATTCCTGTTGGAATCTTGATTGTTTCTCCTGGTTTTAATTCAAAATCAACCGGACTAAAAAAGTCGTATCCTGCTGATCCTCTAGTCGCTCTCTTTGGCAATTTGATCTGGTCATAGATTTCTTTGATTTCTTCTTCTGAAGCTCCTGGAAAACTATCATCCCAGCTTTCTTTGAACTGTTCAAAACTTACTTTATGAAATTGTGCTATCTTATTCATCTGTATCTCCTAATTATAAATGATATTCTGCGTATCTGTTAATATTTATAACGTTCCTTATTTTATCAAACTAACGAATTTCTTTCAATAGTCCGGCAGTTTTTTCAATCCTTCAAATCGGTATCCATCTTTTTTTAGGTTTATGATCACTGTCTCCAACGCTTCTGCGTTTGATCGCGATATATTATGTATGAGTGGAATCGCACCTTTATGCGTATATTTTTGAAAATGTTCTATCACATAGTCTTTTCCAGGCTGTTGATCCACCTTAAAATCCACGTAAGCCATACTCCAGAAAATTGTTCGATATCCCATCTTTTTGGTTAATGCTAGTGTTCTCTCATTATACTCTCCCATTGGAGGCCGGATAAAAGGATCCATATCATATCCTGTTGCTTCTTTACAATACTGTGCACAATCTATGATCTCCTGTTTATTATCGCGATCTGACAATGTTGGCATGCTCTTATGATGTACCGTGTGATTTCCTACGATATGCCCCTCTTTTTTCATACGCTTTACGAGCTTTGCTTCCTCTCTGATAAATGGTTTTGTTACAAAAAAAGCTGCTACAACTTTTTGTCTTTTCAAAACATCCAGAATTTTTGGAGTAAATCCATTTTCATATCCGCAATCAAACGTCAGATAAATCTTTTTTTCTGTGCATTTTGGATCTACATAATATGCATCATATTTTGACAGATCTATTTTCTGTGAAACCTCTGGCTGCTGATGTTCCTCATTTCTTTTAAACCACCAACTTTCAATCCCTTGCGAAACATTTCCCACCGTCTTGTATATCTGTATTGTTGAATCTTGGTGCGTATCCTGCTTTTTCTTTTTCTGCTCTTCGATTTGTCCCCTGCATCCACTAAGTAATATTCCTGTTATACAAACTAAGATCATCTGAAAAATCCTTCGATATTTCATAAAAGCACCCACACAACCCCTTTTTCTTATATGTATTATCCAATTTCTCACTTTATAAGTCTTTTATAAAATCTTTTAATATCTGCAGATCTTCATCTGTCAGCTGACATTCTCTAGAACTTGCAATCTCTCCCCAATGCTCTTCGATATTCGCTACCTGTTTCTTTTCTTTTTTTATCTCTTCTTTTTTCTTATTTTCTAAATTTTCTTTATAATTTTGTTTTTTTGTATAATTCAACATTCGATTTGGTAATATATTTTCCAAATAGTTGATCAGATTAATTTTTATTTTCCTCTTCATCTGATCCATTTTTGTTAAATAATCCATCATAAAGATGGAAATTCCACATACAACTCCAATGATCAAATTTCTTCCCCAGAAATTAATATCTGCATTCATTGCTATTCCACGAATAGCGCCCAGACATCCAAGACCTACACAGATAATTGCACAAAACCCTGGAATCTGTTCCAGGAAAAACGAATTTATCCCCAATATCTTGTCCGCTTCAAAATATTTATCCACAATACAGCTGATATTATTCACTTTTGTTTGCAGATTATAATAGTTTTCTATTTTCTTTTTTAATGTGCCGATCCAATACCGTTTTGGTCTCTCCATTTCTTCTGAAGATACTAACAATCTATGATAATTTGCCCAAACTATGACCTTAGTAAGAACTGCGATCACCATTGCTGTTATAAATCCTTTCATAAAAAAAGTTTCCCTTAACATTTCCATAGATACCACTCCTTTTCATCATATATATGTTACTTATGATTATAAAAGGATATCTATCGAAACTTAAGAGAAACCGTCCTACAAAGTTAGACTACATTCTGTCTAATATTCCAAGAACCAGACGAACAATGTGTTTTATTGCCGCTTTTTCAAATTCTTCGTAACTTCCTGCTGCTTCCTGATCTGCTTTATCAGAGATCGCACGAAGAATGATAAATGGAATCTGATTTAAATGTGCTGCCTGTGCCATCGCTGCACCTTCCATCTCTGCACAGTATCCATCAAATTCATTGATCAGATAATGTTTCTTCTTATTATCTGAAATAAACTGATCACCACTGACTACTCTTCCAACATAGCTGTGGATATCTGGATTCACTTCGTCACATGTCTTCTTGGCAAGTTCGATCAAATCTTTATCTGCCTCAAAATAAGAAGTATCCATTCTAGGGATTTCCCCAACTTTATATCCAAAAACAGTTGCATCTACATCATGCTGAACTGCATCTTTGGAGATTACAATGTCCCCAATCTCAATGTCTTTATATAGTCCACCTGCAACACCTGTATTGATCACAGCTTTTACATCAAAACGATCTGCAAGAATTTGTGTGCATAATGCCATATTTACCTTACCAATCCCACTCTGCACGATCACAACTTCTTTATCTTTTAACTTTCCACAATAAAAATCCATACCTGCACAGGTTACTTTTTCTTTTTCTTCCATAGCTTCGATCAGCTGACTGACTTCTTCTTCCATGGCTCCAATGATACCAATCATATGTTATCTCCTTTTCTTTTATGTTGATTTCAGTTTACGAGAAATCGTAATTTATGTCAAATAAGAATCTCTTGAAATACACACTCTCTTGCACTATAATTTGTTGTGTATCTAGGCATTTTACCAGATACTTAATTTTTGAAATATATTTACAGGAGGATAATAGAATTATGGTATATAAAACAAAAGGAACTTGTTCCAGTGAAATTGAATTTGAGGTAGAAAATGGAATCTTAACAGATATCCATTTTGTTGGTGGATGTCAGGGAAATACAACTGGTGTCGCTGCATTAGCAAAGGGACTGCCTATTGATGAAGTTATCGACAAATTATCTGGAATTCAGTGTGGTTTCCGTGGAACTTCTTGTCCAGACCAGCTTTCTAAAGCACTGATCGCGTACAAAGAAAATAATTAATCGGGGTGAAAAGATCATGAAACGAATCGTATTAACCGGTGGAGGAACTGCCGGACATGTTACACCAAATATGGCACTTGTACCGAAACTGATCGATGAAGGATATAATATTTATTATATTGGTTCTTACGAAGGTATGGAAAAGAAACTGATCGAAGATATCGGTGTTACTTACTATGGAATTTCTTCTGGAAAGCTTCGCCGCTATTTTGATATCAAAAACTTCTCTGATCCATTCAGAGTTATCAAAGGATTTTTTGAAGCAAAGAAGATCTTAAAGAAACTTCGTCCAGATGTTGTATTTTCCAAAGGTGGCTTTGTCACTGTGCCTGTTGTGATTGCTGCCAAACAGCTCCATATTCCCGTGATCATTCATGAATCTGATATGACTCCAGGATTAGCAAACAAGTTAAGTATTCCTAGTGCAAGTAAAGTATGCTGCAACTTCCCTGAGACAGTAAAACTTCTCCCTGAAGGAAAAGCTGTACTAACAGGTTCTCCGATCCGTGAAGAATTATTTACAGGAAAATGTGAAGAAGGACTTCGTCTGTGTGGATTTACAGAAGAAAAACCTGTACTTCTTGTTATTGGTGGAAGTCTTGGATCTGTTGCGATCAACAATGCGATCCGCAGTAACATTGATGCGTTACTTGAAAAATACCAGATCATTCATCTGTGTGGACGTAATAACTTAGATGAAAGCCTTGAGGGCAGAGAAGGTTACAAACAGTTTGAATATGTCAAAGATGAGTTAAAACATTATTTTGCATGTGCAAATGTTGTTGTGTCCCGTGCTGGAGCGAATGCAATCTGTGAGCTTCTTGCACTTAGAAAGCCAAATATCCTGATTCCTCTTGGATTAGAAGCCAGCCGTGGAGACCAGATCCTAAATGCTGAATCTTTTGAGAATCAGGGATACAGCTATGTGCTTCAGGAGAAGGATGTTACAAGCGAAACTTTATTGAATGCTGTTAACAGCGTTTATGAAGATCGTGATAAATATATTGAAGCTATGCATCATAGTAAGCTTGCAAATCCGATCGAGACGATCGTGAATCTGGCAAATCAGTTAGCTTCTCGAAAAAAGAAACGATGATTTTATTAATTGCTCATAAAAAACGAGAGAAATTAAAAATTTCTCTCGTTTTTTATTTTTACATGTATTATATCCAAAAAAATTAAAAAATTAGCATATTTTTTAATTTTTTATGTTATACTTCTATTATTATTAAAATTCACTTTATATTTTTTAAGGAGGACAACTATGGATTATCACATTTTAAAAAAATATCGATATACAAACCGAAATCAATTTGAATCTATCTATTCTTCCCGATATGAAAATGAACTGGCATTACATTATGATTTTGAAATTCATGGTTTTCCATGCTTTTCACTCCCAACTACCGAAATTTTAAATTTAACATCAAGAATCTATAAACTTACCCAGACTTTAATCTATTTAAAATCAAAACTCCCTCAGATTGCTCTGGAGCAATATACTCAAACTTGTCTTGTAGATGAAGTAAAACTTACAAATGAAATTGAAGGCGTAAATAGTACTCGACGTGAGATCCAAGATATATTAAATACACAATCGATCACACAAAAAAATATGCGTCTTTATGGATTAGTTCAAAAATATAATTTACTAAAAAATTCTGAAAAAATTTCAATTCATAATTGTTCTGACATTCGAAATATTTACAATGAATTAGTGAGTGAAGAAATTAAAAATAATGATCCTTTGAATCTTCCAGATGGAATTTTTTTTCGAAAAAAATCTGTTTCCGTTTACAATTCACATATGAAAGAAATTCACCGTGGAATATCTGGAGAAACCGAAATTATTGCCTGTATGGAAAAAGCTTTATTTATATTGCATAATAAATCCATTCCTCCTTTGATTCGAATCTCCGTCTTTCATTATCTATTTGGATATATCCATCCATTTTATGATGGAAACGGAAGAACAAATCGTTTTATCAGCAGTTATCTTTTATCCAAGGAATTAGAGCCTCTGATCAGCTATCATTTAGCAAAAACAATAAAACAAAATATTTCCAAATATTATAAAAGTTTTGATTATACAAATGATACTGATAATCGTGGTGACCTGACTGGTTTTATTACAAATTTTCTAGAAATTATTCTTGCATCCATTGAAGCATTAATCGATTCTCTGGAAGACAAAATAGAACGTTTGCATTATTTCGAGCGAATATTATTGTCTAATTTTAAAGATAAAACGGATTATGGAATTCTTCATTTACTATTACAGAATTCTTTATTTGGTCTGGAACCATTGTCTGCCAGAGAAATGGCTGAAATGCTTGATAAATCTTATGTTACGATTAATAATCGTTTGAAGAAAGATTCCATCAAAACACTATTACGATCTGATATACCTCATAAATATGATTTGGATTTAGATAATTTAAAAACTTTATGATTAGATAACAATAAAACACGAGACTGCTACCTTCTATGGCAATCTCGTGTTTTTATTTTTCAGAAAAACTATACGCTACTATTTATTTTTTCATTATTTCACTTTGCAAGATCTTACTGCACTGTATGCACCGTAAACTTTAGATTTTCCTACTGCCTTGTATGCACGTACTTTTACAAAATATTTTTTCTTTGCTTTTAACTTCTTGATGACTTTCTTATATGTCTTGTAAGATTTTACTGTGTATGTCTTTGCACCTTTGAAGTTTTTCTTAGTTGCGATCTTGATCTGGTATCCAGATACGTTTTTGTCTTTCTTCCATGTAACTGTTAATTTTTTCTTTCCTGCTTTTACTTTTGCTGCCTGTTTCTTAACTGTTACTTTTTTGACTGGTTTTACAGCTGGTTTTGTTGTTGTTGTAGTTGATGGTTTTGTTGCCGTTGTTGTAGTTGATGGCTTTGTTGCTGTTGTTGCTTCAGGCTCTTTAATAATTACCTTAACCTTAAGATCTGCATATTTATCTGATTCAAATGTTACAGTATAATCATCTCCAGCTAAAATACTCTTATCAAATGTCAATACTCCATTCTCATACTGATACAAACTTGTATCAATTGTTTCAGGTGCTCTACCTGATCCTTTTGTGATTTTTGCTACTTTGTATGCTGCGTCTTTTGGTGTCTTTGTAGTATCAAATGTTACTTTTGTTCCTTCACTACTATAAGTTGCTTCTGCAGCAGTAATACCTTCATTTTCATTTAATAATGATTTTACAAAAAGATTTGTATTGATCACAATATCTTTTCCATCACACTCTGGAATCTGTGTTACAGAACCGCCTCTTCCAGATTCTTCATATGCTTCTGTTTTTCTTAAGATATATGTAATCTTTTTAATTGTTTTTCCACTTAAGCTCTGTGTATATTTGTAAGACATATGGTTGCCATGAGGTTCACTGAATGAGATTGCTGAGAATGCAATTTCTTTTGGCTGTAACCATAAATTGTCCTCATGAAGCATTCCATATTTTGCTCCATCTGTAGTTTCGATGATCACACCTTCCATGCTTTTCTTCGTTACATAAGAAGGTAATCCTTCAACTGAAATCTGCCAGTTTCCCCATTTTGAACTTGAAGTGATGCTTGCTGTTGCATCCTCTAATGTTCTTCCTTCATCACTTGTTGCTTTAAATGTTCCATCCCCATTTAATTCTTTATACTCATCAAATGCTGTATCAGAGAATTGCGCATTTTCAAGATATTTATATACAGATAATCCCTTATTTTTATTTTCCTGATATGCATTGTAATATGCTTCGTACAACGCTACTGGTATTCTGATTTGAACATTTGCAATACCATTAATATTTACACCTGTTGCTTCTTCCCCAGTTTCATCATTCTGTACATTCTCTGTATAATATGTTGCTTCAAATCCTTTAGATTTCTTTGTAGTTGCTGAAGTTACTGCATCATATTCTCCATTTTTATATGTTGCATCAACGATATCTCCTTTAGATAGATCTAATGTTGATACATCTGATACTTTATTTAACTCCCCATAATAATAATCCGCGTATTCCATATTCACTGTTGCATAATAATACCCATCAACAGCTCTTAAAGTTTTTGGATTCTTTAATCCTGTTTCTTCGTCTGCCTTGACGATTGCTGTATTATGAAATACTGCTGGCACACTTACAGGTCCTGCCAACATTGCAGCAGCCATAGCTACTGTTAAACCTTTTCTCCACATTCCTTTTCTCATGTGAACCTCCTTCAAGTTATAAAAATTAATAGCTTCATACAAAGGTATAAGTACTGAAATATCTTTGTATATTTATCTTGATTTTTGCATGTTCTGATCATAATTGAGAATTTTTCACATTAAGTTAGTTTTAGCTAACTATTGTTTTTTAAAAAAGGTGCCTTTATAAGGGATTGGACACCTTCTTATTTCGTCAATTGTCTTACAAACTTTGTGCAAAAATACAGACCCCAATAAACAATGCAAGCTTCAGGAGAATAATAAAGATCTCATTACCTTTTAATTTCTTACCTGACCCCATATGAATGTTTTGTTTTGGACATACATCCACACATTGCATACAGTGGATACATTCCCCTCCATTCTTCTGGTCCCTTTTAATCTGATAATCTACAGGGCACTTAATCTCGCATGCACGGCATTTCGGAATACAATTACTTCTGTCTCTATCGAGTACAGAAAATGGTAATACCGGTAACCATGCAAAAATTGCTCCCATCGGACATAGATATTGGCAGAAAAATCTTTCTTTAAGGCACATACCCACCAGTATAAGTACAAAGATGACCCATCCGGCTAAATAGCCAAAATCAGGAATCTTACCTGTGTACAACATGGAAAATACTTCCCAAGCACTGGTTCCATGGAATTTTTTTGTAAATCCTAATGCATAGATCAGCATTAAGATAATTAATAGTATATATTTAATTTTCTGAAGTTTCCGTCCAGTTTCTTCTGAAACCCAAGGAAGCTTTTTTTTCACTTTTTTCTGAACCCATTGGGATAAGGCATACATTCCATCTCCCAAGGTTCCAAATGCGCAGGCATATCCACAGAAGAATCGGCCAAACAAAATGGTAAATCCACACAATGCGATCATCATTACAAGAAATGCATTCTGCTCGATCGGCTTGCCGGCCCTGATCTGTTCGATCACATACCTTACACCAGAAAATGCTGATGTGTATAATGCCGGCATCCATAGGAAAAAGATGATCTGAATGATCTGCCGAGTGAGGCGTCTTAAGTCTCTCTTTTGTCTAAGATTCATTATGACGCCTCCTTCAAAGCATTCTGTACAGCAGCAATGATACCTTTTGAGCTGTATGTTGCTCCGCTGGCTACATCAACATCGGCTGTCTGCTTTTGTTTCATTGTATCTATGATTTTTTTTGCATTATTAAAATATGCACTATCTTCATTTTTCGCTTCTTTGATCTGAATGTCATCGATGGAACCATTTTTTATGGTCACACTCACAACGATCTGACCTCCAAATCCCTGACCGCTGCCTTCATAAGTTCCGTCCTTCCATGAACCCGAACCACTGTTCTCAGCTGCGATCTTCGCTTCTTTTTCTGCTCGGATCGTTGCAATATTATGATATGCAAAACATACTCCAACGATCAGCACAAGATTTAGAAGTCTCATTAAGAAATGCTTATATTGTTTTAATTGTTTCATATCTCTTTTTTGTTCCTCTACCTATTGGTTAATCTTTGAAATTGCGTTCTTGTATGCATTGATCAAGGCATTGCTTGAACATGTTGCTCCTGTTACCACGTCATAATTTTTTGAAGTATCCAATCCATTTGCGATCAATTGAGGAACTATCTTTTTTTCCGCATCCTTATACCATGATTGCATGCTTTTATCTGACCATTTTATATTTTGGATTCCTTTTACTTTTCCATCAGATGAAACTACAACTTCTAAAGTAAGATCATATGCGTCAAAATCTCCATCTTCATCTGGCTCACATACTGCACTTCCTGTATACGTTTGATCTGTCGGTGTTGTTGGTACAATTGTTGTATTATCCTCAGATGAATTATCAGTATTCGTATTATTATCATTTGTACTATTGTTCGTATTATTTGTTTCTACTGTAGTTTCCGTATCTTTTTTCGCCAATGCTTTCTTTAATGCATCTCTGACTGCTTCCATGATACCTTTTGAACTATATGTAGCACCACTAACTGCATCAACTTTATCTGTATTAGCTGATTGTACCGCGATAATACTAAATGGCACTTCAGACCATGCACGTTCAAAATATGCTGCATCATCTTTCTCATTTTTCACGAGTTTGATCTCTACGATCTTGCTCTTCTTGATACGAACACTGACAGTGATCTTTCCTCTGAATCCTGTTCCAGTTCCTTCGTAAACACCATCTTTGTATGTTCCTGATACTTTCTCTGTTGTATCTTTCTTCGTTGTGTCCTTTGTTGTAGATGTAGAACTGCTGTCACTAGATGATTTATTAACGGCCGCTTTGCTTAACGCATTACGCACGGCTTTGATAATACCATTGGAACTAAATGTAGCCCCACTGACAGCATCTACATTTGTGCTCTGCTTCTTAACCATCAATGGAAGTAAAATACCTTTTGCACGGTTAAAATACGCTGCATCATCATGATTTTCCAAAATTTTAATTGATTTGATCTTATTCTTTTTGATCGTCACAGAAACTTTTACAGTACCATGATATCCAGCGGCTGTACCAACAAATGTACCATCTTTGTATGTTCCTGATTCATCCGCTGTACCAACACTTCCTGCAGATTTTGCAGAAGATCCGCCCGCTTTTGCAGATGATTTATCTTCTTCCCCTGTTAACGCATTTTTTACTGCCTTAATGATTCCATTTGAACTGTAAGTTGCTCCACTGACAACATCAACTTTTAATGACTGCTTTGCCAGAATATTTTTGATCACACCTGCTGATGCACGATTGAAAAATGCGGCATCATCGGAATTACTTAATACTTTGATCGCTGTGATCTTATGATCTTTTACAGTAACTGAAACCTTTACCAAACCACGATATCCGTTTGCCTGTCCTTCATAAGTTCCATCCTTGATCTTGCTTAGATCAATATCCCCAGCATTTGCTTTCTTTGTTTTCTTTTTCGCTTGTGTCGTTGCAGCTTCTACCTGATTTTCAGAATTATTTTTTGATTTTTCTGACTTTGGTGCCGTATATCCAAAAACACTGTTTCCAACCAGACTGATCACAAAAATCGCAGGCACAAACTGAATCAGATTGACTTTCTTTAACTGATCAATGATCTTCATTTTTATTTTTCCTTCTCTCTTTCTATCTGTTAACGTTTTATTTTTTTATTACTGTAAAATCACTATCTGAACTAAAATGATCTTTGATTCCCTGTGAAATATATACCTTATTATTTTCATCAACAAGGATCATATTGAATTCTTTGCTGTGTTCCTTCCAGTAAGAAATAGCTTTATCCTTCCCCATAACAAACAATGTTGTTGACAATGTATCAGATAATGTACCATTTTTGCTGATGATCGTTACTGATTTCAGATCTTTTTCGGATGGTTTTCCAGTTGCTGGATCAATGATATGATGATATGTTTTCCCATCTTTCTCAAAGTATCTTTCATATGCTCCAGATGTAATGACTGCTTCATCAGCAGCTTCATATGCACCGATCATACTTTCTGTATCATCTGGTGACTGCACTCCGACTTTCCATCGGCTTCCATCTGTTTTTGTTCCGATTGCCTGTACGTTACCACCAAGACTGATCACACCGCTTTTCACACCATCCTTTTTATAGATTTTTGCAATTCTTTGTGATGTGTATCCTTTAGCAATTCCTCCAAGATCAATCTTCATATTTTTCTCTAATGTCACAACATTTGTTTTCTTATTAATTTTGATTTTCTGACTATTTACGTTTTTCAGAAGTTTCTGAATTTCTCTGTCCGATGGCACACGATATTTCTGTGTCGGAAATCCCCATAATTCCACGATCGGATAGATAGAAATATCAAAAGCATCGTTTGATTCTTTTGATTTTTTCTTTGCAAATTCGATCAATTCTAATGTCTCATCAGATACTTTCATTTTTTTCTTCTGATTCAGCTGATAGATCTCACTGTTTTTATCTACCGCTGACCATAGCTGATCTAATCGCTCAATCTCACTCTTAGCATCATCCACTGCTTTTTGTGCATTCTTTCCATATGCTTTCAGATTCATATAGGTGTCCATGGCAAAAACTTGCGCACTTGCCTCCTGTGTACTTGCTTCACTACTTGTTTCTGTCTTCTTTTCGTCCTGTTTCTTGGCACATCCGGCGAATGATAGTACCCCTAAAACACTGATCATCACTATGCATATTAACTTTTTTAGTTTCATTTATTTCATCCTTCTAGGTTAGTATTTCCTAACCTAGAGTTTATAATTTTTTTAATTTTGTTTCAAGAATAGTAAGTGAGTTTTTTTTTCATTAAAAAAAGGAACTGTCTTTTCTGACAATTCCTTTTTTGACGTTCTATTCTAACCGTTATTTCTTAATCTCATAGTATCCATTTGTCTTCTTAGTACGCTTGCTTACTTTGACATAATACATCCCTTTTTTCTTTGGAAGTTTTACTGTCTTTTCTAAGTGTTTTGCAGATGTTTTTACTGTCTTAACTGGTTTTTTCTTACCTCTCTCATAGATCGTAAACTTAAATCCACCTTGATCTGCAACTGTTAAAATCTTCAATTTGCTTTGCTTTTTGCTAGATTTTACAGATACTTTATACCAACGGGCTGCTTTTTCATTCATTGTATACATCTCTGTTGCATTTAGATTCTTTGCTTTGGATTTCTTATAGGCAACTTTCTTTTTGGCATAATTTTTTGTCGTATACAACATTGTATTGAGCTGCTCTTTTGGAGCCTTCAATACTAGACGGTAGTTTCCTTTACTAAGTCCATAACCTACTGCAATCTGTGTTTCGTCTTCGTTTGTTGGTTTAAATGACTTTGTTCTTCCGATTGTGATCCATTTTCCTTTTTCATTTTTCTGAACTTTATAGCTTGTATTTCCACCATCTTCTACCATGGATGCAACAACAAAACCTGCAAATCCTCTTTTTGTCATTTTAAATGTGTGATAAGTTTCTTTTTCTTCACCTTTTTGCATATTGAGGTCGTTTTTTGCTAACCCACCACATTCATTTTGTAATACGTAAGCTGTGATCAATCCTTCTTTACAGTTCTTTGGAAACTCTATATAATAAGTTTCTCCTGCATTTACCTGCGCCTTTACATAGGACAGTGGCAATTTCTTGATCATTTTTTTATTGGAATCATATAGAATTGCTTCCTGTTTATTATCCCCAACAACTGCCAGTCCTAAAGCTCCTGATTCTACTGGAGTGAGCTTGATCAGATCTGGATTTTTAAAATAATTCTGATCATAATATTTGATCCCGCCAGTCAGCGCATAATATAAGGCATCTTCAAGAGTTCCAAATTTGTATGCTTTAATTTCTTTTTGATTCCATTCTTCCGGCTCTGTTTTTCTTGCTGTTTTCTTCATTACTGTTTTACTCGGAAAATATGATGTAGCTGCTTTTGATACTAAGCCATCCGCTGCTGATATTTTAACCTGCGGACACAGCATCGCTGCTGATATGACTGCTGCCATAAGAATACGAAATGACCTACTTTTCATTTTTTTCATCCTGTTTCCCTCCTTGTGATTCTTAATATGTATATGTTCCCAAATAATATGCCCCTGTTGTTTTGCTTGTAAGTTTCGTAACTTTCACATAATATGCTCCTTTTTTCTTTGGAAGTTTTACTGTCTTAACTTTATCATTCTTTGTGACTTTTACTGTTTTTAATCGTTTTCCCTTTTGATAAACACAGAATTTAAAACCTCCGCCTACAGAATCTTTGGACAACGTAACTGCTTTTCTTTTTTTGGTAGATGAAACAGAAACCTTATACCAACGGGCTGCTTTTTCTGTGGAAGTATATATACTGTCAATATCTGATTTTAGATGGATCGCTTTAGATTTCTTATAAGCTGCCTTTTTCTTTGATTTATCCCTTGTATATTCTACATTAATGATCTGATCTTTCGATGTTTTTAACGCCAGACGATATTTTCCTGCCTCTAATCCATAGAGCACTGTACTGTCATATTTATCTGGTTTTACCGTTGTGCTGTATCCGACTTTTTTCCATGTCCCATTTACATTTTTCTCAATGTATACTCCAACTTTTTCATGTTTCTTTCCGATGGATGTAATATCAAATTGTACTTTTGAGCGTTTCGCTACGGAAAATGGATGATAGGTTGTTGTCCCTTTTCCAAGTTCATAATAACTTTTCTGATTCGCCATGGAAGTAAATTCGGTTTTGATCACACCAGTTAAAATGATCACTTTGTCTATCTTCTCTGGCAGTTTTACATAAAATTCATCTCCTGTTTTCACGATACCTACATATTCTTTGTCCCCGCCATCATTTAAATTATTTACTATAATTCTTTTCTTTGACGCATCATATACTGGTATTTTTGTCTCATCGTTACTTACGACACCAACCATAAACAGCCCTGGATCTGCAACTTTAATCTTTACCCAGCGGTCACTGCCTTTATAATTCTTATTATATAAATGCATTCCACCGCTCACCAGATATTTCATCATATCTACTTCTGAATCAAACTGATATGCAGTCAATTCCTCTTTGTTCCATTCTTCTGGTTCAACATATCTGGCTGTCTTTTTCTGTGTTATCTTGTCTGTACTAATATTTGTCCTTACATTTGCAGATACTGATGGGCTACACATTGCAATGCTTAAACCTGCTGCTATCAGAACTGCTCCCATTTTCTTGATTCCCCTTCTTGCCATAAAAATTCCTCCTTATATTTTGATTTGGATTAATAATACCCTATTTCATACGTTCCATTTGTTTTCTTTGTAAGCTTTGAGATTCTGATATAATATGTTCCTTTTTTCTTTGGCATTTTCGCTATCTTCGCATTTGCATTTCCTGTTACCTTAATTGTTTTAATTGCTTTTTTCTTTCCCTTTTTATAAATTGTAAACTTGTATCCTCCAGAAACCGTGTTCTTTCCAAGATTCAGAATTCTTTTCTTCTTTGTAGATGTAATACTTATTTTATACCATCTTGAAGTTTTCTCTCCTGTTGTATATATATTCGATGTTTGTCCATCCAGTTTGATCTTCTTTGCTTTTGATTTCTTATATGCTACCTTTTTACTTTTAGAACTGCTTGTATATGAGACTGCATTTAACTGTGTTGTCGGTGCTTTGATCGCCAGGCGATATTCACCTTTAGTCAATCCATGAACAAAATCATCATCATAAGATGCTGGCTTGATCTTTACCGTATCATCGATTCTTTTCCATTGTCCGTTTTCTTTCTTTTCGATGTGTGCATAAGTGATCTCACTGTTTCGATCGATCGCTGAAATGTTAAATTCCACCGCAGATCTCTTCTTAATTGAAAATGGATGATATGTGGTACTTCCAGTTCCTGATTCATAATAAGTATCTGATGCTTTCATAGATCCAAATCCATCTTTGATCACACCTGTTGTCACAAATATTTTATCGATTTTTTCTGGCATTTGAAGATAGAAGACCTCACCTGCTTTTGCAAGCCTTCCATATTCCAGATCTCCATCAGATGTCGTTTGAGCTAAAACTTTCTCCTTCGTTGAATCATAGAGATTTACCTTCTGCGATCTATTTCCATCTGTTTGTGTTGCAATTGTAAAATACCCTGAATCTGCAACCGTAATTTTGACCATATGATCCTTTTCCTGAAATTTATCATTGTATAGATGTGTACCACCTGTCTGAAGATAATCTTCAAATTTATCTGTAGATCCAAACTGATATGCTGTGATTTCTGTATAATTCCATTCTTTTGGAGTCGTATATCTCTCTTGCATTTGCATTCTCTGTCCCGCATAAACTATCATCTTGGGACAACTCATAGATACTCCGATCACTGCTGTCATCATTAATGTTACTGTTTTCTTTAAAATCTTTCTCATGTCTATCATCTCTCCTGCTTGATCATTCTATTACTTCATTATTCGTCACAAATAACCTGATCCATCAAAATATCATGCTCTTCTGTCGGTACCTGATCCATCATTAACTCTTTATAACATACCAGAATCTTTGGAAATGTTACTCCATCTAAAAAACGGTCATAGAATCCTGCTCCATGTCCAAGTCTACGGCCTTCTCTATCTGCACTTACACAAGGTATTACCGCCATATCAATCTTCTCTTTCGATAAGATTGGACACCTTCTGGATGGTTCCATGATTCCATATGCCCCTTCCTCAAAATCATCTAAAGCATGAATCTGTCTCACTTCCATGATTCCTTTCCCAATACACAATGGAACTCCGACATTCTTCCCCTGTTTCAGTGCCGATGCTATCAGCTGCCATGTATCAACTTCATTTTTCATACTTGCATAACAAAAAATAGTTTTTGCCTCTTGAAATTCTTTTAACTCTTTTACCTGTTCAAAAATCGACTGATCTGCTTTTTCTATATAATTTTTGTCTAATTTTTTCATCCATTCTTTTACTTGTTGTCTTGCTTCTTTTTTCGTCATGATGTCCTCCAGTTTTTATAAAATTACGCACAAAAAATGAACCTAATTTCTTAGGTTCATTTTATCATAATTTTCTTTCATTGTATGCTATTTCATTATAATGTTTTATATAATTCCATAATCTTCTCGCCAGTTGCAACATCTTCTGAAAATGCAGTCGCACTTCCTGCTGCTGTCCCCATCTTCAGTGCTTCATTATAATCTCCATTACTTCTCAAATATCCTGTGATAAATCCTGCTACCATGGAATCTCCAGCTCCTACAGAGTTCTTAACTTCTCCTTTTGGACAAGGTGTTATATGAACTTCTCCTTCTTCTGTGATTAGGATTGCTCCATCTCCTGCCATGGAAACTAACACATTTCTTGCGCCTTTTTCCTGAAGTTTCTTTGCATACTCAACAATCTCATCATTTGTCTTTAGCACAACATCAAACATTTCTCCTAATTCATGATTGTTTGGTTTAATCAGGAATGGATGATATTTTAATACGTTTAACAACAAGTCTTTTGTTGCATCTACAACGATTCGGATGTCTTTTCCCTGCAAACGTCCCATGATTCTTTCATATACATCTGATGGAAGTGTTGCTGGAATACTTCCTGCAAGAACTAAAATATCTCCATCTTCTAATTCATCTAATTTCTTAAACATCTGCTCTAATTCATCATCATGAATAACTGGTCCTAATCCATTGATCTCGCTTTCTTCGTTGGATTTTACCTTAACATTAATACGTGTCATTCCTTCACGTACTCTGATAAAATCTGGCTTAAATCCAAGTTCTTTCGCTCCTGATTCAATAACATCTCCTGTAAATCCAGCTATAAATCCAAGTCCTACACTATCTACTCCAAGATTAGCAAGTAGATGAGATACATTAATACCTTTTCCTCCGCAGAAAATGTATTCTCTTGTTGTCCTGTTTACCTGTCCTAATGTCAGGTTGTCTACTTTAATTACATAATCAATTGCTGGATTAAATGTTACTGTATAAATCATGAAAATACCTCCTCAATGTTTGTGATTCTTTTGAACTCTTTGTTTTCTAAATGATCTGTAATGACCTCTGCCTTCTTTAAATCCGCAAATTTAATAGTTGAGATCACATTGAATTTGCTTGCATCCGAAAGAATATATCTTTTCTGACACTGTTCCATCGCTTTCTTCTTAACTGCTGCCTCTTTCTGATCTGGCGTTGTAAATCCCCGCTTCAGATCAATCCCATTTGTTCCGAAAAAGCCCTTGGTAAAGTTATATTTATCAAGCTGTTCTAATGCTTCTTCTCCGACTAGTGCTTCTGTTACCGCCTTAATCTCGCCTCCGATCAAATGGACCTTAAATCCTGCGTTCATCAGTTTTCTCGCATGTGTGATCCCATTTGTCACATAAATAACATCATATTCTTTGAGATAATCTAACATCATCTCTGTCGTTGTTCCTGCATCAAGATATACGATATCTTCTTTATTGATCAAAGATGCTGCATATTTTGCAATCTTTCGCTTCTCTTCCTGGTGTTTCTTTGACTTGGTTATGACTTCTTCTTCTCTTGATAACACAGACTTGATCGCAGTAGCTCCTCCATGAACCTTGATCAAAAGACCTTGTCGGTTTAATTCCGTTAAATCCCTTCGTATCGTGGACTCTGAGGTGTTCAGTTTTTCTGTCAGTTCTACCACGGTGACTGACTGTTTCTCTCTTAAAATCTCTAAAATGCGTTCAAATCGCTCTTGCGCTAACACAATATCACCTCTTTTCGCTTTTATTTAAGTATATCACAATTTCAATCATAGTCAATCATTTTCTTTCATTTTCAATCATGTATATTCTTCATAGTTTGTTCAGGTTTTCAAAATAATTTGAACACATTTGATTTTTATACTAATGAACATAAGGAGGTACTGTAAAATTAAATGCTTCCAAACAGACATTAACCGGTAACATTATTAATAGCTCAAAAAAAGAAATGACAGATTTTGATCTTCTGTCATTTCTTTCTCTATTTTTCTTTCAGCATACTCTTGCTTCCTAGATAAGTTGCGATCATATATCCAATATAAATAACAATCACAATGATCAATGACTGCGCTGCTGCTTTTGTTATATTAATCTGTCCTAACGTTGATATCAGGATTTTTGCTGTTTTGATTCCTACATAAGAATGAATCAACGCCAAACTTAAAGGCAGACAAAAATACAAGATGATCTGTGCTTTGATCGCATGATTGATCATTTTTTGCGAAGTTCCAATTTTACTTAATAATTGGTATTTTTCAATATTATCTGCATTTTCACTCAATTGCTGTAATGCAAGTACTGCTGCACATGTAATTAAAAATACAAGACCAATATATATTGCAATGTATGTCATGATCGTACTTAAACCAGTACTTTGTTCATATACTTCTTCCTTTGAAAATGTTGCTGAGTATGGAGAGTTTTTCATCTTACTATTTGCGATCATCTGCTTTAAATGTTCATTATAATGTTTTGATGCTTTCTGTGCATTTCCTTTCCAATTAATGTTTAAATATAATGTAGAATAATCAATCTTTAATGACTGGATGATTTCATCATTTAAAATGACTGTTCCCATATCTGTTTTAGCTGCTGTTACCATATATGTATCTTTTTGTAATCCATATTTCATTTTATATGTTTTTCCATCCAATGTAAGTTTTTGCTTATCACTAGCTGCCTTTTCCATTATCGGTATCAGATTGCCATAATCACAATTTAATATATATTCATCTGATTTCAGGGTTAATTCTTTTTCTCCGATTGCTTTTCGGATTTTATTATATTCAGATAGTTTTGCAAAAGTTAGCGGAATCTCATAAAGTTTCTTCACATAATCTTTTGTATAATCTGAATACTTTTCTCTTCCCTTTAATAATGGCTCCATTTTATATCTGCACTTGCGAAATGTACCATTTTGATATATCGTGATCGGTAAAATTTCTTTTGCATCTTTTTCTATTGTTAATCCAAGCGCATCTAATCTTTTCATAAATTTCTGTTGCTGTTCTTCCTGATATTCTTTTTCTGATACTCCATAAAAAGTGTAATCAAACTTTGTCATATCTTCTAAATCTGTTTTCACTGAAGACGCCAATCCACTTCCGGTCGCAAACGCACTAATTGCTAAAAACAACATCAGACAAAGCATCGACATAGAAACAAAGGTTGTTGTGATCTTTGAATTGATCTGTCTTAGCACAAACATATTTAATCCATTATAATAAAATTTCTTACTTCTTTTCGCCAGTTCTAATAAGAATCCTGATAATGAAAAGAAAAAGAGAAATGTTCCTGCTACTCCAAGAATTACGCTGATCTTAAAGTCATTGTCCACAGCAAGCATCTGGTTTTTTTGGATTAAATGATATGCTACTCCAAGAATTCCAATGGATATCAAAAATAGAATAACCGACAATATAGGATTTTTTAATCTTGCTTTCTGATTTTTTTTTTGCTGAATTCAACAGATTGATCAGTTTATATTTTGATATCGTAATTCCATTAAATATCATCACAATGATAAAAATAATTGCAAAATACAAAATAGTCTGAATAAATGCAGTTTGTGAGAAAACAAACCGAAACTCTTTCATCTGAACCGCAAACATCTTTGCTGTCAACATCGCAAGTCCTTGTGATAAAAACACACCTGAAACCAATCCTGCGATCAATGCCAAAACACCGATCAATAAAGTCTCTATCAGAAGAATCTTTGATACCTGTCGTTTTTCCATTCCTAACAACAGATAGATTCCCATTTCCTTATGCCGCCGCTTCATTAGAAACTGATTTGCATAAACAATCAGAAATCCAAGAATAATTGCAACAAACACAGAAATTCCATTAATGATCACAGACATTAGATGCATCATTGATTTCTGGCTTGCATTCAGCTTTAAGACAGCCTGTTGTGCCTGAACAGAATTAAACATATAAAACAAACAAATTCCAAATGTTAATGTCAGAAAATAAATCGTATAATCACGAATACTCTTTTTGACATTACTTAATGCGATCTTAGAATACATTTGTACTGTCACCTCCAAGCAATGTCACAACCTCAATGATACGGTCAAAAAATCGTTTTCTCGAATCATTTCCTCGAACCAATTCATTAAAAATCTTTCCATCCTTGATAAACAAAATACGTTTACAGTAACTGGCTGTAAATGCATCATGTGTTACCATCAGAATCGTTGCATTTAATTCCACATTCATCGTTTCCATACTGTCAAGCAGCATTCTGGCCGCCTTGCTGTCCAAAGCTCCTGTTGGCTCATCCGCTAAGATCAGAGATGGATTTGTAATCATCGCTCGGGCACTTGCCACTCTCTGCTTCTGTCCTCCTGACATTTGATATGAATATTTGTTCAATACTTCTGTGATCATCAACTTTTCTGCGATTGATCTGACTCTGTCTTCAATTTCTCTTGCAGGAATTTTCATGATCGTAAGCGCCAACGCAATGTTTTCAAATGCTGTCAATGTATCTAACAGATTAAAGTCTTGGAAGATAAATCCTAATTCCTCTCGTCTGAATCTTGAAAGATGTTTTCCTTTCAATTTTGTGATATCCATTCCATTGATCATAATATTTCCCGCAGTCACCTGATCGATCGTTGAAATACAATTTAATAATGTCGTCTTCCCACTTCCGGAAGCCCCCATAATTCCAATATACTCCCCCTCTTCCACTTCAAAACTGATACGATCGATCGCTTTTGTAAGATTCGCTTTACTCCCATAATATTTTTCTATATTATCTACTTTCAATACAGAACTCATTTTTCCATCTCCTTATCTTTTTGGTTTCTCTTATTGTCTTGTCTATAATATACCAGTAAATCATCTTCGTATCCATCGAACTTCCTTACACAAAACTTACAATTTTGTCATATTGCTATTTTATCAAAAAGCTACTATACTAAACTTAACATGACTATATAAAGGAGGGACTCAACATGTTTTTAAAAAATGAAGATGTAAAAATTGGCACAATTCCTGATGCAAATGGTTCTGATAACCCATTAAAGAAAATGGAATTCTTAACAGAAAAAGAAATGAAAGATAGCAGTCGTCTGTTCGGAAAAGTCATCGTACCACCTGGTTCTGCTCTTGCATATCACACTCATGAAGGTGAAGGCGAAGCTTACCATATCCTTCAGGGAAAAGGACTTTATAATGACAATGGTACAAAATATGAAGTACATCCAGGAGATACTACATTCACATGTGATGGAGCCGGACATGCCATTGAGAATATCGGAGACGAAGATCTTGTATTTATGGCACTAATCTTACTTGATAAATAATCTTGAAATCTAAATATAGCATAATATGTAAAGAGGTGTCTATTTGTTAAAAACAATAGGCACCTCTTTAATTTATCTTAAAATCTATGAAATTCTGGTTTCATCTTTTCAAAAGTATAAATTCCATCAAAACCAATATCTTTTAAAATCTTCTGTGACTCCATTACGCAGTCACCGATCCGGTCTGCATTATGTGCATCTGATCCAATCGTAATGATCTTACCTCCCATATCATGATACAGTTTCAGAATTTCTTTTGATGGCATTAGACTTTTCAGTTTATATGCACGGCTTGAAGTATTAAGTTCAATTCCTTTTCCGTCTGCGATCACAACTTCAAAAATCTGCTCGATCAGATCCTGAATCTTTTCAAATTCGATTTCTCCTTGCTTATCATATCTTTTGATCACATCAAGATGACCAAGAATGCTGTAATCTTTGTATACTTTAACAACATCCAAAATCTCCTGATAATACCTTCGATTGTATTCTAACTGTGTCTTTTCTTCCTGTGGCTCTTGTCTCCAATATTCTTTGTTTTCAACTTGATGACAAGAAAAGATTACAAAATCAAACGGATACTGTCTGAATGTTTCTTCATACGCTTTCGTCGTATGCGTCTGAATTCCAAATTCAATTCCTGTCTTTAATGTGATCTGCCCTTTATACTTATCTTTCATTTTTTCCATTTCTTCAAAATAAGCATCATAATCACAATTAACGACAGTTGGCACATCATAATCTGAATGTTCTGTAAAACATAATTCATCCATCCCTAATTTGATCGCTTTCTGAATTTCAAGTTCCATTGGGAAATCTGTGTCTTCACTAAAATGTGAATGTACATGATAATCTGCAAACATTGTAAACCTCCTGTCTGATCATTCTTCATTTAAAAAAATCATAGAATTTCTTGGGAAGCCGATTGTTACTTTCGTGTATTCTTCTTCTTTAGATTCGATGTAAAAACTTAGTTGTAATTTGCTGCAAAGTTTCTTACACAAATATAACCCCATCCCTGTTGATTTTTGATAGTTTCTTCCTGTAGTTCCAGTATACCCTTTGTCCGTGATCCTTGGCAAATCTTTTGGTGAGATTCCAATTCCATTGTCTCTGATTTCCAGAAGTATTTCATTCTTTTCACATCTTGCACAAAATGATATTTCTGCTTCTTCTTTTTTATATTTTATTGCATTGCTGATAACTTGATTTAATATAAATAAAACCCATTTTTCATCGCTGAAGATCTTCTGATCCAGATTCTCTATTTTAATTTTTATCTTATTTCCGATCAGACTTTTTGCATTTGCTTTTACCGCATTTTCTACCACTTCTTTTAAACTTAACTCTTTCACTAGATAGTCTTTCTCTACACTATTACTCCTCGCATAATACAATGCCTGCTCCAAATAATAATTGATCTGCTGCATTTCTTCATCCATTGCCCGTGTGATCTCACTTGGATGATTTTCAAGGATCAGTCTTGTTGCTGCCAATGGTATTTTTACTTCATGAATCCACATCTCAATATATTCTCGGTATCCTGCTGCCTCTATCTTATATTTCAAAATCTCATCATTCATGGACTTGTTGCACGTCTGCAATATTTCATATAGAAACTCTCCTTCTGCAAAATCCGGCAATTCTAACATTTCTGTTATCATGCATTTTTGTTCCAGTATATCCAGTTTTGCTTTCACTTTTTTATAATACCGATATTTTTTCATATACCGCTGGCATAAATAAACTCCTTCCAGAATCAATCCGATCAGCAGCAAATATATCATAAGAAAATAATTCACTTCAAAAATAAAAAGCAACACTTCCAATAATCCCAAAAATACAATATATATCAGAATCTGGGCATACTCCATTCTAAAAAAATCTTTGGTTTTCATATCATATAACCCTGCCCTCTTTTTGTTTTTATAAAATCTTTCAGTCCTGCTGCTTCTAATTTTTTCCTTACACGATTGACATTCACCGTTAATGTATTATCATCAATAAATTCATTTGACTGCCATAAGGATTCCATTAATTGATCCCTGCTTACAATACTCTCTTTATGTTGCAGTAATGTATACAATATTCTCATCTCATTTTTACTAAGTTCGATTATCTGATCTTTATAAATAACAGTACTGCTATTGAGTTGTAGTTTCAAGCCTTGATATTGTAAAAAATCATTTACTTTTTCTTTGTGTGTTCGTTTTAACATTGCAGAAATTCTTGCCAACAAAATCTGTGTATTGTATGGTTTCGTGATAAAATCATCCGCTCCAAGATTTATACTCATTAGCTCATCCATCTCGCTATCCCTACTTGTAACAACAATGATCGGTACTTCTGATTTTTCTCTGATTGCTCTGCACACATAATAACCATCATAAAACGGAAGATTAATATCTAATAAAATCAGATCTACATCTTCTCTCAAGCAATCCTCAACAACTGTATCAAAACGATCTAACACTATGATCTCATATCCATATTTACTTAACAAAATCTTTAATTCATTACGAATTGATTCATGATCTTCCACGATAATGATCTTTGCTTTCATTTGCTTCCTTATCACCTTTCCTTAAACCTTTCCTTATCGTATATAATATCATAAACCCTTATAAAAGAAAAAGCGCCTCACATTTTGAGACGCTCTTTTTGAATTTCTATTTCTTATTTTTTAGGCTGCAGAGATTCTTTTCCACCCATATATGGTCTTAAAACTTCTGGAATTGCAACGCTTCCATCTTCTCTTAAGTTGTTCTCTAAGAATGCGATCAGCATTCTAGGTGGTGCTACTACTGTATTATTTAATGTATGCGCAAAGTAATTTCCATTTTCACCTTTGACACGGATGCGCAGTCTTCTTGCCTGTGCATCACCAAGGTTAGAACAGCTTCCTACTTCAAAGTATTTCTTCTGTCTTGGAGACCA
>OBIA01000370.1_pt1 | contig 31455 bp, 30 predicted proteins | sample 1519911 | NCBI WGS metagenome assembly OBIA01 (sample SAMN04209236, study PRJEB22552) | human gut metagenome | biome: gut; material: feces | host: Homo sapiens | place: USA: Oklahoma | reverse complement strand
GCTATGTGGAGGGCGCTGTGGATGTCATCTACAACACCCTGCGGGAGACCGGCCTGCTGTGGGACGAAGGCCCGGACATCGGCGGCCCCGTGGGCCCCTATGTGCAGAGTGAGCGCATGGGCATGTTCAAGCAGTATGCCGAGCAGCTGGTGGCTGAGGGCAAGGCATATTATTGCTTCTGCACCGAGGAGCGTCTGGAGGCCCTGCACGCCGAGCAGCGCGCCAACGGTGAGATGACCCACTATGACGGCTGCTGCCGCGACCTGCCCAAGGAGGAAGTGGAAAAGCGTCTTGCTGCCGGGGAACCCTATGTTATCCGCCAGAAGATCCCCCGCGAGGGCGTGACCGGCTTTGACGATGTGGTGTACGGCCACATCGAGGTGAACAACAGCGAGATGGACGACCAGATCCTCATCAAGACCGACGGAATGCCCACCTATAACTTTGCTAACGTTGTGGACGACCACCTGATGGGCATTACCCACGTCATCCGCGGCAGCGAGTACCTGTCCTCCACCCCCAAGTATAACCTGCTGTATCAGGCCTTTGGCTGGGACATCCCCACCTATATCCACTGCCCGCCGGTGATGAAGGACGCCCAGAACAAGCTGTCCAAGCGCAACGGCGATGCAAGCTATCAGGATCTGGTGGCTAAGGGCTACCTGACCGAAGCTGTGCTGAACTATATCTGCCTGCTGGGCTGGAGCCCCCGCGGCGAGTACGCCGAGCAGGAGATCTTCTCCCTGCCGGAGCTGGTCAAGATCTGGTCCCCGGAGGGCATCTCCAAGTCCCCCGCCATCTTCGACCCCCTCAAGCTGCGCGCCATCAATGCGGAGTATATCCGCCGCCTGAGCCCCGAGGAGTTCCAGAAAAAGGCCGAGCCGTGGATCGACAGCGCCGTGCACAGCGCCATCGACAAAAAGCTGCTGTGCGCAAACCTGCAGCCCCGGTGCGAGGTGCTGGGCGAGATCCCCGAGCAGCTGGATTTCTTTGACGCCATGCCGGAGTACGACGTGAGCCTGTACGCCAACAAAAAGCAAAAGACCACCCCGGAAACGGCCAAGGAAGCACTGGAAGCCCTGCTGCCGGTGCTGAGCGATGAGACACTGGATTTTGCAAACCGCGATGCCGTGTTCGATGCCTGCAAGGCCAAGGCCGAAGAACTGGGCAAAAAGAACGGCTGGCTGCTCTACCCGCTGGGCATTGCCCTGTCCGGCAAGCAGCGCACCCCCGGCGGCGGCACCGACCTTGCCTGCATGATGGGCCGCGAAACCACCCTTGCCCGCGTAAAAGCGGCAATTGAAAAGCTGAACGGCTGATTTTTGCCATAAAATCACAAAGCTCTGCAGCATTTTTGAACGCTGCAGGGCTTTTTTGCGTCTTTGGGCCGGTTTGCGGCAGAACACTGCACCGCGCCAAAAATCGCCGCGCGCCCGCGCTACAGTATATGCAGAAAGCGCGGGGAACAGAACCACAACGCCCCGCCGGAAAGCGGGGAGTTTTTATGACAGAGCGGATGGGTCTGGCAGCGGTCGGGCGGCAGAACAGACAGCGGGCAGCGCTGGCACGGCGGGCGGAGCTGCGCCCGGCAGCGCGCAGGCTGGCGGCTGTGGCAGTGGGATTTGCAGGCGGCTGGGCCGTTCTGTACGGTGCACTGATGCCTTTTGGTCTGGGCTTTGTGCTGGGCTTTGCAGAGGACTGTTTTGCCCCCTGTGCGGCGGGTGCGGCGCTGGGTGTGCTGCTGCACGGGTTTGGCGCGCTCTCGCTGCGCAGTGTCTGTATGCTGTGCGCACTGGGTGCTGCAGTGGCAGCGCGGTGGATGGGTGCCAGAACACTGACCCCGGCGGCACTGGCGGGCTGCGGCACGCTGGTGGGTGTGGCGCTGTGCTTTGCCTTTGGCGGCGGCGGGGCAGAGCTGGTGTTTTACAGTGCGGCAGATGCCCTGCTGGCCGCAGCCATGGGCTTTTGTCTGCGGCAGTTCGCGCCCGAAAAGCCGGGTGCCGGGATGCTTCTGGTGGGTGCGGCCGCAGCGGCGGCGCTGGGCAGTGTGCAGCTGTGGCAGCTGCTGCCGGGCGTGATCGTCTGCGCGGCGCTGGAACTGTATTTATGCAGCAAAGGGCAGGCCAAAGCCGCGCTTGCGGCCTGCGCGGTGCTGGGCGCTGCGCTGTGCGCGGCAGACCCGGCCCTCAGCTTTGCGGCATCCGGCCTTGCCTGTGCCACAGTGGCAGCGGCAGTGCTGGCACCCGGACGGCGCATGGAAACGGTAGCCGCCTACGCGGGCGGCTGCGTGACCGGTGCACTCTGTGTGCAGCCGCCCGGGCGCGCGTTCCAATATCTGCTGAACGTCTGCATCGGCATCACGGCCGTAGCGGCCATGCCCGCAGCGTGGCTTGTGCCGGAGCCGGAAGAAAAGCCGCAAGCAGGGCAGGCCCAGCCGCAGCAGTACAGTGCAGCGGCCACCCGGCTGGAACAGGTGTCCCAGAGCCTTGCATCGCTGGCAGAGACCGTGAACGATGTCTACGAAACGCTGCCGCACCGGTGTGAGGATTTCCATTGGGTAATTGATAACACACATGATACCCTTTGTTTTAACTGCGGACGGCGGGATACCTGCTGGAAGCAGGAGTATGCCGCCACGCTGGAGGGCATGGAAGCACTGCGCCCTCTGCTGGAAAGCAGCGGCGGGCTGGAAACGGCTCAATTACCCGGGCAATTATCCCGGTGCATCCACCCGGCAGCACTGTGCGCAGCGGCAAACCGCTCCTTTGCGCTGTACCGCAGCCGCAAGGAGGCCCGCCTTCATGCCGAAGCCATGCGCACTGCCCTGACCGAGCAGTACAGCGCCGTGGCCGAAGCGCTGGGCGTGTTGGGAGAGCAGCTGGGCCGTCCGGGCGACCCGGAACCCTATAAATCCGGCCGGGTGGCGGACTTTTTTGCGCAGCTTGGCACTCCGCCGCAGGAGTGTGCCGTCACGCTGGATGATCTGGGCCGCACCCATGCGGCGGTCACGCTGCCGCGCACCCGCTTCTCGGCGCAGGAGCTGGCCGCACTGGCCGGGGAGGTGGGCCGCATCTGCCGCCGCACGCTGGAAGTGCCGCAGGTGCTTTCCTGCAAGGGAATGACCACCCTGCTGTTCAGCGAAAAGCCTGTGCTGCGGGCCGTGTTCGGTATGGCGGGCGCGGCGGCGCGGGGCAGTATTTCCGGCGATGCGGTGCAGCAGTTCTGCAGCCCGGCGGCAGCGCAGATGATCCTGTGCGACGGCATGGGCACCGGCAGGCCTGCAGCCGTGGATGGCAACCTTGCCGCCGAGCTGACGGCCCGGCTGCTCAAGGCGGGCTTTACCGCAGAGCTGGCGGCAAGGCTGGTCAACGTGGCCCTTGCCCTGAAAAGTGAGGATGAGAGCGGTGCCACGCTGGACCTCATCAGCGTGGATCTTTACACCGGCACGGCAAGGCTGTTCAAGGCCGGTGCGGCACCGGGCTTCCTTGTGCACGGCGGGCGGGTACGTGCTGTGGGCGACACCAGCCTGCCGGTGGGCATTCTGGGCGGAGTGAACGGCCAGAGCCGGGTGGTGCATTTGACGGTGGGCGATTATGCGGTGCTGGTCTCGGACGGGCTGCTGGTGGACGGCCCGGGCTGGGTGGCAAAGCAGCTGGAGCTTTCCGCTGCGGCAGGAGAAGCGCCGGAAAAAGTTGCAAAAACGCTGGTGGAAACGGCCCGCGTGCGCGCCCAGAAGACCGGCAGGCCGGACGACATTACGGCGGCGGTGCTGCGGCTGGAAAAATGCGTTTGATGTTCATATAAACTTCGTTGATTTTCGACGGAGGAGAAGGTATACTATGGAAGCATAGAAACAAAACGGGAGGACAGAAACATGCTTACCATAACCGTAGCGCAGGATGGCAGCGGCGATTTTGCTTCGGTGTCCGAAGCGGTGCTGGCCGTACCTTATGCCTGCGCAGCAGAGATCCGCATTGGCCCGGGCGTTTACCGCGAAAAGCTGGTGTGCGAAAAACAGGATATCACCCTGATCGGCGCAGGCATGGAAAGCACCCGCATCGTGTGGGGCGACAGCGGCAAGCTGCCGCACCCGGACGGCAGGCCCACCCACACCTTCCGCAGCTATACCGCGTTTTTCCGGGGGATAGAACTGCGGGTGCGGGACCTGACCATTGAAAACGATGCCGGCCCCGGGGCAAAGGTGGGGCAGGCCGTGGCGGCTTATGTGGACTGCTCTCACACCCTCTTTGAGAATGTGCGGCTGCTGAGCAATCAGGATACGCTGTTCTGCGCTCCTCTGCCGGAGAAGGAGCGGGAGAAGGATGGCTTCCTTGGCCCGGGCCGCTTTGCGCCCCGCCGCCCGACGGCCCAGTATTACCGGCACTGCGAGATCGTGGGAGATATCGATTTTATTTTTGGCGGCGCGGACGCTCTGTTTGAGCAGTGCACCATCCGCACCGTGAACAACCACCTGCCTGCAAGCTACGTCACAGCGCCGTCCGGCGGTGCGAACGGCCTTGGCTTTGTGTTCTGGGATTGCGATTTTGTCTCGGACAACTGCCCGGCGGGCACGGTGTTTCTGGGCAGGCCGTGGCGGCCCACCGGTAAAACGGCTGTGCTGGACTGCCGTCTGGGAGCCCACATTGCACCGGAAGGCTTTTCGCCCTGGCAGAGCCGCACCGACTCGGACCTTGCCAGCTTTGCCGAAGCGGGCAGCACCGGCGAGGGCGCAGCAGCGCGCGGTGCATGGGTGAAGCAGCTGGACAGCCAGCAGGCCGAAGAGCTGCTCAGATGTGCACGGAAGCTTTGCAGACCGGAATAAACGTATGAAATATAAAAAGGTGTATAAGATACTTCTATGAAAAAACTGCCGAATTTTGTCAAATGGATCATCATTCTGGCGGCACTGGCTGCAATGGGCTGGATGATGTGGGCTGTGAATGATCGTGCCTCCCGGGTGGAAATGCCCGCACCGGATAATACATTCGGAATTTACCGCACAGCAGATTCCAGCCAGTAAATCATTTGGAATGGCCGCAGCATTGCGGGCAGAAACGATGCTCTATAGAAAAAGCAAAAGCCGGGACGACCACACGGTCATCCCGGCTTTAAAATTATTCCTGATTATTCCTGCCCGGCCATCTCGGCTGCGTTGGCGGGCAGGTCGTTCATGATGAACCAGAACGTAGTGCCCATGCCAATGGCACTCTGCACACCAAAGCGGAAGCCGTGCTGCTGGAAGATGGCCTTGGTGATGGAAAGGCCCAGACCGGTGCCCTGCTTGCCGGCATCCGAACGGGAGCGGTAGTACCGATCAAAGATATAGGGCAGGTCGTCGGCAGAGATGCCGGGGCCGTGGTCCTCCACCTCTACCCGCACGCCCTCGGTGCAGCGCTGGGCCCGCAGGATGAAGATGCCGTCTTTGCCGATGTGGTGCATGGCGTTGCCCAGCAGGTTATGCAGTGCGCGCTGCATCATGTTGGGGTCTGCGTAAACGGGCAGTTCCTCGTCCGGCAGCTCCAGCTGGAGCTGCCAGCCGTTCTGGGCGCAGATGGCATCGTACCGTTCGCTCACCTCGTCGCACAGCTGGCCCATATCAAAGTGCACGCGCTCGCATTTGTCGGCACCGCTGGTCACCTTGCTCAGCTCCATCACGCTGGAGACCAGTGCGGTCAGGCGGTCGGTCTCGTCCACGATAATGTTCATCTGCTCATCGCGGTGGGCCTTGTCGTCGCCGGTAATGTCGCGCACCGTCTCGGCATAGCCCTTGATAAGGGTCAGCGGGGTGCGCAGGTCGTGGGAGACGTTGGCCAGCAGGTCGCGCTGCATCTGCGAAGAATGCTGCACCTCGCTTGCCATGTGGTTGAAGTCCCGGGCCAGATCGCCCAGCTCATCGCTGCGGCGGGTATCCACCTGCACGGCATAGTTGCCCATGGCCATCTGGCGGGCAGCGCTGGAAAGCTGGCGCAGCGGCTTTGTGAACCACTCACTGAACAGCCATGCCGCCGTCATGGCAAAGGCAAAGATCAGCGCCGCTGCCATGGGCAGCACGGTGCTCAGTACCTTGCCGGCTTCAGCCACATGCACAAGGCTGGTAGTGACCAGAACGGTGTACTCGCCGCCGGAGGTGTTGCGCCCTACCAGCAGCTGTGCCGAGCCGGAGAGCCGCGGCGGATTCAGGGTCTGCACAAAGCCGCCGGTGGTGCGGCATTTCTTGCGCATGGCCACAGCGGTGGAAACGATCATATCATTGTTGGCGGAATCCGAGAGCAGCGTTTCGTGCAGGTTGCAGTAGGACTGGTTCTCGATCTTATAGATCGTGCGCATGGTGGTATCGGAAATATCCACACAGAAGCTGTTCAGCGAACCGCTGGCGTACAGCTGGGTGGCAAGCCGGTCAAAAAACGTGGTGTTGACCGTAAGATGGCCAAAAGACCATGCCGAAAGGGCTTCGCCGTTTGCAATAGCCTTGTCCAGCTCGGCGGTGATGCTTTCTGCCTGAGTGGTCAGCTGTTTTTCAATGTGCTTGGTGTACAGCGGTTCCAGCAGCTGGGTGGACAGAAACCACACCAGTGCCAGCAGGAACAGACAGATACAACACAAAAACCACATCAGCTGGCCGCGGATGCCGGGGGAGTGATGGTGCCGCATGAATCCTCCGCTCCTTTATCAGCGCGTTGCGTCGGGGTCGAATTTGTAGCCGATGCCCCACACGGTAGCAATGTAGCTGCGGCACTTGCCCAGATGGCCCCGCAGCATTTTGACATGGGTATCCACGGTGCGGTCCTCGCCAAAGTAGTCGTAGTTCCACACCTTCTGCAGGATCTTTTCACGGCTGAGGGCGATGCCCTTGTTGGAAGCAAGGAACACCAGCAGGTCGAACTCCTTGGGGGTCAGGGCCACCTCCTCGCCGGAAACGCGCACCGTGTGGCTGGCCGTGTCGATGGTCAGCTCACCAAAGGTCATGGTGTCGGAGGCAGCGGCGGGCTTGGGCATGGTGCGGTTCAGCACGGCCTTGACGCGGGCTACCAGCTCACGGGGAGAGAAGGGCTTGACAACGTAGTCGTCGGCACCGCTCTCCAGGCCGGCCAGCTTGTCGTATTCCTCGCCGCGGGCGGTCAGGATGATGACCGGCGTGTTGATGTGGCGGGCGCGCATCTCCCGCAGGCAGGTCATACCGTCCATGAACGGCATCATCAGGTCCAGAATGACCAAATCGAAGGCTCCGCCGGAAAGCTGGGTCAGCGCAGCTGTGCCGTCAGCGGCTTCTTCACAGATATAACCGGAATATTGTAAATGTTCGCGGATCAGCTCGCGGATGCGCGGCTCATCGTCAACGATCAGGATCTTAGCCATAATACAGACACCTTCCTCAATAATAGACTTCTTGACCAGAATATCATACAGCAAGAATAAAAAAAAGCTGTGAAGTTTGCGTGAATGCTTTTCAAAAAAAGTGCCCGCAGCGGCGGGCTGCTTCCAGTACCAGTATACCACAGAAAAACGGCCCTGCACAGCCGGAGTTTGCGGGGCAGACCGCAGGCCCAGCCGGATGGTGGTGCTTTCCGACCTGCACAATTCCGAGTTTGGCGCATATAATAGTGAGCTTGTGGATAAGGTGCGGCGGCGCTGGCCTGCTTTTACCTGCGCATCCCGGTGGGCCATGTGGAAGCCGGACTGCGTACCTACGATCTGGATTCCCCCTATCCGGAGGAGTTCAACCGGCAGGCGGTGGGCGTGCTGGCAAAATACAACTTCGCGCCCACCGAGCAGGCCAAGCAGAACCTGCTGCGGAAGTGGTTCAGCTGGTGGGCGGCACCGAGAACATTTCCAGCGTGGCACACTGCATGATCCGACTGCGGTTCGCGGTCAAGGACCTGAACAAGGCCGATCAGGAAGCGCTGAAGAAAATCCCCAGCGTGCTGTCCGTCACCCCAGCGGCATGATGTTCTGCGGTGCAGTGCCCAGAAACGCCGGTGCCTCCGGCGACGCAGCGGTCAGGTTCGTCTTGCTCACCTTCCACCACAGGCGGGTAGTGCCGTCCGGCGCGGTAAAGATCAGGTTCCAGTCAAAGGGATTCTCACTGGTGGAGTTCAGCTGCACCGGAAGAGCGTTCGGCGCAGCTGGTGCGCAGGGGGCAAAGTCGTGGGCGCGGATGCCCACGGCGGTGCAGGTTTCCGGCACCTCGGCGGCAAGGTGAAGGGGCGCATCCCAGCCGGTCAGGCGCACGGTGTGGGCATCCACGCGGGTGCAGGACAGAATGTTCTTGCAGCCGGTCAGCCGTGCAGCGGTGGTGCTCTGCGGGTCTGCAAACACCTCTTTGGTGCCGCCGGTGCGCAGCACCTGCCCGCCATCCATCACGATCATATCCCGGCACAGGCGGTAGGCTTCGTCACGGTTGTGGGTGACCAGCAGCACCGTGCCGCCAAACCCGGCCAGCAGGCTGCCCACTTCGCCCTCCACTTCTTCGCGCAGGTAGCTGTCCAGCGCACTGAACGGCTCGTCCAGCATCAGAATTTTGGGCCTGCCCACAAGGATGCGTGCCAGCGCGGTGCGCTGCTGCTGTCCGCCGGAAAGCTGGGCCGGGTAGCGCTTGGCAAGGGATTTCAGCCGCATGGCCTGCAGCATTTCGGCGCAGCGGGCCTTGCGGGCGGCCTTGTCTTTTTCGGCTTTCAGGCCGCAGAGCACGTTCTGCTCCACGGTCATGTTGGGGAACAGTGCGTAGTTCTGGAACAGCAGGCCCACGCCGCGCTGCTGCGGCGGCAGGTCGATGTGCTGGGCGCTGTCAAACAGCACCCGGCCGCCCAGTACGATGCGGCCCTCATCCGGCTTTACGATACCGGCAATGCAGCGCAGGGTCATGCTTTTGCCGCAGCCGGACGCGCCCAGAATGGCCGTGGCGGTGCTGCGCGCGGCAAAGTTGGCGTGAAGGGTAAAGCCATCCAGCTTTTTGGTAATGTTCACTTCAAGACTCATGCGCGGCCACCTGCTTTCTGTTTTTTCTCCAGCAGATTCACGGCCAGCAGCACCACTGCCGAGATCACGATATCCACCAGCACCCAGCGCATGGCACCGGCTTCGTCGTTGGTGCGCCACAGCTGGTATACGGTGGTGGCAATGGTGGCGGTCTTGCCGGGGGTGTAGCCTGCGATCATGCTGGTGGCACCGTACTCGCCCAGCGCGCGGGCAAAGGCCAGCACCGTGCCGGCCAGAATGCCCTGACGGCAGCAGGGCATCCGCACCCGCCAGAAGATCCACACGTCCGACTGGCCCAGCGTTTGCGCCGACCATGCCAGCGTTTCGTCAAAGCTTTCAAACGCGCCGCGCGCCGTGCGGTACATCAGCGGAAAGGCCACCACGATGGATGCAAAGATGGCACTGTACCAGTTCATGACCAGCTTCACGCCGAAATGCTCCATGAAAAAGATGCCCAGCGGCCGCTTTGCGCCGAACAAAAGCAGCAGAAAATAGCCCACCACCGTGGGCGGCAGCACCATGGGCAGGGTGAGCACCACGTCCAGCGCGCCCTTGACAGTGCGCGGCAGCTTGGCAATATAGTAGGCGGCAAAAATGCCAAGGAAGAACACCGCCGCGCAGCTGACGAGGGCGATGCGCAGGCTGTTCCAAAGGGGATACCAGTCCATAAATGATACCTCCGAATAAAAAGGCTTCCCCCGGAGGGGAAGCTCTGAAAAACAACGGATTTACAGTGCGGTGAAGCCCACGCGCTCGAACACGGTCGCGGCGCGGTCGGTCTGCAGATAGGCCAGGAACTCCCTGGCAGCCTCGGCGTTGGGGGCGGCCTTCAGCACGGCGGCAGGATAGATGACCTGACCGCACATCTCCTTGGTGGCCTCATCCACGGGGGTCAGGCCTGCGCTGTAGGCATCGGTGCAGTACACGACACCGGCATCCACGCTGGCTTCGGTGATCTGGGTGGTGACCTCCTTGACGTTGGAGCCGTAGGTGATGACACCGGCTGCGGCCAGTGCTTCCTCGTCCAGATCGTAGTAGGCAAGGATCTTCTGGGTGTACTGGCCCACGGGCACATCGCTGTTGCCCATGCAGAACAGAATGTCCCCGGCCTTGAGGTGCTCGGCCAGAGAATCGAAGCTGTCGATGCCCTTATCGCCATTCTCGGGCACGCACAGAACGACCTTGTTCTCCAGCAGGTCCACGCGGGAATCGCTGTCCACGAAGTCCAGTCCTTCGGTGTTCACATCGGCGGAAGCGGTGCTGTCCAGCTGGTTCATCTGCTTCTGACCGGCGGAGATGAACAGGTCGCAGTCCGCGCCTTCCTGGATCTGGGTCTTGAGGGTGCCGGAGGAGTCGAAGTTGAAGCTGAAGGTCACGCCGGGGTTCTCGGCAGAGTAGATCTCGCCGATGGCGGTGAGGGTCTCGGTGAGGGATGCGGCGGCAAACACGATCAGCTCCATGGATCCACCGGTAGCTTCAGAAGAAGCAGCGGCAGAGCCTGCCACGGAAGATGCAGTGCTGGAAGCGGAGGAGCCGCAGGCGGTCAGGGCCGCAGCGGCACCGGCGATACCGGCAGCAGCCAGAAAGCTGCGGCGGGAAATTTTAGTGTTGTTCATGATAAGCGCTCCTGTTTTTAAAATGAATCTTTGCATTTGATACGGTACAGGATGCGGTGCCGCCCACCGGGATACTTTTTTACTTCCGGGCGCATTCGCCGTCCAGCCCGGCGGCAAGGCGGATGCCGTGCGCAAGGCTGGGCAGGATGTACTCGAGGTTTTCTTTTACGGCCTTAGGGCTGCCCGGCAGGTTCACGATCAGGGTCTTGCCGCGCAGCACACTGACACCGCGGCTCAGCATCCCGCGCGGTGTGATGGTAAGGCTATGGTACCGCATGGCCTCGGCAATGCCGGGCGCGTTGCGTTCGGCTACGCTCAAAGTCACCTCCGGGGTGATATCCCGGGGTGCAAAGCCGGTGCCGCCGGTGGTGAGGATCAGGTTCACCTGACGGGCATCCGCAAGGCGCAGCAGCTGGGTTTTGAGCTGGGCGGCATCGTCCGGCAGAAGCAGCGCTTCCTCCACCTTGTAGCCTGTGGCGGTGAGCATCTCCACAATGAGTGGGCCGCTTTTGTCCTCCCGTTCGCCGTGGCTGCCCTTATCAGAAAGGGTGATCACCGCCGCGCGCAGGGGCAGGTCTGCCGGGGTGGGCAGCAGCTTCATCTCGTCGCCGGTGTGGATGGTGCCGCCTTTTACCACCCGTGCGAACACGCCCTCCCGCGGCATGATGCAGTCGCCGGTCTGCCGGCGGATGGCGCAGTCGCTGTGGCACTCCTTGCCGATCTGGGTCATTTCCAGCACGGCATCCCCAATGGCAAAAAAGCTGGGCACCGGCAGGGTGGCAAGATCGAACCCTTCCACTACCAGATTTTCGCCAAAGGCACCGTAGTCCACCCAGAGCTTTTGACGGAAAGCTTCAATTTTTTCCGCGCTCAGCAGGCTGACCTGCCGGTGCCAGCTTCCGCCGTGGGCATCGCCCACAATACCCCACTCCGGGGTGAGAACAGCGGACGGCACCGGCGTTTTCAAGGTGCCGCGCCGGGGGCTTGTGCAGATAGCCAGAATTTTACCCATAAATTTGTGTTATCCTCCGATCCGGTACATCCCTCGTGTGGCGGGCATAGAGCCTTGGCCGAAGTGATGTTCCCGGGGTTTTGCCAGAATCGTGTTTTGAATGGCCTGCAAAAGGGCCGCGTCGTCCGCGCCGCTGCGCAGCAGAGCACGCAGGTCGGTGCCGGATTCGCTGGCAAGGCACGGACGCAGAAAGCCCTGACTTGTCAGCCGCACCCGGTTGCAGGAAGCGCAGAATTTGCCGTGCACGGCAGCGATCAACCCGATGCTGCCGCGCCAGCCGGGCGCAGAATAATACACCGCCGGCCCATCGCCAAAGGCCGCACCGGTCACCGGCTGCAGCTGCGGCCAGCGGCGGTAAAAGCGCTCTAGCAGTTCCGGGCCGGAAAGGCCGGGCAGCCCGGCACCAAAGCCAATGGGCATCATCTCAATAAAGCGCACCTGCAGCGGATGCTCCTGTGCGAAGGCAGCAAGGCTTTCCAGCTCGCCCTCGTTCACGCCGGGCTGCGGCACACAGTTCAGCTTGACCGGAATGCCGCTGGCAAGGGCCGCCCGGATGCCGTTTTGCACGGCGGCAAGCTCGTCTTTGCCGGTGATGCGCCGGAAGGTCTCCGGGTGCAAGGTGTCAAGGCTGATGTTCACGCTGTCAAGGCCCGCCGCCAGCAGGGCGGGCAGCTTCTGGGCCAGCAGCACGCCGTTGGTGGTAAGGGCAACGCGGCGGATGCCGGGAATGGCTTTCAGGCCCGCCGTCAGTTGTTCCACGCCCCGGCGCACCAGCGGTTCACCGCCGGTGATGCGCACCGTGTCGATGCCGCACTGGGCGAACAGCGCAGCCAGCCGCAGAAATTCCTCATAGGTCAGAATATCTTCGTGAGCCAGCTTTGGCACGCCGTCCGGCATACAGTAGCGGCAGCGCAGGTTGCACAGGTCGGTGACCGAAAGGCGCAGATAGTGGATATTGCGGCCGTATGCATCAAACATAGCCGCCCTCGGCCCGCACATAGTGCCCGCTCTTGCCGCCGGTCTTCTCGACCAAGTGGATCTCGCCCAGCTCCATGCCCTTATCCACGGCCTTGCACATATCGTAGATGGTGAGCAGCGCGGCAGAAACGCCGGTCAGAGCTTCCATTTCCACGCCGGTCACGCCGATGGTCCTGGCGGTGCACACGGCCTCTACGGCCTGCTGTTCGGGCAGAAGGTGAAAATCCACAGTCAGCTTGCTCAGCGGCAGCGGATGGCACAGGGGAATCAGCTCGCTGGTGCGCTTGGCCGCCATGATGCCTGCAATGCGGGCCACGCCAAGCACGTCGCCCTTCTGGGCGGTGCCGTCCCGAACAGCGGCAAAGGCTGCCGCATTCATAGTGATGATGCCGCGGGCCACAGCCTGCCGTGCAGTGACGGGCTTTTCGCTCACATCCACCATCACGGCGCTGCCGGACGCATCAAAATGAGAAAGTTTTGTTTCGCTCATAATTTTTACCTTGATAAAGCTCTCCCCTTTGGGAGAGCTGGCAAAGCCGTAAGGCTTTGACTGAGAGGGTTTCAGCAATGCCCGAAGCCGCAGTTGGGCCAGTGGCATTCGGCGCAGCCTAAGCACAGCCCGCCCTCGCCCAGCCGGGCAATGTCCTCGGCAGTGATGGGGTCGTCGGCCAGCAGGCGCGGCAGCAGCAGGTCAAAAATGGTGCGCTTGGCGTACATCACGCAGCCGGGCAGGCCGCACACCGGCACACCGTCCAGATAGCTCACAAGGAACATGGCACCCGGCAACACCGGTGCGCCATAGGTGATGATCTCGGCACCGGTGTTCTTGATGGCAAGCGGCGTGCGGTCGTCGGGGTCTACGCTCATGCCGCCGGTGGTAAAGATCAGCTCGCAGCCTGCGGCCTTTGCTTCCAGAATGGCGGCGGTGATCCCGGCGGGGTCATCGTCGCAGGTTTTGTGATAGGTCATCTCGCAGCCGTATTCGGCCAGCTTGCCCACCAGAATGGGGGTGAATTTGTCCTCGATGCGTCCCTTGAACACCTCGCTGCCGGTGGTGATGACCGCAAACTTTTTCGGGTGGAAAGGCAGCACGTTCAGGATGGGTTCGCTGCCTGCCGCAGCCTGCATGGCATCCATCTTCTCCTGCTCGATCACCAGCGGGATGATGCGGGTGCCGGCCAGCTTCTGGCCCTTTTTCACGGGCAGGTCGCCGTGGATGGTAGCGATCATCATTTGGGGTGTGCGGTTCACGGCCAGCAGGGCGGCGCGGTCGATCTTCAAAAGACCGTCGCAGTCGGCAACCAGTTCGATCTTGCCTTCCTTCGGCTCAGTGCCGTGGATGTTGCGGCCCGCCGCTGCCTTGTACAAAAGGGCAGCGGCTTCGTCCTCGTGCAGGATGCCGGGGCGCTTCTCCCAGACATAGAGATTCTCTTTGCCAATGGAGAGCAACACGGGGATATCCTCCGGCTGGACGATGTGCCCTTTGCGGAAGCGTGCTCCCTTGAACTGGCCGGGAATGATCTGTGTGATGTCGTGGCAGAGCACCTGCCCGACAGCGTCTTCGGTACGGATGAGTTTCATGCAGAACCTCCGTTACAGGGACGGCATCTGGTTCTCGATCCAGTCTGCCAGAGCAGCAGGATCGTCCAGTGCGAAATCAGCGCCCGGCACATCGCCCACGATGGCCATGGGCTGGAACGCGGTGCCCACCGGGCTGACCGAGCTGCGCACCACCTCGATCTTGGCCCAGCCGCTGTCGCCAAAGCCTTCCAGCAGTACAAGGTCGTAGCCGTGGCGCTCGAACAAAGCCAGCAGGTCCTGCTCGTTCAGGCGGAACTGCTCGGTAAGCAGATAGCGCCCGGCAGTAAACACGGCCACACCCTCGGCACCGGCCTCATGCAGGCGGTCGGTCTCGGCGGGCAGGCGCAGATCGTCAGCCTCGCGGATCACGCCCACCTTCAGCCCGCGGCTCTTGAGCACCGGCAGCAGCGCGGCCAGCAGAGCGGTCTTGCCGCTGCCTGCGGAACCGCTGACAGCCAGCACTGCCGGATGCTTGAAGCTCAGTTCGGCGGCAAGCGCCTGTTTTTGTTCACTGTACAAAAGTATCACCCTCCGTTTTATCCCATCGGCAAAAACTGCCGGTTCACTCCTCAATGCGCACAAAGCGCGGCTGCACTTTGCCGTCCCGCTCCACGGTCTCGCACCACATGGCGGCAGGACGCACCCAAAGCCCGCGTTCCCCGTACAGGGCGCGGTACACCACCATTTCCTCTTCGGTCTCGCTGTGGCGGGCCATGCCCAGCACTTCGTATTCGTTGCCCTTGAAATGCCGGTAGCGGCCCGGCTGCACATTATATTTGAATGCTTCCATGTTATCCTCTTTTACACTGACATGCGGCATTCCGGTACAGAATGCCATATTTATAATCAGTATAGCATATTTCAGCACGGCAAAAAAGGCTTTGGCAGGAAAGATGGAGAAAAAGGCGGCAGGCGGCGGCAAAAGCCGGGAGACAGAGTTGGGTGCTTGAACTGCCGCGCCACAGATGCTATACTGAAACGATAAGGGGATACCCCCCTGAAAAAGCTCTGAAGATAAAGGAAAAAGCCCTATGAGGATCGGACTTGTTGAATTTCTGCTCATCCTTGCCATTGCGTCGCTCACCATCGGGCCGCAGGTGGCATTGTTCGTGGATCGCTGGATGCGCCGGGCAAACCGCGCCAATGCCCGCGCCGCCCGCCGCCGTGCCGAGTATGCGGCCCAGATGGCGGTGGAGCGGGACGCGCTGCTCAAGCGGTTCCGCACGGCCAGCACGGTGTTTGGCGTGTGCATCCTGCTGGCGCTGGTGTATGCACTGGTGTTCCGGCCCATCGATACGCCGCCGCAAGGCTACACCGCGCCGGATGTCCGGCAGGACACCGGTGCAGCACAGACGGCCCTTGCCGCCGATCATAAGGGAACGCTGGATCTGGGCGAATATCAGGGTGTGGACTGCATCCGCACACAGGACGGCCTTGTGTATGCCGCAGCATACGACGGCGCAGCCTTAAAAAAGCGCACGAGCGACCTTGTGCGCACCGACGGCGGACACGATGCGGCCATCCTTTCCGTGGACGGTGAGCTGACCGGTTTTGCCTTTGACGGCAGCGGGGACCTGTGGCTGAGCATCCTCACGCCCGGCGGCGGCAGCCTGTGCCGCGCCGCCCACGACAGCTGGGGCACGGCGGTGGAGCAGGTAGTGACCCAGATCGACGGTGCACCGCTGGGGGCTGTCTCAGCGGTGGAAGCCGCGCCGGACGGCAGGATCTACTTTGCGGTTGCTGCCGCTGCCGGTGCCGCGGACGGGCTGGAGAGCACTCTGCGCACCGAACTGCTGGCCCACACCGGCACGGGCTGCGTGTATGTATACGACCCGGCAGCACGAACGGTGCAGAAGGTGCTGGGCGGTGTGGCCGGTGCTTCCGGACTGGCCCTGAGCCGGGACGGCAGCACGCTGTTCGTGGCTGACCTTGGGAACCGCTGTGTGTGGAGCGCTGCCGCCGATGCCCGCGACCTGACGGCGGGCGGTAAAAACTGCCAGAGCTTTGTTTCCGGCCTGCCGGGGTATCCCGGTGCGCTGGCGATGGACCCGGACGGCACCCTGTACATCGGCTACCGGTGGGCGCGCAGCAGCTGGCTGGAAAAGAACGCCGACAGCACCCTGCTGCGGGGCATTGCCCTGCGTGCAGGCCGGAATCTACAGGAAAAGCTGTTCAGCCTGCCTGCCGATGCGCCCTGCGCGGAAGCTGTAGATACGGCAGACGGCAGCTGGAAGCGGACGGTCTCCAGCAAGGGTGCAGGCGGTGTGACAGCTCTGTGCCCGGTGGAGAGCAGGCTGTATCTCGGCCTTGCAGGCAGCGAAAAGGTGCGCAGTGCAAATCTTTGATTTTTGATAAAAACCGAGGTGTTTTTTATGACAGAAGAATTCAGAAAACAAATCGAGATGCAGGCCCGGCAGGCAGTGACCGAACTGCTGGCCGAAGCAAAGCTGAAAAAGGGCGATGTGTTCGTGGTAGGCTGCTCGTCCAGCGAGATCGTGGGCGGGCACATCGGCAAGGATTCCAGTCTGGAAGCCGCGCAGGCCGTGTACGCGGGCATTGCCCCAGTGCTGGCCGAAAACGGCATCTGGCTGGCCGCGCAGTGCTGTGAGCATCTGAACCGCGCTATTATCATCGAGCGCGAAGCCGCCGAAAAATACGGCTGGGAAGAGGTGTGCGTGGTGCCGCGCCCCCACGCAGGCGGCAGCTGGGCCACTACCTGCTGGAAAAAGTTCCGGGAGCCGGTGGCCGTGGAAGAGATCCGTGCCCATGCAGGCATTGATATCGGCGGCACCCTGATCGGGATGCACCTGAAGCGGGTGGCGGTGCCGGTGCGGCTGAGCCTTTCCAAAATTGGTGAAGCGAATATTCTGTGCGCCCGCACCCGCCCGAAACTCATTGGCGGCGAGCGCGCAAAGTATACCGAGGAGGACTGAGCAGCATGGCAGAAAAAAATCTGGAACAGATGAAGGAAGCCGTGGCAGAGATCCGGGAGAAAATGGCGGCAGCCGCCCGCGAGGCAGGCCGCGACCCGGCGGCGGTGCAGCTGTGCGCCGCCTGCAAGACCCGCACGGCACAGACCGTGGCTGAAAGCGCAGCCCTGCCCATTGATGTGTTCGGTGAGAACCATGTGCAGGAGCTGTGCGCAAACTTTGACGCAGGTGCTTACTGCGGCAAGCCCAGCCACTTTATCGGCCATCTGCAGACGAACAAAATTAAAAAAGTGCTGGGCCGTGCCAGCCTCATCCAAAGCGTGGACAGTGAGCATCTGCTGAACGCCATCGAGAAGGAAGCCGCCAAAGCCGGCATCGTGCAGAACGTGCTGCTGGAGGTGAACATCGGCGGGGAGGAGAGCAAGACCGGCGTGGCACCGGAAGCGCTCTGGCCGCTGCTGGATGCCGCTGCTGCACAGGAGCACATCCGGGTCAAGGGGCTGATGGCCATTCCGCCCGTGAACGACGACGATGCCCGCAACCGCCGCTATCTGGCCGAGGTGTACAAGCTGTTTGTGCAGGCCGGAGAGCGCGGCTATTCCAACGTGTCCATGGAGACCCTCTCCATGGGCATGAGCGGCGACTTTGAAAACGCCATCCGGGAGGGTGCCACCCTTGTGCGCATCGGCACCGCCATCTACGGCGAGCGGGATTACAGTAAAAAAGTGTAAAAATAAAAACGGCCTCGCCCTCTCAGTCGCTTGCGCGACAGCTCCCCCAAAGTGGGAGCCTTTGGCAGTCCGCGCAAACTTCATCTCTTTGCCAAGGGCTCTCCCTTTGGGAGAGCTGGCAAATCCGAAGGATTTGACTGAGAGGGCGAGCCCACTGAAAAGTATCTGAAACATCCTGAATCGTAAAGGCCTAAAGAAACCAAAAAACGGAGGAACCATGTCAAAAACCAAGATCAACGACCCCGGGGCGCACCACGCAGGCAGCGGTGCGCTGATCCGGCGTTTTCTGCCCTATCTGGCAAAGTACAAAATGACCCTGTTTCTGGACCTGTTCTGTGCAGCGCTGACCACCCTGTGTGACATCGTGCTGCCCAAGATCATGAGCACCATCACCAACGCCGCCATGGGCGTGGGCATCACCCTGACGGCGGGCATCGTGCTGCGGCTGGCAGCACTTTATTTTGTGCTGCGCATCATCGACGGTGCAGCCAGCTACTATATGTCCAGCATCGGCCATATCATGGGCGTCCATATTGAGACGGATATGCGCCGCGATGCCTTTGACCACCTGCTCAAGCTGGACCACACCTACTACAACAACACCAAGGTAGGCACCATCATGGGCCGCATCACCAACGACCTGTTCGATGTGACCGAGTTCGCCCACCACTGCCCGGAGGAATTTTTCATTGCGGCCATCAAGATCGTGGTGTCCTTTATTATCCTGTGCCGGGCCAGTGTGCCGCTGACGCTGGCGGTGTTCGCCTGCGTGCCGCTGATGGGCGTAGTGTCCGTTTACCTGAACGGACGGCTGCGGGCGCGGTTCCGCCAGCAGCGCGTGCAGATCGGCGAGTTGAACTCCACCATCGAGGACAGCCTGCTGGGGCAGGGTGTCGTGAAGGCCTTTGCCGCCGAGGATGAGGAACGCGAGAAGTTTGCAAAGGGCAACAGGGATTTTGAGCAGATCAAGACCCTCGGCTACTACGCCATGGGTGCCTTCAACACCTCCACCCGTCTGTTCGACGGCCTGATGTATCTGGTGGTCATTCTGGCAGGCGGCCTCTCGCTGGTGTACGGCAGGATCACCGCCGGTGACATGGTGGCCTATATGCTGTACGTCACCACCCTTATTGCCACCATCCGCCGCATCGTGGAGTTTGCCGAGCAGTTCCAGCGCGGCATGACCGGCATTGAGCGCTTTGCCGAGATCATGGACACCCCTGTGACCATCGGCGATGTCCCGGATGCGGTACCGCTGCAGCCCGGCCCCGGTGACATCCGGTTTGAAAACGTCAGCTTTGAGTACCCGGACGACCACAACAAGGTGCTGCACAACGTCAGTCTGGATATCCGGCCGGGCGAACGGCTGGCGCTGGTCGGCCCCTCGGGCGGCGGCAAGACCACCCTGTGCAACCTCATCCCCCGCTTCTACGAGGTGACCAGCGGCCGCATCCTGATCGATGGACAGGATATCCGCCATGTCACCCTGAAAAGCCTGCGGCAGGATATCGGCATCGTGCAGCAGGACGTGTATCTGTTCAGCGGCACGGTGGCCCAGAACATCGCCTACGGCAAGCCCGGCGCCACCCGCGAAGAGATCATGGAAGCGGCGCGTCTGGCCGGGGCCGAAAAGTTCATTCTGGCCCTGAAGGACGGCTTTGACACCTACGTGGGTGAGCGCGGTGTCAAGCTCTCCGGCGGACAGAAGCAGCGCATCGCCATTGCGCGGGTGTTCCTGAAGAACCCGCCCATCCTCATTCTGGACGAGGCCACCAGCGCACTGGACAACGAAAGCGAGATCCTGGTGGGCCAGAGCCTTGAAAAGCTGGCCCATGGCCGCACCACCCTGACCATCGCCCACCGCCTGACCACCATCAAGGACTACGACCGCATCCTTGTGCTGGGCGAAGAGGGCATCGTAGAATCCGGCACCCACGACCAGCTGCTGGCAAAGCAGGGCGTCTACTACCGCCTGTGGAACCAGCTGCCGGGGGAAGATACGCTGTAACTGGAAAAATGAACACAAAGCTCATCACGCTGAGAAATTCCTGCAGTTCAGTTCTGAAAAGACGGCATTGAGTAAAAAAAGAGAACCTGCTGAGCAGGTTCGCACAAAATACCGCTGGGTTCAGCGGTATTTCTTTTTTGAGCAGAGGCAGGAGTACAGGCAGTTTGAATAAAAGAAAAAAATTTTTTTGTGAAAAAGTCAGAAATCAAGGATTGCATATTGACAAATACATACGGGGGGGGGGTAAACTATTTGACGAGAACCCATCAGCGGTATGCGATACGAAATAACGGACTCACAGTGCCGCGGGGGAAAGCCATAAGGAGGAAAAAATTATGGATAAGATTTCTCGTCGTTCCTTTTTGAAGGGTGCAGGCATGACTGCACTGGCTGTTGCGGCAGTCGGTATGATGACGGGCTGCAAGGGCGAAGATTTTGTTCCGGATCCGCAGAAGGTTGATGTCGCTGTGATTTTCTGCCAGTCTGGCATGGGCGTTGTAAGCAGTTTGCCCAGCGGCAAGATCCAGGTGGTTGAAAAGGCAGCAAAAGAAGGTCAGGCAGTTGATAAGGCTAAAATTGAAGAACTGCTGGCTGATAAGAAAGGCTGGAAGCTGGACGAGACCGATCCGAGCGATCTGAAAGTTCATCCTTCGGAGGATGCAGTTGGCGACGAAGATCTGGCACTGCCAGTCAAGCTGAGCGGTCTTAAGTACTATGTCACGGTCAACGTTGCTGTGGATAAGGGCTTTTGATAACACAGAACAAATATAAAAAATGAATAAAACCAGCCCCTGATGCAGTATGTATCGGGGGCTGGTTTTTTGCTTGAACGGCAGAGCTTCAATTTTTGCTCAGCAGTTTACCTTCTGAGAAGGGCGTTATTCACCCACGATCAGGCGCACAGAACCATAGATACCAGCATCGTTGCCGAGGATGGCGGGCACGATGGGGGTCTCACGGCAGGACTTGAAGGCATAGACCTTGAAGTGCTCCCGCAGCGGGGCAAACAGAACCTCGCCTGCACGGGACACGCCGCCGCCCACCATGAACATCTCCGGGTCCACGGTGGCGGCAATGGTTGCCAGCGCCATGCCGAGGGTATCGGTCATCTCGTCCACCTCGCGGGCGGCAAGGGCGTCGCCATTGCGGGCGGCATCAAACACGTCCTTGGCGGCAAACTCGGTGCCGCGCAGGGTGCAGGGGGTATCCGGGTTCTCGTCCAGCAGCTTCTTCATGCAGCGCACAACGCCGGTGGCACTGGAATACTGCTCCAGACATCCGTGCTTGCCGCAGCCGCAGGCAGCGGTCTCGTGGCGGTCCACCGTGAGGTGGCCGATCTCGCCGCCGGCACCGTGGGTGCCATCAATGACCTTGCCGTTGACGATGACACCACCGCCCACGCCGGTGCCCAGCGTGACCATGACCGCGCTGCGGCAGCCCTTGGCGGCACCCATCCAGATCTCGCCCAGAGCGGCCACGTTGGCATCGTTGCCCACCAGAACCTTGATGCCGCCCAGCATACCGCCAAGTTCTTCGGCCACATTATGCTTGCCCCAGCCGCCGAGGTTTGCGCAGATGATGGGCACGATGCGGCTGTCCAGCACAGGGCCGGGCACGCCCACGCCCACGCCCTCTACCTGCTCAGCGGCAAGGCCTTTTTCCTGCATTTTGCCCTGCACGGCAGCGGCCAGATTTTTCAGAATGTGCTCACCGGCGTTGGAGGTGTCGGTGGGAACTTCCCACTTTTCCAGCAGTTCGCCGGTGGTCTTGAACAGGCCGATCTTGGCGGTGGTGCCGCCCAGATCGATGCCGAATGCGTATTCTTTCATGTTTCATTTACCCCTTTTTGACGGCCAGCGGCCGCAGTATTTCGCGTGTTCCAGTATACCACACCTACCCGCAAAAGAGCAGTGCCGCTGCGGATTTTCATGCAAACAGACGGAAAACGCAGTGGATATTTGGCACAAATGCCAGTGCTCACCGCACGGTGTTGGTCAGGCTGCCAATGCCGTCGATCTCACAGCGCACCGTGTCGCCGGGCTTCAAAAACTGCGGCGGGTCCATGCCCATGCCCACGCCTGCCGGGGTGCCGGTGGCAATGATGGTGCCGGCCTTCAGGGTCATGCCCTGCGAAAGCTCGTGGATCACGTGGTCGATATCAAAGATCTGCAGGCCGGTGTTGGAGTCCTGCCGCTTTTCGCCGTTGACGAAGCTTCGGATGCCGAGCTTGGGCGGGTAGGTGTCGAATTCGTCTGCGGTAACGATGCAGGGGCCGATGGGCGTGAAGCCGTCCAGACTTTTGCCGAAATACCACTGCTTGTGGGCGGTCTGCACATCGCGGGCGGAAACGTCGTTCAGGATGGTGTAGCCGAACACATAGTCTTTTGTCTGCCCGGCGGGCACATCCCTGGCATCTTTGCCCAGAATCACAGCCAGCTCGCATTCGTAGTCCAGCTTCTGCACAAGGTCAGTGTGAGCTTCAATAAAGCCGCCGTCCGGCACAGCGCGGGAAACGCGCTTGGAAAAATAAATGGCATCCTGATGTTTGGTTGCAAAGGCATCGGCAGAGTATTTCTCCGCTTCGTCCGAGTGGGCCATGTAGTTGATGCCAAGGCACACCACATCCTGCGCCGGGCAGGGAATAGGGCTTTGCAGCTGCACGGCATCCACGGGCAGGGCTGGGATGCCCGCAATGGCAAGCTGCAGGCCGGCCCGCACCTGCGGGGTCAGAAAGGGGATGGCATCGGACAAGGTTTCATAGGAAAGGCCCAGCCAGCTCAGCGGCCAGATCTGTGTGCCGTCCGGCGAAAGAATGGCCGGATCTTCTACGCCGTCCGGCAGGCGGCAGGTGACAAAACGCATTTCAGTTTCCTCCCTCAGTGGCGGTAGGCGATGGCGTTCTGGATGCGGTCGGCCTCAGCCTGCCCGGCCAGCTGGCGCACCAGCTCCAGCGCAAAGGGGATGGCACCGCCCAGACCGTAGCTGGTGGTGATATTGCCGTCCACTACCACTTCGGTATCCAGCACCTCGGCACCGGCCAATTTGTCTTGGAAACCGGCGTGCGCCGTGGCTTTTCTGCCCTCCAGCAGGCCGAGAGATGCCAGCACGCTGGGTGCTGCGCAGATGGCAGCTACCTTTTTGCCGCTCTTTGCAAAGGAAACGCAGGTGTCGGTAACGGTCTTGTTGGCGGCAAGGTTCGGGGTGCCGGGGATGCCGCCGGGCAGCACCACCATGTCCACATCCGAATAATCCACCTCTTCGGCCAGTGCGTCGGCGGTGATATGCACCTTGTGGCTGCTCACGATCTCGCGGCTGCCGGATGCGCTGGCCACGGTCACCTCCACCTTGGCGCGGCGCAGCAGATCGACCACCAGCAGGGCTTCACATTCCTCGGTGCCCTCGGCAAAAAATACAACAGCTTTGCTCATGAAAATCAAACCTCCCTGATTTCTGATGAAGACGGCACATCTGCGCCGCATGAGGAAAAACGATAGAAGTACCCCGCTGGCGTGGGGACTTCTGCCTTCCCGGTTGAATGATAAAAGCCGCATACCGCACGGGCGGCACGCGGCATGGTTTGTGTGGAAGTTCAGTTTTGATCGTCGGCAGCTTTTTCCGCTTCCAGCAAGGCGCGTAACACGCTGTCGTTGGCACTCAGCACCCGGCTTACCCGGCTGATGATGGCGCTGGATGCACCGGTCTTATCCATGATCTCGGTGTAGATGCGCTTGTCCACCAGCATTTCGGCAATGTTGTAGCGCTGCTCCATTGCGCTCAGCTCGGAATAGCTGCACACATCCTGTAAAAAACGGTAGCACTGTTCCGGGGTCTTGAGCTGCAAAAATGCCTGATACAGACCGGACTGGCCGGTAGGATGATCTTTTGCCATGTTGTTCTCCTTTTTTGCAGATGCCGCCCACAGGCAGACACTTTATTACACTACACCAGTGTAGTACAAACGGGGAGAAATTTCAATAGCATTTGCGGCTTTTTAGCCCAGCGTGTGCTCAAATACCACTTCGTCCCGGGGGACGGTGCCGTTTTCCTGCTCGGCGGGCTTTAAATTGCGGTAGCGCAGGGCCTTGAAGAACTGCTGCACCGGCAGGGCCTTGGCGTGCACGGTGCACCACACACGGCCCTTGCCCTCGCCGCGGGCCAGCCGCTCGCAGGAGAGCACGATGTCCCGGCCCAGTGCCTTGCCGCGGTATTCGGGCTTGAGGTACAGGTGCATCAGGTGCAGGGCGGTGTTCTCCATCTTCCACGCAAAGTAGCCGATGGTTTTGCCGCCCAGAACGACCAGAAAATAGTTCACATCGTTGTCGATGTCTGCTTCGATGGCGTCTGCGCTCTGCAGCTCTTCCACAAGGGTGTCCAGCTGCTTTGCGGGATAGTAGCGCTTGTACACCTCGTGCCAGAGCTCACTGGCAAGGTCGGCGGTGGCGTGGATGTATTTGGCCTTGGCGACCAGCTTGTAATCAGGCTTCATAGTTCTCCTTATACTTTTACGATATAATCCGGCTTGCGGGGGGCGGCGGGCTTGGGGTCTGCAGCAGGATAGCCCAGAATGCAGTGGCCGACGCCGACCCAATCGCCCTCGATGCCCCACTGCCGGAGCAGGGCCTTGCCCTCGTCGGATTCAAACTCTTCCTTTGCGCGGTTGATCCAGCAGCTGCCCAGCCCCAGCGAGGCCGCGGCCAGCATCAGATTGCCCATGACAAGGCTGCCGTCCTGCACGGCATTTTTGGAACCGGCATCGGCCAGCACTACCAGAATGGTAGGAGCGCCGTACATAGGGTCGGTGTCCTTGCCCATGACAGCGGCGTTCATGCGGGTGAGCTGGGCGCGGGTGGCAGCGTCCTGCACCACCACGATCTTTGCGCTCTGGCGGCCCATGGCGCTGGCAGCGTAGGTGCCGGCTTCCAGCACGGCATTCAGCTCTTCGTCGGTGATCTGCTCCGGCTTATAGGCACGGCAGCTGCGGCGGCTTTTAATGGTTTCCAAGGTTTCGTTGGTCATTCCAAATCCCTCCCTAAAAGCGTGTGCCTTTATTGTATCACAAGACAGGCCGGAGTGTAAAGAAATTCCCTGCAGAGACGGTTTTGTTGCGCGTAAACGTTATCGTTGCGGGAATCATGTCAAAATGCACAATAAAACGTAAAAAGATTATGGAAAAGCATTCTTGCTGCCAAAGGACAAATACGCTATAATAGGGCTACCAAACTGGAAAGGAGTCGTGCTCTATGGCAAAGGCATCACAGGCAGTCATTCTGGAAAATGAATTTTATATCATCAAAGCCCCCAATGGAAAGGTACTGGAAGTAAAGAACTTCAACACCGAGAACGGCGCGGCCATCCAGCTGTGGAGCTATGCAGGCCATCCGTGGCAGCAGTGGCAGTTCGTGGATGCAGGCGAGGGCCGCTGGCGCATCTGCAACCGCTTTACCGGCAAGATGATGGATCTGGCCCTTGGCGGTGTGGTGGAGGGCACATGGCTGCACCAGTGGGACCGCACCAGCGGGCTGAGTCAGTGCTGGGCGCTGGAGCCCACCCGCAGCGGGCGCACCCGCATCCGCAATGTGCTGGCGGATAAATACATCGACCTTGTGGGTATGAACACCTCCAACGGCGCACAGGCCCAGATCTGGAACTTTGTGGCCGGCGGCAATCAGGAGTGGACGCTGGAACGCATCGATCCGGACACCGCCCAGAGCGGCCGCCGCGCTGAGGAGGCCAAAGACCCGCAGCCCACGCCCAGCCAGCGCAAGCATCAGAACGACCTTGTGCGCAAGCTGAACAATGCGGGCAAGGGAAGAGCAAGCCGGAAGGCTTGAACCCTCTCAGTCATTGCTGCGCAATGCCAGCTCCCCCGAAAGGGGGAGCTTTATTTGCGCAAATCGGAAGAAGAAAAAGCTCCCCCCTCGGGGGAGCTGGCGCGTTAGCGCCTGAGAGGGTTTTACACACAAAAAAGGAGAACTCAATGAATCTAGGAGCCTTCATGAACCCGGAATTTCCCATTTTCAGCACCACGCTGTGCTATCTGGAACGGGACGATGCCTACCTGATGCTGCACCGTATCAAAAAGCAGGACGACTACAACCACGACAAATGGATCGGCGTAGGCGGAAAGTTTGAGCGGTTTGAAAGCCCGGAGGACTGTCTGCTGCGGGAAGTGAAGGAGGAGACCGGCCTGACGCTGAAGCGCTTCCGCGCCCGGGGTCTGCTGACCTTTATTTGGGGCAACATGACCGAGTTCATCCACTTGTACACCGCTGATGAATGGACGGGCGAGATGGTGCAGGGCGATGCCTGCAGGGAAGGCGTACTGGAATGGGTGCCGAAGGATAAGGCGGCTGAACTGCCCATCTGGGAGGGCGACAAAATCTTCTTCCGGCTGCTGAATGAGGAACGGCCTTATTTCTCCCTCAAGCTGGTGTATGAAGGCGACACCCTCACGCAGGCAGTGCTGGACGGGAAACGAATCGTTTGAGTGCTTCCTGTGCAGAGCGTAGTCACGTGTTTAACCGTGAAAAGACAAATCCCGGCAGACCGCAGCCTGCCGGGATTTGCTCTATCAAAAAGCAAAAAGATTTTTCCGCTTAAAAATCAGTTCAGCTTCAGGTCGCCCTCTTTGATCCAGCCCAGCTTGCGCTCGATCTCGCAGAAGATCACACTCAGCACGGCAGGCAGAACAAAGCACAGCAGCACCATGGCAGCCCAGTCCATCGGGGTGATGGCGGTCTTGACGCCGGCGGCAATGTCGCTGACCCAGCCGGTGTACACGCCGATCTGGCCCACCAGACCGCAGGTGCCCATGCCGGAAGAGACAGCGGCACCGTTCATCTCAAAGTGGAACACGCAGGTGGCCAGCGGGCCGGTGATGGCACTGGCCAGTGTGGGCGCGATCCAGATACGGGGGTTCTTGACGATGTTGCCCATCTGCAGCATGCTGGTGCCAAGGCCCTGACTGACCAGACCGCCCACGCCGTTCTCCTTGTAGCTCATCACGGCAAAGCCGATCATCTGGGCGCAGCAGCCTGCCACGGCGGCACCGCCGGCAATGCCGGTCAGACCCAGCGCGGCGCAGATGGCGGCAGAGGAAATGGGCAGGGTCAGCGCCACGCCCACAATGACGGATACCAGAATGCCCATGACCAGCGGAGCCTGTTCAGTGGCCCACATGATCAGGGTGCCCACCTGACTTGCGGCAGCGCCAATGGGTGCGGCGATCAGCATGGAAAGGCCCACGCCGGAAAAAATGGTCACCAGCGGGGTCACGAGGATGTCCACGCGGGTCTCCTTGCTCACGGCCTTGCCCAGTTCGGAAGCCACGATGGCAATGATGAGCACGGCCAGCGGGCCGCCTGCGCCGCCCAGAGCATTGGCCGAGTAGCCTACGGTGATCAGGCTGAACAGCACCAGCGGCGGGCAGTGCAGCGCCCAGCCAATGGCGCAGGCCATGGCCGGGCCGCTCATGGCCGTGGCGTAACCGCCAAGGTCTACCAGCACGTCAAGGCCGGTCTGCTGGCCCAGCGTCTTGATGATGGTGCCGATCAGCAGGCTGGCAAACAGGCCCTGCGCCATGGCACCCAGCGCTTCAATGAGATAGCGCTGCGGGGTGATGACGATATCCTTGCGTTTTAAGAAATCTTTCACATTTGACATGAGAAACTGCCTTTCTGTTTCAAGATGGTGGATTCAATGCAAAAACTGCATGTCAAGTATAATACCATACACATGTCAAGACAACAAGACAAAATGCTGATTTTGCTGGAAATATCTGCAATTTTTGGCTTTGTGCAATGTTTTTGCGGGCTGAGACGTATCTGTTTTGGAGCATTTTCTGATACCGGGGCGGCAGCTTTTCGGAGCTGCGCTTTGCAGTGTGCGGCAATTGACGGGGGCTTGCCCGCGGGTGTATACTGAAAGAGTATTGAGAAGATGAAACGCTGCCCTTTTTGCGAAGGGCGGCATCCCGATAAAAATGCATGAGGTTTGGAGCACAGCATGAAAAAAACGTTCTGGAATAAACTGACTGCCCGCGGCACCCGCGGCAAAACGCGGTGCGCAGCGGCAGTTCTGGCATTGGCAATGACTTTTTCAATGGGCGCACCGCTGGCACTGGCTGCACAGCCGGAAGAAAGTACCGCGGCAGTGACCGAGACTGTTTCTGCACAGCAGAAAACGGCAATGCCCACCCTGCAGACGGAGACCCCGGAGCTTGCTGCACAGGACCCGGAAGCGCCGCCTGTACAGGCCACTGAAGCGGAGGAGAACAGCACGAACCAGCACACGCCGGAAAACAGCGTGGTGCTGACACCGGAAGAGATCCGTGCCGCGCTGGATGCCGGTGCCATGGATGCCGCCGAGGCCCAGTGCATCGACCTGAGCGATGAGAACGGATTTTTCAGCTGGCTGCTCAATTTCCTGTTCGGCTGGCTGGGCAAGAGCGATACGGAGCCGGTCTATTCCGGCTGGCGCACCTCCGGCGGCAAGACCTACTACTACAGCCAGACCACCAACAAGCCGGTGACCGGCATCCAGTGCATCGACAATAAACTCTATTACTTCAATGCGGACGGTGTGCTGGAAAATGGCAAGACCTTCGGTGTGGATGTTTCCAAGTATCAGAAGAACATCGACTGGAACCAGATCAAAAAGGCAGGCGTGAGCTTTGTGATCGTCCGCATCGGCTACCGCGGCTATGGTGCTTCCGGCACGCTGGTGCTGGACCCCATGTTCGAGGAGCATTTCACCAATGTGAAGAATGCGGGCCTGAAGGTGGGCGTGTATTTCTTCAGTCAGGCTACCACCGAGGAGGAAGCCAAGGAGGAAGCCTTTGCCTGCGCCTACGTACTGAACGGACGCAAGCTGGATTACCCCATCTTCTTTGACACCGAAGCATCCGGCGCTTCCAATGGTTCCGGCCGTGCCGACGGTCTGGGTATGGAGGACCGCACCAAGTGCGCCATCGCCTTCTGTGAGGAGGTCAAGGCACAGGGCTACAAACCCGGTGTGTATGCCTCTACCTTGTGGTACCGCAAGCGTGTCAATCTGAACAGCCTGAAAAAATATACCATCTGGAACGCGCATTATGGTGTTGCCAGCAGCCCCATCGACTGCGCCCTGTGGCAGGGCACCTGCACGGCACGCCTGCCCGGCTATAAGGGCGATATGGACGTGAACATCAGCTACATCGGATAAGTGAGGAAACTGCAATGGACCGCATTCGCCTGATCGCATCGGACATGGACGCGACCCTTCTGGACGAGTACAGCCAGTTGCCGCCAAAGTTTACCGAGACCATCCGTGCACTGGCCGGGCAGGGCATCTTATTTGCCGCCGCCAGCGGGCGGCCTCTGTACACACTGGAAACGATGTTCCCCGATCTGCTGGAGGAGATCATTCTCATTGGCGACAACGGCGGCGCTGCCCGCTGGAAGGGGAAAGACCTGTTTGTGTCCGAAATGCCTGCCGAGGGCTGGCGGCAGCTGGCCCGCAGCACAAAGCAGGCCGGAGACGTGGGACTTTTGTGCGGACTGCAGGCGGCCTACGCGGAAAAGCAGGACGAGAAATACGATAAAGTTTTCAAGAATTTTTATACCCGGGTGGAATACGTGGATGACCTGACTGCGGTGGAAGCGGCGGCGGATAAGTTTACCGTCTATCTGCCCAACGACGACTCGCAGAAAGCCTTCGACCGGATCTACGGCGCATTCCACACCGGAAATGGCGGTGCATTCTCGGTGGCAGTGGCAGGCAGAAACTGGGTGGACGTGATGAACCCAGGTGTGCACAAGGGTGCAGCACTGGCAAAGGTGGGTGCACTGCTGGGCATTCCGGCCGACAGCATGATGGCCTTTGGTGACACCTACAACGATGCCGAGATGCTCACCACCGCGAAGTACGGCTTTTTGATGGAGAACGGCAGCGGACCGCTGCGGGCGCAGGTGCCGTTTCTGGCACCGTCCCACCGGGAATACGGCGTGATGCAGGTGCTGAAACAGGTGCTCCGCCAGAACGGCGAAGTCTCGCCGGAGGATTTTGTGAAAGCGCATTGAGGAAAATTTGATTTAGAATTGTCTCCGCTTCGCTCTGACAATAACAGAGGAAATAATTATTTTTAGTATTGCAAATCAGCCAGACCTGCGGGTCTGGCTGATTTGCTTTTTCACGGGAAGGGGACGTAACGGGTAGCGGTATTTTGCTGCTGTCGGTTTGCAGCCGTCGTGCAGCAGAAAAAATGCATTTTCCGGCAGCGACTCTTTTTGTAAAAATGCGTTTGGAGCGGCCCGCAGGCCACTCCAAACGCGAAAACAAAATAATATTTCCGCTGAAAATGCCCAGAGTGAAACGGCGGGCATTTTAAATCGTCATAACCTGCCCGAACTCTGAATAAATTGTTCTCAGAGCAATAAACAGGCTGGGGAGGCATGGGGATATGTTTGTAGTTACACTGAGCAAAACGAGCCTGAAAAAACTGGGTCTGGGTGCCATGTGCTGCGCACTGGTGGTGGGCAGTGCTCTGCTGGGCCGGTTCATCAGCAACCGCACCGTTGCGGTCTCGGCGGCGGTGAACAAAATTGAGAGTGCACAGGACATCCAGACATGGTTCACCGGCTACGGTCTGGATGTGGACGGCGCATCCATCACGGCAGACAAGGTCAAGATCCCCCGCAAGTGGGATGACAGCTTTTCGGCCTTCAACGGGGTGGTGCAGCAGAGCGGCATGGACCTTGCACGCTACAAGGGCAAGACCGTGGAAAAATGGACGGCGCTGATCCCGGCGGCAAGCAGCGGCGAGACCAGCCGCTACGGCGTGCTGTTGGTGTACCGCAAAAAGGCCGTGGGAGCTTACCTGCTGGAACGGCCCTCCGGCGTTGTGGTGGGCCTGAAAGACATGCAGGCCGCCATGGCGGAAGCTGAGGCAAAGCAGACTTCCGGCGAGGACTACGAGGGCGACTGGGGTGAGCGCCACGACGAAGAGCTGACCGGCAGCGAACCGGCCCAGCAGACCTCCGGCGAGGACTACAGCGGCGATTGGGGCGAACGCCATGACGAGGAATTGACCGCCCAGCAGACTTCCGGTGAGCCGGATGCCGTGCCGCAGGCTGTGCCTTATACGGAACTGCCGCTGGATGCCGAGGGATATCCGGTGGAATAAGCACCGGAACGACCTGCCAAAGCCGGAAACGACCGGGAATGGCTTCTGGATTTGATGCAAAATCAGGTCGCAATTTGCCTAAAATTTGCGCACAAGCAGAAGAAAAAGTGAAATGCGTGCATTTTTGTCACATTTGTATGTTCAATTGTACCAAAATTTTGCATAAAAAATTAGCAATATGAAATGGTGAAAAATTCCCGGCAAGGGTTTATAATAGATGTATCAACCGTGCCGCGGCTCGGCCGCGTCTGGTGCAAGTGCAGAAGCGCCGCACGGGATTAAGTAAGGAGAAAATGATTATGAAGGAATTCCAGTATACCGTTAAGGATGCATGCGGCATCCACGCTCGTCCCGCCGGCCTGCTCGTCAAGACCGTCAAGGGCTTTGCCAGCAGCGCTACCCTGGAAAAGGACGGCAAGAGCTGCGATATGCGCAAGCTGATGGCTCTGATGGGCATGGGCG
>OBIA01000357.1_pt1 | contig 32206 bp, 30 predicted proteins | sample 1519911 | NCBI WGS metagenome assembly OBIA01 (sample SAMN04209236, study PRJEB22552) | human gut metagenome | biome: gut; material: feces | host: Homo sapiens | place: USA: Oklahoma | reverse complement strand
CAGGATCAAACTCTTTATAAATGATATTTATCACTTAAAAGTGTTAAATCTTGTTTCGCTCAGCACGCAATCGCTTGCGTCCTGTGTGAATTACTTTGTTTGGAATTGTTTACCGTGTTTTTCCAACACGAATATAGGTTCCGTTACAAGTTCTTTCGATATTGTTCAATTTTCAAGGTCCTGTGCGCCGCAGCCTTGCGGCTGACAGCTTGATTATTTTACCACAGAAGCAGTTTTTTGTCAAGCACTTTTTTTGAGAAGCTTTTGAAGTTTTGTGAACTTGGAGCGCTTCGTGCATCTCAGTGTCAACTGGTGTTTTTCAGCGTCTATTGGTTCTTTTCAAGGGCTTCCTGCTGAGGCTTCAGAAGTCATTCTTTTGTCTCAGCGCTTGGCGCTCACATATAGTACCATACCGCAACCACTTTTGCAAGCCTTTTTTACATTTTTTTCGCCTTTTTTTGCGCTTTGTATACATCAGCTAGTTTTTCGCTCAGTTTCAGGGAATGTTTTGACCTTTCTTCCACCATTTCTGCGCAAAACAGCCGCCGCACAAAACGTGCAGCGGCTGTTGCCTTGGGATTCAGTTCTTTTCTTCCTGTTTCATCTCCCGCTGGGTCAGCCAGACAGCCGCCGCCAGCATCGGCAGCGCGGCGATCAGACCAATGGGCATGGGTCCCAGCACATTATAATAGGTATCTGCCGGGGTGACCAGCACCTGCGGCAGCGCCGCAATGGCGTTGAACGCTCCATGCGCAATGGCGGGCACCCAGATGCTCTCCGTTCTCTCATAGAGGATATCCAGCAGGGCATTGAGGGCAAAGCAGACCACGCACCACACCACCAGACCCAGCAGGGGTGCGCCCAAGTAGTTGGTGCCGTACTCGTAGCCCACCAGCAGCATCAGCGGCCAGTGCCAGATGCCCCACACAACGCCGCCCAGCAGGCGGCCATTCAGCAGACCGAACCGCTCCTTCAGGCGGGGCATCATGTAGCCGCGCCAGCCGACCTCCTCACCCAGTGCGGGAAACATATTGATGACCGGGGCAAGGAGAACCGCAAACAGCCCGTTTTGCAGCAGATAGCTGAGGGTGGAGACTCCCAGCTGACTGCGCAGGGTCTGGGCGTCCATCTCGCCGCCGTAGGCGGCAACCAGCCAGCTGCCGGAAAAGTCCAGTCGGGAGGGGAATACGGCAAAATACAGCACAGCACCAAGCAGGGTGAGCACCGCCGGGCCGAACCATGCCGCCAGCCAGAACCGTCGTTTCCCCTGCACCTTCCAGCCGATGCCGGTGGGCTGGCGCAGGAATGCTTTTTGCACCAGCAGTACAGCCAGCAGCGGACAGAACATGGTGACAATGAGCGCCAGCTGATACAGCACGGCGTTATTCTGCTGCAAAAGCGCCATGCAGCCGCCCACCTGACACAGCCATGCCATGCCAAAGGCGAACAGGAAGTATAGGCCGAAGCCCTGTTTTTCTTTTGCTGTCATACGAATCTCACCGCCGTTCCGTAAGCAATGACCTCTGCCGCGCCCTGCATGACGCTGGCGGAGGCGTACCGCATTCCCACAACAGCATCTGCGCCAAGGCTTTCGGCATCCTTGACCATGCGCCCGGTGGCGATCTGCCGGGCTTCGGTGAGCATATCGGCGTAGTCGGTCACCTCCCCGCCCACAAGGGTGCGGAAACCGGCCATCATGTCGTGGCCAAGGTTACGGCTCTGCACCGTGCTGCCCCGCACCACGCCCAGCGCTTCCAGTTTTTTGCCCGGGATCTCGTTAATAGTTACGATAAGCATCTTCTTCTCCCTTTCCGATCTCTTCGATCCGATCCAGCAGCACCTTCAGGGTGCCCACGATGCAGCCCGCCGAGATGCCGAACATCACCACCAACAGCGGCAGCGGCGGGGCATCCTGCGGGTCGGTGTAGATCGCCCAGCCCATGATAGCCATTACAAAAGCCATCATGGCCACAAAAAGGGCGGCACCGATACAGGCACCCCGGATGCGGCGGGTCTTTTGGTCGGTCCGTTCAATGTTCACAAAAGTCACTCCCTGTTCTTCCCGTGCGGTCAGACGCGCCAGCGTCTGCTCCACATCCAGTTGTTCCAGAGGGCCGTTTTCCTGTTGCAGCAGCGTGCAGAAACCGATGGCTTCCTCCAAGTCGGCGCGGCGGCTGCGCAGACGTTCCAGCTGCTGGCTCATGCCCTCAGCCAGCGTGCGCTGCCCTTCCAGCATCTCCCGGATCTCTGCCAGCGGCACGTCCAGCTTGCGCAGCAGCTTGATGCGGCGCAGGCGCTCCACATCCGCCTGCGAGTAGCTGCGGTAGCCGTTGCCCGGCTCCCGGCTGGGGCTGATGAGCCCCTCTTCCTCATAAAAGCGGATGTTCTTTTTGGTCACGCCGACGGCGGCTTCCACTTCGTTGATCTTCATGGGTCACGACCCCCTCCTTACGGGAGTATTCTACACCTTCCACAAAGGGGAAGGTCAAGCCTTTTTGCAAAAAAGCTGCCGCACAAAGTCGTACAGCAGCTCCTTCCTTTAAAAATAGCACTTGATCTGGAAACGATCGGCGTTGTCCTGCTTTTTCTCCACTACGATGTGCTCGTGGTTGAAGTCGAAGTGCACCGGGGTGCACAGGTCGGTATTGCGGGTCAGGCGCAGCAGCTCCTGCACGCGCTTCTTCTCCTCCGGCACATAGAACAGGTAGCTCACGCCCTCTTTTTTGGCGCGGCCGGTGCGGCCGATGCGGTGGGTGTAGTGCTCGTTCTCGCTGGGCACATCGTAGTTGATGACGGCATCCACATCCGAAACGTCAATGCCGCGGGCAGCAACGTCCGTAGCCACCAGAATGGCCAGCTTGCCGTCCCGGAAGGCCTGCATGATCTGGTTGCGCTCCTTCTGGGAGAGGTCGCCGTGCAGACAGTCCACCGAGAAGCCCAGCCGTGCCAGCTGATTTGCCAGCGTGGCGGTGTTGAACTTGGTATCGCAGAACACCATCACCCGCTTGTAACCCTCGCCAATGATGATTTGTGCCAGATCCGACAGCTTATTGCGGCCGGAGGTCTCCAGCATATACTGGGTGATCTTGGGCTGGCTTTCCTCCCGGGGCTGCACGGTGATCTCCTCGGCGTTGTGCTGGTACAGCCAGCCGATATCCATCACCTCGCGGCTGATGGTGGCGGAGAACATGGACAGCGCTTTGCGGGCCTTCATCATCTCGATGATGTGGCGCACATCCTTATAAAAGCCCATGTTCAGCATCTCGTCGGCCTCGTCCAGCACGATCTGGGTCACATGGGAGATATCGATGCTGTGGTGCTTGTAGTGATCCATCAGCCGCCCCGGGGTGGCTACCACGATCTGGCAGCCCTCCGCCAGACGCTTTGCCTGCTTTTCCATATTGGCACCGCCGTACACGCAGGCCACCTGCACCTCTGGCATAAAGTAGGTGAGGTTAGTCAGCTCCTCGGCGATCTGCTGAGCAAGCTCCCGGGTAGGTGCCATGATGACGGCCTGCGGGTATTTATTTTCCGGCTGGATATGCTCCACCACCGGGATGCCGAAGGCACAGGTCTTACCGGTGCCGGTGGGTGCCTTGGCGATGACATCATGCCCTGCCAGCATGAGGGGGATGGTCTTTTCCTGGATCTCGGTCATTTCGGCAAAGCCCATGCGTTCCACAGCCTTGTGGATGGCTTCGCTGCACTGCAACTCGCTGTAAAGCATTTGGACAACTCCGTTCTTTGTGGCGTTTTTTCTCGTTGCAACAAGTATAGCATGAAATGCCGCGCTTGTCAGCAGAGAAACAAAAAGAACCGCACCCGGGGGCACGGGTACGGTTCTCAGTGTGCAGAAATCAGGCAGTCTCTTCCACGCTCTTCTTGCCGGCTTCCAGCTTCTGCTTGAAGCGGCCGCTGGCCTTGAAGCCGGGGATGGAGGTGGACTCCAGCTGGCTGGACACCTTGGTCTTGGGGTTGGTGTAAGCCTTCGGCTTGCGGGGGCGCATCTCAAAGCGGCCAAAGCCGGCGATGGTCACCTTTTCGTCAGCGCGCAGGCAGTCCGCGATCTGGTCAAACATTGCATCCATCGTGGTCTCGACCTGAGCTTCGGTAAAGCCGGTCTTGCGTGCCACGGTTTCGATCATCTGGGAACGGGTCATGTATCGATATCCTCCTGGAATGTCCAAAAGTAACGTCTTTTGGCAAATTTTGCGTTGTTGAGTATAACATATTTCGCGCACTGTTTTCGATGGATTGCGCACGAAATGTAATTTATTGCGCACGAACCACATTCAGTTCCGTGCACCCCGCACAAATACAGCGCCCACCGTTTCGGCAGGCGCTGTACAGAACTATTTTATGCGGGTCTCAGGGCTTATTTGCCGCGGTACAGGGTGGCGATATCCACCAGCGGGATGTTAGCCAAACTGTGCTCGCTGCGCAGGCAGTCCACCAGAGAAGCGGCGGTATCCACTGCGGTGATGCAGGGGATGCTCAGCTCCACGGCCTTGCGGCGCAGACGGACGGAATCGCGCCGGGGGTCACGACCCTTGGCACTGGTGGAGAACACATAGTCCACCAGACCGCTCTGCAGCAGATCCACAATGTTGGGAGCCTCGCCGGAGATGTTGCGCACCTCGTTGCAGGGGACCATGTGCTTGTTGAGCCATGCACAGGTGCCGGAGGTACCGTAGAGCTTGTAGCCCATATCCTTCAGCTTCCATGCAATATCCACGAACTCGGGCTTGTCGCTGTCCTTCACGGTGAAGATGCAGCAGCTGCCCGGGCCGGGGGTCTTAAAGGTATAGCCTGCACCGATCAGACCCTTGAGCAGGGCATCGTGGTAGTTGGGCGCAATACCAAGCACCTCGCCGGTAGACTTCATCTCGGGGCCGAACTGGGTATCCACGGCGTGCAGCTTTTCAAAGCTGAATACGGGCACCTTTACCGCCACATAGGGGGCGTTGGGGTGCAGACCGGTGCCGTAGCCCATATCCGTCAGCTTCTCGCCCAAGCAGCAGCGCACGGCCAGATCCACCATGGGCACGCCGGTGACCTTGGAGATGTAAGGCACGGTACGGGAGGAACGGGGGTTCACCTCGATGACGTACACGCGGCCATGGGAGACGGCGTACTGCACGTTGACCAGACCGGTGACGTGCAGCTCGCGGGCAAAGCGGCCGGTGTAGTCCACCATGGTGTCGATCTCGTCCTGCGTCAGGTGCTGTGCCGGGTAGACACAGATGGAGTCGCCGGAGTGCACGCCGGTGCGCTCCACCTGCTCCATGATGCCGGGAATCAGGAAGTTTTCGCCATCGCAGATGGCGTCCACCTCGCACTCGGTACCCATGATGTACTTATCCAGCAGCACCGGGTGATCCATATCGACGTGCTCGGTGATAACGCCCATGTACTCGATGATATCCGCCTTGTTGTAGGCCACGATCATGTTCTGACCGCCCAGCACATAGGAGGGACGCATCAGCACCGGCAGGCCGATCTCCTCGGCAGCGGCCAGAGCCTCGTCCAGATTGAACACGGTACGGCCCGGGGCGCGGGGGATGTTGCAGCGCTCCAGCAGCTCGTCAAAGCGCTCGCGGTCCTCGGCTTCATCGATGGCATCCGCCGGGGTGCCCAGAATGGGCAGGCCGATCTCGTCCATGTGCTTGGCCAGCTTGATGGCGGTCTGTCCGCCGAACTGCACCACGCAGGCATCCGGCTTTTCGGTGGCAATGATGTTGTCCACGCTCTCCGGGTTCAGCGGGTCGAAGTACAGACGGTCGCCGGTATCAAAGTCGGTGGAGACGGTCTCGGGGTTGTTGTTGACCAGAATGGCTTCGCAGCCGTTCTTTTTCAGCGTCCATACGCAGTGCACCGAGCAGTAGTCGAACTCGATGCCCTGACCGATACGGATGGGGCCGGAGCCAAAGACCAGAACCTTCTTCTTTTTAGGCTCACCCTTGGCAGCAGTCTCGGCTTCCTTCTCAGCGATAAAGCCTGCGGCCTCGTTGTCGCCGTCGTAGGTGGAGTAGAAATAGGGGGTATTCGCAGAGAACTCGGCAGCGCAGGTATCCACCATCTTGAAGCCGGCGCGGTAGTTCTCCACGGGCAGGGTGTCCACCTTTGCCAGACGGCGGATGGTCTTATCCTGGAAGCCGTACTTCTTGGCAGTCTTGTACTGCTCCAAAGACAGCTGGCCGTTGCACTGTGCCAGACCCTTTTCCAGATCTGCCAGATGCTGCATCTTGTCCAGGAACCACCAGTCGATCTTGGTGATATCGTAGATGACCTTGTGGTCGATGCCGCGCTTCAGTGCTTCGTACACGCAGAACACGCGCTCGGCGTCCTGAACGTGCATATGCTCCACCACTTCCTCGTCGGTCAGCTCCTCAAAGGGCTTGTGGGTCAGGGTGTCCATGCCCAGCTCAATGGAGGAAACAGCCTTCATCATGGCGGCTTCAAAGCTGTTGCCGATGCTCATCACCTCGCCGGTAGCCATCATCTGAGTGCCCAGAGACTTGTCGGCGTAGACGAACTTATCAAAGGGCCACTTCGGGTACTTGACCACGATGTAGTCCAGCGCAGGCTCGAAGCAGGCGCAGGTCTTGCCGGTAACGTCGTTGGTGATCTCGTCCAGCGTGTAGCCGATGGCGATCTTGGTCGCCACCTTGGCAATGGGGTAGCCGGTAGCCTTGGAAGCCAGTGCAGAGGAGCGGGACACACGGGGGTTGACCTCGATGACCGCGTAGTCGAAGCTGTCCGGCTTCAGAGCGAACTGGCAGTTGCAGCCGCCCTCGATGCCCAGCTCGGTGATGATATCCAGTGCAGCGGTACGCAGCATCTGGTACTCGTGGTCGGTCAGGGTCTGGGAGGGAGCCACGACCACCGAGTCACCGGTGTGGATGCCCACGGGGTCGAGGTTCTCCATGTTACATACGGTGATCACATTGCCCTTGTGGTCACGCATCACCTCGTACTCGATCTCTTTCCAGCCGGCGATGCACTTTTCCACCAAAATCTGATGGATGGGAGAAAGGCGCAGGCCGTTGGTGCCGATCTCGATCAGCTTTTCGCGGGTCTCGCAGATGCCGCCGCCGGTGCCGCCCATGGTAAAGGCCGGGCGCACGATGACCGGGTAGCCGATGCGGTCGGCGCAGTCCAGTGCGTCCTGCAGGTTCTCCACCACCTCAGAGGGGATGATGGGCTGGTGCAGCTTTTCCATGGTCTCCTTGAACAGCTCGCGATCCTCGGCACGGTCGATGGTCTCGGGATTGCAGGCCAGCAGACGGATGCCGGTGCGGTCCAGATAACCGGAGCGTGCCAACTCCATGGACAGGTTCAGACCCATCTGACCGCCGAGGTTGGGCAGCACGGAGTCCGGCTTTTCGATGTCCAGAATGCGCTCCACGACTTCCAGCGTCATGGGCTCGATATACACATGGTCGGCCACGTCCGGGTCGGTCATGATGGTAGCGGGGTTGGAGTTCAGCAGAACAGTCTCGATGCCCTCTGCTTTCAGGGCGCGGCAGGCCTGCGTGCCAGAGTAGTCAAACTCCGCAGCCTGACCAATGATGATAGGGCCGGAGCCAATGACCAGCACTTTTTTGATTCTGGGGTCCTTCGGCATTTCAGCGTGCCTCCTTTGCTGCTTTGACGTTGTTCAGGAAGCGGTCGAACAGGAATTCGGTGTCCTTGGGGCCGCCGTTTGCTTCCGGGTGGAACTGTACGGTAAAGCAGTTCCACTTTTTGTACTTGATGCCCTCGCAGGTGCCGTCGTTGGCGTTCACCTGTGCCACCTCGCCCATCTCGGCGGGCAGCTCCTCGCCCACGACCGCATAGCCGTGGTTCTGGCTGGTGATAAAGGTGCGGCCGGACTCAAAGTCGGTCACAGGCTGGTTGGCACCGCGGTGGCCGTACTTCAGCTTCATGGTCTTGGCACCGGCTGCCAGTGCGGACAGCTGGTGACCCAGACAGATGCCGAAGGTGGGGATGTTCAACTCAAAGATGTGCTTGAGGTTCTCGATGATCTCCACCGGCTCGGCGGGGTCGCCGGGGCCATTGGACAGCATGATGCCGTCCGGGGCAAGGGCTTTGATCTGCTCCGCCGTTGCAAAGGCGGGCATCACGGTCACCTTGCAGCCACGCTTGACAAGGCAGCGCACGATGTTGCGCTTGCAGCCGTAGTGCATCAGCACGATATGGGTCTCGCCTTCCGGGTTGAACACCTCGGGAGCGGCGCAGGTCACGTTCTTCACAGCATCGGTCACGGCATAGGCGCGGATCTCGGCCAGCAGAGCCTCGGTCTCGGCCTTGTTGGCCGGATCGGCGGGGTCAAAGGTGGTCAGGATGGCACCGTTCATCACGCCGCTCTCCCGGATGATGCGGGTCAGGTGGCGGGTGTCGATGCCCTCGATGCCGATGGTGTTGTTCTTTTTCAAAAAGCTGTCCAGCGTCTCCTCACAGCGCCAGTTGGAGGGGGTGGTGCAGGCTTCGCGCACAATGTAGCCCTTTGCCCAGATGCGGTCGGACTCCATGTCATCGTGGTTCATGCCGTAGTTGCCGATGAGGGGATAGGTCTGGGTGATGATCTGGCCGTAGTAGCTGGGGTCGGTCAGGGTCTCCTGAAAGCCCACCATGCCGGTGGAGAACACCACCTCGCCCACGGTCACGCCCTGCGCGCCCACGGACTGTCCGGCAAAGACCATGCCGTTTGCCAAAAGAAGATATGCGTTCATAGTTTTCCTCGTTTCAACGCAGAATGTTGTCATATTTTCAGCGTCCTCGCCCTCTCCGTCAGCGCTGACGCGCTGCCACCTCCCCCAAAGTGGGAGGCCTTGGCAGTCCACGCAAAATTTATGGTTTTGCCAAGGGCTCTCCCTTTGTGGAAAGACTTCCCCCGCTCCGGGGGAAGATGTCACCGAAGGTGACAAAAAGGGGAGTCTGGACGCGAAGCGGCCTGAGAGGGCGAGCTCTCTTACAGGGTCTGCTTTGCTTCCTGCTTCATCTTGCGGCTGCCCAGATGCACCAGCGGCAGCTTGCCCTCCTTGCAGATGGGGCACTCCTCCGGGGTGTAGTTGGGCAGGTCCAGCTTCAGGGCGCTGGCCAGAATGGGGATGGGAGACGGAGCTTCGGGCTTGGTGCGGTCCACCACGCAGGTGATGCCAAGGCAGATGCCGCCGGCCTCTTCGATGACGCGCTTGGTCTCCAGAGAGGAGATGCCGGTGGTCACCACGTCCTCTGCGATGATGCACTTTTCACCCGGGTGGATGGCAAAGCGCTTCAGGCACATCACGTTGTCCACGCGCTCGGTAAAGATGGCGCGCTTGCCGGTCTGGCGGGCCAGCTCGTAGGCGTACACGATGCCGCCCATGGCAGGGCCGACGATGACGTCCACGTCCATCTCCTTGACCTTGTCGGCCACAGCCTTCATCACCTCGGCGCAGCGGTCCGGGTACTGCTGCAGATAAGCCATCTGGCAGTATGCGCCGGAGTGCCGGCCGGAGGACAGCAGGAAGTGACCCTCCAGAAATGCGTCACAGCTCTTCAGAATTTCAAGTGCTTCACTCATTGTACTTCTCCCTCTCTTTTCAGTGGTGTATATTCCTTTGGGTGGTATTGTACCACGCTTTTACGGCATTTGCAAATTTATGCGTTAAGTTTTATTTTATGCGCATAATTGTAGATATTTTATGGATATATCAGCTTTTATTCTGCATGACGGGCGCAGCCGCGGATCTCGTCCAGCGTTTTCACGCCGTTTTTGTCCATCCATGCTGCCATCTCGTTTGCAATAGTCTCCATGGCGCGGGGGTTTGCAAAGTTTGCAGCACCCACCTGCACTGCGGTGGCACCTGCCATGATGAATTCCAGTGCGTCACGGCCGGTGGCAATGCCGCCCAGACCCACCACCGGGATGTTCACCGCGCCCACGGCCTGCCATACCATGCGCAGGGCGATGGGGCGCACCGCCGGGCCGGACAGACCGGCAAAGATGTTGTTGAACACCGGGCGGCGCTTTTCCAAGTCAATGGCGCAGGCCTGGAAGGTGTTGGTCAGGCTGATGGCGTCCGCACCGGCGGCTTCCACAGCCTTGCACATCTCGGGGATGTTCTCGGCCTGCGGGCTCAGCTTGACCATCAGGGGCTTTTTGCAGGCAGCGCGCACCATGCGCACCACCTCGCCGGCAGCTTCGGCTTTCACGCCGTAGGCCATGCCGCCCACCTTGACGTTGGGGCAGGAGATGTTCAGCTCCACGATGTCCACTGCGCTCTCGCTCAGCATCGCAGCGCCTTCCACATACTCTTCCTCGCTGTGGCCGCCAAGATTTGCAATGGCCACCGTGCCGTACTTCTGCTTCAGCTCCAGCATCTCGGGCAGTTCCACGTCAATAAAGTGCTGCACGCCGGGGTTCTGCAGGCCGATGCTGTTGATGAGACCGGAGGGGGTCTCCCACAGGCGCTCGCCCTTGTTGCCGTACTGGCCGTGCAGGGTCAGGCCCTTGCCGGAGATGCCGCCGATCTTGGCAAAGTCTGCCAGCTCTTCGTACTCCACACCGTAGCCCACAGTGCCGGATGCGCCGATGACCGGGCTGTTCATCACAAAGCCCAGCAGGTTGGTTTTCAGGTCTGCCATCAGAAGAACACCTCCGTTGCATCAAATACAGGGCCGTTCTTGCACACGCTCTTGCCCTCGCCGCCCTTGGTCTCGCAGGTGCAGCCAAGGCAGGCACCAATGCCGCAGGCCATCTTCTTTTCCATGCTCACAAAGCAGGGAGTGCCTTTTTCGGCACACAGGCGGGCGGCGTTCTTCATCATCACGGTGGGGCCGCACACCAGCACCACATCGTAATCGGCGGGGTCGTACAGCTGGGTGACAAAGCCGTGGAAGCCCACCGCGCCGGTGTCGGTGGACACCTTGACGAGGTTTGCGATGCTGCGGTACTCCTCCATGCAGTAGGGGGTGTCGCGGAAGCCGAAGAACACATCCGGCTTTACCCCGGCAGCGGCCAGCTCGCGAGTGAGCTGGAACATGGGCGCAGTGCCGATGCCGCCGCCCACCACGGCGATCTTTTTGTACTTGCTCAGGATGTCCGGCACATCAAAGCCGTTGCCCATAGGGCCGGTAAGCTGGAAGGTATCCTGCTGCTTGAGCTGTGCCAGCTTCTCGGTGCCCTCGCCCACCACCTGATACAAAAACTCGATGGTGCTGCTGTCCGGGTTCCAGCGGTGCACGCTGATGGGGCGGGACAGGAAGGGCGCTTCATCTGCGCCCCAGGAGCGCAGGGTGAAGAACTGGCCTGCGTGGGGGGCATGGTCGCGGTCCGGCCACACCACGGTCAGCAGGCGGATGTCCGGGGCAATGACCTCATTGCGCAGAACGGTGGCTTCACAGCAGGCTGCACGCATGAGCAATGGCCTCCTTCATGTTCACACACTCGTTGTAAGCGGCCTCGTCAAAGGCAGTGCCCGGCTGCTTTTTGTAAGCCAGCAGGATGCCGCGGCTGGAGTTGACCACGCCGCCGTTGCCCTTGGTCAGGTACTGGGCAATATCCTCAGCCTTGCCGCCCTGTGCGCCGTAGCCGGGGATCAGGAAGAAGCTGTCCTGATACTTTGCGCGGATCTCGGTGGCTTCCTCGATATGGGTGCCGCCGATGACCAGACCGATGGAGGAGTAGCCGTGTTCGCCCATGTAGTCCTTGCCCAGTGCGTTCAGCTTGTCACCCACCAGATCGTAGACGTGGCGGCCGTCGGCCAGCTTCTCGTACTCAAAGTCCTTGGCGCCGCCGTTGGAGGTGCGGCAGAGTACGAACATACCCTTGCCCTGCTTTTCGGCATAGGGCAGGTAGGGGCTGATGGAGTCCAGACCCATATAGGGTGCCAGCGTAACGAAGTCGCTCTCGAAATCGCCGGTAAAGTGACCCATGGCGTACATCTCGGCGGTCTTGGCAATATCGCCGCGCTTGATATCCGCGATCACCGGCACACCGGCCTCGCGCACAGCCTTCAGGGTGTCGGCGTAGGCCTTCATGCCCTCCATGCCCAGAGACTCATAATAAGCGATCTGCACCTTGTAGCAGCCAGCCACAGCCTTGGTGGCATCGATGAGCTTCTTGTTGAAGCGCACAATGTTCTCGCCCTTGGTCAGGGTGCTGTCCACAAAATCAGCGGGCAGGTAGCTGAAGTCGGTGTCAAGACCCACGCACACCGGGCCGCGGGCTTCCACAGCTTCGTACAGTTTGTCCATGTTCGTCATTTGGGTGTCCTCCTGTAAGTCGTATTTATAGAAAATGAATTGTAACTATGGGTTTTACTCCTCGGCCTGATAGGTGATCTTACCGGCCTTGATGGTGGCAAACACCTTGCCGTAAAGCTGTGCACCGTCAAAGGGGGTGTTGTGGCTCTTGGAGTGCAGCTTTTCCTTTTCCACCGTGTAGGGGGTGTCCAGATCCACCAGCACAAAGTCGGCATCAAAGCCCGGCTCCAGCTGACCCTTGGCAAGGCCAAGGATCTCGGCGGGGCGGGTGCTCATCAGGTGCACCAGCAGCTCCAGCGGCAGACCCTCCTGCTTGCAGAGCTTGGTGTAGCACACGCCGAAGGCGGTCTCGCTGCCCACCATACCGGCCATGCCCTTCAGCTTATCCTCTTCGGAGTGGGGTGCGTGGTCAGTGGCAATGGCGTCCACGATGCCGGTGCGGATGCCCTCCACCAGCGCTTCCACATCATCGGCGGTACGGATGGGCGGGTTGACCCGGTAGTCGCAGGTATCGTTGGTGAACCACAGGTGGTGGGGGGTCACCTCACAGGTGACCGGTGCGCCCCGCAGCTTTGCCATGCGGATGGCGTCCAGCGCGCCCCGGGTGGACACATGGCACATATGCAGCCGGGTCTGGTAGTACTCGCTCAGCCAGCAGTTGCGCACCGTCTCAATATCCTCGGCCAGACGGTAGTCCCACGGGCTGATCTCCATATCCTCGGCGTGGCTCATGACCGTGATGTCCTTCTGGGTGCAGATGGCAAATGCCCGCGCCATGGTGGCGTTATCCTGCACGCCGTGGCCGTCCTCGGTGATGAACTTCACACTGGCAGGCAGGGTCTTGAGGTGGTCGATGCTCACACCGTCAAAGTTCTCGGTGATGGAGACGGTCTGGTTTGCATCGCACAGCCCTACCTCGGCGGCTTTCTGTTCCACCATCATGGCCTGCGCAGCAGAGGAGCAGACGGGCTTGGTGTTGGGCATCAGGTTTACAAAGGTGTAGCCGCCGGCGGCAGCGGCGCGGCTGCCAGTCTCGATGTCCTCCTTGTACTCAAAGCCCGGGGTGCGCCAGTGGCAGTGCAGATCCACAAATGCGGGCAGCACAGTCAGCCCACCGGCATCCACCACCGTCTCGTTCTCGGCGGCAAGGGCGGAAAGATCCTGCCCTACGGCAGCGATCTTGCCATCCTTTACATAGATCTCGAGCGGCCGTCCCTCGGTGTTCACAGCGTTTGTCAGCAGCATCGCGGTTCCCTCCTATAATGGTATTTTTGTATATCAGGCACCCGAAAACGGGCAAAAAAAAACTTTTCCCCGCAAAGGGAAAAGCTCATTGCGCAAAAAAAGGAAACAACGAAGCCACGGCAAAACCGGACGCGAACTGCTTGTTCAGTTTCGGGTTCTGGGCGCTGCACAGCATGGTGTTTCTCCTTTTCTTGATGGTTGCGTTTTCATTCGTATTATTTTATCATAGAACCGCAAAATGTGTCAATGGCTGCGCGCAAAAACAGGTGCTAAAAGGTTTCTGGCATCTCTCGCTGAATTTTGGATACTCTACCCAAAACCCGGGCAACGCGGCAAAATAACTGCCATTTTGTTCCACAATCCCTAGCGCAGCACTGTACTTTCATTGCCTGCTGTGCTATTATAATACGGTAAAAGGGAGAGCCCCGCCGCGTGGGCGGGTGTTTATGGGAAAGAGAGGTTTTCCGCATGGGTTTACTTGAGGACGCGCGGAACATCCAGCGCAAGGACCCCGCCGCACGCAGCGTACTGGAGGTAATGCTGCTGTACCCGGGATTCCACATTCTGGTGTACCACCGCATTGCGCACTGGCTGTACGGGCACAAACACTTTTTTCTGGCACGGTGGGTCAGCCAGCATGGCCGCCACCGCACCGGCATCGAGATCCACCCGGGTGCCACCATCGGCAAGTGTCTGTTCATCGACCACGGCATGGGCATCGTGTTCGGCGAGACCTGCGAGATCGGAGACAACTGCACCATCTACCACGGGGTAACGCTGGGCGGTACCGGCAAGGATACCGGCAAGCGCCACCCCACCTTGGGCAACAACGTGCTCATCGGCGCTGGCACCAAGGTGCTGGGTCCGGTGTTCATCGGGGATAACGCCCGCATCGGCGCAGGCAGCGTGGTGCTGCGCAACCTGCCCGCCAACTGCACCGCCGTGGGCGTACCCGCCGAGGTGGTGCGCATCAACAACAAGGCGGTGAACCCCGCCGACGATCTGGATCAGCAGGATCTGCCGGACATCGTCTCGCAGCGGCTCACCGATCTGGATCGCCGCCTGAGCCAGCTGGAAAAAACTGCGCAGGGCGATATCCCGCCCACTGCCGCACAGATCGCCGCCCGGCAGCGGAAGTAACCTATATTTTTGACAAAAACGACACCGGACAGGCCATGACCTGTCCGGTGTCGTTTTATCTTATTCTTTAACACCCTTCCCCGGCACAGAGGGACTTTACCTTCTGCACGGCGGCAGACACAAGGCTGCCGATGGGCTGGTCGGGCACGCCGACAATGTAGTTCTCGCAGTGGTTCACCGGGATCAGCACCCGGGTGGCGCTGCTCTGGCACACCGCCGTGGCCATGGCGGGGGTGATCTCCCCCAGCAGCGCATCTGCAATAACGATGCCGATGGGACCCACGATGATATCCGCATTGCGGCAGTTCACCACCACAGCATTCTCACCCGTGGCAGCGCGCTGTGCCCCGGCCTTATGCATGGCCTGCGCAGCGACACTGTTGGTGCCCACGGCCACCAGCCGGATGTCCGGGCACTGGGCGCTGAGGGCGGCCACCAGCTGGCGTCCCAGTCCCCCGCCCTGCCCGTCAATGACAAGCACGTTCATGCTGTACCTCAGAAGTCGATCTCTTCCAGCCGCAGCAGCGCCAGAATGTAGATCTTGACGGCCTCCAGCAGCTTGTTGATGGGAGCCGCCTCGTTGGCACCGTGCATCGGGCCGCCGAACTCCGGCAGCTTTACATCCTCATGCTCCGGGCCGAAGCTGACGGCATAGGGGAAGTGGCGGGCATAGGTGCCGCCGCCCATGGTAAAGGGGGTGGCGTTCTCACCGGTCACCTCGTTGTAGGTGTCGATGCAGGCGCGGATGGCGGGGCTGTCGGCTGCGATATAGAAAGGCTCGGCTGCGTCCACATCCTCCAGCTTTGCGCCCTCGCCCAGCGCAGCGGTGACCTGTGCGGTCAGCTTTTCGCCGTTGGTGCAGGTGGGGAAGCGACTGTCAATGGTCTGCACCAGCTTGCCGTCCTCCATATAGATGCGGCCGCCGATAATGGTCAGCGGGCCAAAGGGGCCGTCGGCGCAGTCGATGCCAAGGCCGATGCCTGCGGTGGAGCTGTGCAGCTTGTGCAGTGCTTCCAGATAAGCGCGCTCGGCGTCATTGCACAGGCCGTTGTCCAGCAGATAATCCGCTACCAGACCAATGGCGTTCACCGTGCCCTCCGGCATAGCGGCGTGGCCGGACTTGCCCCAGCCGCGCACCCGCACGCCGTCCCCTTCCGGTTCCAGCGTGATGTTGGGAGCGTTCTTCAGCTTGCTGATATCGGTCTTGACCAGAGCGCTGGCGCGGTCCGGTACAGCGTTGTTGGCTACACCGCCCTCAAACTCTGCAATGACGCCGTTGCACACCGGGCTGACGATCTTGCCGCCAAAGTGGCCTTTTTCGCCGTTGCACACCGGGAACTCGGCATCCGGGGTAAAGCAGAACACCGGGGCGGGGTAGTTTTCCAGATAGTACTTCACATCGTTCATGTGGGTCTCCTCGTTGTCGCCCACGATGGCACGGATGGGGTAGCGCAGCTGGTAACCCTGCTCCTTGAGGAACTTCAGCGCATACAGGGTAACGATCATCGGGCCTTTATCATCCGCGACGCCGCGTCCCAGCAGCCAGCCGTCCTGAATGCGCATCTTAAAGGGGTCTGCCGTCCAGCCGTTGCCCACGGGCACAACGTCCACATGGCAGATGGTAGCCAGATATTTTTCAGGGTCTGCACCGGCCAGTTCGGCATAGCCGATGTAGTTTTCGCAGTTGCGGGTGGCAAAGCCCATGCCTGCTGCCAGCTCCAGCGTCTTGTCCAGCGCTGCCCGGGGGCCTGCGCCGAAGGGTGCGCCCTCCTCCGGGGTGCCCTCCACGCTGTCGATGGCGACCAGCGCTGCAATGTCCTGCAGTAGCTGCTCCTTGTTTTCCGCAATGTATGCGTCAATTTTCTGATTCAGTGCCTGATCCATGTTCTATAACGTCCTTTCTGGCCGGAAGCAGAGTCCGGTTTTCACAACTATTATTCAGTGTAACATACTCCGCGCGGAAATGCTACCGGCATTTTTCACGACAAAAACGTCCGCGTTTTGTCAGCCCGCCGCAAACAGCCCGCTGAGCGCGCCCAGCAGCCCGGCGCTTGCCAAGCCCATGATGATGCCCGCCAGCAGCACGCCGCCCATGCAGGCGATCAGCACATCCTTGAACTTCATATCCAGAATGGAGGCTGCCAGCGTGCCCGTCCACGCACCGGTGCCCGGCAGCGGGATGCCCACGAACAGCAGCAGCGCCACGGTCAGACCCTTGCCCGCCTTGGCTTCCAGTGCGCGGCCGCCCTTTTCGCCCTTGTTGATGCAAAAGCGGCAGATGGGGCCGATGAGGGGCTTGTGGTAGCCCCAGATGAGGAACTTGCGGGCAAACAGATAGATGAAGGGCACCGGGATCATATTGCCCAGCACGCACAAAAGGTAGGTGGGCAGCACCGGCAGCCCCATGCCCAGCCCAATAGGGATGGCCCCGCGCAGTTCGATGATGGGCACCATGGAGATAAAGAAGATCAGAAGATAATTTTTCAGCATTGGCTTCTCCTTATATTACAGGTCGATCTGCAGCTCCACCGGGCAATGGTCGGAGCCAAAGATCTCGTTGTGGATCTCGGCGGCGCGGATGCGGTCTGCAACGCGCCGGGAAACGATAAAATAGTCGATGCGCCAGCCCGCGTTCTTTTCCCGCGCGTGGAAGCGGTAGCTCCACCAGCTGTACTTCACCTCGTCCGGGTGCACCACCCGGAAGCTGTCCGCAAAGCCCGCCGCCAGCAGCTCGGTCATCTTGGCGCGCTCCTGGTCGGTAAAGCCCGCGCTCATGCGGTTGGTCTTGGCGTTTTTGATATCCATCTCGGTGTGCGCCACGTTTAAATCGCCGCACAGGATCACCGGCTTTTGGGCGTCCAGTGCCAGCAGGTATGCCCGGAAGACGTCCTCCCACTCCATGCGGTAGTCCAGCCGCTTCAGCCCGTCCTGACTGTTGGGGGTGTAGCAGTTTACCAGATAAAAGCCGGGGTATTCCAGCGTCAGCACCCGTCCCTCGTGGTCATGCTGCTCCAGCCCGATGCCGGTGGTCACTGCCAGCGGTGCCGTTTTGCACCAGCAGGCTGTGCCGGAGTATCCCTTTTTCTCGGCCGAATAGGTGTATTCGGTGTAGCCCTCCGGCGCAAAATCTGCCTGTCCCGGCTGCATCTTGGTCTCCTGCACCGAGAAGATGTCCGCGTCCAGCGCAGCAAAGCTTTCGGCAAAGCCGTGGGTCAGGCAGGCGCGCAGGCCGTTCACGTTCCAGCTGATCAGTTTCATGCTCTTCTCCTTATGTTATGCCTGATATTTTGTTTTCCATGCGCCGCTGCGGAAGCGCAGCACAAAGCAGGTCACACGGCAGGTCCAGTCGATGACCATAGCCACCCACACGCCCACAGCGCCCCAGCCCATGCGAACGCACAGCAGATAGCTGAAGCCCAGCCGCCAGCACGCCATGCTGAGGATGGACACCACCATGGTGAATTTCACGTCGTTGGCTGCGCGCAGGGCGTTGGGCAGCACGAAGGACAGCGGCCAGAAGATGATGGCGCAGCCCGCATGGATGGTGACCAGTGTGATGGCCAATTCCATCGTCTCGCCGGAAAGGGCGTAGATGCCCACCAGCTGCCGGAGGAACAGTAAGATCGCTCCGTTGGAAAGCCCCATGGTGATGTAAGCCCACAGCATCAGCTTGCGGGTGTAATAAACGGTCTGCTCGTGGTCGCCGGCGCCGATGCACCGCCCCACCACCGTGATCATGGCCAGACCGATGGCCTTGCCCGGGATGACGCCCATGCCGTCCAGATTGTTTGCCACGGCGTTGGCTGCGATCTGCACTGTGCCAAAGGTGGAGATCATGCTCACCACCAAAATGCGCCCGGCCTCGAACAGGCTGTTCTCAAAGGCCGAGGGAATGCCGATGCCCAGAATGCGCTTTGCCATGCCGCCGTCCAGCCGCAGGGTCTTGGGCACGGTAAGCACCGCATCCTCCCGGTAGCACTTGCGCAGGATGAGCGCCGCGGCCACCACGCGGGACACCACGCTGGGCCACGCTACACCGTCCACTCCCATTTTGAAGCCGAAGATGCACACTGCGTTGCCCACGATGTTGATGATGTTCATCAGAAAGCTGATCTGCATGGAGATCTTGGAGTTGCCGATGCTGCGGAACAGCGCCGCGCCGCCGTTATACAGCGCCAGAAACGGGTAGCTGAGGGCGATGATCTGCAAATATTTCACGCCTGCGTCCAGCACGTCGGTATCAATAGAGCCGTAGAACAGCCGGATCATGGGGCGTGCCAGCACAAAGCATACCGCGCCGATCACCGCACCGGACAAGCCGCTGAGCAGCAGCAGCTGACCGGCGCTTTTGTCGGCATCCGGCCTGTCCTTTGCGCCCAGATACTGGCTTACCACCACCGCGCCGCCGGTAGCCAGCGCCGCAAACAGCACGATGATAAGGTTGTTGATCATATCCACCAGACTGACGCCGGAGATTGCCGCCTCGCCGCAGCGGGACACCATCATGGTGTCGGCCATGCCCACCGTCACTTCCAGCAGCTGCTCCACCAGCAGCGGGATGACCAGTACAAGCAGCTCCTTTTGGCTGAACAGCGGCTCGCGCCCGCCGGTCAGCCTGTTTTTTTCATTGCCATGCAGTAGCTTTGTCATTCGTTTCTCCCCTCCCGGCACCGGGCACTTTTCCCGGTACGCCGCCGCTGCCCGGCGCGTGCATTTTTCCGGTTACAGCAGATGTGTCCATCTTAACACACCCCCGGCTGCTTGTAAAGCGGTGCAGGCTATATCCCACGAAAATCAGCTTTCCACGCCTGCGTTCCATTGCCCGCCGGTTTTATAAAGGTATCCCTGTGCGGTCTTGCGGCTGTTGTTCCGTTTTTATGCTTGTTCGTCAGTTTGCCGGGAACTTTCCGTAAAATTTGTGCGTTTCTACAAAAATGCGATTTCCCGCGTAATTTTGGGCAAAAATTTTAAAAAACCTCTTGCAATTTTTGTTCTGAAGTGGTATGTTGTATCCAACAAAAGCGAAACTTGGATACATCTTCTCTTTGGAGCGGCAACTTCGGCTCCGTATACGCCTTTGTTTTTACCTTGCTATTTTCTTCATTTACCTTCTTATCATTTACCCTGCCTGTCCCGCAAGGGACGAGAAAAGCGATGACCCACCTGCACGGGTCATCGCTTTTTCTTTTATTTATAAAGTCCGCAGCCCGGACGGCTTTCCCTTCCGTCCCCCATGGGCTGCTCTATCCACAACGGGTGCCGCTTGTGCTGCGGCAGCTCCGCAGTGACCAAAATTGCTTACCGGATGATCTTGCCCAAGAACTGGCGCACACGCTCGTTTTTAGGATTGGTGAAGAAGTGCTCCGGTGTGCCTTCTTCCAAGATCTGTCCGTCTGCCATAAATACTACGCGGTCTGCCACCTGCCGGGCAAAACCCATCTCGTGGGTGACCACCACCATGGTGATGTTTTTTTCGTGCGCCAGCCGCACCATGACGTCCAGCACTTCCTGAATGGTCTCCGGGTCCAGCGCACTGGTGGGCTCTTCCAGAAAATTCATGCAGCGCACCGTGGTGGACTTGCCTGAACCGGACGGCCCAATGATCACCAGCTTTTCGCCCTCGGCGACCTCAAGATTGACGTCTTTCAGAACGTGCAGAGCGCACCGGAATGCAGGCTGTTCTCGCTTTCCCATCAGACCCGGTCTGCTTATTTTTTTCGGTACTCCCGCGGGGTCATGCCAAAATGCGCCTTGAACGCCCGATTAAAATAGGAAAGGTTTTCAAACCCGCACCGGGTGGCGATAGTCAGCACAGTCTCGTCCGTGGTCTGCAGCACCTCGGCGGCGGTGTTCAGCCGGTACTCATTCAGAAAGGAGATAAAGCTCTGCCCGGTCATCTGCCGGAACCAGCGCATAAAATGGCTGGCGCTGAAGGAGCAGACCCCGGCTGCATCCGCCACCCGGAGCGGCTCGGCATAATGTGCCGAAAGCCATTGCAGCACCGTTTTCAGCCGCTGGGTGTCGGCAGTTTCGGTGGGGAGACACTGCCTGCCCTGCGCAATAAGCAGGGCAAGAAAGCGCAGCAGCGCCCCTTTTACCAGCAGCTCGTAGCCGGGGCGCTTGGCGCGGTTGGCATCTTCCAGCTCCCGCAGGCAGGCGGCGGCTTGCAGATAGCACAAATCGTTCGGGGTCAGACGCACCGGCAGCGAAAGCCGCCCGCTTTGCAGCGGCAGCAGATACTTTTCGGCGCAAAGATCCTCTGCGCCGCCCAGAAGCTCCGGCTCAAAGATGATATTTTCGTATTCCATGCGCTGCTCCTCTGCCTGCCGCAGCGCATGGAGCGTGCCCGGGGCAAAAAGGAAGATATCCCCCCGGTAGGCCGGGTAGGTCACAGCGCCCACCTGCACCAGCCCTGTGCCCTGCTTGACAAAGACCAGCTCCATGCTCTCGTGCCAGTGGAGTGCCACCTGCTGAAAATCCCCCGGAATGGTGCAGGGGTACAGATTGAACGGAAACCGCACTGCACCGTGCTGTTTTGTCTCCTGCAAAGAAGCCTGATTTTGCATCGTCTCACCCCCTGATGATAGGATTGTACCATAGTTTGCACTATTTAGGCAAGATTTTGAAGGTTCTATGTGGTATATCTTGAAATACAGATGTCAAACCTGTTTTCCGTAAGGTGTATCTGAAAACAAAGAAACAGACTGAATTTTCGACTTTTCAGATACACCCTAGCAAAGGAGGATGCTTTTATGAGCTTTACCGAAACGTTACAGAGTATCACCGGCAAGCTGCTGGCAGACTGCACCGACCAGGAGCTGTATCTGGCACTGCTGGAACTTGTGCGGCAGAAGAGCGCCGACCGCGTGCAGCCGGTCACCGGGCGCAAGCTGTACTATATCAGCGCCGAATTCCTTATTGGCAAGCTGCTGTCCAACAACCTCATCAATCTGGGACTGTACGATGAAGCCCGGTCTGCACTGGCTGCTGCCGGAAAGCGCCTTTCCGACATTGAAGAGGTAGAGCCGGAGCCTTCTCTGGGCAATGGCGGTCTGGGGCGTCTGGCTGCCTGCTTCCTCGACTCTCTGGCAACGCTGAACCTGCCCGGCGACGGCGTAGGTCTGCGGTACCATTTTGGTCTGTTCCATCAGTCCTTTGAGGACGGCGTGCAGAACGAAAAGCCCGACCCGTGGCTGACTGCCCACAGCTGGGCGGAAAAGACCGACACCACCTACCCGGTGGAACTGGCGGGCAAGGAGTACACCGCCCGGCTGTACAAGCTGGCGGTCACCGGCTACGAGGGACGCACCAACACCCTGAACCTGTTCGATCTGGACACCATTGACGAGAGCATCGTCCATGACGGCATTGCCTTCGATAAGACCGCTATCGACAAGAACCTGACCCTCTTCCTCTACCCGGACGATTCCGATGAAGCCGGCCGTCGTCTGCGGGTATACCAGCAGTACCTAATGGTCTCTGCCGGTACACAGCTCATTCTGGCCGAGTGCGCCGCCCGGGGCTGCAACTACCATGATCTGGCAGACTACGCCGCCATCCAGATCAACGACACCCACCCCAGCATGGTCATCCCGGAGCTGATCCGTCTGCTGGGCGCGCGCGGCATTGAGTTCGAGGAAGCGGTGGAGATCGTTACCAAGACCTGCGCCTACACCAACCACACCATTCTGGCCGAAGCACTGGAAAAGTGGCCGCGCGCCTATCTGGACGCCGTGGTGCCGCAGCTGATGCCCATCATTGAAAAGCTGGATGCGCTGGCACGTACCCGCACCGAGGACGAGAGCCTTGCCATCATCGACAAGGACGACCGGGTGCACATGGCACACATGGACATCCACTTTACCCACTCCACCAACGGCGTGGCGGCACTGCACACCGAGATCTTGAAAAATTCCGAGCTGCACGGCTTCTACGAGCTGTACCCGGAAAAGTTCAACAATAAGACCAACGGCATCACCTTCCGCCGCTGGCTGCTGGAGTGCGACCCGCGCCTGACCGCCACGCTGGAAAAGCACATTGGCTCCGGCTTCCGCAAGGACGCCGCCGAGCTGGAAAAACTGCTGGCCTTTGCCGAGGACGAGACGGTGCTCAGCGAGCTGACTGCTGTGAAAAAGGCCAACAAGGAAGCACTGGCCGACTGGCTGCTGCACACCCAGAAGGTGACCGTGAGCACCGATGCCGTGTTCGATATCCAGTCCAAGCGCCTGCACGAGTATAAGCGCCAGCAGCTCAACCTGCTGTACCTCATCCATCAGTACTACGAGATCAAGGCCGGGCACCTGCCCGCCGCTCCGCTGGTGAGCATCTTCGGTGCAAAAGCCGCGCCCGCCTACACCATTGCCAAAGACATCATCCATGCGCTGCTGACCCTCTCCAAGGTCATCGCCGCAGACCCGGAGGTGTCCAAGTGGCTGCAGGTGGTGTTTGTGGAGAACTACAACGTCACCGCCGCCGAAAAGCTGATCCCGGCCTGCGACCTTTCTGAGCAGATCAGCCTTGCCTCCAAGGAAGCTTCCGGCACCGGCAACATGAAATTCATGCTGAACGGCGCGCTGACGCTGGGCACCATGGACGGTGCCAACGTGGAGATCAGCCAGCAGGTGGGCGAAGAGAACATCTATATCTTCGGTCAGACCTCCGATCAGGTCATCCACCGCTACGCTGTGGGCGATTACGACCCCGCCCAGTGGGTGGAGGGCGATGCCAACATCCGCCGCGCCATCAGCTTCCTGACCGGGCCGGAGATGCTGGCCGCCGGTCATGCCGAAAACCTGACCCGCCTGCACGACGAGCTGATCCATAAAGACTGGTTCCAGACCCTGCCGGACTTCAACGCCTACATTGTGCGCAAGGGACAGGCCCTCAGCGATTACGCCTGCGACCCCATGGGCTGGCGGCGCAAGTGTCTGGTGAACATTGCCAAGGCGGGTATGTTCTCCTCTGACCGCACCATTGCCGAGTACGACCGCGACATCTGGCATCTGGGCAAATAATCTTTTTTATCGCAAGACAAGAAATTAGCGCAACATTCAAACAGCATATTTGCGATATGCAATTCAACGCTGTTGCTGGGGCATTAAAAAGTTGAATTGCTATAAGCCCCTGCGCAAAGAAAAACAGGAACCGGCACACATTACATTTGGTGCACCGGTTCCTGTTTTATTTCTTATCATGCAAGATGGAACAGATCGATCAGCACGACCATGGCAAGGCCATAGTAGACCACAACCGCCACCAGATCGTTGATCGTGGTGATCAGCGGGCCGGAGGCAACCGCCGGGTCGATATGGATCTTGTGGAACAGCATCGGGATCAGCGTGCCCACCAGACTGGAAATGACCATGGACACGATCAGCGACAGCCCGACGCAGCCGGACAGCAAAAACGCCGAGGTCCAGACATAGCCCTTGAAAAAGTGGATGTAGCAGCCCAGAAAACCCAAGGCCATCACGGCCAGAATTGCACCGTTCAACAGACCCACGCGGGTCTCCTTCCAGAGCAGCTGCAGCTTTTTGGAAAGGGTCAGGTTTTCATCCACCAGCACACGGATGGTCACTGCCAGCGACTGGGTGCCAACGTTGCCGGCCATATCCAGCACCATGGACTGGAAGCAGATGACCACCGGCAGCACCGCCACCACTGATTCAAACGCGCCGACGACCGAGGAGACCAGCATCCCGAGGAACAGCAAAGCGATCAGCCACGGGAGACGCTTTTTCACGCTTTCAAAAACGCTTTCGTTCAGATCCTCCTCGCCGGTCAGACCGCCCAGCTTTGCGTAATCATCGCCCATCTCATCATCGACCAGCTCGACCACATCGGACGATGTGATGATGCCCACCAGCTTGCCGGCATCGTTCAGCACCGGCAGGCTGCGCTCCGCGTAGTCCACGATGCGGTCGATACAATCGCTGATCTGCTCCCGGTCTGTGACGTAGGGATAAGAGCGGACGATCAGGCTTTCCAGACTTTCCTCTGCACGTGCAATGATGAGGTCTTTCAGGTCGATTGCACCATAGAAGTGCTCGTTTTCGTCCACCACATACAGCGTGGAGATGTTATCGTTTTCTCCGGCCTGTTTCACCAGCTCGCTCATCGCCTGGCGGATGGTCATATCGTTTTTGATGGAGATGTAGTTGGTGGTCATTCTGCTGCCGATCTCATCCTCGTCATACGAGAGCAGCATCTTCACATCTTCAACCGAGTCTTTGTCCAGCTTGTTGACGATCTCGTTCTTATCGGTATCGTCAAGGTCTTCCAGCGCGTCCACCGCATCGTCCGAGTCCATGTTGGAAATGACCTTTGCAGCTTCATGGCTGGGCAGCTCTTTCAGGTACGGCTCGGCATCGTCCAGATAAGTAAAGATCTCGGCAACAGTATCCACGCCCAGAATGGAATAGAGCGATTGACGTTCGGCGGGGGTCAGTGACTCCAACGCATCCGCCAGATCCTTTTCATGGTAATCAGACAGTTTTTCGGCCAGCTCTGCCTTGGGCAGACCGCTGTGAATGATGCTCAGAATTTCCTGCACATAATTCTTCTGCATGGTAGTTCCTCCTGATTCCGCGAGCTTGACAAATCAAAATTCATCGCTCCGCTTGAAATTTTGCACTTCATCATAGCACATCCGGTATGCGGCGGCAACCCTGCCAGCGTGAATTTTTTGTAAAATATCGGTACAATTCAACACACTTCTTTTTGTGCTCATAACTGTATCGCATAAAAATACCCCCATACTGGGTGTCCAGTATTGGGGGTACATATCAAAGCCACTGCCTTTCTCTTTTTATTTTCATTACCGCCCACGGCCACCGCCGCCGCCGTGGCTGGAACCGCCGCCCATGCCGCCGAAGCCGCCGCCAAAGCTGCCGCCGCCGAAACCGCCGCGCCCGGCACCGCCCCCGAAGGAGCCGCCGCCCATGCCGCCAAAGCCGCCGCCGCGCGGAGGCCGGGGGCCACGGGAGCCACCGTAGTAGCCGCCCGGCGGGGGCGGCGGCGGGCCGCGGCGGCCACGTCGTCTGTAAGGAGGACGGGGTCCGCCGAAGCACCACAGCCAGCCGCAGGGGCTGGCAAAAACATAGGCCATTGACCGGATGATGACGATAAGCAGAACAGCGCCGACCACAAGGGTCAAGATGTCGGTCAGGGTGCTGCCGCCGCTGCTCTGCCCGCCCTGATACCCGGGCTGCACGGTGCTGCCGTTACCGGTGCTGCCGGAAAGGCTGACCCCGTAGATATCCGCGATGGTGTTTGCCACGTTGCGGGCACAGGTGGTCACTGCACCGTCATAATCCTTTGCGGCGAACTGATCTTCCATGGTCTGGGCGATGGCGCTGGACTGCTTTGCCAGCGTGGTGTTGCGGAAGCCATCGCCGTAGGTCAGGTAGTAGTCGCCGTCCGCGTACTGCGCCGATTCCATTACCAGCAAAATCAGCACGCCGTTGTTCTTGGAAGACGAACCGATGCCCCACGCGTTGAAAGCCTGTGTGGCGTATTCCTCTGTGGAATCATTACCCGTGTATTCTACTGTCAGTACACCGATCTGTGCGCCGCTGCAGCTGGATTCCAGCTGGGCGTTCAGTTCGGTGATGGTCTGCACGGTGCTGCTGCTCAGCACACCGGCATCGTCCACCACACACTCGCCCTTGGGCAGGCTGGGCAGCTGGGCGGCAAAGGCCGCCGGGCACAGCACCGCCGCACTGACCACCACGGCCAGCACCAGTGCGCTGATGCGTTTTGCAAAGTTTTTCATGCGAAGGGCTCAACCTCCTTCACGCCGGCAACTGCGCCCAGCACACTGGCCGGGAAGCCGCCGACATCCTTCTGATATTCATACACCGCCGTATTGTACTGCAAGGTGCCGATGATGGTGGCTGCACTGTTGAACTGACCGTACTGCCCCTGCACCGCGCCCATCTTCATGGGGTCGGTGGCCTGCTCCTGTAATTTTGCATACAACTGGTCGATGGCGGTGCCCAAAGTCTCGTTGTCCTCATAGAGGGCATGGAGCCGGGTCTTGCCTGCCTTCACGCCGTCCAGGTCGTTGCTGAACGCCGTCAGTGCATCCTGTGCAGTCAATACTTCAGCATTATCTGCCCCCAGCGTATTGCTGGCGGTGGTGATAACGTTGGCCGCTGTATTCATGCGGGTGGTCAGCTCCTCGCTCAGGTTATAGCCGTTGTCGGCGGCGACCCCTGCGGTGAACCACTGGCGGGCGGTGTTGTATTTGCCGCGCAGCTTGGCGCTGCCAAAGCCGAAAAAGGCGGCCAGCATTACCACTACACTCAAAGCCAGCGCCGCTGCCCGGGTGGAAAGCGCTGCGGGCAGCTTTGCTTCCAGTGCGGCCAGCTTCTGCTGGCGGGGCGTCAGCCTTACGGCCTGCTCCGGCTTTGCTTTTTCGCGGTAGCTGCCCGCGTCAAAGCCGCCGGGAGCGGTTTGTTTGTTGTTCTGAGAAAAATCAGCGTTTGCCATTTCAGCTCCGGATCTCCATCATTTTGGTTTTCAGCTCGTCCTCGATGCGGGTCAGCTCCTGCTCGGCGGCGGCACGCTTTGCGCGTCCCTCGCTCTGGATCTTGTTCAGCTCGTCCAGCGTCTCGATCAGGCTCTTGTTGGTCTGCTGCAGGGTCTCGATATCCACGATGCCGCGCTGGCTCTCCTTGGCGGTCTCGATGGTGCCCATCTTCAGCGCCTCGGCGTTCTTCTTCAGCAGGTCGTTGGTCATGTTGGTCACGGCGCGCTCTGCCTGCATGGCCTGCTGGCTGTGTGCCAGACCCAGTGCCAGCACCATCTGGTTCTTCCACAGCGGGATGGTGTTCACGATGGTGGACTGGATCTTTTCCGCCATCATGGTGTTGTTGTTTTGCAGCAGACGGATCTGGGGGCCCATCTGCAGGCTGATATTGCGGGTCAGTTCCAGATCATACAGCTTTTTCTCAAAACGCTCGCACTGGTCGGCAAGGTCGCGGGCAGCCCGTGCGTCCTCCGGCAGGCCGGATGCTTTGGCCTTGTCCATGGCCTGCTGCAATTCGTTGGCACGCACATCTGCCAGCTTTTTCTTGCCAGCAAGGATATACATACTCAGCTCCTTGAAGTAGGCCATGTTCAACTCGTACATCTTGTCCAGCATGGCGATATCCTTGAGCAGCTGCACCTGATGGGCTTCCAGCATGGACTGGATCTTTTCCACGTTAGTCTCGGTCTTGTCGTACTTGGTCTTGAGGGCATCCAGTTGGCTGGTTTTCTTCTTGAAGAAGCCCATGATGCCCTTCTGCTGCTCCTCGTTGGCGTCAAAGCTCTTCAGCTCGCCGATGAGGTCGGTGATCATATCGCCCACCTCGCCCAGGTCCTTGGTGGACACCTTGGAGAGGGCTGCTTCGGAGAAATCGCCGATCTTCTTCTGGCAGGCAGAGCCGTACTGCAGCACCTGCTGGCTGTTGGTGATATCGATCTTCTGGGCAAACTGATCCACCATGGCCTGTTCCTCGGGGGTCAGGCTCACCTGTGCTTCCGGGGCAGGGGCAGCGGCGGGCTTTTCCTCCTGCGGCACAGCAGCGGGAGTGGGGTCCAGCGTCAGGGTGGGCACTGCGGGGGCATCCAGATCAAAGTTCAGGGTATTGTCAGCCATAAGTGATTCCTTCCTTTCAAAATCCCGAGTGGATATTCCAGTTTTACTTGCTCAGACCCTGCCCTTTCAGCATATTCTGCAAAACGGTCAGGTCTGCGGACAGGTCCATGCTCTCTGCCGCGTACAGGGCATCCAGCTGGTTTTCAAAAGCCGTGGCAATGGAGGCGGCGTTGTGCTCCACCTCGGCGCGGATGGCGGCGGCGTTCTCGCCCCGCACCCCCTGCTTTGCAAGCTTTGCATACTGCTGCAAAACGTTTACGGCGTCCGGCAGATAGTAGTTGGCAAATCGGCGCACCTGCTTTGCCTTGGCGGGGTTTGCTTCCACGGTTTCCACGATGGAGCGTCCCGCCTTTTCCATGCGGGTCATAGCGGCGGACAGCTGCGGGTCGGGCAGTGTCTCGTTCAGCGCGTGCAGGGTGTCCAGCTTCTGCTGGATATCGGTCAGCATCTGATCCACATCCTCCACACCGGTGTGGAAGGGTACTTCCCGCTCCACCACCCGGGGCGGGCAGGTCTTTTGTGCCACGCCAAAAGCCACGGCGGCACCGCCCAGCGCCACCAGCAGCGCCCATAATTTATACACCGGCAGCACCGCGCACAGCACCACGAACACCAGCGCCATGGCGTAAAAAGGCAGCACGCTGGGCTTTTGGGTGCGGATGATCTTGCTCATGGTCATTTCTCCTTGTCCGGGGCAGTGCGCCCCTTATGATATCCATAATACAACGTCCGCAAAAAAACGCAAGTATCCCGCAAAAGAATTTACAGCCTTGTCATCATTTTACGATCCAGCCTGCCAGTGCAGCGCCCCAAAGCTCCTCCAGCCGGGCGGGGCTGCAGGCGGCGTTGGCGGGGCTTGTACTGGGCAGACGGACAGCCGGGATGCCGGTAAGCGGCTGCTGATATTTTGTGTAGATACGGTAGGCTGTGGCGCCGTTGCAGAACACCGCCCGGATAGGTGCCTTGCGCAGCAGCCCGGCGATATCGTTGGGCACCACATCCCGGATAGAAGCATCCGATGCGCCGGTGATAGTGCAGCTTTCCAGCGTATCCCACAGCGCCAGCCCGTGGCGCAAAAGCAGCTGCTTTTTGGCAGCGATATCCTCCCGCGCGGGCAGCGGCTCCCCGGTCAGCGCCGCCAGCAGCGGCCAGAACCGATTTTGCGGATGACCGTAGTAAAAGGCCATCTCCCGGCTTTTGGGGCTGGGCCATGTGCCCAAGATCAGTGCCCGGCTGCGGTCATCGTATACCGGCGCAAAGCTCATAAGCTGCCGCCTGCGCTTTCAATATTGCCCCATGCAGAGCCAAAGTCCTTGCCGGAGGGCTCCGCGCGGGGGCCGTCGAACCACAGCTCCTCGATCAGCGCCGCCACGCCATCCTCCCGCACGTCCCCGATGATCCGGTCGGCAGCGGCCTTGGCGTCCGGGGTGCCGTTTGCCATGCAGGCACTCAGGCCCGCGACTTTCAGCATCCCCACATCGTTGGCAGAATCGCCCACAGCCACAGCATCCGCCAGCGTAAGCCCCATCTGTGCACACAGGTCGGCAAGCCCTACGCCCTTATCCATACCGCCGCGCACGATATCGTAGTAGCAGTAACCGTCTGCGTTCTGCGCACCCGTCTGCATCCAGTGCAAACCAAGGTAGCCGTATTTTTCGTGGAAGCGCTCCACTTCCTGCGGCGGCATGGCGGCAAAGGCGGCGTGGGGCATATCCAAAAGATGTCTGTCCTGATCCTCGCCGTCCACACAGTCCAGCCCGGGGCTGTTCATCATCTGATAGCCGGTGTGCAGATACTCGTACTCGCAGTAGGCGTAATAGGCATCCCGGAAGTTGAATTGCAGCGGGTAGTTATAATCCTCGCAAAAATCCACCAGCACATACATCTCCTCGCTGGTAAGCGGATGCTCGGCTATCACGTTGCCCTGCCTGTCCACCACGCAGGCACCGTTGCAGGTAATGGCGTAGTCGTACCGGATGCCGCCCAGCTGGTTTTTATCCCGGATGCCCGGGTAAGAGCGGCCGGTGCTGAGCACGAACTTGCCCCCGGCAGCCTGCAGCTTTTTTACCGCCTTTACCACCGCCGGGCGGGGCTTTGCCTCACCAAAGGGCATCAACGTGTTGTCGTAATCGCTTGCCAGAATCTTATATTGCATGGTCATCTCTCCTGTGTGCATCGTTTTCTCCCAGTATAACACATTTCAAAGTCCAGCGGGAGAGGGGGAATATCAAAAATGCCCTCCGCTTGCGCTCTGGGCAAATATAGCGGAAACTTCTTTTGATATAGAGCGTTTGTCGCGGAAAGGGGCCGTAACCGAAAACGGCAGCTGCCACTGCTGGTTTCCTACGGAAACATTCGCGTGGCATGGAACGTCCTCGCCCTCTCCGTCACGGCTTACGCCGTGCCACCTCTCCCAAAGTGAGAGGCCTTGGCATAGCGGGGAAGTTACTGGGCAAACTGCAAAAGTTTACGGTTTCGCCAGTGGCTCCCCCTTTGGGGGAGCTGGCGCGTTAGCGCCTGAGAGGGCGAGGACGCTCCCCCGCAGCGCCGCGCTTTCGCAGAAAGCGGCGCTGCAAATGCTGTTTTCCTCCACGACCCCACCTGTGAAAAAGGGGTTCAGAAACGCCCGCAGGCGTTTCTGAACCCCAAAATTAAAAATAATATTTCCTTAGCTTATGCGCAAAGCAAACGCGGCGCGCATTTCAAATCGTTTTCTTCACGGGAAATCAGGCAAACACCGCCACGACCACCTGCATGGCCACGCCCACAAAGGCACCGGCGGCCCATGTCAGGCCGGTGATGAAGAGGTTCTGCTTCCACGAGGGGTTGGCGCGCCACAGCACTGCCAGACCCACACCCGCACCGGTGCACAGCCCCGCCACAAGGCTGGAAAAGCGCAGCGCACCCTCCACATACAGCTGGGTCAGCAGCACGCTGGCAGCGCAATTGGGGATCAAGCCCACCAGAGCCGCCACCACCGGCTGGAAGAAGCCCATGCCGCCCAGCACCTCAGCAAACACGTCCTCGCCCACGCCTTCCACGATCATGCCGAACACCAGACTGAACACGAAGATGAACACAAAGATCTCCAGCGTGTGGCGCAGCGCCGCCTGCCAGATGGGCTTTTCGTTGCCCTCGGTATCGCTGTGCTCCTCGTGGCAGTCCACCTCGTCCGCATGGCCGGTGTAGCCGCCCCGCAGACCCTTGGGCAGCACGCCCCGCAGCACAAAATCCAGCACAAAGCCCACCACGATGGCGTACAACACCTTGATGACCATCAGAACAGCCAGCTTATCCCAGTAGGCGGGCATGGATACCAGCAGCGGGATAGCTTCATCGCTGGTGGCAAGGTACACTGCCATCAGCGTGCCCAGCGTGATGACCCGGGAGGCGTAGAAGTTGGACGCAATGGCGGAGAAGCCGCACTGCGGCACACAGCCCAGCACTGCGCCCGGCACAGCGCCCCAGCGCCCGCCGCCCGCCAGCAGCGCCTCGATGCGCTCACCGTGGCGGTGCTCGATATACTCGATCAGCAGATAGGCCAGAAACAGAAAGGGCAGCATCTTGGCGGTATCCACCAAGGTTTCGCCCAGAACATCCAGAAACAGTTCCATAAATAATCGCTCCAAAGACCCGCAAGGGGGCGTCTCTCAATAATTTGCAATCAGTTTGCATTTTCGTGCAGGGAAGATTATACACGATATGCTTCCCAATTGCAATACCAAATTGCAAATTGGTTGCAATTTTATGTTATGGAACGTTGCAGCGCGTAAAAAGCGTGATTTCGAATGATCTCCGCGTCTTACGGGTTGCGGCACCCTACATTTGCAGCGTTGCTGCCGGTGAAATTTTCTGCTTGCCGCAAGCGTGCAAAGACGCTCCGCTGGGCCAGAGGCAGGGAGGGGTGTTCCGACTCCCCCCTCC
>OBIA01000351.1_pt1 | contig 32537 bp, 26 predicted proteins | sample 1519911 | NCBI WGS metagenome assembly OBIA01 (sample SAMN04209236, study PRJEB22552) | human gut metagenome | biome: gut; material: feces | host: Homo sapiens | place: USA: Oklahoma | reverse complement strand
AAGCCGTGGAGAACCAGTGGAACTCCCAGCTTGCCCGGCGCATCGTGCTGGCGTTTCCGGTGGAGGTGCCGAAAGAACAGTATCTCTCCATGATAAAGGAATTCTGTCAGGAGCAGTTTGTTTCCAAAGGGATGATCGCTGACTTTGCCATCCACGACAAGGGAGATGGAAACCCACACGCCCACATTCTGCTGACACTCCGGGCAATGGACGAACACGGCAGGTGGCTCCCGAAAGCCCGAAAGGTGTACGACCTTGACGAAAACGGCGAGCGCATCCAGCTTCCATCCGGGAATTGGAAGTGTCACAAGGAAAACACCGTGGACTGGAACGACCAGAAGTACGCTGAGGTCTGGCGGCATAGCTGGGAAACCATTACCAACCGCTATCTGGAAGCAGCTGGCAGACCGGAACGTGTTGACCTGCGCTCCTTTGAGCGGCAGGGCATCCAGCAGATACCGACCGTGCATCTCGGTCCCGCCGCACACCAGATGGAAAAGCGTGGAGTGGAAACTTTTCTCGGCAACCTGAACCGGGATATTCGCGCCGCCAATAGCCTGATGCAGTCCATCCGCAGTGCGATTCGTGGGCTGCAACGCTGGATCGCAGACCTGAATGAAAAGAAGCAGATTCTTTTGGATGCACTGGAACAAGCCAAGGAGCCAATGCTGTCCGACCTGCTGGTGGATTACTTCAACCTCCGCAACGAGCAGCGCAGCGATTGGTCTGGCAAGGCAAAACTGAAATGCACTGTCCGGGACTTTGAGGAAGTCAAACGGGCTGTGGACTATCTGAAAGCCCGTTCTCTGAACACCGTCGAGGATTTGAACCAAGCCATTGACAGCTTAAACCAGACCGCCGCCCCTCTCCGCAGACAGTTGAAGCAGAACGAAAACCGTATGCGGGCAATCGCTCAGATCAAGGACGCTGCCGCCGTCCATGCCAAGCTGAAGCCAATCCATGATACCTTTATGAAGAAGAACTTCAAGCTGACCAAGGACGCTTACGCTGCCCAGCACAAGGACGAACTGGACGCATTCAACAAAGCCGTCCGCACCCTGATGAAGCTGAACGGCAGCACAGCGGTGGACTTTTCGGCATTGGATGCCGAATTTTCTGCGCTGCAATCCGGCAGCGCAGAGCTGCGCACCCAACTGGAAACCTTGCAGCCGGACATCTCCGCACTGAAAAACATCCGCAAGTATATCGACATGGTGCTGAATAAGCAGCAGCTTTCTGCACCGGGCGGTAAGATGCCGGAGAAGGAATCGGTGCTGAAAAAGCTGGAAGAAGCCAAGGCAGCGCAATTCCAGAAGAAAACCGAGCAGAAAAATCACACACAGGAACTTTAAGGAGGAAGCAGCATGACCTACACCCAAGCCCAGATTGACAAAGCCAATGCGGTGGATCTGGAAAAATTTCTCCGGGCACAGGGCGAAACGCTGGTGCGCAGCGGAAAAGAATACCGCTGGAAAGCCCACGATAGCCTGACCGTCTGCGGCAACAAATGGTTCCGGCACAGCCAGAGCAAGGGCGGCTTGCCGGTGGATTTCGTGATGGAATTTTACGGCAAGTCCTTCCCCGAAGCGGTGCAGATGCTGACCGGAGAGCCGGGCGAAGCCCAGCCGGAGGCTGACACCGCCCCCTCTCCGGCGTTTCGCTTGCCGCTGCGGAACGTCACCAATGCCAACATCCTGAATTATCTGACACAGGAACGAAAACTCAGTCCCTCGCTGGTGAACTTCTTCATCGCCACCGGAGATATTTACGAGGACGCCGCCCACCACAACGTGGTCTTTGTGGGACGGGATGCAGACGGGCATCCCCACTACGCAAGCAGCCGTGGGATTCGGGAGAAGTTTCGGCAGGATGCTGCCGGCGCAGAAAAGGCGTTTGGCTTTGCCCACCGTGGCACTGACAAGCAGTTGCTGGTCTTTGAAGCCCCCATCGACCTGCTGTCCTTCATCGAACTGTTCCCGAAAAACTGGCAGCAGCACAATTATCTGTCGCTGGGCGGGGTGTCGGGCAAGGCGCTGCGGCAGTTTCTCTCGGAACGCCCGGACGTGGAGCGAGTGTTCCTCTGTCTGGATGCCGACAAAGCCGGAGAGGATGCCTGCAAGCGGCTGGCAGCGCTGCTGCCGGACAGTGTGAGTGTGACCCGCATCCAGCCCTGCATGAAGGACTGGAACGATGTTCTGGTGCACCGGGCAGAGATCCCGAACCGCAATTATTTCAAAAGCATCGTGCTGAAAGAGCCGTCAAAACCGGAAACGGTGAAGATCATCCGCATGAGCGATGTGGAACTGACTCCGGTGGAATGGCTCTGGAAGCCGTATCTGCCCTTTGGAAAGCTCAGCGTGCTGCAAGGCAATCCGGGCGAGGGCAAGACTTATTTTGCCATGCACCTTGCCGCTGCCTGCACCAACGGAAAGCTGCTGCCCAACATGGAGCGTATGGAACCCTTCAACGTGATCTACCAGACCGCAGAGGACGGTCTGGGCGATACGGTCAAGCCCCGCCTGATTGAAGCCGGTGCAGACCTTGACCGGGTGCTGGTCATTGATGACAGCGATGTGCAGCTGACGCTCTCCGATGAACGAATTGAAAAAGCCATTGTCGAGAACAACGCCCGACTGGTCATCATCGACCCGATCCAGGCGTATCTCGGTTCCGATGTGGACATGAACCGGGCGAACGAAGTCCGTCCAATCTTCATGCGGCTGGGACAGGTAGCGCAGCGAACAGGCTGCGCTATTTTGCTGATTGGGCATCTGAACAAGGCCGCTGGAATGCAGAGCTTGCAGCGGGGCCTCGGCTCCATCGACATTGCTGCCGCCGTGCGCAGCGTCATGTTCATCGGCAAGCTGAAGCACGACCCCACCATGCGCATCTTGACCCACGAGAAAAGTTCTCTTGCCCCGCCGGGAGCGTCACTGGCGTTCTCTCTGGGGGACGAGGGTGGCTTCCGCTGGGTCGGCGAGTACGACATTACCGCAGACGAGATGCTGTCCGGCATCGAGCCGCAGCGGGAAACCAAGACCCAGCAAGCCAAAGACCTGATCTGCACCCTGCTTGCCGGAGGAAAGCAGGTGCTCAGCGAGGACATCGACAAGGCGGCTCTGGAAAGGGGCATCCCCGGCAGAACTGTCCGGGATGCAAAACGGGAACTGGGCGATGCCCTGAAAAGCAAGATCGTGGAAGGCCGCAAGAAGGTCTTTTGGATGGAATAAGCCATTTGAGTGGCAGAAAATTTTGGCTGGCAAGAAAATCATGGTACACCCACAGTTGCCAGTCTGCCAGCCAAATTCGGAAGATGACGATTTAAGGAGAAATTGAATGGAAAATGTGAAAGTGCCCGAAAACAAGAACGCCCCTTTCATCAAGCGCACCATCAACGGTCAGGAATTTACCGTTCTGATTCATTTCCGTGCCGGATGCCGTGAAAAGGTGCAGGATAAGGTGAAAAGAATGCTGCGCTCTGATGTGCAAAACGCCGAACTTTCTGCCTGATTCGTAGAAAGTATTAAATTACTGTTGACATTTAGTTTCTGGCAAAACCGCTAAGTCGATCCTGATTTCCTGCGGCGCAAGGCTTGCGCCCTTCGACATCGCAGAGCTGCGGGAGCTGATGAGCTACGATGAGATGGAGCTGGACACCATCGGAGACCGTAAGACGGCGCTGTTCGTCATCATTTCCGACACCGATGACACCTTCAATTTCGTCGTAGCAATCATGTATTCCCAGCTCTTCAACCTTCTCTGCGACAAGGCAGATGACGTTTACAACGGACGGCTTCCCGTTCATGTGCGCTGTCTGCTCGATGAGTTTGCGAACATCGGTCAAATCCCGAAGTTTGATAAGCTCATCGCAACCATCCGAAGCCGGGAAATCTCGGCGTCAATCATCTTACAGTCCCAGTCTCAGCTCAAGACCATCTACAAGGATGCGGCGGACACCATCACGGGCAACTGCGACTGCACACTTTTCCTCGGCGGAAAAGAAAAATCGACTCTCAAGGAAATCAGCGAGGTGCTGGGCAAGGAGACAATCGACCTTTACAACACCTCAGAAACCCGTTCCAACAACAACTCCTATGGCTTGAACTATCAGAAAACCGGCAAAGAACTGATGTCTCAGGATGAGATCGCCGTCATGGACGGAGCCAAGTGTATTTTGCAGCTTCGAGGCGTGAGACCTTTTCTCAGTAACAAGTACGACATTACAAAGCATCCAAAGTACCGGCAGCTCTCCGACTATAACAAGCGGAACGCCTTTGACATCGAGAAGTACCGGCAGCACAAGCTGGTAGTCAAGCCCGATGACACATTCGACCTCTATGATATGGGCGAGGTCGATGCAGATTAAAGCCCCGTCGCTGCACTGCGCAGTGGGTAAAGCCTGATGGCTCATCCCAAAGCAGAACAGCGACGGGGCTTCTTTTTTTATGCCCATTTTCAAAAATACACAACCAATCTTTTTCAAATCAAGGAGGAAAATCTATGGCTTTCATCAATCAGGCTGTCACGGTTCTTCAGACGCTCGTTATCGCCCTCGGCGCAGGTCTCGCAGTGTGGGGCGTCGTAAACCTCATGGAAGGCTACGGCAACGACAACCCCGGCGCCAAGTCTCAGGGCATCAAGCAGCTCATGGCTGGCGGTGGTGTGGTGCTGATCGGCACGACCCTCATCCCTCTGCTCTCCGGTCTGTTCGGTTAATCCGGCAGCCGCGCAGAAGTAACCATCGGGGCGGGTGCTGGAAAAGGCACTCGCCCTTCACAATTCACCAACGATTTAAGGAGGAAATTCAAGTATGGCATTTATCAATCAGGCAGTTACGGTTCTCCAGACGCTTGTTATCGCCCTCGGTGCAGGTCTTGCGGTGTGGGGAGTTGTCAACCTCATGGAAGGCTACGGCAACGACAACCCCGGCGCTAAGTCTCAGGGCATCAAGCAGCTCATGGCTGGCGGCGGTGTGGTGCTGATCGGCACGACCCTCATCCCCCTGCTCTCCGGTTTGTTCGGCTAATCCACGGCAAGCCCAGCTTAACCGAAGGGTGGTGAAATATTGGGCAGCATTTTAGAAAAGATCGAACAAGCTCTCAAGGATATGCTGATCGGATGGATCGAGAGCAACCTGACCAATATGTTCACCGATGTCAACGAGAAGGTAGGAACGATTGCCGCCGAAGTTGGGCAAACACCGTCCGGCTGGAACGGCGGCGTGTACCAGATGATCCGGGGACTATCCGAAAACGTGATAGTCCCCATCGCTGGTATCATCATCACCTTTGTTTTGTGCTACGAGCTGATTTCTATGATCACCGAGAAAAACAACCTTCACGACATGGACACATGGATGTTCTTCAAGTGGTTTTTCAAGGCGGCTGTGGCGATCTATCTCGTAACACACACGTTTGACATCGTGATGGCAGTATTCGACATCGGGCAGAACGTAGTTTCCGGTGCAGCAGGAGTAATCCACGGCAACACGAGCATTGACATTGACGCGACGATTGCGCAGATGCGTACCGGCATGGAGAACATGGGCGTCGGAGAACTGCTCGGACTGTCGATAGAAACGCTTCTGATCAGTCTGTGCCTCAAAATCATGGCGATCCTCATTACGGTTATCCTCTACGGGCGCATGATTGAGATTTACTGCACCGTGAGCATCGCGCCTATTCCCATCGCAACCATGAGCAACCGCGAATGGGGCAGCATCGGCACGAACTATCTAAAGGGTCTGTTTGCTCTGGCATTTCAGGGATTTCTCATCATGGTCTGCGTCGGCATCTATGCGGTGCTGATCAACGGCATGATTATTGCAGACAACATTCACTCGGCTCTGTTCTCTGTGGCGGCGTACACGGTCATTCTGTGTTTCTCGCTGTTCAAGACCGGAAGCCTCGCAAAATCCATTTTCCATGCGCACTAAGGAGGTCGGCAGCATGAAGAAGTACAGCATCATCTACGCCGATCCCCCTTGGGCGTATCGGACTTACTCCAAGAAGGGACAGGGGCGGTCGGCAGAAAGCCATTATCCGACGATGTGCATTGAAGACATCAAGGCACTTCCGGTTGGCGAACTGGCTGCGAAGGACTGCGCTCTGTTCCTCTGGATCACGTTTCCGTGCCTCTGTGAAGCACTCGAAGTGCTGACGGCATGGGGCTTTTCCTATAAGACCGTGGCTTTTGTATGGGTGAAGCAAAACCGCAGGAACGACGATCTCTTCACCGGCATGGGCTACTGGACAAGGGCAAACGCCGAAATCTGCATCCTTGCTACGAAGGGACACCCGAAGCGTGTTGACGCCGGTGTGCGTCAGGTCATCCTCAGCCACATCGAAGAGCATTCCAAAAAGCCGGATGAGGCGCGGAAACGCATTGTTCGGCTCATGGGAGACCTTCCCCGTGTAGAGCTTTTTGCCCGTCAGTCTCCCGAAGGCTGGGACGTTTGGGGCAACGAGGTCGAATGCAGCATTACTCTTGGAAAGGAGGAAACAGTCAATGGCATTTGTTCCGGTCCCGAAGGATCTTAACCGCGTCAAAACGAAGGTCATGTTCAACCTGACCAAGCGGCAGCTCATTTGTTTTTCCATCGCTGCGGCGGTCGGCGTCCCGATCTTCTTTCTGGCGAAGGCGCATCTCGACTTGTCTACGGCGGCAATGCTGATGGTGGTGATCATGCTCCCGTTCATCTTCTTCGCGCTTTACGAGAAGGACGGTCAGCCCGCCGAAAAGTACCTGTACCACATCGTACAGTCCATGTTTATCCGGGACAAGGTGCGCCCCTATCGCACGAACAATCTCTACGCTGAGATTCAGCAGAAAATCAAAGAACAGGAGGAATTGCAGCTTGAACAACAGCACAGCAAAGGCAAAGCCTAAGATGACCGTCAAAAACGGCGTCGTTTACGGCGATGCCCTTTCCGCTCAGGAGAAGAAGCGGATCGTCATGCAGAAGAAAAAGGACAGGAAGGCAAAGAAAGTCCGCAAGTCCGCCCAGCAGACCATTCCCTATGTGGAGATGTGCCGCGACGGTATCTGCAAGGTAAACAGCCGCCTCTACACGAAGTCCATCGCCTTTGAGGACATCAACTACCAGCTTGCGCAGAACGAGGATAAAACTGCCATCTTTGAGAACTGGTGCGACTTTCTGAACTACTTCGACAGCTCGATTTTCGTCCAGCTCTCCTTCATCAACCAGAAGGCAAGCCTCAATGAGTTTCGCAAGCGCATCAACATTCCGGCACAGGAGGACGCCTTCAACGACATTCGCTCCGAGTATTCCGGAATGCTGCAAAGCCAGCTCACCAAGGGCAACAACGGACTGGTCAAGAAGAAGTACATCACCTTCGGCATTGAGGCGGACTCCCTCCGCACGGCAAAGCCGAAGCTCGAACGCATTGAAACCGACATTCTCAACAACTTCAAAACCCTCGGCGTGAGGACGGAGCCGCTGTCCGGCTACGAGCGGCTGAAAGTGCTTCATGATGTGTTCAACATGGACACCAATGAGCCGTTCCGCTTTTCCTTTGACATGGTTGCCCGGACAGGGCTTTCCAGCAAGGACTTCATCGCGCCCACTTCCTTTGACTTCCGTGAAGGCAAGTGCTTCAAGATGGGCAGAACCATCGGTGCGGTGAGCTTCCTGCAAATCCTCGCGCCGGAACTCAATGACCGTATGCTTGCCGACTTCCTTGAGATGGACAGCAACATCACGGTCAATTTTCATATCCGGACGATTGACCAGGCGAAGGCAATCAAGAGCATCAAGTCGAAGATCACCGACCTCGACAAGATGAAGATCGAAGAGCAGAAAAAGGCGGTCCGCTCCGGCTACGATATGGACATCATCCCGTCCGATCTCGCCACCTTTGGCGGTGAGGCGAAGCGTCTGTTGCAGGATCTCCAGACCCGCAATGAGAGACTGTTCCTTGTGACCATCCTCATCATGAACACGGCAACCAACCGCCAGAAGCTCGAAAACGCGGTCTTTCAGACCGCCGCCATCGCTCAGAAGTACAACTGTGCGCTCAAGCGTCTTGACTTCCAGCAGGAAGAGGGGCTGATGTCCTCTCTGCCTATCGGCATCAATCAGGTGGAAATCGAACGAGGACTGACCACTTCCAGCACAGCGGTTTTCGTGCCGTTCACCACGCAGGAGCTTTTTCAGGGCGGCGAAGCTCTCTACTACGGGCTGAATGCGCTGTCCAACAACATGATCATGGTTGACCGCAAGCAGCTCAAAAACCCCAACGGACTGATCTTGGGTACGCCCGGTTCCGGTAAGTCCTTCTCCGCAAAGCGTGAAATGACGAACGCCTTCCTCATCACGGAGGATGACATCATCGTCTGCGACCCCGAAGCCGAGTATTTTCCCCTCGTGCAGAAGCTCGGTGGTCAGGTCATCCGCATTTCGCCGGTCAGCACGGATTACATCAATCCGCTGGACATCAACACGAACTACTCCGAAGAGGAAAACCCGCTGACGCTGAAATCCGACTTCATCCTCTCCATGTGTGAGCTGATTGTCGGCGGCAAGGACGGCTTGCAGCCAGTTGAGAAGACCATCATTGACCGCAGCGTCCGCATGGTCTATCAGGAGTTCCTTGCAGACCCCAAACCGGAGAAAATGCCAATCCTCGAAGACCTCTACAACATTCTGAGAAATCAGAAGGAGCCGGAGGCACAGCGCATCGCAACCGCCCTTGAAATCTATGTTCACGGCTCTCTGAACGTCTTCAATCACAGAACGAATGTGGATGTCAACAACCGCTTTGTCTGCTATGACATCCGCGAACTCGGCAAGCAGCTCAAGAAGCTCGGCATGCTGATTGTGCAGGATCAGGTGTGGAACAGAGTTATCATCAACCGCGCCCAGCACAAGGCAACTCGCTACTACATGGACGAGTTCCATCTGCTCTTGAAAGAGGAACAGACTGCCGCGTACAGCGTGGAAATCTGGAAGCGTTTCAGAAAATGGGGCGGCATTCCGACCGGAATCACGCAGAACGTCAAGGATCTGCTTGCGTCCCGCGAGGTAGAGAATATCTTTGAAAACTCGGATTTTGTCTACCTTCTGAATCAGGCATCCGGTGACCGGCAGATTCTCTCGAAGGCGCTGAACATCTCGCCCAGCCAGCAGAACTACATCACCAATTCCAACGCCGGTGAGGGGCTGATCTTCTATGGCTCTACCATCGTTCCCTTCAAGGACGATTTCCCGAAGGACACCCAGCTCTACCGCATCATGACCACCAAACCCGAAGAAACCGTACAGAACTAAGGAGGATTTTTGAATATGAACAATAAGATGATTACCATTCCCTATGCGGACGCTATCGAATACGGAGAGAACACCTCCGCACTGTTTAAGGCTCTGTGGGAGCTGACCGATCTGATCCGACTGGAAAGCGACCTCAAGAAGCATCACCGCGCCTACCTCCATGTGAGGGAGGACATTGACGAAAAGGTCAAGGAGGCGCGTCAGATTATGACCAAGGTATCTGTGGATATGATCGGTTTCTACTTCAAGGTTGATGTTTCCAAGTGCAGCAACAGCGATGAGAATACCCCTTTCGCTGACGCGGCGGATGATGAAACCGTTTCTATCCCCAAGGGCGAGTATGAGCTGATGATCGACGATCTGCTCACGATGTCCGAAATCATTCAGTGCGTCGCAGATATGCGCACGCAGGATGTGAAGGCAATCCGTGAGTTCGGCAAGTTCGTCCCCGCCTTTGCCGCCTTTGAGAAGAACCGCCTGAGCCTCTATCGTGAGGCGGCGAAGGAAGCCGAGGAAATCTTCGACCGTTGGGCGGACGAGATTGACAATCTCGACGAGGACTTCATGGAAGACGAGGACTACGAGCCGGACGAGTATTACTCCGACTGATATGCGCTCAAATCCGAAGAAAGGAGCTGGTTTTTATAGAGCTTGACATCATTCATACCGGCGATTGCCTTGAAATCCTGAAAGCCCTGCCCGATGACAGCGTTCATTGCTGTGTGACGTCCCCTCCGTATTACGCGCTCCGCGATTACGGTATGGAGGCTCAGATCGGCAGAGAGACAACGCCGAAGGAATACATCTCGCGCCTGACGGAAGTGTTTACCGAAGTCAGGCGCGTTTTGCGTCCGGATGGAACGCTCTGGCTGAACATTTCGGACACCTACGCCGGAAAGGGCAATCAGGGCGATTATGTTGACCCGAAGAACCCCAACGGCAGAACCGGTCAGGCTGTGGCTCTCAATAACAAGGTTGAGGGCTGCAAGCCGAAGGACATGATCGGTATTCCGTGGATGCTGGCTTTTGCCCTCCGCGATACCGGCTGGTATCTGCGCAACGACATCATCTGGATGAAGGATAACCCCATGCCGGAGAGCGTGAAAGACCGCCTATCCCGCTGCTACGAGCATATTTTCCTGTTCTCCAAGTCCAAGAAGTATTTCTTCGACTACAAGGCAATCTCCGAGCCGATTGCCCCTGCAACGGCAGAACGCCTCAAGCGCGGCATGAAGGGCGGCAACAAATACGGCAAGCCCGTTCCCGGTCAGCCTCAGCCGCAGTCCATCAACCGCCCCCGTGAGCATGGCGAGATCAAGGACGCAGACATCAATCCGCTTCGCAATAAGCGCGATGTCTGGAAGATCAACACCGTCCCCTTCAAGGGCGGTCACTATGCCGCCTACCCTCCGAAGCTGGTTGAGACCTGTCTTCTCGCCGGTTGTCCCGAAGGCGGCACTGTGCTTGATCCCTTCATGGGAAGCGGTACAACCGGCATGGTTGCCGCGCAGATGGGGCGTCATTTCATCGGAATTGAACTGAATCCGGCGTACACCGAGCTTGCCTACAAGCGGATTGGAGGTGAAATCTGATGTCCAAGGAACCAGAACTCAAAGCCCGCGACAAAGTAGTCGTGCGGATGACGCGGGAGGGCGTAGTTGAAGAAAACCTGACGGCTGGCACCGAACAGCGTGTGTCAAAGCGGCTGGAAGATGCAGAGCTGGTGAAGCCCGCTGAGACAGCCGAGTCTTCCGAAGCCCTTTCACCGGAGGAACAGAAAAAGGTGCAGATGCGCCGTCAACAGCGTCAGTTTCAGGCGGAACACGCCGAGGATAACGACACACAGCCGCCCTCGGAAACGTCCGTTACAGAAGAGAAAAGGACAGAAAATCTACCCCAGAATGTACCTGAACCGCTGCCCTCGTCAGAAACGCCGTTCAAGCCTCCTGTTTTGGAGCAGCACGGCGTTTCTTCTCATACCGGCACGGTGATTGCCGAAACGGTTGTCACGCACAAGCTGCGCAAAACCTCTGCGGTTGAAGCAGTAGATGCAGATGCCGTTCTCTCCCAAGCGGCAGAGACTTCCTCCGCAAAGCCGGTCTCGGACGATGCCGTCCCGCCCACGAAGCGGATGCAGAAGCTCGAAAGGAAGTCCGAGAAGGCGCATGAGCGTCTGGATGCCGCCCGTGAAAAGCTGCCCACGCACAAGGTTCTCAAGAAAGAGCGCGTTTTTGATGAAGAAACCGGCAAGGGCAAAACCCGCCTTCATTTTGAGGATGAGCTGAAAAAGCCCAAGGGCAAAGGGAAACTGCAATTTGAGGCGGACAAAACCGTCCGCAAGGTCGGTGACACCCTCGCTTCCGGCATTCACGGCAAAATCCATGAGGTCGAGCAGGAAAACTCGGCGGTTGAGGCGGCGCATAAAACAGAGATTGCCGCCGAGACCGCCGCGAGGCATTTCAGTCATCATCGGGAAAACAGCGTCAACAAGCCTTATGAGAAGGTCTCCAAGCTGGAACACAAGGCGGATGTCGCTGATGCGAAGCTCCAATATGAGAGAAATCAGCAGGAGCATCCTGAGATGAAGAAGCAGAACATGAACAAGCACTACCAGAAGCAGAGCATTAAGAAGGAATATGCCGCCGCTCGAAATGCCGGTTCTCAGACTGCCGGGACTGCCACAAAGAATACCGGCAAGAAGCTCGGTGAGAAGGCGTCCGACAAGATCAAGGAGTTCTTTGAGAAGAACAAGAAGGTCTTCATCTGGATCGGGGTTGGAATTGCCCTTCTCGTTTTGCTCGGTGCCGGTATCAGTTCGTGTTCGATGCTCACCTCTACCGGCTCGTCGGTCATTGCGTCCTCTTATCTCAGCGAGGATGACGCGATGCTCGGTGCAGAGGCGCAGTATTGCCAGATGGAGCAAGAGCTGCAACGCTATCTCGACACCTACGAAAGCACTCACAACTACGATGAATACCACTTCGATCTGGACGATATTGAGCATGACCCGTATGTGCTGATCTCCATTCTCTCAGCTCTCCACGAGGGCGAGTTCACGCTGGATGAGGTGCAGGGTACGCTCCAAATGCTGTTTGAAAAGCAGTACATTCTCACCGAAGAGGTCATCGTCGAAACCAGATATCGCACGGAAACCGACACATGGACGGACGCAGACGGCAACACGCACACGGAAACCTATCGCGTTCCGTATGACTACTACATCTGCAACGTGAAGCTCGAAAACTTTAATCTCTCCCATGTCCCGGTCTACATCATGTCTCAGGAACAGCTTTCCATGTACGCAACGTATATGTCGGTGCTTGGCAACCGTGAGGATCTGTTCGGTGACTCTCCCTATGTGGACAAGTACATCATCAATCCTCCCGCCGACTACGATGTCAACCCGGAATACCTGAACGATGAGAAATTTGCGACACTGATCACCGAGGCAGAAAAGTATCTCGGCTATCCGTATGTGTGGGGCGGCTCCAATCCCGACACGTCCTTTGACTGCTCCGGCTTTGTCAGCTACGTTCTCACAAACAGCGGTCTTGTGAATACCGGACGGCTGGGCGCACAGGGGCTTTACAACGTCTGTACGCCGGTTTCAAAGGCGAATGCACAGCCCGGTGATCTCATCTTTTTCGTCGGGACGTATGACACCCCCGGTGTGTCTCACGTCGGCATTTACGTCGGTGATGGGGTCATGATCCACTGCGGCGATCCCATTCAGTACACATCCATCAACTCTTCCTACTGGCAGCAGCATTTCTACGCCTTCGGAAGACCCGCCTATTAAAAGAAAGGAGTTTTGCATGAATCCCAAGTATCAGAAAGTCCTCTCCGACATCGAGAAGGCTGAAAAGAAGAAGTCCGAAATCGAAGGTCAGCTCAAGGAGCTGTACGACAAGAAGACAGAGCTGGAAAACCTTGAAATCATCAATACCGTGCGCTCTATGGTGATGGACAAGGATCAGATCATGGCGTTCCTGTCTTCCATGAAGGGCGGCACCAAGACCGCTGAAAACACGGAGGTAATCGACAATGCGTAAGAAGTTTCGTTTTCTGACCGTCCTTGCGGTCTGCGTCATGGTGCTGTCATGCTTCTCGGTGACGGCGTTTGCCTACGCCGATGATACCGAACAGAACCTTCCCGTCACAGAGGCAACTCAGCCCGAACAGCAGCCCGCAGTCACTCCCACGCCGGAAAAGTTGAAGGGTGAGCCGATTGACGATGAGGGCAACGCCTACACCCGCGACTTGCTCTATGACAAGGCAACGAACAAGCAGTTCATCACTGTCCAGACGAAAAGCGGCAACACGTTCTATATCGTCATCGACTACGATGCGCCCATCAATGAGGATGAGGAACAGTATCAGACGTACTTCCTGAACATGGTCGATGAGAGCGATCTGCTTGCGCTGCTGGATGAAGACACTGCGGCTGCGCTGACCACCTGTAACTGCAAAGAGAAATGCGCTGCCGGTCAGGTCAACACCGACTGCCCGGTCTGCAAGACCAACATGAGCGAATGCACCGGCACAGCCCCCGTTACACCTGAGCCGGACAAGGATGCGGAAACCGATGTCCCCGCCCCTAAGTCTGAAAAGAAATCCAACGTTGGCGTGATCCTCGTCATCTTTCTCCTTGCCGGTGCTGCGGGTGCAGCTTATTACTACATCAAGTTCGTCAAGGGCAGAAAGCCCAAGGATGAAGATATGGACTTCTTTGATGATGAAGGCTACGAGGAAGAGCCGTACATCAACGAGGATGATGAGCCGCAGATTGCGGAGGATGCTGAAACGGATGGTGATGAAGATTGATCTTAGTTATTGCTGAAAAGCCCAGCGTTGCCCAGTCCATTGCAAAGGTGCTGGGCGCAACGTCCCGTAAGGACGGCTACATGGAGGGAGGCGATTACATCGTTTCGTGGTGCTTCGGTCATCTGGTGGAGCTGGCAGACGCCAGCTCCTACGATGAGCGATATGCCAAGTGGCGGTATGACGATCTGCCCATTGTCCCGGAAAGCTGGATGTTTGAGGTCACGAAGGACAAAGCACAGCAGTTCAAGGTACTGTCCGCTCTCATGAAGGACAAGCGCGTCACCGAGCTGGTCTGCGCAACCGATGCAGGGCGCGAGGGTGAGCTGATCTTCCGGCTGGTCTACAACAAAGCCGGATGCACCAAGCCCTTCAAGCGTCTGTGGATCAGCTCGTTGGAGGACTCCGCCATCCGCGAAGGCTTCAACCATCTCCGGGACAGCAAGGAATATGACCGTCTCTATGAAGCAGCACTCAGCCGCTCGAAGGCGGACTGGATTGTCGGCATCAACGGCACCCGCCTGTTCACCACGCTCTATCACAAGAAGCTGGTGGTCGGGCGCGTCCAGACGCCGACCCTTGCAATGCTGGTGGAGCGTGACGGTAAAATCTCCACGTTCCAGAAGGAAAAGTATTTCAATGTCCATGTCGGCAAGGACGATCTGACCGCCGATCTGGAAAAGGTCAAAACCGAAGAGGAAGCAAAAAGAATTGCGGCGGCTTGCGAGAAAAAGCAAGCCGTCATTTCTTCTCTCAAGCGGGAGACGAAGACCGTCAATCCTCCAAAGCTCTACGATCTGACCACCTTGCAGCGCGAGGCAAACCGATACTACGGCTTCACTGCCCAGCAGACGCTCGATCTCGTACAAACACTCTACGAAAAGAAGCTCCTGACCTATCCGCGCACAGACAGTCAGTTCATCACGGACGATATGGAGGAAACTGCCCGTAAGGTCATTTCCATCGTCTGCCGCCAGCTTCCGCTTTTCTCCGGCGTTTCAATCACTCCGGACATTGCCCGCGTGACCGACAACAGTAAGGTCACGGATCACCATGCCATTCTCCCGACCGTCCAGCTTGAAAAGCAGGATGTTTTCGCGCTTCCTCAGTCGGAGCAGAAAATCCTCAATCTTGTCGGGATGCGCCTTCTGTGTGCGACCGGAGAGAAGCACACCTACGCAGAAACGCAGATCTTGCTCTCCTGCGAGGGCTATGCGTTCAAAGCCAAGGGCAAGACCGTCGTTCAAAACGGCTGGAAAGCCATTGAAGAGCTGTTCAAGGCATCTCTCAAGACGAAGGAAAAGGATGATCCCATGAAGTCCCTGCCCGAAGTCCATGAAGGCGATGTTCTGGATGATGTGTCTGCCAGCGTCACCGAACACTTCACAACGCCTCCGAAGCAGTACACGGAAGACACGCTCCTGTCTGCGATGGAGACCGCCGGAAACGATCAGTTCGACGATGACACCGAGAAGAAAGGTCTCGGAACACCCGCGACCCGCGCCGGTATCATTGAAAAGCTGGTGAAATCCGGCTTTGCAGAGCGCAAGGGCAAATCCCTCATTCCCACGAAGGACGGCTGCAACCTTGTCTGCGTCCTGCCGGAACAAATCACCTCTCCTGCAATGACTGCGGAATGGGAAAACACGCTCATGGAGATTGAACGCGGCAATGCGGATGCAGATGCCTTCCTCAGCGGTATTGTCCGGATGACCGGGGATCTCGTGAAAGCCTATCCGTTTCTCTCCGATGCCGAAGCCCAGCGTTTCGGCACGGGCAAGGAGGAAATCGGCAAATGCCCCCGCTGCGGCTCTCCGGTCTACGTCGGCAAGGGCAATTTCTACTGCTCGAACAAGGAATGCTCCTTCTGCCTGTGGGAAGACAACAAGTTCTTTTCCAGCAAGAAAAAGAAGTTGACCAAGAAGATTGCAAAGGAGCTGCTGGACAAGAGCTGGTGCCGAGTGACCGGACTTTACACGCCGAAGAAGCCTCAGCTCTATGATGCGGTGATCCGTCTGGATGACAGCGGCGGCAAATACGTCAGCTTCAAGATGGAGTTTGATCGATGAGCCGCCCAAAGTATGTTGCTTCATGCAGCGGAGGCAAAGACAGCGTAGCGACGCTCCTGCTGGCTGCACAGCACAATGAGTCGTTGGACGAGGCGGTTTTCAGTGAGGTCATGTTCGACAAAGACACAAGCGGCGAAGTCCCGGAACACCGGGACTTCATTTATGACCGGCTCAAGCCCTTCTGCGAAAAGGAGCTGGGCATCAAGTTCACCATTCTCCATGCAGACAGGACATACGATGACGTGTTCCACCATGTCATCACCCGCGGACCTCATAGTGGCAAGGTTCGCGGTTTTGCGTGGGCCGGGATGTGCGCGGTCAATCGGGACTGCAAAATCCCGCCCGTCCGCAAGTACAATACCGAGCTTTCTCCGGACACCGTGAGCTATATCGGCATCGCGCAGGATGAACCCAAACGCCTTGCGCGTCTGGACGGTGTGAAGAAGGTCAGTCTGCTTGCCAAGTACGGCATGACGGAGGCGGACGCCTACAAGCTCTGTCAGGATCACGGGCTGCTTTCCCCAATTTACGCTCACTGCCGGAGAAACGGCTGCTGGTTCTGTCCCAACGCCAGCGACTCGGAGCTGCTGCACATGGTCACAAAGCACCCGGATATGTTTGACCGGCTGATTGAATGGGAGAACGAAGACAACATATTCCATCGTCGGATGACGCGCAGAGAAACCCCGTCTGAGGTAAAGGCTCGTTTATTGAGCAAATCCCAGATGGGGTTTTCTTCGTCCAAAAGCAAGTAAGAAATGGAGGTTTGAGATGGCTGAAAACAAAAATGCACAGCAAGTCCGCGAAATCACGGACAAGCTGGAACAGGGCATCAAGGAGCTTTTTGAATCCGAGCGGTTCAAGGAATACCTCCGCACGATGTCCAAGTTCTACAACTATTCCTTCAACAACACGCTGCTCATTGCGATGCAGAAGCCGGAGGCAACCTATGTTGCCGGTTATACCTCGTGGCAGCGCAACTTTGACCGTCAGGTCATGAAGGGCGAAAAGGGCATCAAGATTCTCGCACCCGCGCCGTACAAGGCGCAGGAAGAGCGTGAGAAGATTGACCCTGTAACCCAAAAGCCGGTGATCGGCGCAGATGGGAAGGCTGTCACAGAAACAGTCGAGGTCCTGCGTCCTGCCTTCAAGGTGGTAAGTGTCTTTGATGTTTCCCAGACGGACGGCAAGGAGCTTCCGGACATTATCGTCGATGAGCTGAAAGGCACCGTCGAAAACTACGAGGCGTTCTTCGATGCGCTCAGGCAGGAATCTCCCGTCCCTATTTCCTTTGAGGACATTCCGGGCGGTGCAAAGGGATTCTTCTCGCCGGTTGAAAGCCGCATTGCCATTCAGGAAGGCATGAGCGAAATCCAGACGGTCAAGACCGCCATTCACGAGATCGCCCACGCAAAGCTCCACGCTTTCAAGCCGGACGAGAAAGCCACTCCCGAAGATAAGAAGGATCGTCACACCAAGGAGGTTGAGGCGGAAAGCGTTGCCTACACCGTCTGCCAACGGTACGGCATTGAAACCTCGGACTACTCCTTCGGTTACATCGCCGGTTGGTCATCCGGCAAGGAAACCAAGGAACTGAAAAGCTCTCTGGACACCATCCGCAAGACGGCGGCTGAGATGATCGAGGGCATTGACGCCAAGCTCAAGGTGCTGCTGGCAGAGAAAGCACAGTCCGCAGAGATGGAAGTCGAAGCTCCCGTAAAGGAAGCTGTTTCGGAGGAAAAGCCGGAAGTCCCCATTTACCGCGAGACGGCGAATTACGCCTATGAAGCCGGTGAGCTGGAGTCATATCGTGCTTCTCTCGCTGCAAACGTGGAATGCCGCCGTGCGATTGAGGCGGCAATCAGTTCTAACTACGGAGACAACCGGCTGGATGCGGATGCTGCCGTGAAAAGCATCCTTGAGCAGTTCTCTCCGGAGCGCGTCCGGTATGTCCTCGCAAATACCATTCAGCAGAAAGACTTTGATGGGCGCATTCCCCAGCCCCTCAAGGAATGGGCGAAGAGCGTTGATGTCTGCCCGGAGAACGCCTCCCGCTTCCTTGTGGATAAACCCAATCCCGGACTGACCGCACTTTTCGTCGATGCGTTCCGCCAGCAGACCGAAGTGCAGAAGGAAGTCATGCCTGAGAAAGCAGTGGAAAGAGACCCGGAGGTCGTTGCATGGGAGAACGATGAGATTACCTCGATTGAGGTAAAAACTGTGGAGGTCAAGTCTCCCTTTGCCCCCTTGTCGGAGGAAGCGGCAAAATCACCGAAAGCGCACCGCCTGACTGCCGAAGAGAAGGAGATCAAAGCCGCCGTCATGGACACGCTCAAGGGGCAGATTGCCTATAACAACGACGGTATGCGGGCGTCCTATCGCGCCTCTAACCATTCCTTCAATCTACTGGCACGGAACGGCATCAGGATCGAGGGCAACACGGTCACGCAGAATGGTGAGCCGCTGTTCAAAATCCATCGCCGTCATGCGACGCGGAAAACACAGGGCTGCTATCGTGAGCTGCTGCCGACGCTGGAATACGTCAAGCAGGGGCAGAAGCAGGAAAAGCCCTCCATCCGCGATCAGCTCAAAGCTGCCGCAAAACAGCAGCCGGAGAAGAAGTCTCCGGTCAAATCCAAAACGCACGACATGGAGTTGTGAGAAAGGAGACGCATGAAGAAATACACAGACGTTGACATCATTGCGGAGCTGCAGAAGCTCGTGGACAGTCATGTAGACAGCTACAAGGAAGACTTCGACATCGACAAGCGCATCATCCGCCGCGCCACCGAAAGCCAGAATCCCGAAGACAAGACGCTGATGTGGTTCTGCCGTCCGCATGGAACGCACTGCCTCAATGAAAATCAAGTCTTTATTCAGGGAACGCGAGATCACAACACCTTCCGTTTTTACGCCGAACAGACCTACGACGAGTGCATTGCCCGCGTAATTGTCCCGAAAGCCGTTAAGCGCGGCAAGGTCTTCGGAGATGTCTTTGAGATCAACTACCGGGAACAGGCGGCAAATGTGGCGCAGAACTCGGTTGCGCCGGATCATGACCGGCTGACCTTTGCAGATGGCTTTGTGCTGGACGCACCCTGCCGCAGCAGCTTCGATGCAGCAATGGCTCTGGTCGGTGAGCATGGCGGTGTACAAACCCACCAGACGCTCCCGAAGGACGCGGATGCTCTGGCGGAAGTGCTGTCCAAGCAGAAAAGCCGCCGTGACAGACTTCCGGAGGCAGAGAGAACGGAGGCGCTTGCGCCTCTGCCCGTTGCTGAACTCCGTAAATATGAGGCAATCAAAAAGGCTCACCCTGACGCGCTGGTCTGCTTTGCCCAGAACGGCTATTTTGAGCTGTACGGCAAGGATGCAAAAAAAGCCGCGCCGCTTCTCGGAACAAAACTCCTTGAGAAGAAGGTGCGCGGCAAGCCTTCCATGCCGGTTACTGGCTTCCGTGAAACCGCATGGGTAGCCGGTTCTCATAAGCTCTGGAAGTCCGGCGCAGATGTCTTTCTCAGCAAGGACGGCGAGACCTTCAAGGAACTCAAAGCCGCAGATTACATTCCTGTTGGCGCGACGCTGAATGTGGACGGAATCAAGTGCAGAATTGACGCGGTTGATTTTGCTGCCGATGAAGTCCGACTGACCAACATCGAGGACAAAAACCGCCCCATCCGCTTTTCTGAGAGCATCGAATATATCCGCTCCTATGTGGAGGATGCCGGGACAGCCATCTACGACACCATCCCGAAAAAGCCTGCTGCCCGTGAATCCATCCGCGACAAGCTGAAATCCGCACAGAAAGCACAGCCGCCCCAGACACCGAAGCCGCAAAAAAACAAAGGAAAGGATATGGAACTCTGATATGAAAAACTTTACCGTGGAAGAAACCAACCTGATGTGCTGCTTCAACACGTCCAGCCGGAAGCGGTTGATCGACGATATGAAGAGCGTCACCCTGAACGACATGGATGGCGAGATCGCAGAGCTGATGTATAAGACCATCCGGAAGCTCGAAGCCATGACGGACACGGAGTTTGAGGAACTGTATATCATGCCGGACGGCATGGTGGATGACTGAAAGGAGGATGCCTATGCCCGTATTAGACGGTGATTTTGAAGCCTTCGTCACGAACCTTGGCAAGTACAACGAGGGTATGCTGGTCGGTGAGTGGGTGAAGTTCCCGACAACCGAAGAAGAGATGCAGAAGGTCTTTGAGCGCATCGGGATCGGCAAGCAGGATGAGTTCGGTCAGCCCTACGAAGAGTGGTTTATCACCGACTACGAATGCCCGATCTATGGCGTTCAGAAGATGCTTGGCGAGTACGAGAGCCTTGATAAGCTCAACTACCTTGCCGCCTTGATTGACGAGCTTTCCCTGAGCGATCAGGAAAAGCTCGCTGCCATTATGGAGGCTGGCTGCGATGAGGTCAGCGACATCGACGATCTCATCAACCTGACGTTCAATCTGGACTGCTACGACATCATGCCCGGTATCAACGACGAATCCGATCTCGGCTATTATTACGCACACGAAGCCGGTATCTACTCTGAAAAGGATCTCGGTCCTCTGGCAAATTACATCGACTATGAACGCTATGGGCGCGACATTGCGATGGATGAGCAGGGGCGATTCACCGATGAGGGCTATGTCCGTGTCGCAAGCGAACGCTGGGACAGGCAGTTTAACGGGGAGCTTGATGATATTCCCGATGAATACCGGATTACCGGCTCAGGGGAAGCCGCCGAGCGTGACAGCACTATTGCAGTTCTCGTCGTTGAGCCGGGAAAGGAGCCTTATGTGAAGGAGATTGACTCCGGTCTTGAGTCCTTGCAGCATGAGGTCGGCGGCTGCATCGAGGCGATTTACCCCTACGAAGACCCGGTTGCTTTAGTCTGCAACGAGGAAGGCAAGCTGGAAGGTCTGCCCCTGAACCGCGCTCTGCGTGATGAGGACGGTGACATCTACGACGTTGTTGCCGGAACATTCATCGTAGTCGGCTTGACGGATGACAGCTTCGGTTCTCTGACCGTAGAGCAGATGCAGAAGTTCTCTGACCACTTCAAAGTGCCGGAGCAGTTTGTCAAGCTGGGCGATAAGATTGTGGCGATTCCCATGATCTCAAAGGAGCAGCAGAAGCAGGAAAGCATCGAGCAGAAGGACTTTGAGATGAATGCCGACACCTCCGGTCTGACGGTTGCCGGTCACATCGGGACGTGGCACACCATTGACCAGCACGAAGTCGTCGGTCACAGCTTTTATCTGATGGAGCATGACACCTACGGCGATGAAGCTGCCTGTATCATTGTCGATGAGCGCGGCAAGCTCGTCCTCGATGATGTCTACAACGGCTTTGACGATGACACGCTCCGCCTTCTCGACCTTGAGGTCAAGGAAGTGCCGGAAATGCCCGATCCCGCGCTCTCCGTTCAGGATATGAAGGACTACGGCTACGCATGGGCTGGCGTTCTTCCCGCCGGTCAGGAAGCGGCTGAGAAGGCTTTGGAGAAGGGCTGCGAGGTTTACCGCCTCTATTCCGATAACACCGAGGGCTTGTGCGTAGATGCCAAAGAGATTGCCGATCATGTGGCAAAGGGCGGAATGCTCGGCATCAGCAAGGAAAGCTGGATGGCAGCTCTTGAGAAGGAAAACTACCTCAAGGCGGCGGAGATGTCGATGGAGGATGACTACGGCATGATTGATGGGATCATCAACAACGGTCCGAAGGAAGACAAGACCGCAGAGGTCAAAGCCCCCGAAAAGGGCGAAAAGTCCTCCATCATGGATAGGCTCAAGTCCGCAAAGGCAGAAAAGCAGAAGGAATGCTGCCCTCCAAAAAAGCACAAAGGAGAGATTGAGTTGTGAGCAGAAGTCAGAAGTGGCGGCAGGAGTGGTCGTTCTTCATCGGGGACAGCGGACGCCGGAAGTATAACCGCTTCTGCGTCCGCTGCGTCCATAGCTGCAAGCAGAGCTTCCGTGCGGATCTCATCGCCTGTCCGCACTTCTCCCGCAAGGCATCGAGGTGTAGACAGTTAGGGGGCGAAAAAGCCTGTGATTGCAAGCCCCAGAGCGGCGCAAATTGACCAACCAAAGTGATTGTATTCCCTGCGCAGTTTCTTCTTTAGCGCGGAAATAAATGTCGATTTCGGCACTTGTTTGAATGCCCGGAAAACGAACCAAGAGCCTCTGTCGATGCCCGTTTTGGGTGTCGGCAGAGGCTCTTTTTTTATGACATATTCAAAATAGCGGACAGCAGCTCTTGAACCTGTTGCCGGTATTCCGGCTTTATATCCGAAATACGTCTGGCAAGCGCAAGGGCTTCCGCTTCTGGCTCATCGGTCCCAAAGATAATTCGGTCCGCACTGACGCCCAGCAAACGGCAAAGACGCTGCAAGGCTTCAAGAGAAATACCGGAAGCACCACGCTCAATAGCACTCAGGTGATTCGGCGTCATGCCAAGCATTTCTGAGAGCGTGTCCTGCGTATAGCCCGCCTGTTCTCTTGCCACTTGAATATTGCCGCCGATTTCAATATTGATGTCCTTCTTCTCTCGCATAGCCTCACCACCTTTGCATTTAGTGTACCTAACGGCGGTGTCATTATCCACGGTACGCCGTCGTTGATTTTACTAACGACAATGCGTTGACTGTCCGTGATGAGGGTGATAGAATGGAGTTACCTACCAAAAGAGTGAAAGAAGGGGTGTCATGTCGCGCATTATTGAGTTTAGAAAGTCTGCTCAAAAAGCTGAAAAGCAATCCGTTCAAGGCAAGACTTGTGCGTTTACCGGTCATAGACCGCAGAGTCTTCCGTTCGGCTTTGATGAATCCGATAAGCGTTGTACTTCTTTGAAATCTGTTATGCGGGATCAGATTGTAGCACTCATCGAGAACGAGGGCGTCACGCATTTTATTACCGGCATGGCTCTTGGCGTCGATATGTACGCTGCGGAAATTGTACTCGATTTGAAATCAAAATACCCTCACATTACTCTGGAAAGTGCAATCCCTTGTGAGACACAAGCGATCAAATGGTCTGTGGCTTCACGGGAACGGTATTATAATATCGCGGCAAAGTGTGACAAGGAGACCATGCTGCAACGGGAGTACACGTCGGACTGCATGGACAAGAGAAATCGGTACATGGTAGATCACGCCGATTATATTCTCGCAGTATGGAATGGATGCCCCAGCGGTACCGGGAACACCGTGAGATATGCCCACAAAAAGGGCAAACCTATCATCGTTATCAATCCGGTTTCCCTTGATGTCACGCGGGAATAAGGCAAAAATCCCACTCCTGAATCAAGCGTTGCGAAAACCGTGAAGTATTTCCCGATAGTGAATACACATTGCACTACTCGGTGGTTATTGGAAACGTGTACGGTGTATGCTGCCCAGTGAACATCTCCACGGAACACATCGAATTTTCACGGCTTCGTAAAACGGAAAGTGTCACCTTATGAACAGTCCCTTGCCGAGAGAAAAATAAATCGCTGGAAACGGGAACGCCCCCGGCACTGTGCGTCTGGCACAGTGTCGGGGGCGTTTTTCCGTGTCTTAGTTATGAGCCAGTTCATTTAGGAGCAGCTTTCGATAGCCCACATCCAAGACGCAGCGATGGAAGTCCATCAGACGGTGTTCGTCGAACAGCTTTTCACAGAGCTTGGTCAGCGGATGATTCATCAGCTTTGCAGAAATGCCAGTCTCGTTGAAAAACCTTGCCCATGTGAAGACCTCTTCTAAATCCTCCTGCCCAAGCGTGGCAGGAATGATGGCGTTGCAGAGACGGACAATGGGGCTGTCCGCAAATCGCTCTGCGACTTCCTCCGGTGTGCATTCATAGCGGTCACAGTCAAAGGAAAGCGCATCCTCAATTTTAAGATAATTTTCGGTTTCATCCCGTGTCAAGGTTATGGTGTAGTCTCCCATACCGGACGGCACATCAATATTCTCCATGACATCAAGCTCGTAACGGGAGCCGCCGATGATCGCCTCAAAGGAGAAGGACTGACAGATTACTGCTGGGTTCTTGTCTATCTTGTCCTCATTCAGAAAGGACAGCGGATTGTACTCTGTTAGTTCCCAGTCGATTTTTCCTCTCTCTGTTTGCTCGGCAATTTGCTGGATCAGATGTTGTTCTTCTTCGTGCAGATTTTCATTGTACAACATGATACACCTCCGTTTTCTGATTGTCGTTTTTTTGGGGGGGCTGCTCTATGTTTCCGAAGAGACTGCCGTTTGTATCATCATTCCTTGGCTGAGGGCAGACATTCGTAAAACTTCCTAAGTTCGCCCAAACTGCTTGTCCGATTTTTGATAGGCAGGGAGTCCCATGTAATGTCATGATAGCGTTCCGGCGGCTCATCCCGCAGTCTTCGGTCGATGATGCAGACAATGCCGGTGTCTGTGAAATTGCGGATCAATCGCCCGATGCCTTGCTTGAGTTTGATAATCATTTCGGGAACGCGAACATCCATCAGAGCGTCCTTTGCGACGGAACACTTATACTCGATAATTGGATCGGGGACAGGGAACGGAAGCCGGAAAATGATCACATTGGAAAGGCTTTTTCCTTCAATGCTGATACCTTCCCAATATGCGCCCGTCCCCAGAAGCACGGAGTTCGTATCTTCCTTAAACTCATTCAGCACCTTGTCCTGCGACGATCCCGGCTGCTGCATCAGGATTTTGTACGGAAGATTTTTCTCGCTGAGAATGGAGTAGACCTCTTCCATGTCGGTCTTTGCCGTAAACAGCACGAGTGCCTTTCCATTGGAAATGCTCAGGATCTCAAGCAGTCGCTCCACACCCTTTTCAATGAAGGCTTCATGTTCTCTGGTCGGGTGCGGGAGATCGTCGCAATAGTAGATCATGGCGTGTTCATCGTATGGATATGGGGAAGGCTTCGGTTCGGATAAGCAGCCGCGTTCACCAACCGGAAAGCCGGTATTGCTGATAAAGTAGGAATACTGTTCTTCCAGAGACCCGCTCGTGGCGTTCGTCAGCGTGGCAGAGGTCAAGATGGTTCTTTCATCACCATTGAAGTATAGGCGGCTAACAATTTCCCTTGTGTTTTTAGGGCAATAGACAAGTTCCGTGTTGCTGCCGTGCTGCTCAATCCAGATCAACATATCATCTATCCGGTCAAGAAGCTCCGAAAGGGACTCGCTGACCGCATCCAGATCGTCAGAGGCAGCAAAGGAACGGTTGTTTCTGAAATCCATGCTGGAATAAATCTGAATGCTGGACGAAAGGTTATGTATGGCGGCGTTCATCTCGGTAAGCAGCTCAACCGCACTGCCGTTTTGGTCGAAGAAAAAGCGGTCAGCATAGCGCATATCCTGTTCTGCCTCGTTGATCTGCTTTTGGACTTGCGCTTTCAGGCAGTTATAGAAGGCGATGATCGCGCTCTCTGCCTCTCGCTTTTCACCGGACACACTGCTCTGGTCAGAGGACCGCAGCTCATAGAATGCACTCTTGATCATCCCAAAGAGCATACCCTGTCCGAAACGTTCCGTTGTAGCACTACGCACCTTATCATCTAAGTTGTGCGCTTCATCCACGACAAGCAGATCAGCGGCGGCGTTAATCAGCCCGTCCTGACCGCGCCGGAGTTTCATGAGATGTTGGGTTAGAAAATCCTGATTGCACAGTACCACTCCATCCGTAAACTTTAATGCTGCGCGGACTTTGTAATATTTGCACTTCTTTTCACAGGAGCCGCAATTCTTCATGCTGAACCGCTGCACGTTTACCTTGTCCCAGACGCCTTGCGGCAAAACCTCCGGGAAATCCTTGCGTTCCTCATACCCTTGCTTGATTCCTTCTTTGAGCGCGTCCGGTGGGTCTGCTTTCGGGTCACACATATACTCATCTGCGCGTTTGTTGCAGAGATAATGGGTCTGTCCTTTTGCGAGGATGACATCTCTGTTCAGCCCAAGAAGGGGCATTACCGCGTGGACATCGCGCCAGAGCTGTTCTTGAAGCGCAATGGTCGAGGTTGCGATGATAACCGGCTTATTCATGCGTTTGCTGTATAGCAGCACCGGCACAAGATAGCCAAAGGACTTGCCAATGCCCACGCCAGCTTCAATCGCAAAATGCTGATCGTTTATGAGGGCGTCCACAATCTCAAAAGACATATCCTGCTGCCCCTCACGCATTTCCAATCCATGCTGCGGGGCTTCATCCCAAAAGAAGGTGCTGACTTGCTCACTCATGGAGTACAGCTCTGCTTTTCTGCGCTTTTTCCGTTCCTCCGATGTATTGAATCCAAAATAGAATCTGTTGTCCATCCACATTCCTCCCGGAATAGAAACCAAGGCTATCCGCGTTTCAGTTCAATGCTGACGTTTCCGTTCTCGTCGATAGTCAGCGTCATGTGCCTGATGTGCTTCTCATAGAACTGCCGCCGCTCTGCGGGAGACATTTCGATCCTGGTGTTTCGCAGAGCTGCATCAAACATATCGTTGACGTTCAGGTGAACGGAGTTGTCAATCCAGCGGTACATCTCCTTGAACAGTGCGTTTTTCTTGATGTCCTCGCTGTTGCCGGAGTAGAAGTCATCCAGATAGCAGTAGAATATCCCGGATTCTGCAAGTGCTGCCTTCATATCCGGTCCGCATTTTTCCCGCTCAATCATGACAAGGAATCTGGCGTCCGGTAAGGAAGAAATCAGCCCCCAGTAGTCGGAATCGCTTGAGACGATGACGAAGGAATCCACTTGCTTTTGGTAGTGTTCCTGACAGGCTCTTGCGGTGAGCTTGATGTCTACCAGTGATTTGTTCTGCTTGATCCGCTCAATCATGATATGTTCAACGGGGATGCGGGTGTAGTTTTCAAGAATCCGCCATGCCGTAGCGGTGTGTACGTCATCAAAGAGAATGATCGCCGTAATTTTCTGCATGACCTCATAATCAAGGTTTTTGAGCGTGGCGCACAGCTTGTACGGGTCAGAGTTTTCGCAGTCCACTACCAATACGGTCTTCTCACTGTCATCTATGAAGTCGTAGATATTGTTTTTTTACAAAAGCCCCTGCATCGGAGACTTTACTGTATTCCGTGAAGGCGTCGCAATGCCATTGATAAAGCAGGGTAGCAAACTTCTTATCATTATAGAGGACATTGCCCTCGTCCATCGGTACCCAGTTGATGTACATTTGATAGGGGTAGTAGGAGAGACTTGCGTAATAGATGTCCGCAGCATCTTTCGTTCCGTCCTCTGTCAAGCCGTTTGGCATGATGAACAGCTCTTTTATGTACGTCCAGTTAATCCAGATTGGAAAGAGGCTTTTGCAGTTGTTAATGCGGTCTGAAATCAGCCGGTTAATCTCGATAATGTGGTGGCAGAGCTTTGTACTCGACTTTTTGATAAAGCTGATTCCGTCGTTTGAAAGCTGCTGCATACTGGAAGCCGGGATGATCTCTGGCATTGAAAGCAGCCCTCGATACTCCATCCGCATGATGTCATTTATTTTCCGGTAGTTGCGCTCAATGGCGGTGCGGATGATACAGAGATTGCGAATGATACGGGCATTTTTATCCTGTTCAAGCCGGTCGTATATCTCTATCTTCGGCGGCTCGTGTTCATTTTGAAAAATACGGAGCGGGACGCCGATCAGATATGCTACCTTTGACACAAGTTCATAAGTGCTGTCTTTGTAGGCAATCTGTTCTCCGGCATATTCGACGCCATTCAACATGACTGAATTGCCCATGATCTACTCCTTTCGATGGAACGCGGGTTATTGAGCGTACTTTTTGAAGTTTTCAGCTTGTTCCAGAACCTCCTTGTAGACATCATCAATGGTTACGGGGGGATAGTCAAATTCATCCAGTAGCAGTATGAGGTCAACTTGCAGATTTGCCTTAATGTCATCACGGGTAGACCAGTCGGTGTATTTAGCTTTGTCATCGACAATAATCTTAATCCGCTTTGACAATTCAATCATCTTATCGTCCGGGTACTCGAACTCATACTTCTTGGCAACCGCCTTGAGAATGTCATAAAAGGCTTTTTCCTCGTAGTCAATTCCCATGCCCTTGAAGGAGTCTTTTTCCTTTTTGAGTTCTTCAAGGAGCTTCGCAAGCTGCTCCGCCACATCGTCAAGAACTTCATTAGCAAAAGCCTCATCACGACGGCGATTGTTGTACTCATCAACAACCCGCTTGAGACGGTCAGAGAACTCCATGCCCATGATACGGTTGACCTTTTTATACTCATCAATCGCCTGAGAGAGAAGCCGCTGCAATACCTTGATTTTAGTGTTCGGTAATTGGATCGCGTTGATCTTATCCAGATACTCGTCGCTGAAAATATCAACAGAGATATGCTTTCCTGTTTCAAACAATTCCTCTATACCATCAGATTGAATTGCACCTTCAAGAAGTTCACGGACGCGGGCATTCATTTGTGAAATGTCAGGGGCATCGCCCTTTGTGAGTTTGAAAAGAATAGAGCGCACAGCACAGTAGAAGTGCAGATAGTCCTTTTCTTTATCAGAGATAGCCTCACTTGAACTGCATAGGTTGAACGCTTGTTTCATGCGTTTGACTGCCGCCATAAAGCGAGTTTCCAAATCCTCCGTGAGCTGTACATACTCAACAGCACGATTGAGGCAAGCAAGCTGCTCTTTCGGTGAGCCGTTGAAGTAATCCGTGCTATTGAAGTTGTGGAACATCTGAGCCAAGACATCGAGCTGGTCTTTAACAATCGTGATAGACTGCTCGACGCCTTCAAACTCATCGCTCTCAAAGTTGGTGTACTTCTTGAGGGCGAGATTCATATTTTTCTTAATGCCAATGTAGTCCACGATCAAGCCCTTGTCCTTGCCGGTATAGACGCGGTTGACGCGGGAAATCGTCTGGATAAGGCTGTGCTGCTGGATGGGCTTGTCGATGTAGATTGTGTCAAGTGCCGGTACGTCGAAGCCGGTAAGCCACATATCAACAACGATGGCAATTTTGAAGTTTGATTTAACGTTCTTAAACTGACGGTCAAACTCCTTGCGATCATCCTTCGTTCCCAGCATTTCATAAAGCTCCGGCTCATCATCTTTATTTCGCGTCATGATGAGCTTGATCTTCTCGATGGGCTTGAGTTCCTTTTTCTCTTTTTCCGTCAGTTGAACCCCGTCAGGGCAAACCTTTTTCTCTGCCCATTCCGGTCTCATTCCAACTATAATCTGATAAAAAGCGTATGCAATCTTGCGATTAGAGCAGACGAACATTGCTTTTCCTGCGACCGTAGCTCCTTCGGCAACGCGGGTCTCATAGTGGTTAATGAAGTCCTCCGCAACTGCGTGAAGTCGGTCAGGATCACCGATGATCGCATCAATATGAGCAACCGCCTTCTGGCTTTCCTCAATCTGATGCTCATTTGCACCTTCAACAGCACAACGGTCATAATAATCTTCAATTTCCCGAACCTTTGCCTGATCAAGCGTGACCCGTGCAGCGCGTCCGTCATAGACAAGGTTGACTGTGATACCATCTTTGACCGCCTCTGTCATTGTGTAGGCATCGACAACCGGACCGAAGACTTCAATTGTACCATCCACGGGCGTACCGGTGAAACCGACATAGGTTGCATTAGGGAGAGAATCATGTAGGTACTTTGCAAACCCATAGCTTCGCTCTACACCTTCAGAAGTGACCTTGACTTTCTGATCGAGGTTTATCTGACTACGGTGTGCCTCATCGGATATGCAGATCACATTCGCTCTATCCGTCAGAAGCTCCAAGTCCTCGGTGAACTTTTGGATTGTGGTCATGTACACCCCGCCGCTTGTCCTGCCTTGAAGTTCCTGACGCAGCTTTTCGCGGGAATCAATGCTCACAACGGTTTCGTCACCAATGTACTTCTTGGATGCTACAAACTGCTTTGAGAGCTGGTCATCCAAATCCGTTCGGTCGGTAATAATCAGGATTGTAGGGCTATGGAAGAAGGTACTCTTCATAAGCATTCTTGTGAGGAAGAGCATAGTATAGCTTTTTCCGCAGCCTGTCGCGCCGAAGTATGTGCCGCCCTTGCCGTCCCCCTCCGGTCTGAGATGTGCCTTGATATTCTCAAACAGCTTGACCGCAGCAAAATACTGAGGATAGCGGCAGACGATTTTGAGGTCTTTGTCCGAGCTATCAGGGAAATAGACAAAATCCTTGATGACTGCCAAAAGCCGTTCTTTGCGGAACAGTCCACTCACCATAGTTACAAGGGAATTGATGCCGTCCAATTCCTTATCGTCAGCTTCAATCTTTCTCCACGCATAGAAGAAGTCATACGGGGAGAAGAAGGAACCGTATTTATTATTTGCACCATCGCTTATGACGATGAAGGCGTTATACTTGAAGAGTTCAGGAATATCACGGCGATAACGCACGGTAAGCTGAGTATAGGCGTCCATGATCGTTGTGTTTTCTTTGACTGCGCTCTTGAACTCAAGCACAACAACAGGAATGCCGTTGATGAAGACAATCCCGTCCGGTATGCGTAGCTGGTTGTTGATGCCTTCAATTTCAAATTGATTGACGATCTTGAACACGTTTTTCTCTGGCTCATCAAAGTCAATCAGCTCAATGTAAATGTCTTTCTTTGTGTGATCCTCACGGTTGAAGATGAAGCCGTCACAAATCATTTTGCAGACTGCTTTGTTTGCTTCGTAGATCGTACCGGAAATAGACCTCAGGCGAAGGATGATGCTATCAACTTCGCTGGGGGTAAGTCCCTCTGAGGCATACCTGTTCAGGAGGTATTTCCGCAGATCGTCGATAAGCAGAACCTCAGAGCGTTCACGGTGGATCTGCTCACCATTCAAATAGATATACCCTTCATCTTGAAACAAATCCATGATGGACATTTCAAGAGAATGCTCATTGAAGTTCGCCATTATCATTTCCCCCTAACTGCCTCTGCATTTCTGCTTCAAAGGCTTTTTCACTTTGCTGGAAGTCGTACTCCTGATACTTCAAACCCAGACGTGCCAGCATGAGTGTACCTTCCCAGTCATCTATATTTGAGTATTGAGTTGCGTGGTTTACATCTGTGAGAATACCAAGAATCAAGCCCGTACAATCAAGCGCAAAGTCTATCATTTCCTGAACGTCCGGATAGGAAATAGGGTAACGATTCGGAAGGTTTTCACTGTTCACGATGCGCTTCTCATCGTTGTGGGCATAGAGTTTGTTTCTCTGCATTCGGATGTTATCTCTCTTTTTACTCAGTCCGTTGAACCGCTTCTGATATAGGTCTAAAAATTCTGGAAAAGTCAAATCCACCCGAACAGGAACATTGTCCGCATCAGGAATATCAAACGCGGCGAAGAGTTTTCTATCTGCCTCAACCCGATCCTTAAAAAAGCATTCCTCTTGCGGCTTGAGTTGGTGCTGATATGGGATCGGGTAGAAAAAGGTTGTTCCGTCATGATCCACCGTCAAAGTTTCTCTGTACTTCGGGAAAAGGTCTTGATTTCCCTCGCATTTAACAAGGAGGGTTCCAATGGACACGACACCATTCGAGGTATCATACAGTTTGGCAATCTCCATGAAACAGGCTTTCATCAGAGCATCATAGACTGTATGGTAGAATGCTGGCGAAACCTTCATCTCTTCGGCATAATTACGTTGGTTCTTCCGATACTGCTGCATGATCAGGTAGTAGGCTTTTGCGTCGAAAGCTCCCTGGTGAAGTTCTTCGGCAATTCTGATCAATGTTTCCTTGTCCATTTTCGTCCCTCCCTTCGTAGGAAAATGATAATTTAGCGGCTTAGCCAGCCAATCGAGAAAGCAGCAAATCAGATAGCTCTTGAAGCCGAATGATCTCACGGCTGTTTGTGAAAATGGTTTCAAAAATTGATGTAGCTTTTCGATTAAAGAGTTCTATCTGTTCAGTGACCGGCTTTGGAACTTCTATATTATTTAAGATTTCCTGCGTGAGCAACTGCTGACCAGTTCCAACGTGGTGATTGAAAAGATTCAGTCTCTTCAAAAGGAAATAATCGAAAAACTCATCCTTTGTGATTTTTGATTTTGCGAAAATTGCATTGTCGCTTACCCAGCATATTCCTTGTTCAAGGTAAACGCTTCCGCAATATGCACCAACACGACCGATTAGGACTGCGTTTTCAATGTTGTGATGGTCTGTGTAGGAAAGAACGCCATTTCCTCCGTAAACAGGGATAGGTCCATCTGTTTTCGGGCGCGATTTTCCGTTACCGAAAGTCATTAGCTCACCCAATTTGGAGTGTTCTGATGTGTCTTTTGAAAAAAACATCTTAGAATGCGACGCCGCCAGTACCGCTTCTAAATTATCATTTATCTCCTTCTTCATAGCAATTCGCCTTGTGATTGCTCGATA
>OBIA01000340.1_pt1 | contig 32851 bp, 31 predicted proteins | sample 1519911 | NCBI WGS metagenome assembly OBIA01 (sample SAMN04209236, study PRJEB22552) | human gut metagenome | biome: gut; material: feces | host: Homo sapiens | place: USA: Oklahoma | reverse complement strand
ATGCCAAAACACCTCGCGGGATACTACCTACTGAATAGTTACTTTTATTTCTTTTTAAATCCAACTGTCATCTCCACCAGTGATTGCCAGGCTCAGCAGAGCATCCATTTTTTCTACTTCTTCTACGCCTTCAATTTTTTCAATGAGTTCTGCGGTATCAAGAACATCCTCCAGAGACTCATCCGGGCCGATTTCATAGTCAATCTCTGCTTCACAATCCGGGCAGGGAATTTTTTTCATAGTTTGTAGGGATAAAAAGCGGTTTCCACATTTTTTACATTCATAAAATCCACACTCTCTGGTGCCATCGGGTACATAATACATTGTTATTCTCCTCTTTTCTTTTGACAACAGGTTATCATCCGCCTGTCATCCTTTTTACTTGTATTTCATTTTACCATTCTCACAATCGGATAGCAAGAATATCTGCTGCATCGCATTTTCATCTTGCTATTTTTTCCTGTAGTCGATACAATAACTACAGATGTTTTTCGGCTCACAGAGCTTAACTTGCGGAGCCGACGCAGACTATTATGTAGGGAGATTATATATTATGATACGTTTTAACAATGATTACAATCACGGCGCTCATCCGAAGATTCTGGAGGCGCTCACGGTTATCAATAACGATAGTTTTGGAGGATACGGCGAAGACGAATGGTGTAAAAAGGCAGCTGATCTGATCCGTAAAAAGGTGAATTGTCCGGATGCCGCCGTTCACTTTTTCCCAGGTGCTACACAGGCGAACTTTATTGTGATCGCCAGCGCACTCTCTTCTGTACAGAGTGTAATCGCTGCGGATACCGGGCATATTAACTGTCATGAAGCTGCATCTGTGGAAAATACAAATCATAAGATTCAGTCGCTTCCAAATAAAGATGGAAAGATTACCGCTGCACAGATTGATGCCTGTGCCCGTTCCTATTACGAAGAAAATGAACCGGAATATTACACAGAGCCTAAAATGGTATACATTTCTTTTCCTACCGAACAGGGAACTTTGTATTCACTCGAAGAGTTGAAAGCGATCCGCAAAGTATGTGATAAATACGGAATGTATCTGTTCGTGGACGGTGCACGGCTTGGATATGGGCTTGGCGCCGCAGAAAATGATATCCGGGTTGAAGACTTTGCAGCACTTACGGATGTTTTTTATTTTGGCGGAACGAAATGTGGCGCACTGTTTGGAGAAGCTGTTGTGATCACTTCGGACAATTTGAAACGCAGATTTAAGGCTTATATGAAACAGAACGGAGCAGTTCTGGCAAAAGGATGGCTTCTGGGATTGCAATTTTATACGTTACTGGAGAATGATCTTTATTTTGAAATTACACGGAAAGCAGATATGCTGGCTATGAAGATCCGGGATGCTTTTGCAAAAAAAGGGATTCCTTTCTGGGTGGAGAGTCCTACGAATCAGCAGTTTGTGATTCTCTCCCCTCAGCAGCAGGATGTCCTTGGCAAAAATTATACATTTGAAAAAACCGGAAATACACCGGACGGAATTGTTGCAAGATTTTGTACAAGCTGGGCTACTACAGAAGAGGAAGTCGCGCAGTTAATTGCGGATATTGAAAAATTGTAATTGCGAACACATTAAAAAAACATTATTTTATATACATGGCATTTCTTGTATATAAAATAATGTTTTTAATGCATCTTATACTGTTTTGATCGTCTCCCCCGCCGAGTGTTTCACACTCTCAAACACATCCTGAAACGTTGCTCCGCTCTCTTTACAGAGCCGTGTCACCGACTCGTACTCCGGGTAGACTTTTCTCAATCCATCTTTTTCACAGATCTTTACCTCGGCTTTCCCATAAGGCGTCTGTACTGTTTTTTTCGTTCTCCGAAGCACCGTCCGATCCATGTTCTGTCTGCGGATGCCGATGGTCGTAGTTTCCCGGAAGATGATCTCTTCCAGTTTCTCGCGATCTTCTTCCATACAGATCACATTCAGCTGCCATCCCGGACGGTTTTTCTTCATAAAGACAGGAGTGTAGTGCACATCTCTGGCACCGGCATCCATCAGGGAGCCGAGAACATAGCCAAGCTGTTCACCGGTGCTGTCGTCGATGTTGGCTTCCAGTTTACAGATTTTGTCTTCTCTCTTCCCTTCCGTCTCGATCAGCATCGCGCGGAGAATACCCGGGCACTCGTATTTGCGTTTGCCGGCGCCGATTCCCACATTGAGGATGCGGAATGTCTCAGGGAGCGTTTCTTCTGTGCGGACTGCTGCCGCAAAAGCTGCTCCTGTCGGGGTTACCAGTTCTCCTTCTACCTGTGTCATCCGCAGTTTCAGACCGCTGTTCTGGACGATATTGGTAACCGCCGGAACCGGTACAGGAAGGATACCATGCTGGCAGCGCACGGTTCCCTTTCCCTCACAAAGAAACGGAACGATCACGCCATCCACCTGCAGGCTGTCCATGCAGACCGCAGCTGCAACAATATCCACAATAGAATCTACTGCCCCCACCTCATGAAAATGTACCTGATCCTCCGGTACATTGTGCGCTTTCGCTTCTGCTTTCGCCAGAATCCGGAAAATATGTTTTGCCAGTTCTTTCGCCGTATCCGTCATCTCACACCGGTCAATGATCGGGAAAATATCTCCCAGTCCGCGATGTTCGTGATGATGGTGATGGTGCTCCTCTTCATGCCCAGTTCCATCCTGCGTATGTATCGTTTCCGCCTGTTCCGGATCATGATGATGCTCATGGTCATGTGTATGGCTGTATCCGTGAAGATACGCCATATCATGATCGTGATTCTCATGCTGTGCATCCAGTTTTACCAGAAAATCCCAGGCGTCGATCCCGGATTTTTTTACCTGTTTTAATTCATAGGAAAATCCTTCCACCGGCATATGATCCAGTACCCGAAACAGTGGTGTCCGGTCTTTCATAAGCCCGGACAGTGCTGCCACCGTCATATCCCCGCTGATTCCTGAATAACATTCCAAATATAATTTCTGTCCCATTTCTTCGTTTCCCTTGTTTTATTTCTTTCTTACTATGAATTCCTTTTATAATGTTCTTTTGCCAGCGTATCACCCAGTCTGGAAAGATCGTAATATTTGTTTACCAGACCGATATCGATGCCTGCCGGACATGGATGACAGTGTTTGCAGTATACGCATTTTCCCTTGGTCTCATCCGGGGGCAGGGTGCTGATGATCGAATAGTTTCTCTCTTCTTCCCTCCAGTGCTTTTCCGATTCCCGGGAAGATTGCGGCATGACCGCCCGCAAGGTCGATATCATTAATTCCATGATCCAGCGCATAACAGATGTATTGTACTCCTTAAACCATACTTCAGGTCAATCCTTTCCGGCAAATTTCATCCGGATTTTTGGGAAAGCTATTTTTTGCATTCTCTGCCTCTCGGATCATCCCATCATATTTTCTATAAAAATCCCATATCCTTTCGTCGGATCGTTAACAAATACATGAGTTACCGCACCGATCAGTTTGCCGTTCTGGATCACAGGGGATCCGCTCATTCCCTGAACGATTCCACCGGTTTTTGACAGGAGGTCGGAATCTGTGATCCGAAGGACAAAGCATTTGTTCGTGTCCCTTGCATTCGCATCAATTTCGAGAACCTCACATGCGTATTCCCGGATTCCATCCCCGATATCGCAGCGGATCGCGGCAGCTCCGGTCTGGATCTCCTGTTTGAGTCCTAGCGGGATCTTTTCCATGGATTCCGTGTATTTACCCGGATCTAACTGCCCGCGGATGCCATACTGGGAATTACCGCTGATCGTTCCAATCCGGTTTTCTTCCCTGTAATTGATCACGCCTCGCAGTTCCCCCGGTGTACCGGCAGTTCCTTTCTGGATCGATAAAATATCCGCATGGTAGAGATCACCATCTGAGATTTCCAGCCGTTCTCCCGTATCCACATCGCTGATTCCGTGACCAAGTGCTCCGAAGGTTCCGTCAGGTTCCACAAACGTCAATGTTCCGATCCCCTGAATATTATCCCGCACCCAGATACCAAGTTTATAGGAACCGTCTGCGGTCTGTACCGGGGTCATTTCCAGCTGAATCGTCTCCTGGTGGCGGATCACCTGCATTTCCATCGGTTCTCCCTGATTTTCTTTCACCAGCTGCATCAGCTGTTTTTTCCCTGTAAGGACTTCTCCGTCAATCTCGCAGATATAATCTCCCGGCTGGATAATATGTTCTGCCGGTGTCCGGCGGATTCCCTCCCGGTCCGTAATCTCGCCACTGTCGATCACAAGGACGCCTTTTGTCTCCATGTAAATCCCAACGGGCGATCCGCCAGCCAGCACTTCCTGCTTCTCCACGGTATTGACTTTGATCGTTTTTAATGGAAGTACACCAAGCCAGCTGCACCTGATCTGATAGCTGCCATTTTGCGAAACCTCCACGGTCTCATCGTAAGAGATCAGCGGATTGTCAAAAAATGTCTCCCAGTCCGTCTCCTCGTCTGCATAGACAAACAGTTCATCCGGTATGTTTTCCTTCAAAGTTCCATATATTAATACAAATAAACCCAGCAGCGTCCCCGCCAGAGCGTACCACAAAAATTTTCGATATTTTTTCTGTCTTTCCTGCAAGTTTCCGCCACATCCTTTCGTTTTTGTCTTCTCCGTTAGTATGTGACAAAGCGTTTATTTCACACTTGCAGTTTTTTGTTGTTTTTCATTATTTATCCAGAAGTTTGGAAAATTCTTCTGCGGACATCGGCTTATAATAGTAGAAACCCTGTAAGTAATCGCAGCCATGCGCACGCAGGAAATCACTTTGCTGCTGATTTTCAATGCCTTCTGCAACGACTTTCATTCCCATCCGATGCGCCAGATCAATGATCGATACCACGATTGCATCGCTTTTTTGATCTTTTCCGATTTTTTTGACAAATCCCATATCCAACTTCAAGGCGTCAAACGTATAATCTCGTACCGTCTCGAACGTGGAAACTCCGGTTCCAAAATCATCCAGAAAAATCTGAACGCCCTGTTGTCTCAGACTTTCCAGGAATTCTTCTCCCTGCGTGCTGATAATTGTGTATGCAGATTCAATAATCTCATATCGAAAATACTGTTTCGGAACCTTTGTTTCCTGAATCTCCGTAAAGATCCGCTCCGTCATCCGCTCGTCCATCAGATCCATCCTTGAAAGATTCACTGCCACCGGAACCATCCGTTTTTCCTGACAATACCGTTCTTCCTGAAACCGATGAACCGTCTGGTCAATATAGGTATCCAGTTTTGTGATATATCCGCTGTCCTCCAGTTCCGGTACAAACACCGACGGAACCATCGGTTCTGCCCCTGAACTGTTCCAGCGAACGAGCGCTTCCGCTGATACAATTTCCCCGGTCTGTCCATCTACCACCGGCTGGTAACAGACTACGAATTCTTCCTGTTCCAGCGCCTTTTCCAGATTCAGAAGTGCCAGATTTTTCTGCCCGTACTCGGTCTTCATATCCTCCTGATAAAGCTCATACGGCTGCATATACTGGTTGGAAATCTTATTTTTTGCCATTTTTGCCAGATCGCACATCTGAGAAACCTCCAGATCACAGTGCTCCGGAATGTAATAAATTCCACAGCGGCCGTAGATTTCCACCTGTTCCCCGCGGATCCGCACCGGATACTGCAACAGTTTTCCCAGTTCGGAAAGTTCCAGATTCTTCACATCGACGAGTGCATGGAACCGGTCAGCAGATACCCGTCCCAGTGCCAGTGGGCGAAGCACGCTGTTCTGGATCCGATCCATATAGGAACGGATGATCTTATCCCCATTTGCATAGCCATAGACATCATTCAAACCAGAAAACTTGCGGATATTAAAATAAATTACAGCAAACTGATACTGATCTGCATTCTTTTTCAAAATATGCTCTGTCTTTCGAAGAAATCCGCTGCGGTTCAGATAACCGGTCAGAGGATCCTTTTCCATCTCCACCGTCCGGTCTTCCACTGCGATCAGCACCTCCCGGTACTCTTTATCCAGCCATTGGTAAGTATATCGTTCTGCTCCGCGCTCCTCATTATAAACCGTAAGTGAATATGTCCCTGCCATCTGTAAGTTTTCTTCCATATAGTCCAGACGAGTGGAAGTTACAAACCAGTCTCTGTCTTTCTTTTCCACCCGATGTTCACACAGTTTTTCAATAAATTCACGGTATTCCAGCGGCTGGTCACAGACCAGTTCCATATCATCAAATGTATGTTTCCGTACAAATACTGTTTTTTCCTGAATATCCAGTACAGCGATCATCCGGTATTTATCCTGTAAAAGTCCTTGGCTGATCACCCGGTTGACATACGGGATGGTATCATTTCTCCAAATTGCACAGCACTCGATCGTGTGTTTCCGGGGATGTTCAAACATCTCTATATTTACATGATAATAAGTAATGTACTTTCCTTTTCTGAACCGGTAACCAAGCTGTACCTGTCTTTGCCCCGACTGGAAAAGCCGCAGCAGTTCTCCCTGCATAAAAGTACGACGGAATTTCTGTTCTTCTTCGTTATCCATAATGTACGGATAAATCTGCTTTTTCAGCCACGCCGTGACTCCACCGGCGCGCCCTGTCTCGCCTTCCCAGCACGCCTGTTCCGGGTTTTTTACTTCCCATACGATATTATTCGAAATGTCAATATACAGACCATACTGATCCCCGTCTTCTCCGAGAAGCATCAGTCGCTGTATCCGTTTTTCGTAGGATGTCTCTTTTAAAGATCCTCCCATGGTATTCCCCCTATAGTTCTTCCTTCTTCTTTCGTGCCAGTTCTTTCATCTCTTTTGCGCTTTCCATCGTATGTTCGGTGATCTGCGCGCCACCAAGGATCCTTGCAATCTCTTCTACCGAAGCGTCTTCATCCAGCAGACGAATCTGTGTTCTTGTCACCTGATGATCCGTCTTTTTGGCGATCTCAAAATGTTCATCCGCCATTGCTGCGATCTGCGGCAGATGCGTGATACAGATCACCTGATGATTTCTTCCAATCACTGCCATCTTCTCCGATACTTTCTGTGCCGTTCTTCCGCTGATACCGGTGTCGATCTCGTCAAAGATCAGCGTCTCTGTCTCATCTTTATCCGCAAGGATCGTTTTGATCGCCAGCATGATACGGGAAAGCTCACCGCCGGATACCACTTTTGCTAGCGGTCGTAACGGTTCTCCCGGGTTTGTGGAAATCGTAAAGCAGATTTTATCGTTTCCATTTGCCGTATAGTGTTCCGTAATCTCAAAATCAATCTCAAACTTCACATCCAGGAAATTCAGATCCTGTAATCCCTGAATGATCCGTTCTTCCAGCTGTTTTCCATAATTTTTACGCAATTCAGACAATTCACCACAGACAGCTGCCAGTTCCTCCTCCGCTTTCTGCGTCTCTTTTTCCAGTTTTTCTTTATACTGTTCAAAATGATACAGGCGATCCAGTTCTTTCTGCTTTTCTTCCTTGCATGCCAGAATCTCTTTTACGGTAGAACCGTATTTCGCTTTCAGACGGTTCAGCAGGTTCAGTCTCTGTTCTGTCTCATAGAATTCTTCCTCGGAAAACGTCATATTTTCCACATAGTCGCTGACTTCACGATTCACATCAGATAGCAGACTTTCCACATCCTGTAAAAGGCTTGCAATCTGCTGCAGCGCTTCATCGACTCCAAGCATCCGGTTTGTCTCCTGTACGGCCCGGCCGACCAGATCCTGTGCGCCGTTGTCGTTGCCTGTATAGCCTCTGACTGCTGCCATCGCTTCGAGGATATTTCTGCTCGATGACATCTTTTTGTACTGTTTTTCCAGTTCTTCATCCTCGCCCGGACGAAGTCCTGCTTCCTCGATCTCCTGCAATTCAAATGCCAGAAAAGAAATTTCCCGTTTTCTGGTTTCTTCGTCCAGTTGATAGGATGTCAGTTCTTTCTTTTTCTGACTCCAAATCTGAAAATGCTCCCGGACGGTCTGTTTTTTCTCCTGAATTGCTTCTTTCCCGTAGGCATCCAGAATCTTTAACTGCTGATCCTGGTACAACAGGGACTGGTGTTCGTGTTGCCCGTGTATATCCAAAAGAAGAGAAGAGATCTCCCGGATCTGGGCAGCCGTACAAACCTCACCATTTAATCGGCTGATACTCCGGTTTCCAGTGAGTTTTCTGGATATAATGATCTGCCCTTCTTCCACAGAGATTTCCTTCTCTTTTAATCGTTCCACGCATCCTGGATTGTCCACCTGAAAAATGAGTTCCACCAGCGCAGGTTTTTCTTCATCGCGCAGCATTTCTCTGGACATTTTCTGTCCGAGTGCAAGGTTTACGGAACCCATCAGGATAGATTTACCGGCTCCTGTCTCACCGGTAAGAATATTTAATCCCGGCCCGAATTCCACTTCTGCCTCATCGATGAGGGCCAGGTTTTTTACATGTAAATATGTTAGCATTCTGCTCCTTTTTAAGTAATGTACTCCATGTTAATAAAAATTTTGTCTATACAATCATTTTCCGAATCTTTTCCATCAGTACCAGACCTTCGTCTGCACTTCGTGCCACACACATCAGCGTATTGTCCCCTGCGATGCTGCCTACAATCTCCGGAATCTGCATCTCATCAAGTGCTGCAGCGGCCGCCATCGCCATACCGGATACGGTCTTTACGATCAGGATATTCTGTGCCAGATCCATCGACTGGAAAGAGGTACGCAGCACATTCGTGTATTTTCTGCTCATCTCCTGATCGACGCTTTGCAGTACCGCATAGCGGGAACCTCCGCCCGGTTTGGATATTTTCGTCAGTTTCAGTTCCCGGATATCTCTCGATACCGTTGCCTGTGTCACCCGAAAACCGCTTTCGTTCAGTTTTTCTGCCAGTTCCTCCTGCGTCTCGATATCATACTGACTGATCAGACGGATGATCTGGGAATGTCTCTCTATCTTCATGATTATTCGCTCCTAATTATTTCGCATCTTCTTACGAAGAGTTTCCAGAAAACTAATGTTGTTGATCTTGATGATCCTGGTTGCCTTGGTTGATTTTTCGATCCGTATCCGGTCACCGGTCACCATCGGCATCGCGGCTGCACCGTCAAAATACGCCATGCCGCTCTCGATACTGCCATCTCTTCCCTCTCCCAGTTCCACCTCGATCACATCTTCCGGTGAAAATACAATGCTTCTGGTATTCAGGGTATGCGGTGCCAGCGGTGTCATCAGAATCATGGATGCCGCAGGAGATATGATCGGACCACCGGCAGACAGACTGTAGCCGGTCGATCCCGTCGGCGTGGAAATAATGATTCCATCCGCCTTGTAGGTGTTCAGATAAGTATCATTGACATAATTGTTAAACCGTACCACACGCAGAGAGCCCTCTCTGCTAATCACAATATCATTCAGGGCGATATCGCTGCCCGCTGCCTGTCCTTCATGGATCAAGGTTCCGAACAGCATCATTCGCTTTTCAATCGTAAACCGGTCACTCATCAGCCGGTCCATCGCCGGGTAGATCGAATACTGGTCGATCTCCGCCAGATAACCGAGCGTTCCCATATTGATACCAAACAACGGAATCTCCAGATCCACCACGTCCCTTGCCGCCTGAAGAAGCGTTCCATCTCCCCCAAGCACAATGATACATTCCGTTCCCTCCGGGATCCGCTCCGGATCTGTATACGAATAGGACTGTCCTTCTTTCTTCTCACCTGCCGGCAGAATCACACATTCTTTCTGATGATTTTTCAGATAGTCTGCAATCTTTCCGGCAACCGCCTGATTCTTCCCTCTTCTGTTTTCTGCTCCGTTGACTATGATCGTAAATTTATCCATGATGCTCACTCTCTGTTTCCCGTATCATCCTGTATTTTCAGCGTTTCTGTGCAGGATGCGGGGTTGTTGATGACAGTTCTTTGTGTGCCGCCTCCACGACTTTTGCAATCTCAAATGGTACTTCCTCGCAGTGTTCTCCTTCCGGAAGTTTTTTCAGATGCAGCAGGTATTCAATATTTCCCTCCGGTCCCTTGATCGGGGAAAATTCTAAATGACACGGTGCAAAAGAAATACTCTGTGCATACGCGGTCACCATCTCGATGACCTCCCGGTGCACTGCCGGATCTCTCACCACACCTTTTTTGCCTACTTTTTCTCTTCCCGCCTCGAACTGCGGTTTGATCAGACATACGACCTCTCCGTCTTCGGTCAGCAGATTTCTCACCGGAAGAAGAACTTTGGTCAGAGAAATAAACGATACATCGATCGAAGTAAACTGGGATAATTCCTGAATATCTTCCGGCACGACATAACGGATATTGGTCCGTTCCATACAGACCACACGCTCATCATTTCTTAATTTCCAGTCCAGCTGTCCGTGTCCGACATCGATGGAATATACTTTCACCGCACCGTTTTGCAGCATGCAGTCGGTAAATCCTCCGGTAGAAGCTCCGACATCCATGCAGACCTTATCTTTCAGCGTAACACCGAAGTGTGTCATGGCTTTTTCCAGTTTCAGTCCACCTCGGCTGACATACGGTAAGGTATGTCCTTTTACCGTGATCTCTACCGTATCTTTAAACATGGATCCCGCTTTATCTTCTCTCTGTCCGTCAACCAGCACATTGCCCGCCATAATGATCGCTTTCGCTTTTTCTCTTGACGGTGCCAGTCCACGGCTGACTACCAGTACATCCAATCGTTCTTTCATTCCTGTATCTCCTGTCTTATTTCTGTATCTGCAGTTTTGCTCTGTCCGTAACTGTTCACTGCTTTCACAGTTACGCATACTGAATAACTACTTCGTTTTTACTTTCGTCTGCCACTGAAGCACCCGTTCTGTCACCGAATCACTGTCCATCTGCTGCTGACGCATCAGATCCTCCACACTTCCATGCGGCACAAACCGGTCTTCGATCGCAACGATCCGCACTGCCGGACCATGCATTCTGCTTCCATAATATGTCATCACCTGTTCTCCGAAACCGCCGGATTTTACATTTTCTTCCATGGTGACGATCAGACTGTGATCTTCTTTTATAATATCCAGAAGCTCCGTATCCAGTGGTTTCACAAACCGCATATTTACCAGTGTCGGTTCATATCCCTTTTTACGGAGATTTTCTGTCACCTGTACGGCCGTCCGTACCATATTTCCCACTGCCAGAATGGCAATTTCTTTTCCTTTTTCCAGAACTTCCGCTTTTCCCATCTCGATCGGTGCCCGGTACTCTTCCAACCCGGTATAGGCTTCGCCTCTCGGATATCGGATCGCCACCGGACCGTTCTGCCGGATGGCAAATTTCATCATATCGGAAAGTTCCCATTTATTTTTCGGTGCCATGACGGTCATATTCGGCATCATGGACAGGTAACTTAAGTCAAAACATCCATGATGTGTCTCTCCATCACTTCCCACTAAACCTGCGCGGTCCACGGCAAATACGACCGAAAGATTCTGCATACACACATCGTGCAGGATCTGATCGATCGCGCGCTGCAAAAATGACGAATAAATCGCGACCACCGGGCGAAGGCCTCCAAGTGCCAGTCCCGCAGCGAAAGTCACCGCATGTTCTTCTGCGATTCCCACATCAAACAGGCGATCCGGGAACATATTGCCGAACCGTTTCAGTCCGGTTCCCGGTACCATTGCTGCCGATACCGCCACTACATCCGGTTCCCGGTCGCCGAATTTTCTCATAACAGTCGAAAAAATATCTGTATAGGATGGATTTCCATTCGATTTTGGAAGTCCGGTCTCTATCTCATAAGGTGCTGCCCCGTGAAATCTGGCCGGATGGCGCATCGCCGGTTCATATCCACGGCCTTTTTCTGTCAGCACATGGATCAGTACCGGACCCTGCTTCCGTTTTGCTTCCTGCAACACTTTTCCCAGTTGCCGCATATCGTGTCCATCCACCGGACCAAGATAGGTCAGTCCCATATTTTCAAAAAGCATTCCAGGAATCACCAGCTGTTTGATGCTGCTTTTTGTCTTATGAAGTGCATCCACCATGCCATCTCCCACTTTGGGAATCTTTTTCAGAGCGTTGGTTACGCCCATTTTCAACTCAGTATAAGGTGCCGCCATCCGGATATGATCCAGATAGGAGGACATTCCACCCACATTCCGGGTGATCGACATCTCATTATCATTCAGAATAATAATAAAATTCTTCTTTAATTCCGCCGCATTATTCAACGCTTCATACGCCATACCGCCGGTCAGCGCTCCATCACCGATCACAGAAACAACCTGATAGTTCTCCCCTTTCAGGTCTCTCGCCTGCACCAGCCCCAGTCCTGCAGATATCGAAGTAGAACTGTGCCCGGTATCAAACGCATCACAGTCGCTTTCTTTTCTCTTCGGAAATCCACTTAAGCCACCCGTCTTTCGAAGGGTGGCAAACTGTTCTTTTCTTCCTGTCAGAATCTTATGTGTATAAGCCTGATGACCTACATCCCAGACCAGCTTATCTTCCGGAAAATGTAAAAATCGGTGCAAAGCAATGGTCAGCTCCACCACACCCAGATTCGATGCAAGGTGTCCGCCGGTCTCACTGAGCGACCGGATCAGAAAATCACGGATTTCCTGTGCCAGCTGCTCACATTCCGAAAGAGATAATTGTTTTACATCATTCGCCTCTTTGATCTTTTCCAGTATCATACGCATTCATCCTTTTTAATTTCTCCTGTTCACCAGATATCCTATCAATTCCCGGAGAAATTCATTTTTCTGAGGAAATGTATCCAGAAGTTCCAGTGCTTCCTCTGAAATTCTCTCCACGTCCTCCGCCGCACCCTCAAGTCCGCGAAGTGTCACATAGGTCTGTTTCTGATTCTTTTCATCGCTGTGAATCGGTTTTCCCAGTTCTTCTTCCGTGCTTGTCACATCCAGGATATCGTCCCGGATCTGGAACGCCAGCCCTACTTTACTGCCGATCTGTTCCATCTGCGCGGTCTCTTCCTCTGTGGCTCCTGCCAGAATCGCTCCCACCATCAGGGAAGCCTCGATCAGAGCCGAGGTTTTGTTTTCATATATATAATCCAGCATCTGCCGCTCCATGGGTTTGCCTTCGTTGGTCACATCCACGCTCTGTCCCCCGAGCATTCCGTACATGCCGGTCTTTCTCGTAAGTAATGTCATGGCTTTTCCAATCGCCGGATTCGCCGGTTCCATGGAAAATGCCGCACTGGCTGTCTCATATGCATAATTCAGTAATGCATCGCCGCTTAAAATCCCCAGTGCCTCCCCGTATACTGCATGGGTGGTCTTTTTTCCTCTCCGGTACTGATCGTTGTCAATGGCCGGAAGGTCATCGTGAATCAGAGAAGAGGTATGGATCATTTCCATCGCTGCCTGAAAAGGCTCAATGACAGCTGATGTCCCTCCAAACATCCGATACGCCTCGCCCATCAGGATCGGTCGCAGCCGTTTTCCTCCGGCCTCCATGCTGTAATTCATCGCTTCCGCCAGCCGTGCGGCAAATCCTTCTTCTTTTGGAAGATAGTTTCGGATGATCTCTTCGCATCGCTCTTTCTTTTCCTGCATTTCTTTTTCAAAATTCACTCTATTCACCAACCTTACGGGATTTTCTCATTATTTTGTAATCGTTATCATCTTTTCGTAACTGTTCAGTTCCTTCACAGTTACGAGTCAAAATGCATTTAAAATCACTTTCGGTGATGGCATTTTGACTTGTATGTCTCGGGATTTTGGCATATTCATGCCAAAACACCTCGCGGGATACTTCCTACTGAATCGTTATCATTTTTTTCTCAACCGTGTCAATCTTACTGTTACACGTTTTCACCAGTTCCATTCCTTTCTGATATAAAGCAAAGGAATCTTCCAGTGAAATATCTTTTCCTTCCAGCTGTTCCAGGATCGCATCGAGTTCCTGAAACGCCTCTTCCATGCTTACTGTTTTTCTTGGCATATTTTCTGTCTCTTTTCTATTTCTAACGCCTGTCAGCGACAACTATTCACAGTTATCCGTTTCTTTGCCTCTGCTGACGTTCCACGCATCCGAGTTCTCTGTTTTTTCTACGTTCGACCATATCACACCGTCTTTGACATAAGTCTTCATCCGTTCTCCCTCCCGTACCTGTCCTACGGAAGAAATACGGGTTCCGTCCTCATGTTCCATATAGCCGAGTCCCTGCTGCAGTTTTTCGAGTGGAGATACGCCGCGCAACCGTTCCGCATACAGATACAGCCTGGTTTTCTCTGTCTGTAACTTTTTTTCCATCCGCTCGGTAAGTTTCTCTTCTGCCCGCAGCAGATACATCCGTTTCTCCCGGATCTGGTTTTCCGGACTGAGATATGCCAGACGTGCTGCTTTCTCCGTCAGTCTCTGCCTGGTCATCTCCAGTTTGCTGTCCATGGACAGTTCCAGTCTCCGCACATAACCCGCGAGTAGCTCCTGCCACCCACGATAATCAAAAACAGCAAGTTCTGCTGCCGCCGACGGTGTCGGTGCGCGAAGATCCGCCACATAATCGGCAATCGTCACATCCGTCTCATGACCTACCGCGGAAATGATCGGGGTAGAACAGTGAAAAATCGCTCTTGCCACAATTTCTTCGTTAAATGCCCACAAATCCTCCATGGATCCGCCGCCACGCCCGACAATGATCACATCCACACCAAGCTGATCCAGCGCTTCGATTCCTTCCACGATGCTCTCTGCCGCACCCTCTCCCTGCACCTGCGCCGGGTAGAGGATGATCTGCACGTATGGATTTCTCCGGGCTGTCACATTTCGAATATCCTGAATCACCGCACCGGTGGGCGCTGTCACCACACCTACTGTCTGAACGAATGACGGAATCGGCTGTTTGTATTCCGGTGCAAACATTCCCATCTCTTCAAGTTCTTCTTTTAACGCAAGAAATCGTTCATAGAGAATCCCTGCACCTTCCAGTGTGATCTTTCTCGCATACATCTGGTATTTTCCATCGCGTTCGTATACGTCCACACTGCCCGTAACAACCACCCGGTCACCGTTTTTCATCGCAAACGCCAGCCCTTTTCTCTGTCCCGCAAACATCACGCACGCCAGAGATCCACTGCCGTCTTTCAGTGAAAAATAAATATGCCCGGAACTGTGGTATTTGCAGTTGCTCACCTCACCGCCTACGGAGATCCGGCTCAGCATAAAGTCCTGGGTGAACATATTTTTAATATATCTGTTGACCTGTTCTACAGAATATACACTACTCATCGGCTTCTTTCGCCAGTTTTCCCAGTACACCGTTGATAAATGCCGGTGCTTCGTTTCCGCCGAATTTCTTTGCCAGTTCTACGGCTTCGTTGATCGCTACTTTTCCCGGTACATCATCGTCGTAACGCAATTCATAAACTGCCAGACGCAGGATAGAAAGTTCTACTTTTCCCATACGGCTGGTTTTCCATCCTTTGCTTGCCTCGTTCAGTGCTTCATCGATCTCCGGCAGTTTTTCACGGATTTTTTCAAATTTGTCCTGGATATAACTCTGATCTTTGTCCTGGATGTCTTCGATTCCTTCCAGATACAGTTGCTTCTGTTCTGCCATCTCCTGATTGTCGTTAAATTCTGTCATGAACAACAGCTGAAAAATGCTTTCTCTTAATTCTCTTCTTCCCATGGTTTTCTCCTCGTATTCGTCAGTAGTAAAAAAGGGAGCCTCATCCAGACCCCCTTTCCTTCCGTCCTGCGTTCTATTTTATTTTCCTTCTTCCAGTGCTACACCGGCAATGCTGATGTTTACATCGGAAACTTCCAGACCAGTCATATTTTCAATGGCTGTTTTTACTTTTTCCTGTACTTTCTTGCAGGTTTCCGGAATACTGTATCCGTACTCCAGATTCAGGTTCAGATTCACGCATACCACGTTCTCCAGAACATCTACTTTTACACCTTTGGACAGGTTTTTCATACCCAGTTTTCCAACCAGTTCGTTGGTGATGTTTCCTGCCATAGAAGCCACGCCTTCTACTTCGGTCGCTGCCAGACCTGCGATAATTGCCACAACTTCATCTGCGATCTGTACTTTTCCAATGGTCTGATCGTCATATATGGTATACGTGTCACGCATATCTTTTTTATTTTCTGTCATCTCAAACCCTCCTTATAATCAAGAGTTGTCCTGATTTTTTCTGATTTTTCAGTCAGGAACCATTATTTATATTTATTATATCAAAAAATTGCGTAAATTAAAAGGGGAATTGCCTTAGTTTTTGCTGAATTCTTCCAATTTCAGGTTTTCGTTTCGATCCAGTGTCATACCTACGCTCCAGGAGTTTACGAACAGGAGCAGCGGATTGCCCTTCATGTCTTTTACCTTCTTCATATCGGAGGTTCCGGTCAGTTTTTCCACATCAACTTCTTCTTTGTTAGCGATCCAGCGGATATGTTCGTACGGCAGGTTTTCCAGACGGATATCTACGTTGTATTCGTTTTCCAGACGGTATTTTAATACATCAAACTGCAGGACACCGACAACGCCGACGATGATCTCTTCCATTCCTCCCATGTATTCCTGGAAGATCTGGATAGCACCTTCCTGTGCGATCTGGTTGACACCTTTGACGAACTGTTTTCGTTTCATGCTGTCTAACAGACGGACTCTTGCAAAGTGTTCCGGTGCAAAGGTCGGGATTCCTTCGTAGGCAAATTTTTTACCCGGTGTGCACACGGTATCTCCGATGGAGAAAATACCCGGGTCGAAAACGCCAATAATATCTCCTGCATACGCCTCTTCTACGATATGGCGATCCTGTGCCATCATCTGCTGTGGCTGGGAAAGTCGCATCTTTTTATCGCCCTGTACATGATAGACTTCCATTCCGGCATCGAATTTGCCGGAGCAGATACGCATAAATGCGATTCGGTCTCTGTGGGCTTTGTTCATGTTTGCCTGAATCTTAAAGACAAACGCGGAAAATTCTTCCGTCATCGGATCGATCACGCCACAGTCTGCGGTTCTTGGCAGCGGTGAGGTGGTCATCGTCAGGAAATGCTGCAGGAAGGTTTCCACACCGAAGTTTGTCAGAGCGGATCCGAAGAATACCGGAGAGAGTTTTCCGCAGCTTACAGCTTCCATGTCAAATTCTGCGCTTGCGCCGTCTAACAGTTCGATCTCATCCATCAGCTGTTCTTTCTGATCTTCATCCATGACTTCGTCGATTTTTGCATCGTCGATATCGATTTCTTCGATATGGCCTTCTTTGGTTCCTTTCATGGTATCGGAGAAGGTCAGGACTTTTTTGGTATCTCGGTCATAGACACCGCGGAATTTTTTTCCGGATCCGATCGGCCAGTTGACCGGGCAGGTCGGGATACCGAGTTCTTTTTCGATATCGTCTAAGAGTTCGAAGGTGTCGTTGGCATCGCGGTCCATTTTATTGATAAATGTAAAGATCGGGATGTGGCGCATGGCACAGACTTTGAAGAGTTTTCTGGTCTGTGCTTCCACTCCTTTAGATGCGTCGATGACCATGACGGCGGAATCGGCTGCCATCAGGGTTCGATAGGTATCTTCGGAGAAGTCCTGATGTCCCGGGGTGTCCAGGATGTTGATGCAGTAGCCATCGTAGTTGAACTGGAGTACGGAGGATGTTACGGAGATTCCTCGTTCTTTTTCGATTTCCATCCAGTCGGATACGGCGTGACGGGCGGTTGCTTTTCCTTTTACGCTTCCGGCGAGGTTGATGGCGCCGCCGTAGAGAAGGAATTTTTCAGTCAGGGTGGTTTTTCCGGCATCGGGGTGGGATATGATGGCGAAGGTTCGCCGTTTTTGGATTTCTTTTGTGTAGTCTGTCACAGGGGTTTTCCTCCATTTTTCGAATTGGGTTTTGTTGGTTTGTTATTTGAATTCCGGTTGCTTTTATATATGTAGGAACCGGATTGGGTTTTTGCTCATACGGTAGATATTGTAGTATATGGGATTTGGAGATGTCAAGGGGTTTTTGTGGAGATTTTGGCTAGGGGACGAAACTGACGTGGATGGAAATTTAAAGATATCAGATAGTAAAAAGCGACTGATTTTTTATATGTTATATTATGCATATAAGAAATTAGTCGCTTTTTGTTCTTTATTCTTCTGTTAATTCCTGTTTGATATAAGTTAAAAAGGTTTCGGCGAGTGGGGTTAGGGGGGTGTTTTCGCGTTTTACATAGCCGAAGGTTATTTTGCTGGACTCGTGGGTGAGGCGGATGCTGGGGCGGGATTTTGTTTTGACTGGGGTGAGAGTGTCACCGCTGATGTTGGCGAGGTTTCCGTGATCCAGCATTTTTTCCATGATGTAGTCGCTGTTGGTTACGACGGAGACGTCGATTTTACCGAGGGTCAGGCTGTCGTCTGTGTCCAGTTTCCAACCTTCGTAGTTGCTGGCGTCTTCGAGGAAGTTCTGGATATAATGTAGATTCTGAATTTCTTCCTGGGTGAGCGGTTTTTCCTCTTTTTGCAGGTGTCCGCCGCCGGGGTACAGGCAGGTGTCCAGTTCTTTCAGGGGGACGAATTCCAGTTGTTTTCGTACCAGCAGGTATTGCAGATCGGTCTGCTGGCGGGTGGTCACGTAGAGGAAGCCGAGTTCGTCTTTGTATTCATGGATGCGTTCCAGCACTTCACGCATTTTTCCCGTGTGTGCCTGACAGTGCAGATTTTCTTTTTCATGCAACTGATAGAATTTTACAAAGCAATCCGCCATCCAGGAACTCGGATTGAACGAAATATTCAGCCACTGGGTGTCTCCCGCAGTGGACAGTTCTGCCATCGCTTCCACATTTTCCAGTACACGGCTAGCGTAAGCGTACGCCTGTTTACCGTTTGGTGTCAGGCTGATTCCGTGGGGATTTCTGACGAAAAGGGATGCCTGCATCTCCTCTTCCAGTGCCCGGATCACTTTACTCACGCTGGACTGCGTGGTATACAAAACAGATGCCGCCTCGCTGAAAGAGCCGGCATCTGCACAGGTTATGAAGCATTTTAACTGTTTGATATCGATCATAAGTCACCTTTTTTTCCACAGACTGCAAATAATGGGGTCGGATTATAGAACGCATTTTTTTCCATATAGACACGCTGGCTGACTCCCACATCAATCTGGAACTGCTGCACGCCGCTGTTACTGAGAGCCTCCAGATCCCAGGCAGGGCGGGCGTAATTGCTGATGGAGAGCTGGCGTTTGATATCTTCGCACTCCTGCATCAGTGTATTTTCAATCTGGTTATGAGCGTGATTTTTCGGAAGATCTGAGGTGTCTGTAAAATCAACGGCTCCGTAATTGGCGTCAAAGTTTAACAGCACACCGCCCGGTTTCAGCACGCGCATCCATTCTTTATAGGCTTTCTGCGCATCCGGAAGCGTCCAGGTCAGATTTCGGGAAATCACGAAGTCAAAGGTATTATCATCGTACTCCGGATTTTCCGCATCCATCACATGAAATTCACAATCTGCCCCTTCTTCTTTCGCCAGTTCTCTCGCATGGAGGATCATATCCGGTGTCAGATCGATACCGGTTACCTGATGCCCTCTCTTTGCCAGCAGAATCGCGAAGAATCCGGTTCCACATCCCACATCCAGAATCCGCAGATGTTCCCCTTTCGGTAAATACTTATCAATTTCTTCCATCCAGCGTCCCGCCAGCGGACTGTGCAGTTCTTCTCTTCGCTGTTCTTTAAAATCCGAGCTTCGTTTCGTCCAGTAACCGGCGATTTTCTCTTTCCGGTCATCTTCTTCGTAGGCAATTCTTCCGTAGGCGATCATCGGTCCTTCTTTTGTGACCTGTAAACTTCCGGTCTGGAAAAGGATCACACCATCATACTCACCATAACTTGTCTCCAGTGTTTTTCCTTCGTAATCAGTCACTTTTCCAAGTTTTTCGCCCTCCAGGAACATATCGCCCGGTTTTTTCTCCGGATACCACAAACCAGCCTGGTTCGCTGACTGATACACCACATCAGTCACTTCCATCGGATAGTGGTTCCAGTAGCCGCGGTTTGTCCGGTAAATACCGAGGTAACGCAGGATATTTTTCAGATCCCGCTTATTGGATTCTACTTCTTCTCTCGTCCATCGTCCCATGCCGCCGCGTTCGATCAGGATGCTCGGGATTCCGCAGGATGCAGCATAGTTATAAGAACCGCCGGACGCCACATTAGAACGTACCATATATGGAACATCCACATGTTGTGCCATCTTTCTGGCGATCTCGATAACTTCTTTTTCTCCTTTTCCCGCATAATATACAAATGGGGTCAGATCTTCATAATTATCTCCGCTGTGCAGATCGATATAGTAATCCGCCACACTGTGCAAATCTTTTTCCATCGCACTGGCAAGTCTCTGCGTCCTTGTCCCCTGTGCATCTCCCGGGAACTGCCAGTTCAGATTTTTTCCATCTTCCATACAGAGACTTCCCGCTCTCTGTTCAAATTCATCAGGACAGACCACTTTCACGATCACTACGGTTCCTGTGATTTTTTCGATTTTTAATTCATTGGCAAGCTCCACAGCCGTCTCCACGCCGACATATTCCCCTGCATGTACAGCAGCCGTGATCAGCACCGTCTTTCCCTCTTCTTCTCCATGCAGGACTGCTGCCGGAAGAACAAACTCCCCGTCTCCGATCGTCAGCATTCCCTGCCATCTCTCTCCCGGGGCTATCTCCTGTCCTGCTATCTGAAATTTATTTTCGTTTCTCATAATGTTCCTCTTTCATTATTTAACTGCTTCAATACCAAACATCGGTGTAGAATGATAATTCACTTTTTCTACCTCGGACCATACCTGTTTCCAGACCTCCGCGTCTACTGTGATATGTTCCGCACCCAGTTTCTCCAACACATTCTGATCCCACTGCGGACGTCCGATCCTGCTGAGCGGTACCTGTCTTGCGATCTCTTCCATCGTGTCGATATCCGTACAGGTATAATGATCCTCCAGCCCGGACTCGGTCACCATCTCACGGTCTTTCTCATACTCCGCTCTCTTTTCCGCATCAAATAAATGATGATACCAGTTGGCATCGTAATTTAACAAAACTCCGCCCTTTTTCAGTACCCGCATCCATTCTTTATACGCCTGTGCCGGATCTTCGAGATTCCAGGTCAGATTCCGGCTGACTACCGCGTCAAAGGTTTCATCCGCAAAATCAAGATGCTGAGCATCCATCTGACGATAGGTGATCTTCTTGGCAAGTGCTCCCGCATTCTTTTTTGCTTCTTCCAGCATGGCTTCCGTATAATCCACCGCCATCACCGAATAACCGGCTTCCGCGAGAATAATCGAAAAAAATCCGGGACCGGTTCCGATATCCAGGATCTTATAGGTTTCGTTTGTTCTGTCTTCCGGAAAATGACTCTCAAGTTCCCGTCTCCAGTTCGTCCGGTTGTCTCCCGCCAGTTCTTCCTGATTGACCTGAGAGTACCCTTCGGCTCTGTCGGTCCAATAGTCCTCTATCTGTTCCAGTAATTCCATATATTCCGTTCCTCCGCTTGACTTAGATGTACGCCCGACCATTTCCTCTATATCTGATACGCGCATGTACCATCCACTGATAAATGCCATTATGTCGTGATTTCATCACTCCATAATTTCGCCGTTCGCCAAGAGTGAGCAAGCCCCCTCTGGCTCTCTTCCGCTCATTATATCATGATTGTTTCTTTTTTCACAAGCCTCTATGGGGGATATTTTTTCTTCACTTTTGCACGTAACTATGCTATACTGATAAAGACTGTTCAGCTTTTTTCAGCCAGATGGACAAATCAGTTTTTATTTTAACCAAAGAAAGGGATAAACTATGTTAAGTACAATCGAATCCATCAATTCGGCGGTCAACAATTTTATCTGGGGAGTCCCTGCTATGATCTGTATCATCGGTGTCGGTCTGTATCTGACGATCCGCACCAATTTTTTACAGATCCGCAAATTTCCCTATGCAATTAAGACCACCATCGGACGTATGTTCCGAAAAAAAGACGCATCTGACGGTTCTCTGACGCCATTCCAGGCAGTCTGTACCGCTCTCGCCGCGACGGTCGGTACCGGTAATATCTCCGGAGTCGCGGGTGCCATCGCCATCGGTGGGCCTGGTGCCGTCTTCTGGATGTGGATCTCGGCTCTGCTTGGCATGTGTACCAAATTCGCCGAAGTAACACTTGCCGTTCATTTCCGTGAGACGAACGCGCAGGGAGATCTCGTCGGCGGACCTATGTACTATATAAAAAATGGTCTGAAAAAACACTGGCACTGGCTGGCATACCTGTTTTCCGCTTTTGGTGTCCTTACCGTATTCGGTACCGGTAATGCCACACAGGTCAATACGATCACAACGGCTGTCGATTCCGCACTGATCAATTTCCACCTGATTTCTGATCATTCTGTCAGTACACTGAATCTGATCATCGGAATCGTGATCACGATCCTGGTTGGTCTGATCCTTCTTGGCGGTATCAAACGAATCGGAAGTGTGACGGAAAAACTGGTTCCTTTTATGGCACTGTTTTATATTCTTCTGGCACTTGGTGTTGTACTGATCAACTTCCGTAATATTCCGCATGTTTTTTATTCTATTGTTTATGGTGCTTTTCGCCCGCGTGCTGTAACCGGCGGTGTGGTAGGAAGCTTCTTCCTCAGCATGAAAAAAGGAGTTTCCCGTGGTATCTTCTCCAACGAAGCAGGTCTTGGTACCGGATCCATCGCCCATGCCTGTGCGGATACCAGAAAACCGGTGAAACAGGGTCTGTTCGGTATCTTTGAAGTATTTGCCGATACCATTGTCATCTGCACCCTGACTGCTCTGGTTATTCTGTGCAGCGGCACCCCGGTCACTTATGGACATGCTGCCGGTGCAGAACTCACGATATCAGGATTTACTTCTGTATATGGCAGTTGGATTTCTGTTTTTACAGCCGTTGCGATGTGTTGTTTCGCTTTTTCTACAATCATCGGATGGGGACTGTATGGAGCAAGATGTATCGAGTTTCTGTTTTCCAGTGAGAAGGTCGTAAAGCCGTTTATGGTTGTGTATTCTCTGGTAGCGATTCTTGGTGCTACCGTGGAACTTGGACTTCTGTGGAGTATCGCAGAGACCTTTAATGGGTTGATGGCGATCCCGAACCTGATCGCGGTGTTCCTGTTGTCGGGAACCGTTGTGAAACTGGTGAAGGAGTATTTTGCTACCGAAGGAAAATAAATATTTTAATTCCTGACATATAAGAAGGAGCTGACGCACTGATTTTCGTGCGACAGCTCCTTTTTGTATACATATTTTATTTTCTCATTCATTTCACATCTGCACTCTGTGTATTCACACATACCGCATGTATCGCAAACCATTTTTCATAGCCCTGTCCCGTACAGGTCGACAATGTCAGGATTTTGTCGGAAGACTGCGGAGTTATTCCGGTCTGGATTGCAGAATTATTTACCATATGATCGATCAATTTCTGATATTCTTCTCCCGGCTGGTAGCCGATAAGGATATTATAATAATCGGAAAAATCCGGCTGATTCAGTCCTTCTTTTTCCCTCTGTAACATCGGTTTTGTCACTGACATATGTTTCTGCCAGTGCCTCATATTCTTTCTTCTGTTAGTTTTAACAAACTATCATCGTCATTATGAAATGTCAATCTTTTTCTCTTGTCTGGCCGTCAGTTCCTATTTTATTCTTTTCAATTCATATTCTCTCGTTCCAAGACCGATCTTCTCCGCCTGATCCAGCGTTGCTTTCCACTCGATGTTTGGGTTGGAATCTTTGAAATGGTCGTGGTGGCAGTGCCATCCTTCTTCTGCCAGATGTTCTCCGAGCTGGCTGTTTGCAATCGGTGTTGCCTGCAGACAGGCATCTGCACACGCCTGATCCAGCGCTACCGGGTCGAAACTTGCAAACATTCCGATATCCGGAAGAATCGGTGCGTCGTTTTCTCCATGGCAGTCACAGTTTGGGCTGATATCCTGTACCAGTGCAATATGGAAATGTGGACGGCCATGACAGACAGCCTGTGCATACTCAGCCATTTTCCGGTCAAGCAGTTCGTTGGCACTGCTGTTTGGATTGTATACCGCATCAAAACTGCAGGCTCCGATGCAACGTCCACAGCCTTTGCATTTGTCATAGTCGATCACTGCTTTTTTATTTACATAGGTGATCGCGTCACTACCGCACTCCTTTGCACAGCGGCGGCAGCCACGACAGACCTCTTCATTGACTGCCGGTTTTCCGCTTGCATGCTGCTGCATTTTTCCTGCACGGCTTCCGCATCCCATACCGATATTTTTAATCGCCCCGCCAAATCCGGTTGATTCATGTCCTTTGAAATGACTCAGGCTGATGAAAATATCCGCATCCATGATCGCATGTCCGATCAGTGCAGTCTGACAGTACTCTCCATTGATGACCGGAACTTCCACCTCATCCGTTCCGCGCAGTCCATCACCGATGATGATCTGACATCCGGTTGTGATCGTGTTAAATCCATTCAGATTCGCGCAGTCCAGATGCTCCAGTGCATTCTTTCTGCTTCCCGGATACAGGGTATTACAGTCTGTCAGAAATGGCATCCCGCCCTGTTCCTTACACAGATCTGCAACCACTTTTGCATAATTCGGGCGCAGGAAAGCCAGGTTTCCCATCTCTCCAAAATGCATCTTGATCGCAACAAATTTTCCATCCATATCAATATCTTTAATGCCTGCTGCGACACAGAGTTTTTTCAGCTTATTCAGCTGACTGGTTCCTACCGGACATCGGAAATCCGTAAAATAAACGGTTGATTTCTCCATAGTTTATTCCTCCTGTAAATTCTTTTTAGATAAGAATACCACAGCAGGTGTACCCGGTGTCAAGTATTTTCTCAGGATCCGTTTTTCTTCCTTCTGGCGCTCCTTATTTCCGGCAGACGTCGATACTCCAGCGGTAAAACACCATATGTTTCGGCAAATAATATCTTTGTCTGGAAATAACCGATACATTTTGTTTCTCCCATCTCTGCGTACAACTCGTTCCAGGTTGTAAAACCAGACTTCATCTCTGTGTTCACAGTCTGCGAACCATAATGTATTCTTCCTCTTTATCCTCCACAGTTTCAAACCCGAGTTTTTTATACATCCGTGCGGCATAATTCGCTTTCTGCACTGACAGAGATACCTGTGGATAGCCCTGTTGTTTTAATGCGGTAAGCATGTGCTGCATCAATGCGGTTCCGATTCCGCAATGCCGGAATTCCTCAAGAACCGATATTGCAAGTGAAGGCGTATCATTATCTACATGTCCATAATCATCCATGATCCGGCACCAGACCGCTCCTGCTATTTTCCCAGACGTTTCCGCAACATAACAGCTATCATCTTTCTTTTTCCCAAAATCCGCAACATACACCTGCAACTCCGGCTCTTTGATGATCTCTTTCGGCGGTGCTTTGGTTCCTTCGGGGATAAAAATTGCTTCATATAGAAAATCGCCTAAGATCTTTATTTCCTCCTGACGTAATTTTCTTATCCGATACGAAACATACTTCATTGTGCCAACCTCCTGTATGTCATCACTGTTTTCTCGGATTATCCATCACATAAATCACACCGGCAAATCCCGTAATGACAGAAAATAGAATAGCACACCCCATCGATTCTCCCAGTGCTGCCCCGAAATAATATCCGATCACACCGGCCAGCACCATGCCAATTACTGATATTACGGTTCTGAATCTATCCATACGCATCCCCTCCTGCTTTTCTGTTCTCGCCTGTTTACTCTTTACACACATCCTTTTCGTTCCTTCCGCAAATTATTTTCATATATTTTATTTCCGGTTCCAGTTTGCCATGCTGCTGCCCTGCTGTTCCAGGATTCTCTTCCTGAAGCTGCGGCACAAATTTACGCACATCGTCACTGTGGGAAAAATCAGATTTTGTTGTGACCTTTCCAACGCTATTTTTCTATATTTTAACACAACCGTCCTGCTATCGTATAGACATTTTGTCTGTATATGCATGATTTCCGAAAAATATGTGTATTTACAACGATTACTCCGAAAAATCCTCACACAGGGATTCTTTCTTCTGGTATACTAAAAGACAAAGAAAGCAGAAAGGACGTACTTATGAATATACAATTAATTGCACTCGATATTGATGGAACTCTTACCAACGATCAGAAACAGATCACTCCTGCTACCCAGGATGCCCTTCTTTCCGTTCAGGAAAACGGAACACGGCTGGTACTTGCTTCCGCGCGACCGCTCCATGGACTTCTGGAATTTGCTGAACTGTTACAGTTAAAGAAATATCACGGAATCCTGATGGCATATAACGGCGGAAAAATCATAGATGCTGCAAGTGAAGCAATCCTCTCCGAGACACATATGTCTATAGAAGTGACCCGAAAACTCCTTCGTTTTCTGGAAATCCTTCCGGTAACTGTGATTCTCGATGACGGCACACAATTCTATGTGACTGATCCTTCCGGCTATAAGGTGGAATACGAATGTCACTGTAACCGGATGTCCTGTACGCAGGTGGACAACCTGGCGGATTTTCTGAATTTTGCACCGGTAAAACTGTTGCTTTCGGTGGATCCCTCTTTACTTTTTGAAGTGCAGAAAACCATCGCTTCGCATCTGACTCCTGATCTTACCGTTGTCCGTACCGCACCTTTCTATCTGGAGATCATTCCCATCTCTATTAACAAAGGAAAAGGTCTCTCCGATATCTGTGACCGTTTGGAAATCCCGCTCTCTGCCTCCGCTGCATTCGGTGACTCAGAAAATGATATTCCGATGTTAAAAGCTGCCGGATGGGGTGTTGCTATGGGAAATGCAGAAGATGCGGTAAAAGAAGCAGCAGATACCGTCACGATCACAAACAACGAGGACGGAATCGCCATTGCCTTAAAGGAGGAATCTCAGATATGAAAGTCGTAATCGCCATCGATTCATTTAAAGGAAGTATCAGTTCTCTGGACGCCGGAGCTGCCATCCGCGAAGGAATCCACCGGGTATTCCCAGAAGCAGAAGTGCTTGTCCGCCCTCTGGCTGACGGTGGGGAGGGAACTGTGGAGGCTCTCGCACGCGGCATGAACGGCCGGATCCGCACAGTGACCGTTACCGGTCCGCTCGGAACACCCGTAGAAGCTTCTTACGGGATTCTTGATGCTTCCAAAACTGCCATTATCGAAATGTCCGCTGCCGCCGGTATCACACTGGTGGACGAATCGAATCGGAATCCATTATATACAACCACCTACGGTGTAGGTGAACTGATCCGCGACGCCGTCACTAACGGATGCCGGCACTTCATCGTCGGCATCGGAGGAAGTGCCACAAACGACGGCGGCATCGGTATGCTTCAGGCACTCGGATACGATATTCTGGACAAAAACAGACAGCCGGTTCCCTTCGGAGCCAGCGGTCTGTCACAGATTGCAACAATCCATGACACACACGTTCTCCCGGAACTTAAAGATTGTCACTTTAAGATTGCCTGCGATGTAACGAACCCACTCTGCGGTCCACAGGGATGCAGTGCCATCTTCGGTCCGCAAAAAGGCGCAACCCCGGACATGATTCGCCAGATGGATCAATGGCTTGCCTTCTACGCCAGCATCACCCGGGAAACATACCCGAACGCTGACCCCAGCCACCCCGGCACCGGAGCCGCCGGAGGACTTGGCTTCGCCTTTCTCTCTTACACAAACGCCACCCTCCAGTCCGGCATCCAAATCATCCTCGAAGAAACCCGGCTGGAATCCTACATCCAAGACGCCGGCATCGTCATCACCGGTGAAGGTTGCCTCGATGGCCAGACCATCATGGGCAAAGCCCCCATCGGCGTCGCCGCCATCGCCAAAAAATACAACAAAACCGTCCTCGCCTTCTCCGGCTGCACCACCAAAGAAGCCACCCTCTGCAACCAGCACGGCATCGACGCATTCTTCCCCATCCTCCACACCATAACCACCCTGGAAGAAGCCATGCACCCCGAAACCACCCGCCAAAACCTAACTACCACCACCGAACAGGTCTTCCGCCTGATCCAAGCAGTGCAGGTACACTAAATTACCCTCCTGCACATTCCAACTACACCACTCAAAATTGATCCATTGAACCAATTTTTGATATATAATATACAACAAAACCGAGGCTGAGATTTCTCTTCTCACCTCGGTTTTATCTATGCAATGCTATATTCTATTTATGCTATATTTTATTTATGCAATATAGTATGATGTACTTTCCAGCAGCTCTCCTTTCGGAACTTCTCCATTCCAAAACCTTACCATATATTTTTTCAAGTTCCCCTGCCCTCGTTGCAGCAAACAGCGCGGTCTGTTTTCGGGCGTCCGTCTTGAACACCCTTTCTATATGGCATGTTCCCCCAGCTTACTCAGCCCAAGTTCCATCCAAAAAAATATCCGTCTCACTACCATCTTCCCGGATTCCCACAATATGCAAATCATCCGACCCAACCATAAAATCCATATGGATCATAGAATCATTAATTCCCTTTGCATAAATCTCCTCATCCGTCATATCCATGAACCCGTCAATAACTTCAGAAAATCCACGTCCGGCAGCCACATGGCAGCAAGCATTTTCATCAAACAAAGTATTATAAAACATTAACCCAGACTGGTTGATCGGAGACTCTTTCGGAACCAGTGCCACTTCACCAAGCATAGAAGCACCTTCATCCATCGCAAACATTTTCTTCAGAACTTCTTCCCCTACTTCTGCGTGGCAGTCTACCACTCTTCCGTCCTTAAAATCAACCGTAAAATGATCGATCACCTGTCCGGAACGGCTTAACGGTTTGGTAGAAACCAGACGACCTTGACATTTTCCTCTCATCGGGCTTGTGAAGACTTCCTCTGTCGGCATGTTCGGAACAAAAAATGCCTGATTCAGATGATTGACATCTCCTGCACTTCCCCATTTTGCACCCGGGATCAGATCCACACGGAAATCCGTGCCGTTGCTGCTGGTATAATGCAGTGTCTTAAAGTTCTGCTCATTTAACCAGTTCGCTTTCTGTGTCATCCGTTCGTTATGTGCCTGCCAGATCTTTTCCGCATCCTCTCCGTCTTTCAGATACACACAGTCAAAAATTGCATCCCACAGTTTCTCCAGTGCCACATCCTCCGTATCATCCGGAAATACTTTTTTCGCCCATTTTTTAGAAGCCGCTGCCACGATCAGCCACTGATGTTTGCCATCGATCTGGTCACGGTATTTTTTCATGACTTTCTGGCGCATCTGGCTGACGGTAGAAATCAGATCTGCTGGGATTCCTGCCAGTTCATCTGGATCGGAAGAATCGATAAAGATACGAACCGGCAGATCCACGGTCATCTGTTTTGCACGTTCCTCTTCCCATACCGGTACTTCGCCGAGTACCTCTGCTGACGCATACTGATAATGCAGTTTGTTGATTTCTCCACACTCCCAGAACATCTCAACATAACTTGCTCCTGCTTTATAGCACTCCTCCGTCACCATCGTTACCAACGGGATCTGATCGACACCTGCCTGCAGACGGACACGCTGTCCTTTCTGTACATTAGCTCCGATCTTTACGATCAGTTTCGCGTATTCTCTTAATTTGTTCTCGTTCATACTACCTTCTCCAGTCATTTCCATATTCTGTCATCGATTGTCACACATCTGCGGCAACCACAGTTACTTACGAGTATACCCGCTTTTTGTACAAGATGCAAGCACGGTCTTTCTCCTGTGCAGTCACACGAAAAACGCCTCGCGGGATATTACCAGCGAACGGTAACACACGCGATAATCAATTGCTTCTTGTAACTTCCTGCCCCGTATACTATAATACGATGTGAGTGGCAAAAGTAAATTTTGCCATTCATTGATGTAATCGGATTGCTCCATTGCTACGCAATTCCCGCAACCCTTGAACACCTCGAACTTCCATAAAATGGCGTATTTACATCATAATACAGAAAGACATATAGTTACCGATGACAAAATCTCGCACAGGAGGGACACACATGGAGTATCTGGATATCGTAGATGAACAGGGACAACCGACCGGGGAAATCATTTCCCGCACCCTTGCACACACGAAAGGAATCCGCCATCGAACAGCTCATATCTGGATCGTTCGCAGGAAAAACGAACATTTTCAGGTTCTGATGCAAAAACGCGCAATGAGCAAAGATTCTTTTCCCGGAAAATACGATACGTCTTCCGCCGGTCATATTCAGGCAGGCGATGAACCACTTGCATCCGGCCTGCGGGAGCTTGCGGAAGAGCTGGGCATCCACGCCAAACCGGAGGATCTTGCATTTACCGGATGCATCCACGGAAGTTTTGCAGAAGAATTCCACGGAAAAATCTTCCGGGACAACGAAATTGCCTTTGTCTATGTCTATCAGCAGCCTGTCGATATCGAGACACTCGTCCTGCAAAAAGAGGAGGTGGAATCGGTGCGGTGGTTTGATCTGGAAGAAACATACCAGAACTGTCGAAACCGTAACACGCAGTTTTGTGCCCCTGTCCCGGGACTCGAAGTTGTACGGCAATACCTGTACAGTTGAAATACACACATGCCCATCCTACCTCCAATCACTTTCTGCTTCGTCCAGTTTCTCCAATAATGTCTCGTTAAGAATCTTGAAAGCAGGAATAAAGCTGTCACGTATCAGTATGATCATTTCATTCACTTCATCTTCATTCCATATATGGACAGATGTATTACGCCTTTTTAACATAAGCAGCCATACTTCTGCATCGTTAATAAATCCAACTTTATAACCAAGCTGCAGGATTTCACGGGGAGATCCTGTAGAAGCTCCCTCCACACTGTGCATTCTCATAATTTTCTGCAACGCTTTCCATGCAAGTTTTACATAAATTTTTCATTACTGCGCATGCGTATTTTACACAGTTTTTTTATAATCATGACAGTAAAAGAAAACAATATGAATAAGATCAAACACAGAAATGAGGGATCGTTATGTATAAAACCGTATGGAATTTTATGAACCATCATGTAAAAAGCTCACATGTTTCAGCAATGTTTCTCGCAGCGTTGCTGACCGGATGGACTCTGATCGGACTGCTTGCCGGCTCTGTTGTCTGCCTGGTTAGTAACATTTCCCTTTCTACCAAAACAATTGTCCTCTTTTGTTCTGCGGGTTACACAGGTCTGATTTTCGGATTCTTTGGAGGTATCTTCTATCTGTATCAGAAAAATGTGCCTCGCAAAGAATCCTCTATACATAGCCGGTGGGGACGGAGAAAAATGGTTTGTTCTTCCTGATATTATAAAAAGCCAAATGCTGAAAATATTTGTTTTCTCTCAGCATCTGGCTTTTTATTTTATGTAATACCATGGTCAAAATTTTCGAAATCTGATGCAGGACTGCCTGCGCGAGGATTTCCAAAATCAGGATTCCAACATCTTTTATATATTTTATGATCCGGATGGAATTCTCACCAACAGTTTCTTCCCATCCTTTTCCACCAGCGTCAATACCGGAATATGTTTTTTTCTCAGCGCATGCACAACCGGATATCCTGCAAACATATGATCTGCCACATAAACTGCCTCCGGTTTATATTTCAGGATCTGTTTTACCTGGGCTTTCACTGCTGCCTTCCATTCCTGTTTTTCCATCGCAACTTCCCCGTAGATTCCCTGTAGTTCCAGCTCCGGAAGTTCCGGAAAATCCATGTGAACGCTCCGTGCCGCCTGTAGATTCGGCAGCTGCCCAAGCAGTTCGTCCGCGGTTTCATCCCCGCCAAAATTCACAAGTACCGGTTCTTCCCTGTACTCCGCAAGGCTGATCTCGCATGCTTTCACTGCATCTTCGAGCGTCCCTGTTGTCAGCAGAAATCCACCTTTGTGACAAAACCCTGCACTGCCAAGTCCTGTTTCCGCCTGCAATTCTTCATTTTCCAGTCCCAGCCAGCCGGATGGAAAACTGCATTTGTAATTCAGCGAATATTCCTTCTTCTGCGGCTGTACACAGTATCCACCCCGGTTGGACGGAAAAATCACAAAAGCGATCTCCGTCTCGGACAGTCTTTTCTGGCACGGTACAAACTCCGGTAAAATCAGTATCTTCGCCTCATCTTCTGGCTTTTTCCCGGACTGTAAAGCTCTCTCATGTACTTCGAGAATCTCTTCTACCCGTCTGTCCGCACGCTCATTTCCCAGATACCGTTCAAATTTATTTTCCAGGATCATCCCTGCCACGCTGACTGCCTGAAAAAATGCTTCGTCATTGTTTCCGCTGGCATCCCAGGTCGGATTGAAGTTGCCGATCAGCGCCGCCAGTTCATTCTTTTCGCCGGTATTATCGTTGTTATCCAATGGCTGTACAAACGCTTCATCAAATTTCTGTGCCAGTTCCTCACCTAGAATCTCCGCTCCAAGCGCTTCCCACAGAAGTCCGAAAGCTGCATACGGAACTCCATTTTCGCGGATCCGACTGTCTTTTTGGTGATGATCATACTGCCCTCTTCCGATATCAAAAACAATTCCCGCAAAGTCTTCCGGTACTTTATTTCCCCTTGTAATTCTGATCTCCGGGTTCAGATATATCAGCAGAGCTGCGGAAAACACATCATCTGCATGGAACTTTCCGCTGTGGGTAAATGCAGCTGCGTGATGCTGTCTGATCCGTTGTAATAATGTATTTGTTTCCATTATATATTCTCCTGTCTCTTTTATCATTTGTTTCCATTGTATCCTGATCATATTTTCCCATTTTACCATAAAAAGTATTACCACACAAATCTTTCACGCTTTATCATTGTTTCCCTGCTTTTTACACAAAAAAGGAACCCGCAACTTTCATAGCTGGTTTCCAGACCTAGAGCGTGTTTGAAAAAGGCTTTTCGTGAGCTGCGAGTCCCAGTTTGTGGGAG
>OBIA01000329.1_pt1 | contig 33450 bp, 25 predicted proteins | sample 1519911 | NCBI WGS metagenome assembly OBIA01 (sample SAMN04209236, study PRJEB22552) | human gut metagenome | biome: gut; material: feces | host: Homo sapiens | place: USA: Oklahoma | reverse complement strand
CAAGGTCTTTCACCCACCTATGAGCAAGCTCATGTGGGTTTAGACCTTTTGACCCTGGCATCATAATATTCCGATACAGCCACAAAGAACGCGTCGATATTTTCCCATTTGGACATCGGAGGAATATCACGTCCGGAGGTCTTCCTTATTGACTGTATTTCCAAAATGATATCCCATCGCACCGATGGATGCAAGCGGATTTATCATCTCAGTCGCAGTGTTGCCGCAGAATAAAATCAGGGCGTGCAAAAAATGATTTCTCATCCTTCACACGCCCTGATTATTTCCGATAATCCTTTATTTTTCCGCGAAACACGCAGACATTTTTCATTCGCCCTTTAACAGGCTGCTGTCCTCGAAGTAATTGATCTTCATCGCTGCCTTGACATCCTTTAAGGTTTCCGCAGCCTTTGCTTCTGCAACCTCACTGCCCTTTTTCAGAATGTCGTAAACATCCGTCAGATGCTCTTCCCAGTATTTTCTTCTCTCACGGATCGGCGCAAGCTCAGACTGCATAACGTTGTTTAAGAACTTCTTCACTTTGACGTCGCCCAGACCGCCCCGCTGATAATGTGCTTTCAATTCGTCCAGATTCTGGTAATCCGATAAAAACTCTGCAAAATGCTCCGGTCTGCAGAATGCATCCAGATAGATAAATACAGGGTTTCCGTCTACGTTGCCGGGATCCTCCACACGCAAATGATTCGGATCTGTGAACATGCTCATAACCTTTTTCTTCACATCTGCTTCTGTGTCGGACAGATAGATACAGTTGCCAAGAGATTTGCTCATCTTCGCCTTGCCGTCGATGCCGGGCAGTCTTAGGCATGCCTTATTGGAGGGCAGGATGATCTCAGGCTCTGTCAGGGTGTCCCCATAAACGCTGTTGAACTTATGTACGATTTCCTTACACTGCTCCAACATCGGCAGCTGGTCTTCACCAACCGGAACAGCCGTTGCACGGAATGCAGTGATGTCCGCAGCCTGGCTGATGGGATAGCAGAAAAATCCAACCGGAATGCTTGCTTCGAAATTACGCATCTGGATCTCCGCTTTAACGGTAGGATTTCTCTGTACTCTGGAAACCGTTACCAGATTCATATAGTAAAAGGTCAGCTCTGTCAGCTCCGGAACCATCGACTGAATGAAAATCGTTGCCTTTTCCGGATCAAGGCCGCATGCCAGATAATCCAGCGCTACCTGTAAAATGTTCTGACGTACCTTTTCCGGATGCTCTGCATTGTCTGTCAACGCCTGTGCATCCGCAATCATAATATAAATCTCGTCAAACTGACCGGAATTCTGCAGTCTTACACGCTCCTTCAAAGAGCCTACATAATGGCCCACATGAAGACGTCCTGTGGGGCGATCCCCCGTTAAAATAATCTTTTTGCTCATATGCCTGTCCCTCTCGCTTCTCTTGGGATACTACAGTGCTGTCTGCAGCCTGCCGCATCCTGATAAACCTGCAGTCTGTTGGTTTCAACAGCTGCAGCTCTTTCCAATTATATCCCGTAAAAAGCACAGAGTCAACAGTTGCGTATATTCACCGTTACAGTTCACTCGTACCGTTTGTGGGCAGATTTCATGCTCGCATGAAAATCTGCTTACAAAAAGGTACGGAGGGAGCGCCACTTTATGAGCAAAAATGAGCTGCGAAGCAGCGGAGAGCGTCGAAGACGCGTTTTGCGAATGGCGCGGGTGAACGGTAACAAGTTCACCTGCGCCGATCAGTCCTCGTGTTTCGCACTGCGCCGCTGGATCCACTTTACAAGCTCCACGATGGGAACTACCAGCACACTCAAAAGTAGTGCAACGAGATACTCTGCAGGCTCCACACTCGTAAAGCCAAATGCCCCGGCAAGCAACGGGATCTCACACACTGCAGTGGTTGCAAGCAGCGAAACCACTGCTGCTCCAAGCAGAAGCCAGTTTTTCGAGCCAAGCTTGAAAATACTTCCTCTCTGGGAACGCATATTCATGCTGTGGAAAATTTCCGCCATTGACATTGTGACAAACGCCATCGTAGTGCCATGGGCGCTGTTTGTGGTGGTCCATTCTCCGGTTTCCATGAAATGTCCGATAAAATAGGAAACCATGACAAGTGCTGTTACCAAAAGTCCCTGATAAGCAATATCAAAGCCCATTCCATCTGCAAAAATCCCGGCCTTCGCATCTCTGGGTTTGCGCTTCATAATGTTCGGCTCTGCCTTTTCCGTACCCAGCGCCAGCGCCGGGAAGCAGTCCGTTACAAGATTGATCCACAGAAGATGCACCGGCTGCAGAATCGTAAAGCCCAGAAGTGTCGCAAAGAAAATACTCAGCACTTCACTCATATTGGAGCCTAACAGAAACTGGATTGCCTTCCGGATGTTATCATAGATTCTGCGGCCCTCTTCCACCGCGCCGACAATCGTTGCAAAATTATCGTCCGCCAGCACCATATCTGCCACATTTTTGGTAACGTCCGTTCCTGTGATGCCCATTCCGATGCCGATGTCCGCAGCCTTGATGGAGGGCGCGTCGTTAACGCCGTCACCGGTCATTGCCGTCACATAGCCGGCATTTCTCCAGGCGTTTACGATACGGGTCTTGTGCTCTGGTTGTACGCGGGCATAAACGCTGATGTTCCGGAACTTCTCTGCAAATTCTGCATCGTCCATTTTTTCCAGCTCTGCTCCGGTCACTGCCAGGCTGCCATCCTGTAAAATACCAAGCTCTTTTGCAATCGCTGCTGCCGTATCCACATGGTCGCCCGTGATCATAACCGGTCGGATACCCGCTTCCCGACATTCGTCAATTGCTGCCTTTACCTCCGGACGCACCGGATCAATCATGCCGCACAGTCCCAAAAAGCAAAGCTCCTGCTCCAGCAGATCCGCATCCTCGCTTTCCGGTTTTTTCGTCCAGACTCTCTGTCCGCATGCCAGCACACGCAGTGCCCGATCTGCCATGGACTTATTTGCCTGCAAAACCTTTTTCCGATATTCTTCTGTCATGGGCAGAAGCTGTCCATCCTCCAGATAAAATGCACAACGAGTGAGAACCACATCCGGCGCCCCTTTTGTAAACTGAATATAATCGTCCTTGCGTTTATGGATCGTGGACATCATTTTCCGTCCGGAATCAAAGGGAGCCTCCATCACACGGGGCATACTCTGTTTTAAAAGATTCTTATCCTGCCCGATCCGGTTCGCCCAGACAACCAGGGCAGCCTCCGTCGGTTCTCCTGTCACGTTACCGTCTGCATCCAGCTCTGCGTCACTGCACAGTGCCATTGCTGCCGAAAGCTCCTGCTCCTTTACTCCGAAGGAATCTACAACTGTCATCTGGTTCTGCGTCAGCGTTCCGGTCTTATCCGAGCAGATCACCTGGGCACAGCCAAGGGTTTCCACTGCAGTCAGCCGGCGGATGATCGCGTTTCGTTTTGACATGTTCGTTACACCGATGGAAAGTACCACTGTCACAACTGCCGCAAGTCCTTCCGGGATCGCCGCCACTGCAAGGGAAACCGCAATCATAAAGGAGTTCAACGCAACCTCAAAATTCAGGCTGCCTGCCCGGATCATCTGAATCGCAAAAACCAGTACGCAGATTCCGATCACCAGCTTTGTCAACACCTTCGAAAGCTGTGTCAGTTTTCTCTGCAGCGGTGTCTGTCCTTCCTGTGCCTGAGACAGCGCATCCGCAATTTTTCCCATTTCCGTATCCATACCAGTGGCCGTTACGACTGCCACAGCACGTCCATATACGATCGTGCTTCCCATATAGACCATATTTTTACGGTCGCCAAGGGGCACATCCCGTTCCCCGTCTGCCAAAAAGATCTGATCGATCAGCTTCGTGACCGGCACGGATTCTCCTGTCAGTGCAGCTTCCTCTGCTTTCAGGCTTGCGCTTTCCAGAATCCTTGCATCCGCCGGAACCGCATCCCCTGCTTCCAGACAGATGATATCCCCCACCACAAGGTCTTTGCTCAAAATCGAGGACATTTTCCCGTCCCGCACAACCTTTGAGGTGGCCGCTGCCATGTCCTGCAGCGCTTCGATCGCCTTTTCCGCCTTGCTTTCCTGATACACACCCAGCACGGCATTGATCAGGACCACTGCCAGGATAATGATGACATCCGCAAAGCTGTCATTTTCCAGGACTGCAAGCACACCGCTGATGGCCGCTGCCGCCAGCAGGATCACGATCATCGGATCTGCCACCTGTTCCGCAAACCGGCGCAGCAGGGATTTTCCCTTCGCCGCTTTTAACTCATTTGCCCCGTTCTGCAAAAGCCGCTCTGCCGCTTCTTTTTCCGTCAGGCCGCTTTTTTGGCTGTTAAGCTCCTGCAGTACCTGTTGTGAGTCTTCACAATAATACTTCATTCTTTTTCCTCCCGATGGTGTTTTTCGTACAATAGATCTCTCACTTCGTGATCGCTCTATTGTCTTAAATCACAAAAGACCCAAATACTGCTTTGCAAAAAGAAAACAGTATCTGAGTCTCGCAATTTAAAACAAGCCAGATCGGCATAGGATCGGGGTTGTTGACTTGTTACGCTGATGCAAAGGCGATCCGCCGGCTCTGTTTTATTCCGGCAGCTGCACTTGCTGCGCTCGCTACTCCCTCACAGGGAATTTTGTTTAGCAGTAAGGTTATCATATGCAAAGTCTTCTGTCAATATACATGCCGGTAAAGTTTTGGTGAAATTTTTTGTCCTCTTTCGCTGCGGTTTGACCGGAAATCCTTGTTTTACAGCCGTTCCACCAATGCGCCGCCTGCGCGCAGCACCCTATTCTCATAACCTCTTGCAAACAGCACGCTGCCCTCTGTCTCCACATCGGTCTCTTTTCCGGATGCGTTCAACACAACCCGGAGCCTGCTGCCCTCTGCCCCGGTTTTGACATATTCCACCACCCGGTCAGAGCTGTTATTATTTTCAAATGTGATTTCCATGCTGCGGGCCGCAGGCTCTTTTCGAAGGGCTATCAGCTGCTTTACCTGCTCCGTGATCTCTGCATAGTTTCCCTGTTCGATCTGATCCCAGGGCATACAGCGTCTGCAATCCGGGTCAGCGCCGCCCTCTATCGCGATTTCCGTCCCATAATAGATACAGGGACTTCCAGGCATTGTAAATAGCATTGCAAGCTGCTGAAAAAAGAGATCCTGATTTCCACCTGTCTGATGGATCAGCCGATCTGTATCATGGGAATCCATAAGGTTAAACAAAACCTCTGTCGTCTGACGCATATAACGCACCAGATTTTCATAGATCGCCTCTTCCAGATCCGATTTCGTCTTTTCCGGCTGATACCAAAACTCCCGGATGGCTGCAGCAAAGGGATAGTTCATAACGGCGTCGAATTCGTCCCCGCCAAGCCACGGCATTGCGTCATGCCAGATTTCCCCCAGCAGATAAAAATCCGGTTTTAACTGCTTTGTCATCTGCCGCAGCTCACGGCAGAACAGATGGGAAATTTCGTTTGCAACATCTAACCGAAGTCCATCAATGTCAAATGTCTCAATCCAATAACGAACGGTATCCAAAAAATAGTCCCGCACCTTTTTTTCACTCGTATTGAGCTTTGGCATCCGCTCCGCAAAGGCAAAGGAATAATAGCGTCCATCCCTGGTGCTGCCCTCCTGCTCCCGGCAGGGCCAGCGATTGATCATAAACCAGTCATAATAGGGGGACTTAGGCCCCTTTTCCATCACATCCCGCCACGGTAAAAAGTTACTGCCGCAATGGTTGAATACACCGTCCAACATCACGCGGATGCCTCTGTCATGGGCCTCCTTAACGAGCAGCTTCATAGTCTCCTCATCTCCGAAGCCCGGATCGATTTTCCGGTAATCTGTCGTATCATATTTATGACTTGAGGGAGATTCAAACACCGGTGTCAGATACAGTCCGGTAATACCAAGCTCCTGTAAATAAGGAAGCTTCTGACGAATTCCATCCAGATCGCCGCCGTAAAAATCGAGATTACTTACGGTATGGTATCCCCAGGGCTTTACCCAGTCCGGATCATTTTCTTTGTTGCCGTTGCAAAAGCGCTCCGGAAAAATCTGATACCAGACCGTCTCCCGCACCCACTTTGGCGTCACGTTGATATCCACCGAATTCATCCACGGAAACGTAAAGCACTGTCCCAGCTGTCCGTTTTTCACATCCTCTGGCGAATGAAAGCCATCCTCAAAATAAAAGACCCGTTCTGCTCCTGCCTGCAGCTCAAAGAAATACCGGCACCGTTTATAGGGAGGCTGCACGGGAATTTCCCACCAGAGGTGCTGAGGCAGACGCATTTTTGTCACGATCTCCTCCCGACTGCCTTCCCAAGCCTCGTTTCCGCCCAGAATACCAGTAGAAAACGGGTCGCCATAATGAATCCAAACCTGTTCCACTTCTTCTCCGGTCTGCAGCCCTACCATCAAAATTTCCTCATTCAATGCATAGCAAAACTGCTGTGACGCTCTATGATAAACCGCTTCTAAATGAATCATGTTCAGACCTCCTTTTTCCAAGCTGCATCCTTTTAAACTGCAGCCGATCTCATTTCAATACATTTCCAGTCCATACTTTTCCTGCAGCTGCAGTAAGGTGATGTCGTGTTGAATATGCTCCGACAAAATTTTCACCATCAGCCCATTGTTGCTGACCGTACCGCTCCAGTTGGCAAATGCACCGCAGTCCGCTGTCAGTGTCATCTGCCTGTCTGTCACAAGCATCAGACGGGAGGGCTGATGTGCTGTCAGCATTCCTCCGTGGGTATAAAACTCCACATCCTCCCGGTTCAGTCCCAGATCATAAAAGGAAAACGCAACGATCCGCACGCCTTTTTCCTTTAGCCGATGGAAGGTCTCTGCAAAACAGGAAAGATCAAAATCTGCATTCAGATAAACCTCCTCCCGGGCATCCTCCAGAAGCTTCCCTGCCCTTGCCATCGCCGTTTCAAAGCCCCGGAATACGAAATGCACCTCCGGCTGCTTCGCCGTCTCATATTCTTTCAGCTGTTGCCTGGCGAGAGAAAGGTTTGCTGTCATTTCCGCCTGCATCCGCCCCAAAAGCACCTCCGGTTCCTGGGCGGCATACAGTGCTGTCTGATCCGGAACCAGCTCCACCATCCCCTTATCTAGCATGTGCTCCAGCGCATTGTAAATAGAAGGGCGTGCAATTGCGATTTTTTTTGCCAGCTGATAGGCAGACATGGGCTCAGAACCGATCAATGCCATATAAATCTGTGCTTCCAGCCTTGAAAAATTCAGATGTTCCAGTGTTTCCTGCAGCTTCATCGTTCGCTTTCCTTTCGTTGTATATTTTATGCAACTATATATAGCATAAACTTTTGCCCTATGCAAGTATTTTTTTGATTTCCTTGAAAAAGAAGAACATCCGGTGCTGATTTTTCAATGAACGGACAAAAAAGGAGCGGTCGGCAGTTCCGATCGCTCCCTCTTTTGTATTTTATTAGTTACAGTTCACTCGTACCTTTTATTGCATGCGCTGTATTTTTACAGGTATCTCATCTTTCTCACCGTCTGCACAAACTCTATATTGGTTTTCGTCTTTGCAAACAGATCCAGCACCTTATCCACAGCTTCTTCGGATTTCATACCATTCAACGCGCGGCGCACCACGTTGATTGCTTCCATCTCCTCTGCACTCAGCAGCAGATCTTCTCTTCTCGTGCTGGTTTTGGGGATGTCGATGGCAGGGAAAATTCTGCGTTCAGACAGCTTTCGATCCAGCACAAGCTCCATATTACCGGTTCCTTTAAATTCCTCGTAAATGACATCGTCCATCCTGGATCCGGTGTCCACCAGTGCAGTGGCCAGAATCGTCAGGCTTCCGCCCTCGCGCATATTGCGGGCTGCACCAAAAAAGCGCTTCGGCATATGCAATGCCGCCGGGTCAATACCACCGGACAGGGTACGTCCGCTGGGCGGAACCACCAGGTTGTAGGCACGGGTCAGGCGGGTAATACTGTCTAATAGGATCATAACGTCTTGTTTATGCTCGACCAGACGCTTTGCACGCTCAATAACCATTTCGGAAACTCGTTTATGATGTTCCGGTAATTCGTCAAACGTGGAATAGATCACTTCAACGTTCGGCCCTGCCACCGTCTCCTTCATGTCCGTTACCTCCTCCGGACGTTCATCGATCAGGAGAATGATCAGATGCAGGTTCGGATAATTTTTCTTTACCGACATGGCCACTTCTTTTAATAGGGTTGTCTTACCAGCCTTCGGCGGGGACACAATCATACCTCTCTGTCCTTTACCGATGGGGCTTAACAAATCCATGACCCGCATCGCCACCGGGCAGCCGAAGCGTTCCATTTTCAGTCTGCTGTTCGGAAAGATCGGCGTCATATCTTCAAAGTTGCTTCGTCTGGATGCTTCCTCTGTGGTATAACCATTGATCGTCTTGACATAAAGCAGGGCGGAGAATTTTTCATTCTGTGTCCGCACTCTGGTATTTCCCTCTAAAATATCGCCTGTCCGCAAATTGAACCGACGAATCTGGCTGGGTGCCACGTAAATATCATTTTCTCCCGGCATATAATTATCTGAGCGGATAAAGCCATAGCCCTCAGCCATGACCTCCAGGATACCCTTTACCGTGATGCCGCTGTCCAGCTCTGTCGGGAACTTGTCGTCCTCTGGACTCTGGATCGGTGCCGTTCCGCGATTATACGGACTGTTGTAGCGCTCATTATAACGGGGTGCAGGCGCGCTCACACGATTCTGTGCCTCTTCTGCCACAGGCGCAGCAGTACGGGGCGCTGCAGCTGCAGTATTTTCCCGCGCACCATTGTTGTCGCGGCTTCCTGTCCGTCCATTATGATAAGAACCATTGCTGATGAAGCGCTTTCCTGTTCTCTGCTGCCGCCTTTCCTCCCGATCCCCTGCTCTGCTCTCCGGTTCCGTCCCACCGTCATGAGAATCCTGCTTTTCCACTGCGCCCTTCTCCGGGGCATCCTTGCGCTCTGCCGCGTCCCTCTTCGGGGCATCCTTGCGCTCTGCCGCGTCCTTCTCCGGAGTATCCTTGCGCTCTGCTGCGTCCCTCTTCGGAGCATCCTTGCGCTCTGCCGCGTCCTTCTCCGGGGCATCCTTGCGCTCTGCCGGGCGGCTCTCCGGGACGCTGCGTTCTGTTTTGATTTCTGCATTCTCCTGGGCATCCAACCTCAGCATCGCATCAATGACTTCCGCCTTTTTCATTGTAGAAAGTCCTTTTATCCCCCTTGCTTTTGCAATCTCCTTCAGATCATGCACTGCCAGAGATTCATATTTTTCTCTTATCATTTTTTCCTCTCATTTCTGCGCACGCTTTTTGCGCATGTCGAGTTTGTGTCAAGTGCGCGCAGACACAAATCTCGCGATTAAAAATTTTTATTTTTCAATCTTTACTCCCTTTACTGCCATCGTGATTCGTCCCTGATTTTCATACGGAATTCTACATGAAACGATCTTTTTGAAATGCGCCAGAACATCCCGATCCGGGAAACAGCGGTCTTTTGTCAGAAATCAAAAGTGCCTGTCATTTTAGTGAATTTTATTACACATCGGAGACACAAGTCAAACGTCTCCTTCTGTTTCGCTCATTGTATCACACTCAAAACAGAATAGGAAGATTTTTTCCTTGATTCACTCAAATAAATCAGATATGATGATATACAGAGAGCTACGAATGGCGCGTATGCCCCGACATCATCATTCCTTATTAAATAAAAAAGAAAGCAGGCAAATCAAATGACAAATCAGGAAAAAGCGCTGGAACTGCATGAGAAGCTGCAGGGAAAGCTTGAAACCGTTTCCAAAACACCCGTCCGCACCCGTGAAGACCTTGCACTTGTCTATACTCCCGGCGTTGCGGAGCCTTGTAAGGTCATTGCAAAAGACCCGGCTGCCGCTTACACCTATACGATGAAAGCAAACACTGTAGCTGTTGTTTCCGACGGTTCCGCCGTACTGGGCCTCGGCAATATCGGTCCGAAGGCCGCTATGCCCGTTATGGAAGGCAAGGCTGTCTTATTTAAAGAATTCGGCGGTGTCAACGCAGTTCCCATCTGCCTGGATACTCAGGACACGGAAGAGATCATCAAAGCTGTTACCTGGCTTGCTCCCGCTTTTGGCGGCATCAATCTGGAAGATATCAGTGCACCTCGCTGCTTCGAAATCGAAGAGCGCTTAAAAGAGACTCTGGATATCCCTGTTTTCCACGATGACCAGCACGGAACTGCTATTGTTGTACTCGCCGGCATCATCAATGCCTTAAAGGTAGTCGGTAAGAAAAAGGAAGACTGCCGCGTTGTTGTAAACGGCGCAGGAAGCGCAGGAGTTGCCATCACCCGCCTGCTGCTGACCTACGGCTTTTCTAATATCATTATGTGCGATAAATCCGGCATTCTCTGCGATGGCGCAGAGGGCTTAAACTGGATGCAGGAAAAGATGGTAAAACGCACCAATCTGGCTCACGAAACCGGTTCCCTTGCAGATGCTTTAAAGGGTGCTGATATTTTCGTCGGCGTTTCCGCTCCAGGTATTGTGACGGAAGAGATGGTGGCTTCCATGAATTCCGATGCTATTCTGTTTGCAATGGCTAACCCCGTTCCTGAGATCATGCCTGATCTCGCAAAAAAAGCAGGGGCACGCGTTGTCGGCACCGGACGCAGCGATTTCCCGAACCAGGTCAACAACGTTGTCGCATTCCCCGGCATCTTCCGCGGTGCTCTGGAAGGACATGCAAAACAGATCACCGATAAAATGAAGTTGGCTGCCGCTAATGCCATCGCAGCCCTCGTTTCTGACGAAGAATTAAACGAAAACAATATCATGCCAGAAGCATTCGATCCCAGAGTTGCGGACGTTGTTGCAGATGCAGTCAAGAAAAACATCCGTTGATCTCTGGCACCAGAAGCCCTACTATTCGCTGGACGCCTGGTGTAAAAATACATACGGACGAAAGCTTTACAAGGCTGCGCTTGATATCGGCTGTACCTGTCCCAACCGGGATGGCACCCTCGATACAAGAGGCTGCATTTTCTGCTCTGCAGGCGGAAGCGGCGATTTTGCTGCTTTCCGGCAGCTTTCTGTAACAGACCAGTTAACTCAGGCAAAGTCACTTCTGTCCTCCAAATGGATACCGGAACCCGGCAAACCGTCTCTGATCGCCTATTTTCAGGCATATACCAACACTTATGGTGATCCGGACAGACTGCTTTCCTGTTATGAAGAAGCACTTTCCTCCCCGGAGGTCGCAGGCATTTCCATTGCGACGCGCCCGGATTGTCTTTCCGATATCATTCTGGAGGGTCTTGACCGCCTCCGGTTGCTGTATCCTGACCGGTTTATCTGGATCGAGCTTGGTCTGCAGTCCATTCATGACCACACTGCAGCAAGGATCCGCCGGGGATATCCGACCTCCGTATTTTATGATGCTGCAGCAAAGCTCCATGCCAGAAGGCTTCCCTTTATCGTCCATCTGATCCTCGGACTCCCCGGGGAAACCCGGCTTGACTTGCTGGAAAGTATCCGTGCCGTCAATCAGGTGCATCCCTTTGGTGTCAAGCTGCAGCTTCTCCATATTTTAAAGGGAACAGATCTTGCCCTGCTTTATGAAGCCGGAAAGCTTCCTGTACTGACACAGGAAGAATATCTCGATCTGCTGACAAGCTGTATCGCTGCACTTTCTCCGGATATCTGCCTCCACCGGGTCACCGGAGACGGTCCCCGCAAGCTCCTGATCGCGCCCCAGTGGAGTCTTTCGAAACGAAACGTCTTAAACGGGCTGCATGCCCTTATGAAACAACGAAATCTCAGACAAGGGGATAATTATGAACCAGGAACCTCTTACACTCTATAAACTGATCGTTCTTTATCTGCTCAACAAGGTATCCTTTCCACTCACAATGGCGCAGGTCAGCGATCTCATTCTGGAAAAAGAATACACCAATTACCTGACACTGCAGCAGGTTATCAATGAGCTGGCGCAGGCCGGGCTGATCACTGCCAAAACACTGGTCAACCGAACCCATCTGCAGATCACAGATGAGGGCCGCAATACCCTTTCCTATTTTGAGAACCGCATCAGTGACGCGATCAAGACAGACATCGGCGAATATCTTAAAAAAAATGAACTGGAAATGCGCAACGAATCTTCGATCCAGAGCAACTACTATAAGGCTGTCAACGGGGAATTCGAAACAGAGCTGACTGCAGTGGATAAGGACGTCAACCTGGTGACCATCCGCCTTACGGTTCCTACAGAAGAGCTCGCAATTTCCATTTGCGAAAACTGGCAAAAAAATAACAGGGAGATTTATCAGTATCTGACAACCGCCCTGTTTTAAAGTATGTTATTGCAGCATCTCCCGGATCACACTGCCATCTGTTTTTCCGAGATCTATCTCCAAAAGTGCTGCCAATGTCGCGCCCTCATCCCAGAGCGCGATATTTTTTTCTACCCTGGCACCAGCTCTTACACTGCATCCCGACATTGCAAAAAAGGTCTGATAGTCTGCCTCACCCGGCAGATACCCGTGGGTCCCCTTCATGCCATGTGCGCAGTCTTTTTCTGCTGCCGTCAGCTGTTCCCATTCGTCCAGAAAAAACCATCCTTCCTTTGCTTCCAGCATCAGAAAGCAGTTTTCGTCTGCGCCCATATTTGCTGCCTCTTCCCGGGTCAGAATCCTTTCGATTCCAAAATCCTCCCGTCCTTTCAGCGTCTCCAGCACTTTTCTTGTACGCTTTTGCACTTCTGCATTGTTTTCTACAGACGGATGCAGATAGATATAGCAGCTTCCGTCACAGTTTTTTGCATAGGCCTTCCAGCTTTTGATCTTGCCGTTGCGGACCGTCAGCAAGCCGGCTTTCCACAGTGCATGATTGACGAAGGCAACCTTGTCCACATCCTTCTGATAATGATCCCCCAGAAGCACGACCGTCGTGCTCTCCATCTCTCCGGTTTCCTCCAGTGCCCTTACAATCTCGCCCAGACGCTTGTCGTGGCGCTTAAGAGCTTCTTTTGCCTCCTTACTCTCCACGCCATAGAGATGTCTGTTCGCATCCACATCCGTCAGATGCAGCAAAAACAGCTGCGGATTGTATTTGTAGATCGTATCCAGCGCGCATGCCTGAATAAAATTGTCCAGCTGAGGCTGTGCGATCCCGTTTCGCAACTGTCCGAAGCGTTTGTTCAGATCCAGCTGATAAAACAACGGACCGTTCGTCGCATTCATCAGGATCTGATTTTGCCATTTGCGTGTCACCATAATCTCCGGCACATAGTAGTCCATCCTGCTGCCTGCCGCAACAGGCCACAAAAGCCCGGCCGTCGTCATTCCCTTTTTCTTCGCTTCGTCATAAAGCGTCGTGCTGCGGATCCATTTGCGATGATAAAGCCAGTCCGGATCCTTCCGGTTGGGCTGGATTTTTGTGTTGTTCACAATCCCGTGATTTTTCGGCATCCGCCCTGTCACAATGGATGTATGGGCCGGATAGGTCAGGGACGGACACACACTGTTTACATGGCTGCACAGCGCCGCCTGTTCAAAAAAACGCTGAAAATTCGGCAGGGTCTGTAAATATTCCAGGTCCTTTGCTCCGACCGCATCAAAGGACACGATCATGACCCGCTTTGGTATCTGTTTCATTGCTCTTCTCCATCCTGCGGCTTTTGCTCTGTCTTAGCCGCTTCCCTGCGTATCCGCTGCATGTGCTCTTTGATCTTTACTTCATATCCCATCCCACCGGGCTGATAGAACTCTCTTCCGGACAGCTCATAAGGTAAATACTGCTGTCTGACATAGTGGTTTGGATAATCGTGTGCATATTTATAATCTTTTCCGTGTCCCAATTTTGCTGCTCCTTTATAATGGGCATCCTGCAAATGCACCGGAATCGCCAGATTTCCGGTTTCTTCCACCGTCTTCATTGCAGACGCAATGGCGTTGACCGCTGCGTTGCTTTTCGGCGCGCATGCAATGTAGGCCGCCGCCTGTGCCAGAATAATCTGCGCCTCCGGCATGCCCACCCGCTCTGCTGCCAGGGATGCAGAAACCGCTACCTGCAGCGCTGTCGGATCTGCATTGCCAACATCCTCCGACGCACAGATCATCATCCTGCGGGCGATAAATGTCACGCTTTCCCCAGCATACAGCATCCGCGCCAGATAATAAACCGCCGCATCCGGATCGGAGCCCCGCATACTCTTGATAAATGCCGAAATCGTATCGTAATGATTATCGCCTGTTTTGTCGTATTTTACTGCACGTTTTTGAATACATTCCTGGGCAACCTCCAGGGTCAGATGGATTTTTCCATCCTCTGAGCGCTGTGTCGTCATTACGCCAAGCTCTACTGCATTCAATGCCGCACGTGCATCTCCGCCTGCAATATCCGCCAGAAACTCCAGCGCATCCGGCTCTATCTGTGCCTGATAGGCACCCATTCCTCTCTGATCATAGATTGCCCGTCGGATCAGTTCTTCGATATCTTCCTTTGAAAGCGGCTTGAGCTCAAAAATAACCGAACGGGACAGCAGTGCTCCGTTTACCTCAAAATACGGATTTTCCGTCGTCGCACCGATCAGGATCAGGGTTCCATCCTCCACAAAGGGAAGCAGATAGTCCTGCTGACTCTTGTTGAACCGATGGATCTCATCAATAAACAGTATTGTCTTTTTTCCAAACATTCCACGGTTGTCCTTTGCCTTTGCGACAACCTCTTCCATATCCTTTTTGCCTGCCACAGTCGCATTGATCTGCATAAACTCCGCGCTGGTCGTATTCGCGATCACCCTCGCAAGAGTCGTTTTGCCCGTTCCGGGCGGTCCGTAAAAAATGATGGAGGAAAGCTTGTCCGCCTGAATCGCACGGTACAAAAGCTTGTCCTTTCCGATAATGTGCTGCTGCCCGACTACCTCATCCAGCGTCCGGGGCCGCAGCCTTGCCGCCAGCGGCGCTTCCTTTTCCTGATTGGTCTGTCTCATATAATCGAAAAGATCCATGTCCCCTTACTGCACCTCCACTTTCATGTTCGGCCACACCTTCTCAATCCGCTCGTCAGGGTAATTGATGTCAAAGAATGTGTCGATCACGCTCTTCTTTTCCGCCCGCACGGTTCCTGTGGTGTTTTCCGTGCTCGCGGCAGTCCCTGCGTCCGCGACGCTTTCCTCCTTCGCGGCGTGTTCTACGCCCGCGGCAGTCCCTGCGTCCGCACTGCTCTCCTGCACCGCCGCGCTATCCTGCCGTTCCACATAGCGTACCATGGCGCCTGCTGAAATCACCGCATCACAGCTCATCAGCACGACAACTGCCCAGGTCGCAATTTTTGCTCCAAGGGGCGGCAGCTTTTCGATCCATCCGCTGATCGTCGGATAACAAATTTTTACCCAGACAACGGATAACAGCCCCCAGAAAATGCAATACAGCAGGTTGGTTCTCCCGCCGATATTAAATGGCATGTCACTGTAATCCCAGAATGTGGTCCCGAGAAAAATCTCTGTAAATACGCTGCACAGATATTCATATACGCCGCCCAGCACACTGCCCGCCAGGAAAATATAACGATCCTCTTTTCCGGCAAGCCGCTGCAATACAACTGTCAGAATGACCGCACCGAAGCCCCAGACAATACTGAAGGTGCCGTAAATTACGCTGGACCGGCTCATCCATACGCCTCCCGTCACCCTGCAGAACAGCGTTTCGATCAAATCTCCGAGAAATGCACAGATCATAAATACCCAGATCAGCTTATCCACACAGACGCCTCTTGCAAAGACATATCGTTCTGCCCGATCTGCCTCCTCCAGAGCTTCCATCTCCGGGTATGCACGATTTAACCGCTTCCAGACTGCATGATAGATCTTGCCTCCAAGCTTTTGCTTGACTTCCTTTTGTTCCTGCAGAAGTCTCCCCTGGGTTTCCTTCAGCTCTGTCAGGCTCCTGCTTTTCCTGACTGCAATCAGAATCGACACCAGGTCGGCAGCCATCAGCCCAAAGCCGACTATGTCTATGATCCGCAGCACAATTGTCGGAATCATCGAAAACAGGATAAAGACCGGAGGATGCAAAAGCAGCACCGCCGTCATCACAACTGCTGCCTTGATCAGCGAAAGGAGCACACTCTTTTTCTTCCCGCCAAACAGTGTCACATCCTCGTAATTCCACAAATGCTTTTTCCAGATTTTGGCTGCGATCCCTCCGGAAAAATATTCCACAACGGACACGACCATCCAAGTGGTCAGAAACTGCAGCAGCCATTTTGTCCCCTGCTCCGGCAGCAAAAGGATCAGAATATCCATCATTATGCCGTATTCCGGACAAAGGGGCAGACTGAAAAATCCGCGGTTGCAAAATCTTCTTTCTTTTACTGCAAAAAAGGCAACCTCCAGTGCCCATCCGATAAAGCTGTACAGCAGCAGATACACTGCCAGCTCTGTGTAGGTATATTGCATTCTTTCCACTCATTTCTGCGCACGCTTTTTTCGCATGTCGAGTTTGTGTCAGGTGCGCGCAGACACAAATCTCGTGATTGAAACATTTTATTTTTCAATCTGTGTAACTGTTCAGTACCCTCACAGTTACCAATCTGTTTCCTTTCGTTCTAAACCTGACCATGGATTACGAAGTAGGATTGTTGGAGTGCGCAGCACGGAACAATCCGCAGGCATCAAGGTCGGTGCAAAAGCTTCCATATTTGATTATAACAACTATTTTCCCTGCTGTACATGTTGGATTTCATCCAACTGTTGGATTTTATCCAACTGCGAATTTCATACAACTGTGGATTTCAGGATACCAGCATTATTTCTTCGACTGTCACAAAGACATAGCCTTGGCTTTGCAGCTCATCCACAATAAAAAGTGCCGCCTCAATACTGGAAGCATATTCATCATGCAGCAGGATAATCGCATTTTCCCGCGCTTTGGACAAGATTCGCTTTTCAACATCGGTGCTGCTTTGACTGCACCAGTCCAGGGGATCGATCGTCCACAGCACCGGGAACATATTCAGCTCCTGTTCGAAGCCTTTGTCCCAGCTTCCATAGGGCGGACGGACAAAAATGGTTTCCGCTCCTGTTATCTCCTTCAATACCTCATTCGTGGAGATCAGCTCCTGTCGAAAGGCTTCCCGGTTATTGCTTGTCAGCTGAATATGACTATAGGTGTGGTTGCCGATCAGATGCCCCTCCTTCTGCATACGCAAAATCAGCTCCGGATATTTTTCTGCATTCTCCCCTGTAACAAAAAAACTGGCTTTTGCGCCCCGCTCTGCCAGGCCGTCCAAAAGTATTTTCGTATAGACCGGATGCGGGCCGTCATCAAAGGTAAGGGCGATCTTTTTGGGCTCTACTGCATCGGATACGACGCCAGAAGTCTGTATTGCCGCCTTTTCCTTCCCGTTTTTTTCCTCCCCTGTCAGCTGCCCTCCCGCAACAGTTCCAAAAAGCAGCAATCCAACCAGAAAAAGTCCCAGTTGAATTGCTGCCCTTTCATTTCGTTTCTCTTTTTTATGTTCCAGATGTTCCATGGAAAACCGCCTTTTCCGGTTCCTTCTTTTTAATCTATGCAGCAGAAGCCCTCTATCATTCAGGAAGGACGGCGCAGCAGCACCAAAACCTTATCTGTCTGCAGAAGAGCTGCCGGATTTTGACGGTTCTCGTCCCCGGACTCAGCTCTGAAATTCCAGCTGCCGAAAGCTGTGCCTGAAATAGAGCACCTCCGCCACAGATGTAATCGCCCAGGAGAAAAAGTAGAGAGAGTACAGCGCCGGAATCGTATGAATCCATACAAAAATGGTATACACCCAGATCACCCGGAACACGCAGGAGCCTAAAATAACGATGACCATCGGCACAATGCTCTTTCCGATTCCTCGGGAGGCTGCGATGCTGCAGTCCATAAACGCACTGATCATATAAGAAAATCCCATGATCTTCACACGCTGCATTCCGGCATCGATTACAGCAGGCTCCGTCGCAAACAGCGACAGAAACTGTCGTCCGAAAATCAGCAGAAGTCCGCCAAAGATCGCACCTGCCGCAAAGGAATAGGTCAGCCCGACGAGATAGCTCTTTTTCATCCGTTCCCGGTTGCCAGCGCCCCAGTTCTGTCCGATAAAGCTGGAACAGCCGGTATAAAACGCTGCCATAATATTAAAAATCAGCGTGTCCGCATTCGCTGCAGCTGCATTTCCGGACACCATCACCGCATCAAAGGAATTGACGCCGGACTGCACAAAAAGGTTCGCGATAGCAAAGATGGCATTCTGGATACCGGTGGGTATGCCAAGCACCAAAATCGCTTTTCCGCAGGCCGGATCCAGTCTGAGCTTCGAAGGGTGCAGCCCACAGTCGTCCGTCCGTCGCAGCAGATGAATCACGATCAGAAGTGCAGATAAATACTGTCCGATCACACTGGCGATGGCCACGCCCTCTGCTGCCATATGGCACACGATAACAAAAAACAGATTTAAAATAACGTTTACAATTCCTGCAATGGACAGATATACCAGCGGACGCTTCGTATCTCCGGTGGCGCTCAGAATACCGTTGCCGCAGTTATACAGTGCCATACCCGGCATGCCCAGTGCATAAATTTTCAGATACAAAACAGCACTGTCCATCAGCTCTTCTTTGGTATGCAGAATTCCAAGCAGTCCCTCTGCAAAGAAAAAACAGGCTGCACCCACAAGCAGACCGACGATCAGACAGATCACAAAGGCGGAATGCACGGTTTTGATCACGGATTCCCTGCGCCTTGCACCCAGCTCATGCGCCATCCGCACATTAACACCGCAGCCCATTCCGATCAGGAAGCCGGTAAACAGCGTGACCAGAAGCGTTGTCGAACCAACTGCACCCAGTGCCCGGTAATCCGAAAATCGCCCTACCACCGCTACGTCACTCATATTAAACAGCACTTCCAGCACCTGGGAAAATACCAGCGGGCAGCTCAGGAAAAACAGGTTCTTCCAGATCGAACCTGTTGTCATTTCTATTGCTTTTGTTCTCTTTTCTCTCTCCATTCCCCTGTAAAAGCCTTTCTATCCACAGAATCTGCATCAATATGCGCTTTTTCAGGTCGTTTTTCGACCCGTATCTATCACAATACTCGCAGGAGTTGATTTTGTAAAGAAAAAAAGCACCCGGCAGGAGAAACCTCCTCCCGCCGAGTGCTTCTACAGTCTGCAGCTTTAAACGCTATGCTGCTTTTTCTTTGCGACCAGCTCGCCGTTTTCCACTGCGATCAGGATCGTGTCACCCATCTGTACCTGATCTGCCAGGATCAGCTTTGCAGACAGCGTTTCCACATATTTCTGGATATAACGCTTCAACGGACGCGCGCCATAAATCGGATCATATGCGTTGTCTACAATGAACTGCTCCGCATCCGGGCTGAGTTCGATCGAAAGCTGCTTATCTTCCAGACGATGATTCAAGTCTGCGACAATCAGATTGATAATACCGCTGATGTTATCCTTCGTCAGAGGCTTGAACAGGATGATCTCATCCAGACGGTTCAGAAACTCCGGACGGAAGTGACCGCGCAGATCCTTCGTTACCAGCTCTTCTGCTTCCGGCTTAATCGTGCCGTCCGCATCGATGCCATCCAGCAGATAGTTCGCGCCGATATTCGAGGTCATGATCAGAATCGTGTTCTTAAAGTCCACGGTCCTGCCCTGGGAATCTGTAATCCGGCCGTCATCCAGCACCTGCAGCAAAACATTGAAGACATCCGGATGTGCCTTTTCAATTTCATCGAACAGGACAACTGAGTAGGGCTTTCTGCGGACTGCTTCTGTCAGCTGACCGCCTTCTTCATAGCCAACGTATCCGGGAGGCGCTCCGATCAGACGGGACACAGAGTATTTCTCCATGTACTCACTCATATCGATCCGGACCATGTTGTTCTCGTCATCAAACAGGGACGCCGCAAGCGCTTTTGCAAGCTCCGTCTTACCGACACCGGTAGGTCCAAGGAACAGGAACGAACCGATGGGCTTGGTCGGATCCTTGATACCTGCTTTGGAACGGATAATGGCATCCGTCACCTTCGTTACCGCTTCATCCTGACCGATGACTCTCTTATGCAATTCGTCATCCAGATGCAGCGTCTTATTCCGCTCACTTTCTGTCAGCTTTGCAACCGGAATACCTGTCCACCGGGAAATAATCCGGGCGATTTCTTCATCGGTTACCGCTTCGTGAACCAGGGAAAGATCTTCCTTCTTTACTTTTTCTTCTTCCTGCTCCAGCTGTTTTTTCAGATCCGGCAGTTTGCCATAGGAAAGCTCTGCAGCTTTCTCCAGGTCGCCTTCGCGCTGTGCAATCTGAATTTCATTGTTGACCGCTTCGATCTCTTCTCTTAACTTGGAAAGGTTCTCTACGCTCTTCTTCTCGTTATCCCACTGCGCCTTGCGATTGTTGTACTCGGACTTTAACTCCGCAAGCTCCTTCTGAAGTGCTTCCAGACGCTCCTTGCTCAGGGTGTCGTCTTCTTTTTTCAGCGCAGCCTCCTCAATTTCCATCTGCATGACCTTACGGCGCAGCTCGTCCAGCTCCGCAGGCATGGAGTCCATCTCGGTCTTGATCAGTGCGCACGCTTCATCCACCAGGTCGATCGCTTTATCCGGCAAAAACCGGTCAGAAATATAACGGTTGGACAAAACGGCGGCACTTACCAATGCATTATCCAGAATCTTTACGCCGTGATACACCTCATAACGATCCTTTAAGCCACGCAGAATGGAAATGGTATCCTCAACGGTAGGCTCATCCACCTGCACCGGCTGGAAACGACGTTCCAGAGCAGCATCCTTTTCAATATATTTGCGGTATTCATCCAGTGTCGTTGCACCGATACAATGCAGCTCGCCTCTCGCCAACATAGGCTTCAACATGTTGCCGGCATCCAGTGCACCGTCTGTTTTGCCCGCACCGACGATGGTATGCAGCTCATCAATAAACAGAATGATCTGTCCTTCGCTCTTCTTCACATCCTCCAGCACTGCCTTCAGACGCTCTTCAAATTCGCCCCGATACTTGGCACCTGCTACCAGTGCACCCATATCCAGTGCGAAGATCTTTTTATCCTTCAGCCCCTGGGGTACGTCGCCCCGCACGATTCTCTGTGCCAGTCCTTCGACAACGGCGGTCTTGCCGACGCCGGGTTCACCGATCAGAACCGGGTTGTTCTTCGTTTTTCTGGAAAGAATCCGAACCACGTTACGGATTTCATTATCCCTGCCGATGACCGGATCGAGCTTCTGGGCTCTCGCCTTTTCTACCAGATCCTGTCCATACTTCTCCAATGTATCATAAGTAGCCTCCGGATTGTCCGAAACGACTCTCTGATTGCCGCGCACCGTGGACAATGCCTGTAAAAAACGCTCCCGCGTGATGCCGTACTCGGTAAAGATCTGCTTGATCTCCTTATTCGGATACTGCAGCATGGACAAAAACAGATGCTCTACAGAAACATATTCATCTCCCATCTGTTTTGCTTCATCCTCGGCATGGATCAGCACCTGATTTAAGTCCTTGCCGATATAAACCTGACCGCCCTGCACCTTTACGCGCTTTGCCAGCGCCTGTTTGCTGCGGTCCACAAAATGCTCCTTCTGGATTTCCATCTTCTCGATCAGCTTTAAGATCAGGCTGTCTTCGATGGTCAGAAGGCTGTATAAAAGATGTTCTTCTTCGATCTCCTGATTGCCGTATTCATAGGCAAGCTTTTCACAGTTCTGCACTGCTTCTACGGATTTCTGGGTAAATTTGGAAATGTTCATACACAGCTCCCTCCTTACTCAATCTATCATGGTTTCGCCATCCGGCTCCTCCAGTGGAACCCTCCGGCCGCTGTTGCTTGTTCTAGTGAAGCTATAACACTTCATCTGAATCCTACTATAGCACCAGCTATTAGCCACGTCAAGAGGTGAGTGCTAATTATTTTGTGAAGATTGTGTGAATGTGTGAACTCTGCAAGTCCTGCTCCTGTCTGCATGCGGATTGCCAGCAGCTTCTGAATTTCCTCTCTGGTTGGCATTACACGCAGTGCTCCTATTTTTTCACGCACCCTCTGTACTGCAAAGGGGATTCCCGTTTTAGGAATCCCCCTATCATTATCCATGCGTTTTCCAACTCCATGTAAGTTTTATCATGTGTTTCCTAAACCAGATCGTATTTCACCACATCGATTTTAGCTGCACCTTCCGCAAAGAATGAAATTCCTTTTGCCTCCTGCTCTGTAAATATGACAGCCGACATAACCTGCTCGCCATCATTAATAAATACTTCTGCGCTAAATCTATCCAAAATCACACGAAGCTTTAATTCATTGGCATCTCCATTTACCAGACATCTTCTCTGATGAACCAATGCTCGTTCGCTTCCCGAAAATTTTCTGTCAATTTTCAGGACAGACTCATCCGGGCGGAAACACAATTCTGTATGAAACCTCTCATTCTGTGCAAAACGTAATGCGAATTTCTTATAGACATTTTCCTTATCTTCCGGACGTATCACAAGCTCCATATCTATCGTTCGTCCTTCGATTTTATCCAATGAGATCGTATCATTATTTATTACTACATTATTGTACTCAACTCTGTCTTTTCGCATCGCATCGAGTTCTTTGATCGGCGTTTGATAAAGTCTTCCGTTTTTCACAGATAATTCTCTCGGCAGACTCATTTGTGCAAACCATTTTGAGTCATTGCAACGATGAGCAATCGTGTCCCAGTTCTGCATCCAGCCAATCATAATTCTCCGTCCATCCGGGGTTCCCAACGTCTGCATTGCATAAAAATCAATTCCATAATCCACAGACTGCGCAAACTGCTCTTTTAAGGTATAGTTATCCTTGTCCATTTCTCCTATGATACATAAAGTACCATTTCCGTTATGATATTCCAAGCCTTCCGGCAGCATATCCTGTGGACTGGTCAAAAGAACGTGTTTCCCATCCAGTTCAAAGAAATCCGGACATTCCCACATCTTTCCAAAACGTTTCTTATTTTTTGCAAGGATGCTGACAAATTTCCAGTCAAATCCGTTTTCGCTTCTATAAAGAAGAATCTGTCCACTTCCATCTGCCGGTCTGCTTCCGATAACACAATAGAAGTTCCCATCTTTTCCTTTCCAGATCTTTGGATCACGGAAATCCACTTTACTTGCACCTTCCGGAAGATCTTTGGCTGTCAGAACAGGATTCTTCTCATATTTCTTATAATCTTTTCCATCTCCAACAGCCACTGCCTGTGTCTGAATATCCCTTACAGTTCCATCTTCCATTGTTTCCTGATCTACCGCAGTATAGAGGAGCAGTTGTCTTCCGTCCTCTAACTCTATTGCGCTTCCTGAAAAGCATCCAATTTTATCATAATCTTCATCCGGTGCCAAAGCTGCCGGAAGATGTTTCCAGTGAAGCAGATCTTTACTAACCACATGACCCCAATGCATACTGTTCCAGTGTGTATCGTATGGATAATACTGATAAAAAAGATGGTACTCTCCCTGATAGTATGAAAAACCATTCGGATCATTCATCCATCCGACATATGGACTCACATGAAAAGCCGGTCTGTCTTCTGCTTTTATCTGCTTTCCCTGTTCATCTTCATATTTTCTAGCCTTTTCTAACATCTCACTCATGTAAATTCTCCTATTGTTCGTAGCGTTATTTTTCTTCACTCAATGACTTCTGATACTGATCAAAGTATTTCTGTTTAATTGAAAGATAATCAGGAAGTCCATACTGTTCCATTTTCTTCAGATAGGAATCCCACTCTTTTTCAATTCCACCATTCAGGATCCAGTCTGCTTTCTTCTGCTCTGCATATTTTCTAATATCTGTATCGTACTGAGACACTTTATTGGTATCCTCAATGCTCATAAAGACGTTTGGATAAACATACTTGCTGTTCATATCCTGCAGATAAGTTTCATGCATATTGTCTAAACGCCATTTTGCATCTTCTGGCTGTGTTACATATACATCATAATATTCATTCAGTACTGCAAGCGGACCATTTACAGATTGTGCCTCACGTACTTCTACCGGAGACTGAGTTCCAAGATCCATATGCTTCAGCATTTCTCCGCCATCTTTATTCCTGGACAGTTCAAAAATGTTAAAAGAATCCTTTTCTCCATAAGTTCCCCAGTTATTCTGCGGTGACTGAAAGGGGGCATACATCTGATCAATCCATGCGGCGGCAAGTGCTGTGTCACGACAGCTGGATGTAAGGACACATCTTCCACGATCGAATCCGCTTGTTTCGCTGTTGTTCTGTCTTGTGATATTTCTCATTCCATCCGGTCCTGTCAACGCTGGCAGCATCACATAATCTTCATTGTTATCGATATTTGCAATATCCCATGTAAAGCAGAGACCATATCGATGATTCTTTCCTTTTGCCACATAGGTGGACCACTCTTGTGTAAATGCTTCCGGGTCGACCAGATCCTCTGTTACAAGCTTATGTAACCATTGGATACCTTCTTTATAACCTTCCTGAACCGTTGTGTAAATAACTTTTCCTTCATCCGTTACAGCAAAATGATCCCCTGTATCTCCATAACCTTCTCCAAATCCATTGATCAAAATTGCAGGATCCTGATCTCCATTATTGATAATAAATGACATCGGGATTACATCACCTTCAATGGAAAATTCTTTTTCAAGTTCATCTGCATGATCACGGAATTGAATTAATACCTGTTCCAGTTCATCTGTTGTTGTCGGAATCTCAAGTCCAAGATAATCCAGCCATTTTTTGTTAATATACGGGATATCTCCGATTGCCTGAATGGCTTCTTTCCCTGCTCCAAGCTGCTCAATCCATGGAAAGGAATAAATATGTCCATCCGGTGCTGTACACATCGTCCTGTATTCCGGATATTTTTCAAATACTGCCTGTAAATTCGGCATATATTTATCTATCAGGTTTTCCAATGGAATGATGATTCCCTGCTTTGCATAACGCAGCAGGTCATACTCACTCATTCCGGCATTGAATAATCCGTCCGGCAGATTTCCAAACTGGGCAAGTGCCAGGTTTTTCTTATCAGAAAACTGGTCTGATACAAAACAAGTCCAGTCAATATGAACATTTGTCTGCTCTTCCATCCGCTGAAAGATCACTCGTTCATTTGGCTCCTGTGTTGATGTAGCCGGTGCACTTGTAATAAAGGAAAGTTCTGCGGTTTCCTTCAATGGAAACTGCACTTCCGATACAGGTGTATCCGGATCAATTTCAGCTGCAAGCTGCCGCTCTTTTCCACATCCTGCAATTCCCACCATCATCGTCAAGAATAGTCCAATTGCAAGTAATGCATTTACTTTTCTTTTCTTCATATCTGTATCGTTCCTTTCTTATTAGCCTTTTACCGATCCGACCATAATTCCTTTATCAAAATATTTCTGGAAGAATGGGTACATTACTAACAGTGGTAAACTTGATACTACAATGGTTGCATATTTAAGCTGTTCTGCTATTTTTGCCATTTCTGCCGTACTCTGGATATCGGCGATCATTCCCGGCTGTGGTGTATTCTGTACCAGAATAGAACGGAGCACTAACTGCAATGGCTGCAGATTTGCATCATTCAAATAAATCATTGCATCGAAATAACTGTTCCACATTCCAACGAAGGACCAGAGTGCCAGAACTGCAATGATCGGCTTACATACCTGAATCATGATTTTAAAGAAATGCTGGATCTCATTTGCCCCGTCGATCGCAGATGCTTCTCTTAATTCTGTCGGAATTGATTGATAATAAGTTCTTGCGAGAATCATATTCCATACATTAAATGCCCCCGGAATCAGGATTGCCCACACCGTATTAACCAAGTGCAGCTGATTGATCAAAATGAAGGTAGGAATCATTCCACCCCCAAAGAACATTGTGATCAGGAAAATAATATTGAATAATTCTCTTCCTACAAATTCTTTTTTAGACAACGGATATGCTGCCAGCAATGTAACAAAAACGGAAATAACTGTAAATGCAAGTGAATACAGGAAAGAATTTAAAAATCCACGCCAGATCATTGCATTCTCTAATACTCTTCGATAGGCATCTAATGTCCAGTCCTTGATTTTAAAACTCAATCCCTGGTTATTCAAAACATTCGGATCCATAAAGGATGCGAGTACCACATAAACAATCGGTATTGCTATAGAAAGGACGAATAAACCAAGAATGGTAAATCCGATTCCAAGGATTACGCTGTCTGTCCTTGAATATTTTTTATTCTTTATTTTCTCCATCTTTTCTCCCTCTTTCCTATAATCCTTCTCCATCATTCAGTTTCTGAACAACCCAGTTTACAAAAACCAGCAAGATAACATTTACAACAGAATTGAAAAGACCTACTGCTGTAGAATATCCATAATCTCCATTTAAAAGTCCGATACGATATACATATGTAGACAGGATTTCCGATGCCGGCAAGTTCATATCTGTCTGTAACGCATAAGCTTTTTCAAAACCTATACTCATAATATTTCCGGCCTGTAAAATAAACTGAATTACAATAATATTTTTAATTGCAGGCAACTCTACATACCAGATTTGCTGCAGAAGATTTGCTCCATCCATGAGAGCTGCTTCTTCCAGCTCTTTGCTGGCATTCGACAATGCTGCTGTGTACATAATAGATGCCCATCCTGCCGCCTGCCAGATTCCGCTTGCAATATAGATTGTCCGGAATGCAGAAGGCATTGTCATCCAGTTTGTGCTGATTCCGAGTACTTTATTCAGCGGTCCTACAGGCGATAAAAACATACGGACCATACCACAAAGTACGATGACGGAAATAAAGTTCGGCATATAGATCAAAAGCTGAACCTTCTTCTTGATTCCTGTCTTTTGAATACGATTCAGAAGCAATGCAAGAATAATTGGAACCGGGAACCCCCACAGCAATCCGTAGATACTCAATTTTAATGTATTCATCAGATAGCTCATGAAATCCGGTGAAGATAAAAATCGTCTGAAATACTCCAGTCCGACCCAGGGACTCCCAAGAACTCCTTTGATTACATTGTAGTCTTCAAAAGCAATCAGAAGACCACCCATCGGAAGATACTTAAAAATAATTGTCAGCAAAAGTCCCGGCATCAGGAAGAATAAATATAGCTGCCAGTTTTTCTTCACATAAGTCCCCTTTTCTCTCCAGGTTCGCTTGCTTGCGGACTTTGCTTGGTTTCGCATTCTTTTCATGCATTACTCCCTCCATTCCTTTAACGCTTCGCACAAAACCGGTTAAGTAACCGGTTACTTTCTAGTTTGATAATACTCTATTCCTCTCATTCTGTCAACACTTTTGCGTGTTAAAATAACCGGTTACGTAATCGGTTATTTTCCCATTGTGTTTTTCCATGAGAATTGCTATACTAAAGACTATTATAAACTGTTAGTCGTCATATTGAAGGAGATTCCGCTTTTATGAGTAAAAAACAGGTAACTTTTGCAGATATTGCAGAATATACAAATTTTTCAAAGACTACAATATCAAGATACTTCAATCATCCTGATTCTCTTACCTTAGAAAACCAGGAAAAGATTTCACAGGCTCTTGACATACTTGGATATAAAAAGAATAAGCTGGCAAAGGTCCTGGCGAATGGAAAAAGTGAATTTATCGGAATCATCGTTCCAAACCTCTATCTGCACTATTATTCTGAGATGCTGGCACAATTTCTTTCCAGCTACAGAGATTATCATTATAAATTTCTTGTTTTCGCCAGCGAACATGGGGCTGAAGAGGAGCAACAATACATTGAAGAGCTTCTATCTTATCAGATTGAGGGACTGATTGTTTTAAGTCACACGCTTCCATCCGAAAAGCTCGCTTCCTATCAGATTCCTGTCATCGCAATTGAACGTGAAGCAGAACATATCAGCAGCGTCAATACGGATAACTATATGGGAGCACTTCAGGCTACTTCCTTGTTGATCCGGGATAAATGTGACATACTGATTCATATAAATGTCAATGTGAAAAAATCTGTCCCGGCTTATGACCGTATCCGGGCTTTTAAGGAAACTTGTGAAGAACATCATGTTCCATATCATATCGATCTGAGTGTAGAAGGTAATACTTATCATGAGATTTTAAATGTGATCCGGGTAATTTTCGATAAGATAGAAGCCAAATATCCTGATCAAAAAAAAGGTATCTTTCTTGCGAATGATACCTATGCCAATATGTTTCTGAATTTAATTTTCCAAAAATACGGAACATTTCCTTCCACTTATGAGATTGTTGGATTTGACGATTCCCCGATTGCCAGCGAAGCAATCCTTCCAATCACAACCGTTGGTCAGCAGATTGATGTCATTGCCAAAACCGCCATGGATCTTCTGGTCCGGCAGATGGATGAGCAGAAAAAGCGTGCTCCCAAACCATTGGGCGAACCCATCCACAAACAAATTACACCTATATTGATTCGCCGTAATACAACACAATAGTTTATCCTCTTGGCTGCGCTGTAAGAAACATGCCACGATACCATTTCAGGCAAGCTTTGGAGTCTGCTGTTTATGGACATCTTGTCACATCAAACATTCAAGCTTGCTGTATCGTTAATTATCTTTAGAAGGCGTAAATGGATCATTCGTTTATGCTGATTTACGCAGCCTGCTTCCACTCGCTCTTTCCTGCCTTACGCGCCATCCTCCAGAGCACGGTTGCAAGCCCGACCGCCATCGGCACATAAAACGACGCCGCCCTGCTGACGATCATCGACACAGGTAACGTCCCTCCGATGAAAATCTGTGCAAACGCGCTCCGATACACGAGCTCCGTAATTCCCTGCGCGCCGGGCACCGGAAGCATGTCCACTGCCAGCGTCACCGCCGCCTGTAAAAAGACGACGCTCCACAAATTTGTCCCGAAAAGCCCCATTCCGCAGTACACCAGCCAGGTAATCACAAATGCGCTGTTTCTCTGCACAAAGGTCAGTGAAAATGCTGCCGCAAGCCGCCCCGGATGCTCTTTTAAAAATAGGACTGCCCGATGATATTCCTGCACGAAGCACCGCACCTTTTCCTGTCTGCCCGCGCTTCCCGAAGCTTTCCACAAATGCAGTTTCACAAACAATCGATCAAAAATATCCGCCCAGGCAATTATCCATTGCGGCAGGACAATCATTCCAGTCACGACAAGCGTGATCGCCAGATTCAAAAACAGACCCAGAAGATACAGACCGAAATATCCGCCAAGATATTGCCGCAGCATTTCCCCCTGAAAAATCAGCAGAAATGTGCCGATACAGACTAACACCAGCTTATAGCACACCGCTGTGACCATCAGCACGACCGTACTGCTGCTGACGCTGTTTCCATCCCTCTTCATTTCATAGAGCTGCATCGGCTGTCCGCCGGTCGCAGATGGTGTGATTCCGGAATAAAAAAATCCGAGAAACGAATAGCTGATACATGTCAGAAGTCCGCTTTTTCCGCCTGCTGCCCCAAGCAGAATCCTCATGATCGTCCCTTCCATGCAGACAAAGAAAAGGCCGAGTGCCACCGCCCCGGCCAGACTCATTCCCCGCATGCTCTTTACCGCTGCCCAGATCTCCTGCGGCTTCTGCCCGCTAAAGCAAAACCGCAGCGTGAATACCATCACCGCCAAAAACAGCAGTGTCTCCCAAAAATGTTTTTTTCGTCCGCCTGCAGGCATATCCTTTTTTCGAACCTTCATATTCCTCTCCATTCTACAGGCATGCAACGCCCAAAAACATGTGCGCGCCATGACTGCGCTGCTGCGCATGCAGCACGAACATCCATCAATTCATCGCCGGACGCGGCCGCCAGTCACGCCCCATGCCAGCAGATTCCGATGCCGCTGCAGTTCCTACTGCGCTGCCCTCCACCAGCTCTGCCAGTGTTCCCTCGAATACAAGCGTTCCGGCACAGCTGTCTTTTCCCAACTGTTCATACACATCCCGTGGCGTGACAAGCGGAAACGGCTTTTGCCATTCCTGCAGCCCGACCTTCTGGGTTACACGCGCCAGCCACGACGAACAGGTGTCGTGATTTTTCTGGTCAAAGGCGATTCCAGCTAACAAAAACACAAGCCCGATCACCATATAATGATGGGTAAAGCGTCGTTCCCATTCCGTTTTTGCCTCCTGCTGCAGCGCTTCCCTCTGCACATTCGTACATGCCACGCGGCAGACCTGATAGCGCGCGGTCGGATATTTTTTCAGAATTTTTTCCCGATTTTCCCGTTCAAAGCCTGCAAACAGCGGAATCGCCGGATTGCGTCTGCCGATGCTGTAGGCCTCTTTCAACTCCGGATCGAAGCCCAGCACGACATGCACATAATTCTGCCCGATCACTCGGCGGATGATCGAAGCAAACAGACCAGGCGTGTCTACAAAGCCAACGTAGATTGCGGACTGCGCCGTAGCATTATCCTGCTTTTTCCTATTCTTCATCGCCGCACCCTCACTGAAACTGCCAGATCCGGCGCGCCATGCGGTATCCTCCGATCACCACCGCCGCCCCGGGCGCACCTGGCAGACAGGTCAGACCGCTGATGCTGCCAAGCCGCAGCCTTCGATAGAGCTTCGGATTCTCATTTTTTAACGACTGCCAGAGCTTTTTTCTGCGCTGCCGCCCTTCTTTTCCGAGCATCAGCAGATGGATCGTGGAAATCGCCATCATAATCGAGCTGTTGCGGTAGAGATAGCGGCGCAGCTTCGGTTCAGTGTTCTGCACCGCGTCCGACCCGACGAACCGGTTGCCGAGCTGCGTCACGAGAATCTGCTGATCGATGCGCGACACGAGCACTTTTTCGTTAACCGACTGATCCTCGCGCCCCAGATAATAATGGTACAAATCCTCATTCAGATAATAAATCCGCTGCACGAACGGAAGCGGGCAGTTTGCAAACAGGTTGTCCACATAAAACGTATGCTCCGGAAGCTTTAACCCACAGTTATACAGCACTCCCGTCCGAAAAATCAGCGCATGCATGACAAGATACTGTTCCGGCGAAAAGCAGCCGATTTCGTCCCACCTGCAGATTTTTTGCTCGGGAAAAAGATTTCCGTAGCGGACTGCTTTCGTTTTTCCCTCTTCCAGATGATCGTATACATAATTGCAGACAACCAGGTCGGGGCGTTTTTCCTCCTTTGTCCGGCACCAGAAACGCAGGACGCTCATCAGCTTATGAAATGCAGCCTCATCCAGCCAATCGTCCGAATCCACGACCTTGAAATAAATTCCGTTTGCGAGCATCAGCCCTGCATTGACACCGGAACCGTGCCCGCCGTTTTTCTTGTGCACAACCCGAACCACATCCGGGTATGCACGCGCATACTGATCTGCAAGCTGTCCGGTTCTATCCGTCGACCCATCATCCACCAGAATAATTTCCAGCCCGTCGCGCTCTTTTAAAAGGGATTCCACACACCGTTCCAGATAGCTTTCCGAATTATAGCAGGGCACTGTCACCGTCAGGCACTTTCCTTCCTTTTCTCTATCGATATCCATAAAAAAACCTCCGCAGTCGTTTGTTTCATTTGCCCTTATCATAAAGGCAAATTCCAAACAGCCGCAGAGGCTTTTCCGAAATTTTTTCTAAACAAAAGCTTATTTTTCTGAAGGAATTTCTTAATCCTCCGTAAGAATTAACCCGCCATATGGAAGAACTCGATCAAAAACAGCCAGCTCAAGCCGTAGTAGGACACTACCGCAACAAGGTCGTTGATGGTCGTAATCAAAGGACCGGAAGCAACTGCCGGATCGACCTTGATCTTTTTGAAAAGCAGTGGAATACACGTACCAACCGCACTGGAGATCAGCATTGCCAGAAGCAGGGCAACACCGATGCACGCGGATACCGCATAGGAAAAAGCGAGGGTCTTTCCTTTGATTGCAAAAATATAGAGTCCGATCAGTACAAAGGACATCAGTCCCAACAAACCACCGTTGCATAAGCCTATCCTCATTTCCTTAAAGACAAGCTCTGCCTTCTGCTTGCCTGTCAGGGATTCGTCCATCAATACCCGGATCGTCACAGCCAGGGACTGTGTACCGACGTTACCTGCCATATCCAGAATCAGGGACTGGAAGCACATGATGATCGGCAGCTGCGTCACAACTGTCTCAAACATGCCTACAACCGACGAAACAACCATGCCGAGAGCAAGCAGGATCAACAGCCACGGCATTCTTTTTTTCATGCTTTCCTTTAGCGGCTCCTTGAGATCCTCTTCTGCCGTCAAACCAGCCAGCTTTGCGTAATCCTCGCCCATTTCGTCATCAACCAGCTCGATGATGCTGCTGGATGTGATGACGCCCAACAGGCGGTTATCGTTATCCAGGACAGGAACCGAATCCTCAGAATAATCCTTCAGGCGTTCGATACACTCGTCGATCTCCTCCTCCGCATATACATACGGATAAGAGGTTACAACCAGCTCCTCAAGCGGATGATCCTGCCTTGCAATAATCAGGTCTTTTAAGTCGATGGCACCGTAAAATTTCTGCTGGCTGCTTACGACAAAAATTGTAGAAATATTATCGTTTTTGGCTGCCTGACAGATCAGGCTGCTCATTGCTTCCTTCACGGTAACATTTTTCTGGATGATAATACAGTTAGTGGTCATCCTGCTGCCGATCTCATCCTCATCGAAGGATGCGATCACTTCGATATCGTGGCGGACATCGTCATCCAGCAGATCGATCAACAGACGCTTTTTGCCTTTATCGAGCATGCGCAGCACTTCTGCCAGCGAGTCTGTCTCCATTCCGGAAAGAATCGCCGCAGCCTTGCGCGGTTCCATTTCTTTTAAGTACTCTGCTGCTTCATCTGCTTCCGTATATTCTAAAATATCCGAAAGCATATCCTTATCCAGGATCCGGTACAGCTTGCAGCGTTCCTGTACCGTCAGCTTTTTGAGAACTTCCGCAAGGTCATTGGCATGGTAATCCTCCAGCCGGCTGCTCATCACCGCCGGGGAGGTATTGCTCCGGATAATGTCAATGATCTCTTGAGTATAGTCCTTTGTCTCCATCTCTCCCGTCTCCTTTCTTCTCCAAACTTGCACACAGAGACACCATCTTCTGCGTAAATCACGCAACAAAAAGAAGCCCCTTTGCGTTGATCCACGCCTGCGGCATCTTCTGCAACCTGCTTTTCACCTGACTTGTCGTGCTATTGGGATTCCATAGGACAGGAACAATAGAAACTCTATCGCCATGAAGAAGAAAGAACTGAACAGAAAAAAGGCTCAGAACGAAACGGATCTGCTGCGTCTCTGTGCTTTTTCTGCTTCCCATCCTATGCAGCGACTTCGCCCGTGAGCATCGCAGCTATCCATTTCATTCACCTGCCTTTGTCTTTGAATTTCTAAACACTATGATGTCGGGGGCAAAAGCCCCCGACCTTGATGCCTGCGGATTGTTCCGTGCTGCGCACTCCCACAA
>OBIA01000326.1_pt1 | contig 33599 bp, 39 predicted proteins | sample 1519911 | NCBI WGS metagenome assembly OBIA01 (sample SAMN04209236, study PRJEB22552) | human gut metagenome | biome: gut; material: feces | host: Homo sapiens | place: USA: Oklahoma | reverse complement strand
CTTTCCGACATTCTTCTTTCTACAGCATTACGTTATGCAGTCATTCGTTGTAGACCTTTCTGTTCTAGCCTTTGTCTGGTATTTCGTAATCCTTTAATTCTTACTGCTCGTTATCTTGCAGTACCGCCTTAAGGTCTTATTTGTCTTTATGAAATGTTCTACAGTTGCGTATAATTCCCCCGCCTGTTTCGTCGTATTTGCTGTTAAAATAAAAAGCGCGCCGAAGATATGCCGCTGACAGAAGAACAAATACACTACAATGATTGCCGCTAAGAATGATTTACCATTTTTTCGCGGTATGTTTATATGTGCTTCTCTATGTTTGCGCTTGCCGTCGCTTCTTCTCTTTACACAAAGAATTTCGGTTATAATCTCAAACTGAAATTCTAGTAATTCAAATTGTCGGCTTGCGCCCCTGTCATTAGTCAACTTCGACACGAACTTAAATACTTTCGTTGCTTCTTCAACGTCGTAATAATATTCTTCGTTGTCCCACTTCTTTTGTAACTTTTCCAACCAGGAAGCTAATAGCAGTTCCTTTTTAATCATGCGCTACCATTCCGTCTAATTCCGGGTCTATGCCGCTCTCCGAAGCGTTCCCGGCTTCCTTCATCCGCTGCCGCGCCGCCGGGGTTAACCCCAATTCCTTAGCCCATGCCCTTAATTCTGTTTGCGCTTTGTTTGCTATGCTTACTTCTGGTCGTTGCTGCTCGTAGCCGTTGTCCCCAACAAGCATACTGTAGCCCTTTTCGTCTATAATCTGTTCGCACCGCTGCCACTTTGCATAATTGATACAATAGGCTTCCAGTGCCTTTAAGTCTTTGTCTGTAAAATCTTTTCCTTCTTCCGCTAAAATCTTGGCTACTCTGCGCCATTCCTTTTTAGCGGTATTATTTAACCACTTCGGGCATGGTTTAGGCTTATTTTTTTCTTTTTCATTTTCTTCTTTTGCCATGCTTCCACCTCATGCACTCCCCCCTATAGTAAAAATTGCCGTTTTTTTTCAAGCAAAGTTGAACTCGGGACTTTTATTTTATGTTTTTAAATTTTTATATCCCCCCTGTCAGAACGAACTCCCTATAGAACTGTTCTAACATTTCGTATAAAATCTTTTGCATTTTCTTCTTTGCCTTATAGCTGCGGTCATACTCCTTATGTATGCGCCTATGGTTCGCTTCGCTTAGTCCTATCACGTTCGCCGCGTCCAGTCTTCTAGCCCAGGCTTCCGTTATCTCTTGTATGTGGTGGTAGTTCTCCGCGTCTATAATTCTTCCAGTCGTATAGTATTCGTAAATGTCTATGCCTAGCTGTGCTGCTGCCTGGGCGGCTCTGAACTGCTCCCAGGCTTTGCTATTATAAAACTGCTGCCGCCTGGCTTCCTGTTCGTCCCTCATGCGGCACTGCTTATATTCTCTGTACTTCTTCCTGTCCGTTTCCCTGTGCTTATCACAGTACTTAACCCCGCGTGTTTGCTTATGTCATACGTTACCGCAAAAGCAATAACCAGGGCTGCCACTAATAGCGCGTCTGCGACTATTAACCTTTTATTTTTTATCTGTTTTATTCTCTTAAGCATTTTCTACCTTCTTTACATAGCGTCCAGGTATTCAACCGGGTTATAATGTTCAATACCGTTTTCTTCGATACACAATAGCAAGCCCATAAGCATAGCTAGCGCTGCCCTGGATTTCATGCAGCGCCGGAGGTTTAGGACAAACAAAAAAGAAGAACCAGACAAAGGGGTCGTTACCTCTGTCTAATTCTTCTTGTGTTTGTTCCTTAATATTACCATAAAGTTTTTATAGTTTCAACCGCTTTTATTTGATTTACCCATATACTTTTAAGAGTTTTAGGGTAGGAAAAAGGCTACCAGCCGTAGCCGATAGCCTATATATGTTACAGTGCCAGCTTATATAATACCAACTGATTAAGGCTTACGCCTTCTTCCTCTGCCTGGATTGCTAACCGCTGGTGTAATGATTTCGGAAGTCGTACATTAAACTTCCCGCTATAATTCTCTGTTCTTTCCGGCAGCGGGATAGGTAAGTTATTTTCTAACTTAACCTCTAAATATCCTTCCATAGCTTCGTTAAGATTTTCGTACAATTCTTCCAACGTATCGCCTGTACTCTGGCAGCCGTCCAGTTCTAAGATTTTCCCGTAAAAATAATGCCCGCTTTCGTCGTTCATTTCCTTTACGATTCTTGTATACGGCAGTTCCATATAATCCTTTACTTCCATTATGTCCTACTCCTTTCTATTGCTCTTTTATATTATATCCAGGTTAGGGGATTTACTCCCCTATCCTGTTAAGTATGTCTACTATGTACGCCTTCTTTAATGGGCTTTCCTGTTTGATTGTGGTAAGGTCGCCTGTCTCTTTGTTCAAGTACTGTTTGTGGCTTCCTTTCTGTCTTACTCCTTCATAGCCGTAAGCCCTTAGTACTTTGTCAGCTTCTTCGGGGCGTATGCCGTTCGGCTGTCTTTTCATTTTTTCAATTATCTTTTCTACGCTTGGCACTTGGTTTATCTCCTTTCTGATATTATAGTACCATATTTAGTACTATAAGTCAATTCTTTTTTGCATGTTTTTTATACTTTCTTCTGGTACAAAGTCCATGCAATCGCCGCCAGTTATTAGACTTGTCCGTATTTGCTGCTGCCAACTGCTGCCGCTTCCGGCTTCGTTCTAATTGTTTCTTTCTGTCTCTTATGGACTGCTGCCGTAGGCGTTTCTTTACCTGTTCGTTCCCCATAGCTTCCGCCATTCTTTTATAAAACTCTGAAAAACTGTTTACAATCTGTCTTCCCGCTTCCTGTATTGCTTTCGCTATGCGTCCGAACGCTTCTACTACTGCGTTCCATTCTTCCGGCGTTCCCTTCCATTCTTTCGGTACTTCTGTCATTACTTCCCCTTTCTTTCTACCACCGTAAGACTTATCGGCTCTATCATATCTTCTAGCAGTACATAATATGGTTTTTTGTTTCCTGGCGCTGCTTTCAGATTCACATAGGGGAAATGTCATAGTTTACGCTTACTGCAATTTCATTTTCAAAATTACTATTTACAAGCTGCCGAAGTCTTTCGGCGGCTTCTTTTCTGTCTGGCGGCATTTTCCCACGCTCCTTCCCGGCTTGTTTTACCGTGTAGGCGCTTTTTCTCATTAAAAAAGCTGCTTAAAAACCTGTTAACCTTCCATACGCTCTATAGCTGGCGTAACCGCTGCTATTTTTTCACAGTATGCAGTATCAGCTATTAGCTTGCTTCCTCTGCTGCAAGGTAGCCACCCTTGCCACTAATGCGCCGTGTGGGATTTGAACCCACGACTTACCGCTTATGAGGCGGTCGCTCTAACCACTGAACTAACGGCACTTGCCGGGCGGCTGCTTCCGCCCTGGTACTCTATTTCTTATATTTTTTTAAACGTACATTCTTTAACAGGTCGTCCCAGTCTTCTTCGTCCCAATCCGGCAACTGCTCCCCCAGAAGGCTTTTAATATAACTGGAATCCTCTAACTGTTCGTCTGTAAGGTCTGCTGCAAGGTCTTTTACCAGGTTTGCATATTCAACTAACGCACCCGCCAGGTCTTCGCCTATGCTCTCAACTACTTCTTTCGCTACCTTTTCTGCTATAATCTCTTTTGCTCTGTCCTCGCTCATTTTCTTTTCTTCCTTTCGTCGTTGGTGTATAATCTTGTTAAGCAATTTTTAGTTGCTAATCCTTCAAGTGAAAGGGGGTGTGCATTGTGAGCGACACCAACCCAATCACGAAAGAAGAATTGCTTACCGCTATTACTTCTGCCCTGGCTGTTATCCGTCCAGAATTTGACGACCCGGCTTATAGCGCGGTTATCAAATTTGCCAAAGAACTGGAAGCCCAGATTATGAAGCTGTAGTAAGCACAGTCACTAAAGATAGCCTGGAAAGTCGTCGTATTAAGGGTACGGCGGCTTTTCTCTTTGTTAACTGTGTCTACATTATAGTTGAATGTTTTTACTCTGTCAACATTTTTTAAATAAAAAGTTGAATTATTTTACTTTTTGTGCTATCTTCTAATTACAGATAATTAAGAAAGGGGGTTTTGCTTTGAACGAACGCGTAAAAGCAGTTAGAAAGCATGAAAATGTAAACCTTAGTCAAGAAGCTTTCGGTAATCGTATCGGACTTACGAAGGCTGCTATAAGCAAAATTGAAAAAGGCGTTTCCAAAATGTCCGAACAAACTATTTTATCTATTTGTCGGGAATTTAATGTTAATGAAGACTGGCTTAGAACCGGAAAAGGTAATATGTTTAGTCCTATGTCCGAAGACGAAGAATTAGATAATTACATAGGTCGCATATCCGGCGGCGAAGACAAGTTTAAAAAGAATCTGCTTAAGGCTCTTTGTAAGCTTACGGACGAAGAATGGAACGTGCTTAAGAAAATCATTGCAGAAATGAAAGAAGGGTAGACGCTATTTACGTCCACCCTTCAACCCCAGGATATAAAAGTATATCTTCCTTAACAATCTTTCTTCCTGGATAGTATCTATAAGGTTGTGCAGCTTCTCACGCATTATAGTTAAGCCCCCTTCCTTAGTGCTACCCATTATAAAAGATTTTGCCCGGCTTGTCTTATATTCTAAAAACATTTCCAGAATCTTGGAAATATTTTTACTGCCAGGGCTTCAAAGGTTTTACTATGGTATACTTACTTATATTCTGATTCGTACAGGTCGCTAATGCGGCATCCTAACCCCTTGGCTATCTTTTCCAGGTTAGCCAGTGTAGGCGAAGTCTTCCCGTTTTCAATATTGTTAAGCGTGGATTTACTTACACCTGTTACGGCTGCTACAGCTTCCAGCTTTAAGCCTTTAGCTGTACGGATTTCCCATAACTTAATAATTACCATAATCTACCAGCCTTTCCGCGTGATAGATTCATGGTACTAAAATAGTAAGAAGGTGCTAATTATGGTCGAATATGACGGATATGATATTAACGAATACTATTTTGAATATCCTGTAAATGCCGCTGGTTATCTTACAATGTGCGTTTACATTTCTAAGAATTGTATTAACTGTCCGCATTGCAGATACTGCATAGCTTCCGAACTGCCGGAAGGGCGCTGGATATTAAACGAAAGATAACTTTTATACACCGCTTTAGCCTGGCTGCCACCAGATTAAAGCATAATAAAAAGCCGTCCCAGGCTGCCACCCGGAACGGCTCACGCGATACCTATAAACAAGGGCTTATAAGTAATCAAAACGCACTTAGATTATATCATAAGCCCAGCATTTTATAAAGGGGCTTATTTTTTATACCCTTTTTTAGAAAGGCTGTGATTATATGCTTATTAAATGCCCGGAATGTAACAGGGAAATTAGCAGCGCTGCCGCCTGCTGCCCTGGCTGTGGCTATCCCATTAACACCCCGCCGAAGCCTAAGAAGCAATCGAAGAAGAAAGGCGGCGGCTCTAAGCTGCCGAACGGCTACGGCTCTGTATATAAGCTATCCGGTAATCGCCGTAAACCCTGGGTAGCTGCTAAAACTTTCGGCTGGATTCTGGATGAAGAAAAAGGAACGGCAAAACAGGTACAGCGCCCTATAGGTTACTTCCCTACGAAGTCGGAAGCCCTGGACGCGCTGGCGAACTATAACGAAAATCCTTACGATATTGACGTACACAATATCACTTTTGAAGAAGTTTATAATAAATGGTCTGCCGAATACTTCCCCACCCTTAAGAGTAAGTCCAGCGCCCGCACCGTGATAGCTGCTTACAAATACTGCAAGCCTATCTATTCTATGCGTATGCGTGATATAAGGGTAAACCACTTAGAACAGACCATAAAGGACGCTACCGTAGGCGATAGCACTAAGGCGCGCATGAAAAGCCTTTTTAACCTTATGTACCGCTATGCTATGAAGCATGAAATAGTAGACAAAGACTACGCCGCCCTGTGTGACGGCGTGAAGAAGCCTAAGCCAACTATAGAACGTATACCATTTTCCCAGGAAGAAATAAAAACCCTGTGGGATAATATAGACTTTCCTTTTGTGGATATGGTCTTAATCGGTATTTACTCCGGCTGGCGACCGCAAGAACTTGCGATATTAAAACTTGCAAACGTTGACTTAGAAGCCCGTACCTTTACAGGCGGTCTTAAGACAGAAGCCGGGATAGACCGGGTAGTACCGATACACCCGCTTATTTTCTCCCTGGTGGAAGCAAATTATAAAAAAGCCCTGGCTATGGGTAGTGAATACCTGTTTAATGATGAAAACGGGCAGCAAGGCACTTACTTAACCTACGATAAGTACCGGGGCAGATTCAAGAAAGTTATGAAGCGGGTAAACCAGAACCATAAGCCGCATGATACCCGCCACACCTTCATAACGAAGGGTAAGTATTATCAAATGGACGACTATATATTAAAAATGATTGTGGGACATGCCATTAACGACGTAACAGAAAAGACATATACGCACCGGGTAATTGAAGAACTGCGCCGGGAAATAGAGAAAATCATAGAATAGAAAAACAGGGGGCGCACCGTCTAAAGTGTGTCCCCTGTTTGTTAGTTACGCGTGTTAGTTACCTGTTAGTTTCGTGTTAGTTACCTACTCTATTTTCGGCTTTTTCACGCTTTCCTACAATTCCTGTAACCCGCATAAATACTATATTCCTTAGAACTTGCCAGCGTCTGCTGCTTCCTCAACGGAAACGGCAACTGCAACAGTCATACCAACCATCGGGTTGTTTCCTGCTCCGATCAGTCCCATCATTTCTACGTGAGCAGGTACTGATGAAGATCCTGCGAACTGTGCATCTGAGTGCATACGTCCAAGAGTATCTGTCATACCGTAAGAAGCTGGACCTGCAGCCATGTTATCTGGGTGAAGTGTACGTCCTGTACCACCGCCTGATGCTACTGAGAAGTACTTCTTGCCCTGCTCGATACATTCTTTCTTATATGTACCTGCAACCGGATGCTGGAAACGTGTCGGGTTTGTAGAGTTACCTGTGATAGATACGTCTACGCCTTCTTTGTGCATGATTGCAACACCTTCACGTACGTCGTTAGCACCGTAGCAGTTAACTTTAGAACGGAGTCCGTCAGAGTAAGAGATTCTCTGTACTTCTTTCAGTTCTCCTGTGTAGTAATCATATTCTGTCTGAACATATGTGAATCCGTTAATTCTTGAGATGATCTTTGCAGCATCTTTTCCAAGACCGTTCAGGATAACACGAAGAGGTTTCTTACGAACTTTGTTAGCCTTCTCTGCGATACCGATAGCACCCTCAGCAGCTGCGAATGATTCATGACCAGCCAGGAATGCGAAACACTCTGTATCTTCTTCCAGAAGCATCTTTCCTAAGTTACCATGTCCAAGACCTACTTTTCTCTGATCAGCAACTGATCCAGGAATACAGAAAGCCTGAAGTCCTTCTCCGATTGCTGCTGCAGCTTCTGCTGCTGTCTTACATCCTTTTTTGATTGCAATTGCTGCACCTACGATGTATGCCCAGCATGCATTTTCAAAACAGATTGGCTGAATACCTTTGATCTGATTGTATACATCAAGTCCGGCATCCTTTGTGATCTGCTGTGCTTCTTCGATAGAAGAAATACCATAACCAGCCAATACTTCATTGATTTTATCAATTCTTCTTTCATATGATTCAAATAAAGCCATTAATTTATCCTCCTGATTAAATTACCTTAAAATATTGAGATTACTCCTTACGTGGGTCGATGATCTTAACTGCATCTGCAACACGTCCGTACTGTCCTTTTGCTTTCTCCCAAGCTTCGTTTGGAGTGTCTCCAGCTTTTACGAAGTCTGTAAATTTTCCAAGGCTTACGAACTGATATCCGATGATCTCATCGTTCTCATCAAGAGCGATACCTGTTACATATCCTTCTGCCATTTCAAGGTAACGAGGACCTTTCGCTAATGTTCCGTACATTGTACCAACCTGTGAACGAAGTCCTTTTCCGAGGTCTTCCAGTCCGGCTCCGATAGCAAGTCCGTCTTCAGAGAATGCACTCTGAGTTCTTCCGTATACGATCTGCAGGAATAACTCACGCATTGCTGTATTGATAGCATCACAAACAAGGTCTGTGTTTAATGCCTCTAAAATAGTTTTTCCTGGAAGAATCTCAGAAGCCATAGCTGCTGAATGTGTCATTCCTGAACATCCGATAGTCTCAACGAGAGCCTCCTGGATGATACCGTCTTTAACATTCAGTGTTAATTTACAGGCACCCTGCTGAGGAGCACACCAGCCTACACCATGTGTAAAACCAGAGATATCTTTAATTTCCTTAGCCTGAACCCATTTTGCTTCTTCCGGAATCGGAGCTGGTCCGTGGTTTGCACCCTGAGCTACCGGACACATCATTTCTACTTCCTGTGAATAAATCATTTTAAAACTCCTTTCAACTATGTAAGTTTGCTTATCGTAAGGTTTGTTATCTCTTTAACATCCATACTTGTATTTATTTTCTCATATATTTCGACATTCGTCAATTGATTTTTCTCTACATTTTTGTATGGAATTTTCTCTTTTTTTGGCACAATTTGCAAAAGGTTCTTCTCGGGGAAATACCATTCCCGAAGAAGAATCTTCTCATATCTCTTTCGACCTGTTTTCTTTCAAAAGAATCCTTATCTGCCTTTTTTACAAATTTCTTCTGAGCCTACATACCGCCCTGTGTCAGTACCTGTACATTCTTTGCAATATAATCGATCAAAGATACGATTGTAAGTACCAGAGATACCCAGATCAGTACCTGTGCGATCATGTTAAATGCACCGCCAAAATCTGCGATCAGAAGGATCAGCATGAACATCTGGGATACCGTTTTGAATTTCCCCCAATAGCTTGCAGCGATCACAATATCGTTGTCTGCTGCTACCAGACGGAAACCGCTGATGATAAACTCTCTTGCAATAATAACGATCACAAACCATGCCTGAAGTTTTCCAAGCGGGATCATACAGATCATAGCAGAACATACCAGCAGTTTGTCTGCCAGTGGATCCATAAACTTTCCGAAATTGGTTACAAGATTTCTGGCTCTGGCGATCTTTCCATCCAGCATATCTGTGAGACTTGCCACACAGAAAATGATCAGTGCGATCCATTTGTTTGCAGCTCCGCCCACACCTGTCAGCATGAAAAACACAAAAAACGGAACCATGATTACTCTTAAAACAGTTAACTTATTTGGTAAATTCATTACATCAGCTCTCCTATCAAATCATATTCTGCTGCTCCGGTAACTTTCACTTTTGCGAAATCACCAGTCATCAGTTCTTCATCGGTATTTACAAAAATCAGTCCGTCTACATTCGGTGCATCGCGGTAAGTTCTTCCGACATATGCATTCTCATCGGCAACTTTTCCTTCGATCATAACCAGTACTTCTTTTCCGATCATATCTTCTGCCTGATCGAATACAATCTCCTGCTGCAGCTCCATAATATCTGCCTGACGGTCTTCTTTTACTTCTTCGTCGATCTGATCCGGCATGGTCGCCGCCGGAGTATCTTCTTCCGGCGAATAAGTAAATACGCCCAGTCTTTCAAATTCCATCTCATCTACGAATTCCATTACTTCTTCATGCTGCTCCTGTGTCTCCCCTGGGAAACCGGTGATCAACGTTGTACGAAGTGCGATGTCCGGAATCTCTTTTCTCAGTTTTGTGATCGTATCGATCAGCTGCTGCTTGGAAGTTCTTCTTCCCATTCTCTTTAAGATCGCATCGCTTGCATGCTGGATTGGGAGATCCAGATAATGGCAGATCTTCGGTTCTTCTTTCATTACCTGTATCAGATTGTCATCAATCTCTTCCGGATAACAGTACAGAAGGCGGATCCAGCGGATTCCTTTGATCTGACATAACTCTTTCAGAAGCTTATGCAGGGATTTTTCACCGTAAATATCCTGTCCATATACCGTTGTCTCCTGTGCAACCAGGATCAGTTCTTTTACGCCCTGGTCAGCCAGTTCCTGTGCTTCTTTGATCAGACGCTCCATCGGTACACTGCGGTAATTTCCACGGACTTTCGGGATAATACAGTATGTACAGTGTTTGTCACAGCCTTCTGCAATCTTCAGATATGCATAGTGACCTCCGGTCGTCACAAGTCTCTTTGTCTCCGGAAGCGGCAGCGCATCGATATCAGCAAGTTCTACTTCTGATTTACCTTCCAGTGCTTCTTCTACTGCTTCTACAATCTTATCATACGAAGTCGTTCCAAGCACTACATCAACTTCCGGGATCTCATCAATAATCTCCTGCTTATATCTCTGTGCCAGACATCCGGTTACAACCAATGCCTTTAATCTTCCTTCTTCTTTATATCTTGCCATATCCAGAATCGTCTGGATACTTTCTTCTTTTGCGTCATGAATAAAACAACAGGTATTAATCACCATAACATCTGCCTGTGTCTCATCATCAACAATCTGGTATCCTTTCGCATCCAGAAGTCCAAGCATGACCTCTGAATCTACCAGGTTCTTATCACAGCCAAGTGATACGAAAAATATATTCATTCGGTTCTCCTTTTTATTTATTTCTGATTTTTGCAGTATGCATTCTATTCGGCACACATCTTTGCTATCTTGCTATATCCAGTTCAAGAAAGGCAGACACCTTGCGGCATCTGCCTTTTGTATCTCAGTCAGCAATGTATCTGAAAGAATCCGTCTGCAACGGATCCTTAAGGTGTCAGATTTTATTCTTCTTCCTCTTCATCCTGTGCAATAATCGTCATCTTTCCCTGATTCATCTCATCAATTGCAATAGAAAGCGGCTTTTCGCCAACCTTTGCATCAACGAGCGGCATAGATCCGTCAATGATCTCTCTTGCTCTCTTTGCTGTGGCCATAACGATAGAGTAACGGCTGTTAACTACTTTTGTTTCGCCCTCTTCAACGTCTTTATTTACTACTTTCATTAAGTCTGTGTAAGATGGATGTAACATACACTTATTCTCCTTTCAATTCTTCTTTCATATGCTCTATAAATTCAGCGTTACGGAAACTTCTTCTGTGCTCACCCTGGATGATCTGATGCATCTCTTCTACGCATTCCTGCAAGTCATCATTTATGATCAGATAATCATATTGATCCATCTCCAGTGCTTCTTCTTTCGCACGGTTCATGCGGAATTCGATCACGTCCATTGTCTCTGTTCCACGGCCCACCAGACGGCTCTTAAGTTCCTCTGCGCTCGGCGGTGTTACAAACAAAAGCAGTGTATCCGGGAATTTTTCTTTTACTTTCAACGCTCCCTGAATTTCTATCTCAAGAATCACATCTTTTCCTGCCTCTAACTGCTCCTCTACATATGCACGCGGCGTTCCATAGTAATTATCCACGTACCTAGCATACTCTATCAGTTCTTCTTTCGCAATCATTTTTTCAAAATCTTCTACAGTTTTGAAGAAATATTCCCGTCCGTCTTCTTCTCCCGGACGCGGATTTCTGGTGGTGGCGGAAATAGATAATGCATAATTATCATACTGTTTTAACAGCTCTTTCATAATGGTTCCCTTACCGGAACCTGAAAAACCTGATACAACGATCAGAATCCCTTTTTCTCTCATTTCGATACCCTCTTTTAATCTTCTTAACAATCTGATTTATTCAATATTCTGTATCTGCTCTCTGACTTTCTCAATCTCTGTCTTAAGTTCGATTCCGATATTGGAAGTCTCCAGATCATTCGCCTTCGAAAGAATCGTATTCGCTTCACGGTTCATCTCCTGTGCAATGAAATCAAGCTTACGTCCGATTCCACTGTCATCAGACTGAAGGGTTGCCTTCATATGTTCCACATGACTTCTCAGACGTACCACTTCTTCATCGGTACAGATCTTGTCCGCAAAGATCACAATCTCTGATGCGATCCGTGCCTCATCGATCTGTGTGTCCTCCAGAAGTTCTTTTACTTTTCCTTCTAGCTTTTCTCTGTACTCCGCAATGATCTTCGGTGCACGTTCTTCAATCTGTCCGACCAGTTCAAGCATACCGTCCAGCTTCGCGATCAGATCCTTCTTCAGATTCTCTCCCTCTACGGTTCTAGTCTGTACGAACTGTGCGATCGCACCATCCAGTGCTTTCTTAAGTCCTTTCCACAGTTCTTCTTCATCATCCATCTTCTCTTCCATTGTAAGGACTTCCGGATAACGGGACAATGTGGATACACGGATGTCATTCTCCAGTGAGAATTTTTCTTCCATCATTTTAAACTTTTCCAGATATTCTGCTGCCAGCGTCTCATTATACTTTAAAGAAACCTGACTTTCCGAAAAGTCTTCATATGTAATAAAGATGTCCACCTTTCCACGATGAACACTCTCCTTTAAAAGGCTTCGAATGGCACTTTCAAAAAAATTAAGCTTCTTCGGCATACGGATATTTGCATCCAGATAACGATGATTCACTCCTTTCATCTCAACCGTGAATTTTCGTTTCTCATCAGCCGCTTCGCAACGTCCGAATCCTGTCATACTCTTAATCATTCTATGATCCTCTTCTTATCCATTATTTAAAATAAACCATCAATTATTATAAGACATTTGGCAAAGTTCGTCAACTATGCTATACTAGACAAATATGAAATTCTGTAAGGAAAGGAAGGTCTTTGTATGGCTTTTGACGGAATCACAGTCGCAGCAGTCGTTCAGGAATTAGAAAAAACTTTAGTCGGCGGACGCATCTCCAAGATTGCGCAGCCGGAAAACGATGAACTGCTTTTAACAATAAAAGGAAACAGCGGGCAGAAGAGACTTTATATCTCTGCCAGCGCCTCGCTCCCACTTATTTATTTAACAAATGAGAACAAACCAAGTCCGATGACCGCTCCGGGATTCTGTATGCTTCTGCGTAAACATATCGGCGGCGGACGCATCACTGCCGTCTCTCAGCCGTCCCTTGAACGAATTATTCATCTGGATATCGAGCATCTGGATGAGATGGGGGATCTGTGCAGGAAAAAACTAATTATAGAAATTATGGGAAAACACAGTAATATTATTTTCTGTGATACAAACGGACGCATCATCGACAGTATCAAGCATGTCTCTGCTCAGATGAGTTCGGTACGCGAAGTATTGCCGGGACGTGATTATTTTATTCCGGACACGATGTCAAAGAAAAATCCTCTGACCGTTACCCGGGAAGAATTCATTTCCGCAATTCTCGCAAAACCGATGCCGGTGTCTAAAGCGGTTTATTCCTGTATGACCGGCATCAGTCCGGTCATTGCCGAAGAAATCTGCTTCCTTGCCGGTGTAGACTCTTCCATGACAGCACATGATCTTTCCGAAGATGCGTTAACTCATCTGTACCGCCAGTTCACCTATTACATGGAAGATGTCAGACAGGGAAACTTTCAGCCAGTCATTTATTATAATGGGAATGCGCCAAAAGAATTCAGTGCTCTTCCTGTCATACATTTTAATGGATATATAAGCAAAGAGTATTCTTCCATCTCGGAAGTCCTTTATACGTACTATTCCACACGCAACACACTGACCAGAATCCATCAGAAAAGTGCAGATCTCCGTCATGTTGTCCAGACGTCACTGGAACGAAACCGGAAAAAGTACGATCTGCAGTCCAAACAGTTAAAAGGAACGGAAAAACGTGACAAATACAAAGTCTACGGAGAACTGATCAATACTTACGGCTATAACCTGGAACCGGGATCCAAAGAACTGACTGCCCTGAATTATTACACTAATGAAGAGATTACTATCCCGCTCGACCCGACACAGACACCGGGCGAGAATGCGCAGCGTTATTTTGCAAAATATAATAAACAGAAACGTACATTTGAAGCATTAACAGAACTGATCCGGGAAACGGCAGATGATATCGAGTATTTGGAATCCATCGGCAATGCTCTCGACATCGCATTGAGCGAAGCCGATCTTGCCCAGATTAAAGAAGAACTGATGCTAAGTGGATATATCCGCAGAAAACACACGAAGAAAAAAGTGAAACTGACCAGCAAACCGATGCATTATATTTCCAGCGACGGATATGATATGTATGTCGGGAAAAACAACCTTCAGAATGAAGAACTTACCTTCTCTTTAGCAAATGGCAATGACTGGTGGTTCCATGCAAAGGGAGCACCGGGATCCCACGTTATTGTCAAAAGCGGTGGAGATGAACTTCCGGACCAGACTTTTGAAGAAGCCGGACGTCTGGCTGCTTACTACTCTAAAAACCGTGGAGCAGACAAAGTGGAGATCGACTATATCCAGAAAAAACATGTCAAGAAGCCGAACGGGGCAAAGCCGGGATTCGTTGTTTACTATACAAACTATTCTCTGGTCATTGACTCCGATATTTCAAATATAAAAAATGTGCAGGATTAATTTCTGCACATTTTTTACAATACATTACATTTTATCTGGTTCCGGCCAGATAATCGATAAACTGCTGGGCAGTTCTTCCGGATAATCCACCGTGACTTAATTCCCATTTATTTGCTTCCAGGAATAATTCATCGTCTGACATGTCAATTCCGTTTTTCTTTGCCAGTTCACGCACAATCTCCTGGAACTGTTTCTTATCCGGCTTTCCAAAGTATATAGTAACACCGAATCTTGCCACCAGAGACAGTTTTTCCTGAACAGTATCATTTGTATGAAGTTCTTCATCTCTGTCTTCTTTATCTTTGAATGTCTCGCGGATCAGATGTCTTCTGTTTGAAGTTGCATAGATCAATACATTATCAGGCTTCTTTTCAAGTCCGCCTTCGATCACAGCTTTCAGATATTTATATTCAATCTCGAATTCTTCAAAAGAAAGATCATCCATGTAAATGATAAATTTGTAATTGCGATTCTTAATCTGTGCGATCACTTCATTCAGATCCTGGAACTGATGTTTGTATACTTCGATCATACGCAGTCCCTGGTCATAGTACTGGTTCAGGATTGCTTTGATAGAAGAAGATTTTCCTGTTCCCGCATCACCGAACAGCAGACAGTTATTTGCTTTCTTTCCCTCAACAAATGCTTTTGTATTATCGATCAGTTTTTTCTTGGCGATCTCGTATCCTACCAGATCATCCAGATGTACGTGCGCAATTTTTGTGATCGGTTCGATCAATGCCCCCTCTTCTGTGTGCGCAATACGAAATGCTTTGTGAAGTCCAAGTTTTCCGACACCGAATTCCTTGTAAAACTGTGTTATAACAGCCTTAAATTCTTCTGCCGTCTCTGCTTTTGCAAGTGATTTGCTCAGATCGCAGATACGATCCCGGATTCTTTGGTTGAACACACTTCCGTGTCCGCTTGTTCCCACATAATCATGCAGCATGGAAATACAGTCAACGCCCATCACACTTTCCATATCTGCAAAGTCATAATCAAATAATTCTTTGAATATTTCGAAATCGTGCAGTGCAACCTGATTGATGCTTCCATCTACCGACCCGACAATTTCGCAGGATGTACTGTAAGCATTCTCATGGCTTGCCATCAGGTAAGTCAGATAATTATGCCAGAGATCACCCTCGAATCCATGGCTGACTGCCATCTCCAGGATCTCGTTGACTGCATCATATAACAGTCCTTTCATATCTTCCATATTATAATAGTCATTCTGATAATTCTCGATCAAGAATGTGATATCCTGCAGAATCTGTCCGTTCTCCATATGTTTATATAACATCAGTTCATTTGTTCTCATCGTCTTTCCTCCAATATATATCCATTCTGCCTCTGCCTGATGACTTCGACGTTGTGTTTTTTCTTTTAATAATTTCCAAGAATTCTCAAGTTTCTGCTTTCCTCACGCAAACCACGGATTGCATTCTTTACTGCCGGATCTGCAAGATTTCCCTCAAAATCAATGAAGAAGCGGTATTCCCAGCTTTTTCCTTCCATTGGTCTTGATTCAATCTTAGTCATATTCAGATCATTGTATGCAAAATGCGACAGCAGATGATAAAGAGAACTGCTTTCATGTGGAAGTTCCAGGCAGATACTGATCTTTGTTGCATCCTTCAGGAATACTTTCTGATTGGTGATCACGATAAATCTGGTAGAATTGTTCTTTTCATCATTGATATTATCTGCAAGCACGGACAGACCATACACAGATGCCGCATATGCACTGCACACTGCCGCATGACGCTTATCCTGATCTTCCAGGATCTTCTTTGCCGCCAGTGCGGTATTTGCCACACTGATCTGCTGCCAGTCACCATGATCTCCCAGAAAATGTGATGCCTGCATCAATGCTTCTGCCTTGGAATATACTCGTTCAATCTCTGAAATGTCTGTCCCCGGTAATCCGGACAGCGTATTTTTAATCGGAATGATCGTCTCTCCGACAATATAATTTTCAAATTCTACCAGCAGATCATAAATCTCATTGACTGCACCTGCTGTCGAATTTTCAATCGGAAGCACCGCATAGTCGGCTGCACCTTCTTCGATTGCTTCCATTGCTTCCCGGAATGTATGTACATGATAATTATTACAGTCTTTTCCGAAATAATGCTCCATAGCAGCCTGACTGTAAGCACCTTCCGTCCCCTGAAAGACAACTCTGGCTGTATCTTTATCCAAAAGATCAATTCCTATAAATGGCAGTCGTCCAAGTGCTCCAGCCTCAACCAGCTGCTTATACTGCAGCTTTCTGCTGATTGCAAGAAGCTGCTCATACACTTCCCCGATGCCCTTTTTATTAATATCGGATGATACCTTGTTCATCACGTCTGTTATAGTATTTTTTTCACGCTGACGGTCAAACGTCTTATAGCCATTTCCAATCTTACAAATTCCGATCTCTTCACAGAGTTTCATCCGCTCTTCGTAAAGTTCTACGATCTTGTCATCTACACCGCCAAGCTGTGCCCTAAGCTCTTCCAATGATGCCATATACTCTCTCCTTTATGTATATTATGCAGAAAATCTGCAAATCTATTAAATTATAATACATTCTTTCCATAAAATCTACCCATCCGTATCATAGCATTTCAAAAAATTACATAGATTAAATTTCTTTAAAAATTATTTCAAGACATTGAAAATCCATGTTAAATATTATATGATGTATGAAAGATTTGAAAACGGAGGTAAAACCATGAATACAATTGAATGTATGAAAACAAGACGCAGTATTCGCAAATTCAAACCTGATCCTGTAAATCATGCCACATTAGAATCTGTGATCGAGGCGGCATCGTATTCTCCATCTTGGAAAAACACCCAGATCACACGTTATACAGCAATTGAAGATTCTTCTGTTCTTGATAAAATCGTTACCGATTATACCCCAGATTTCAATGCAAAAATTATAAAGCAGGCACCGATGCTGATAGCAGTTACTTTCAAAAAAGGCCGTTGCGGCTTTGAACGTGACGGTTCTTACAGTACCAAAAAAGAAGACCGCTGGCAAATGTTCGATGTAGGTGCCGCCTGCCAGACATTTTGTCTCGCCGCACATGATGCCGGTCTCGGAACTGTTATTATGGGAATCTGGGATGAAGACGGTATCACAGATCTGCTGCAGATTCCGGAAGACCAGGAACTTGCCGCTCTCATCGCGATCGGACATCCGGATATCGATCCGGACACACCTAAGAGAAAATCCGTAAGTGATTTATTAACTTATTTATAAAACAGGAGGTTTTTACATGAAACACTTATTAAGTCCACTAGATTTTTCCGTGGAAGAACTGGACAACCTGATGGATATTGCGAAAGACATTGAAGCTAATCCCGAAAAATACGCACATGCATGCGAGGGCAAAAAACTTGCCACTCTTTTCTACGAACCAAGTACACGTACCAGACTAAGCCACGAAGCAGCCATGATCAATCTTGGCGGCAGCGTTCTTGGTTTCTCATCTGCCGATTCAAGTTCTGCTTCCAAGGGGGAAAGTGTAGCAGATACAATCCGTGTAATTTCCTGCTTCGCAGACATCTGTGCAATGCGCCACCCAAAAGAAGGGGCTGCTATGGTTGCAAGCCAGCACGCCACGATTCCGGTGATCAATGCCGGTGACGGCGGACATCAGCATCCGACACAGACTCTTACTGATATGCTCACGATCCGTTCTTTAAAAGGCCGTCTTGACAATATGACGATCGGATTATGCGGGGATCTGAAATTCGGCCGTACCGTACACTCTCTGATTCATGCGCTGGTACGTTATCCGGGTATTCGTTTTGTTCTGATCTCACCGGAAGAATTAAAACTTCCAAGCTATATCAAGAATGATGTATTAGATCGTCAGAACATTCCTTACGAAGAGGTTGTACGGCTGGAAGATGCCCTTCCTGATCTGGACATTCTTTACATGACCCGTGTTCAGAAAGAACGTTTCTTTAACGAAGAAGATTATGTACGCATGAAAGACTTCTACATCCTGGATAACAAAAAGATGGAACTGGCAAAAGAAGACATGTATATTCTCCATCCGCTTCCAAGAGTAAATGAAATTGCCACAGAGGTAGATAATGATCCGAGAGCTGCTTACTTCAAGCAGGTACAATATGGTGTTTACATCCGTATGGCACTGATACTTACACTTTTGGGAATTGAAGTTTAGGAGGATAATAACAATGGTAAAAAATACATTAACTGTCGGTCGTATCGAAGAAGGATTTGTTCTGGATCATATTCAGGCAGGGCGAAGCATGGATATCTATAAATATCTGCATCTGGACAAACTTGACTGCTGTGTTGCGATCATTAAAAATGCAAAAAGTAATAAAATGGGAAAGAAAGATATCATGAAGATTGAATGCCCTATCGACTTTATGGATCTGGACATTCTCGGTTTTATTGATCATAACATCACCGTAAATATTATTAAGAATTCCGCGATTGTAGATAAGAAAGCGCTTCATCTGCCTCACGAGATCCGCAATGTGATCCGCTGCAAAAACCCGCGCTGCATCACCTCGATCGAACAGGGACTGGATCATATATTTGTACTTACCGATCCTGAAAAGGAAGTCTACCGCTGTAAATACTGTGAAGAAAAATACGACGGAAGACGTAAATAATTTCTTTGGGACAAAAAAGAGAACCTGTCAGCTGACAAGTTCTCTTTTTTATACAAGCAAGACGATAAGCCGGGTTATGTCATTGGATGATCATCTATCTAGACCCGCCGTTGCCAGCGGGTTCAAGCGACCTACCTAAGACGTGACGGGCCGCCACATCGTCTTTATCCGGTCTTGCTTCGGATGGGGTTTACATATGCCCCTGCTGTTACCAGCAAGGCGGTAGTCTCTTACACTGCCCTTCCAACCTTACCAGGATCAGATCCTGGCGGTACATTTCTGTTGCACTATCCTTGGAGTCACCTCCACCGGACGTTATCCGGCATCCTGCCCTGTGAAGCCCGGACTTTCCTCACCTGCTGCCTTTCGGCAATTACAGCTGCGATCATCTGTCTTACTTGCATTTTTTCAAAAGCGTTTATTATTATAACACTATTTTATTAAAATAACAAATCTTTTTTATTCTGATTCTTTGCATTACACATTCACTTCAAATACCTGCCCCGGTTCTTTTACCTCTATTACACGTTCTTTGTATGGCTCTGCCTCAGGGTTCTCCATCAGACGGTCATAAACTTCGTAATCTCCCCACATATGCATCGGAAACACATATTTTGTATGGGTATGTTTCATAAAATAATCCATTCCCCACGCATACTGATTTTCCTGTCTGGGATCCAGCGGAACAAACGCTATATCAATTACAATATCTTTCAGCTTGTCAATCTCCCTCTGATAATCCTGACGCATCTGTTCATTATAGCTTTCTGTTTCTTCTTCCCAGTGCCACCAGTTCAGATCTCCCGCATGATAGATTACCTTATCTTCCATATACACAATAAATGCAACCCCCTCATCGGTAGAATGAAGTGTCTGTACCTTTATACCATCAAAATCATATTTCTTATTTGCAGTTACATATGCAGTCTGCTCTGACTGTTTCTCTGACTGTTCTTTTCCTGCAATATCTGCTGAAAGGATGTACCGAACATCTGGATATTGCTCACTCCACCCGAAGATTTTTTTATTAAAATGATCATAATGCGAGTGACTGGCAAATACATAAATCTTTTTCTGCTGATCAAATTCCGGAAGGCTACCCCTGTACCAGTCAAAAATCAGCACATATTCTTTATATTCTGCTGCAAACCCACTATGCTCCAGGTATGTAACCTTCATATCTCCTATACTTCTCCTTTGATGACCTTAACAGCATGTACAAGCTCCGGAAGTAAGTATCTTAAACTCTCCTTCACTGCCTGTGCTTTTCCCGGAAGATTAACAATCAGAGTCTCTCCACAGATTCCTGCCGCACTTCTATTCAGCATACTGCGTCTGGTGAGCTTCATTGTATGTGCCCGCATTGCTTCCGGGATTCCCGGAACCGGTCTTTCTACAATATCCATCGTTGCTTCCGGTGTACAATCGTCCGGATTGCACCCTGCTCCACCTGTGGTAAGGATCAGATCTGCTGCTTTTCCATCTGCCAAACGTTTCATAATTGCGGACAATACTTCTCTGTCCAGCGGCAGTGCTCTCATAAATACAACTTCCAGTCCGGCTTCTTCCGCTACAAGCTTTACTGCCTCTCCACTTTCATTCGCTTTTGTCCCTTTGTATATATCTGTATTTGCTGCAATAATTGCTACTTTCATATTGTACCTCCAACATTTATCTGTGATAGTCATATACCTTTATATTTTAACTCTTTTGTCATGATAATGCAATCTTATAAGCTTTATTTCCCACACTTACGGATGCCAAAAAACTTATTCCACGACTTTCCGGCATGTTCCCACAAAAAAAAGATTCACATTTTCCATTTTCTAAAATATTGGTCAAAATGTGAATCTTTTTCTATTATCTTTTTTCGCTATTTTATTTACAGTGCTTTGCGGTACAACATCTCCACATCCTTTAATGTTGTCTGTCTTGGATTAGCCGCAATATTTCCACTCTTCATCGCATCTACAGCCATCTGTGGAATCTTGTCTTCTGTTACACCGACCTCGGAAAGGGTCTTTGGAATACCAAGAGATGCATTTAATTTCTTGATCTCTGCCACCAGCATCTCTGGTTTGAAATCTTTTACCGGCTCTTTATCTTCACTGATATAATTGTAGATTTTTTCATAGCGTCCGTGATCTGCCAGCGCATTATACTCTACGATCACAGGAAGCAGAATAGAGTTCGCCACTCCATGCTGTACACCAAAGAATGCGCTGACCGGATGTGACATAGCATGTACATCTCCCAGTCTTGCCCATGCAAATGCAATTCCGGCAAACATACTTCCTGACATCATTGCACATGCAGCTTCCTCGTCCTTTCTATTTGCCACAAATCTACGGATATTACCACCGATCAGTTCCATTGCTTTTTCTGCCATTGCATCAGAAAACGGTGAAGCGCCAAGTGATGTATATGCTTCCCATGCATGGATCAGTGCATCAATTCCACATGAAGCCGCAACCATCGGTGGTACAGACATGATCATCTCCGGATCTAACAGTGCATATTTTGGAAGTAATTCGTAACTGAATACTGTCAGTTTATAATTTCTGGAGGTATCTGTAATAACGGAGAACGCCGTCACTTCACTTCCCGTACCGGCTGTTGTCGGAATTGCAATGATTGGTTCGATCGGTCCCGGAACAAGATGTGCACCTTCATACTCTGTAATGGATCCGCCGTATCTTGCCAGAACACCTACCGCCTTGGCAACATCCATCGGGCTTCCACCTCCAAGTGCTACGATACTTGTCGCTCCTGATTCCTTATATACCTTTGTCGCCGCATTTACCATATCCACTGTAGGGTTTGGAAGAATATCAAGAAAACTTACTGTTTCTATACCTTCTGTCTCCACAATATCCAGCACTTTCTGTACGACTCCTAATTTCTCCAGCCCTCTGTCTGATACTACCATCATCTTTTTAGAACCGCTTTTTTCAAGAAGCTCCGGCAGTCTTTTTAAAGAACCTACACCAAATACAATATCCTGCGGTACTTTGAACGTGTAATCTTTCATTTTTATCATCCTCCAGATTCTTATTATCTATTATGGTAAAAAAAGAGACCACACCCTGACGAGTATGGCCCCTTTACCAATTTCTAATTCATATTATAGACACGGTCATTCACAGATTTCAAGTATTTTTTCATATTTATTTACTTTTTTTCTAAATGATAATGCATACCATGCCTCCATTACTGTCATTTACGATTTTCTGCATACTATCCTGAAGTTTTTCCTGGCTTTCTTCATTGATGACCGCCATCTTATTTTTCAGGCCGTCCATAACCAGTTCTTCCACTGTTTTTCCGAATATACTGGTTTTCCAGATACCTCCTTCCATTTTTTCTTCATTTTTAATATACTGGATCAAATCTTCCGCCTGCTGCTCATTTCCAACAATCGGGGCTATCTCCGTCTCTATATTTGCACGGATCAAATGAATGGAAGGCGCCTGCGAATGAATTTTCACCCCATATTTATTTCCCTGTCTGATGATCTCCGGTTCATCCAGAATAATCTCTTCTTTTGTCGGACTGACTACTCCATACCCTTTCATCCGGACTGCTGTAAATGCATCTTCTACATTTTCATATTCATTCTTTAACATTGAAAGCTTCTTCAGCGTCTTTATCAGGTCATACTGACCTGAAATTGTAGTTCCCGTCATCTCGCTCAACATTTCATAATAATACTTTTCATACATATGGATCCGAATGATAACACAGCCTGTATCCATCTGTATCTGTTCTACATACCAGTCTTTTATGTAAGAACTGTCCGGTCTTCCGGTCAAAGATACCGCATCCTTAATTTCTTCAAGATTTCCAAGAATTTCTTGTATATGTTCCAGCAGATCCTGTTTGATCTTATGCGTAACCGGAAGCATTTCCACCCATTTCGGTATATAAAACTGTACCTCCGATACCGGAAATTCATACAAAACAGCCTCCAAAATCTGGTAAATATCTTCTTCTTTTATCTGTTCACAATTTACAGTCATTGCTCTAATCTGATAAGTATCTTCCAGCTTTTTGACCTTTTCTTTAGCTTCCTGTCCATGCGGTTTTTTTGAATTTACCAATACCACGAACGGTTTCCGGATAGACTGAAGTTCCCTTATCGTACGTGCCTCCGCATCTTCATAATTATCTGACGGGATATCTGTGATCGTTCCGTCTGTTGTGACCACGATTCCTATCGTTGCATGCTCACGTATCACTTTCTGGGTACCTGTCACTGCCGCTTTGGTAAATGGTATTTCTTCCTGGTACCACGGGGTTTTTACCATGCGTTCATGCCCGGCCTCCTCGTATCCCGAAGCACCCTTCACCAAATATCCGACACAGTCTATCAGACGGACCTTCACTTCAACGTCCCGGTTCAGATGTATTACTGCCGCATCTTTCGGTACAAATTTTGGTTCTGTTGTCATAATCGTTTTGCCTGCGGCAGACTGCGGAAGTTCGTCTCTTGTCTGCTCTTTCATATGTTCATCTTCCATTCTCGGCAATACCATTACATCCATAAAACGCTTAATAAATGTCGATTTCCCCGTTCTTACCGGTCCTACAACACCAATATAGATTTCTCCGTGCGTTCTTGCTTTTATATCTTTATATAACTGTTCTGTGTCCACTTTCCCTGCTCCTTCCTGCTGTGCTGTTAAAGTATATGCACTTCTTCGCTCTTTATAGAACTTGCACTACAGATCAATAGTCATTTTCTATCATTTCCGTATCTGTTTAGCATTTGATTATGCATCTGCAATTTGTTAAAATATAAGCAAAGACTAAGTTTTATTACAAAAAGGAGATTTCTTATTATGGAAAGACATCAGATTACCGGACACACCGAATTAATCGGTCTTCTGGCTTATCCTATCCGTCACTCACAGTCACCAGCAACACATAATGCAGCTTACGAAAAGCTGGGTGTTGATATCGTAAATCTGGCATTTGAAGTAGATGCACCTGAACTTGAAGATGCGATCAAAGGCTTACGTGCACTGAAACTCCGTGGTGCCAATGTTTCAATGCCAAATAAAACAATCGTACATCAGTATCTGGATGAAGTCTCTCCGGCTGCCAGACTCTGCGGCGCAGTAAATACCATCGTTAACAAAGATGGCTACCTGGTCGGACACATCACAGACGGTATCGGTTATATACAGTCTTTAAAAGACAATGATATTGACCCTGCCGGAAAGAAACTGACAATTGTAGGTTCCGGTGGAGCTGCTACTGCTGTTGAAATTCAGGCTGCACTGGATGGTGTTGCTGAGATGTCTATTTTCGCAAGAGACGACAAATTCAAACAGAATGCACTGGATACGGTAAAAAAAATCAACGAAAATACCAATTGTAAAGCAACATTCTACCCACTGGAAAATCTGGACAAATTAAAAGAAGAGATGCATTCATCTTATCTTTTCACAAATGCCACAGGTGTTGGAATGAAACCGCTCGAAGGAATTACCTATATTCCTGATCCTTCTTTCTTCCGCCCTGATCTTATCGTAACGGATGTTGTCTACGCACCACACGAAACAGCAATGCTCAAAATGGCACGACATGCAGGATGTAAAACAATGAATGGTCAGGGCATGATGCTCTTCCAGGCAATTGCCGCTATCGAACTGATTCTCGGCAAACGTGTGGACAGCGAATATATGAAAGAAAAACTGGGAATTTCCTACGTTTATGAAGATTAAGGAGAAGTTTTCTATGAACACTGTAAAAGTAAGAAATCTGGAACTTGGAAACGGAATTCCGGCAATCTGCATTCCTAATGTCGGTAAGACAAAAGAGGACATCCTTTCCCTTACCCGTACATATCTTGATATGCATATGGATCTGATGGAATGGCGTATGGACTGGTATGAAGATGTCGAAGATATTGCAAAAGTCACAGAACTCGTAAAAGAACTTCGTAATGTAATGGATGATACTCCTCTTCTCTGTACATTCCGTACAGACAAAGAGGGCGGCGTACATCCAATGTCTACAGAAAAATACACCAGGCTCAACAAAGCCGTTGCCGCCACCGGCAATGCGGATATCGTTGACGTAGAGATCTTTACGGGTGATGATATTGTAAGGGAAATGATCGATGCAATTCATGCTTCCGGCACAAAAGTCATTGCCTCTAACCATGATTTTGACAAAACGCCTGCCAAATCTGATCTTCTTTACCGTCTTCGCAAAATGCAGGATATGGGAGCCGATATCCCTAAGATGGCTGTTATGCCGCAGACGAAAAAAGATGTCCTGACTCTTCTTTCCGCAACTGAAGAGATGGCATCCGACTATGCCGACAGGCCGATCATCACGATGTCCATGGCGGGGCTTGGAAGTATCAGCCGTATTGCCTGTGAGATATTTGGATCCTGTCTGACATTTGGTTCCGGCGCACAGGCTTCTGCACCCGGACAGATTGGAGCAGAAGAATTACATCAGGCACTTCAGATTGTGCACGATGCACTGTAAAAAATTCAAGCAGAGAGAGGGCCCATGGATATTCCCACAGGCCCTCATTTTATGTTTATTTTATTATTTTTATTCCTGATTTTTCTGGGCAAGAAGCCTCTGCACTTCTTCGTTTCTTTTCGCTTCTACCTGATCCAGTTCTTCCGTTGTAAGCGCTCCCAGTTTTTTCTTCTGGAAATCCATATTTGAAAGTAACAGGTTCATTGCAAAACCGACAAGCAATGCCCATCCGGATCCTTTGAATGCCAATACCGCTGCCATAACACCTGCAATACTCTTATCTGTGTTAGACTGACAGTATTCCATACCTATTCTGGCACAGACATAAGCCTGGAACAATAATGTGATTGCCGATCCGACTCCCATGATTGGTTTCATGAAAGATACGATCGGTACCAGAATAACACTGATAAATGTCGCCATACGGAAAGAACTCATTCCACCGATCAATGATTTCATTGCTTTCTTTCCTTCTTTATAGCGCATTGCTACCGATACGGTCATTCCAACCCAAAGCGGTCCTGCCAGTGGCGGGAATGGTGCGAAAATCGCAAGGATCAGGTTTCTCAGTCCACTGATCAGATTTGATCTGCTCGAGTTAAAGTCAATATATTCATCGCTTCTGCTCTCCTGTGCTTCCTCTACCAGAGTCTTTGATGTAACAAAATCTCCAAATGCCAGTACATAGCAGATCAAGGCCAGAGGTATGGCACTGATGAACTTTGAAAGCGGAGGGAAACCTACCGCAAAGATACTGACTGTATGGAATATATTACTGAAATCAGGAATTCTGATGACTGTTCCAAGTTCTAATACAGGTTTTGATAACTCTCCAAGAGCAACCCCTGCTACCATAGCAATCAGATACGGGAACAAATTGCCGTATTTTGCCATGATATCTAATATTTTATATTTACTTCTGTTCTTTTCGCAGAATGGTGAAAAGCTTAAAAATGCGAGCAATAATGTACCGGCGAGTGTTGCTACCGGTGCAGTCATAAGCTGGCTTCCATCCGATAATTGTCCCTGCAATACCGTAATCGGTGCAGCGATCAAGATACCACCTTTAATTGAATTTGGCACACCATTTACAAATTTGTCTGCCAGTTTCGTAATTCCCATAAATATAAATACAAATGCGACCAGAAGCTGCAACGCGATCATTGCCTGTATTCTGTCTGGTCCCTTTTCGAACCCATTTAAATACGCCAGGGTAAATGGCAGTGTCGGAGTAATCCATCCCGGAACTACCGGATCCCCTAACCATCCATGAAGCATATACATAAATACTTCAATGATGACACAGCTCCATGCAAGTTCATATGGAAGTCCAAGATTATCTGTCAGATACGGAATAGAACTTAAAGCTGTTGCGCCAAGGATCAGTCCCTGAAAAAATTCCACATATTCTACTCTGTAATGGATTCCCGGAATTCTCCATTGAAATGGACCAAGAGGAATAAAGGGAAGTTCATTGGCTCTTTTTGCTCTTTTCGGACTCATCTTTGAGTGTCCTCCTTCGTCTTATGATTTTTTCATACAAATATTCTTCGTATGCTTCAGCATCAGCTAGCTATTATGATATAACACCGGTCATTCCATAGATGTTTTCTATAGAACGGCATGTATTATCCTCTAATTTTTTAGTATTTTCTATGAATGTCTTTTTTTTAACAATCCTATGTTAAAAGGAAGGGACTGTCTATCCGCTGCCATCCGGAACAACAGTCCCTTTTTGTCCTTCATTACATTTTTTACAATGCACTCTTTCCGAAGATTTTCTTGTGCTGCGCTACTAAGTAGAGGGAACTTAAAATAGCAAGAATTGCAAATACCAATAACATGATCATGAGGCTATATACTGCATTTGCCTCACCCGATGCTTTTGTAAGCTGTGCTGCCACTACCGGAATCAGGTAGCTTGCTGCACCCATAAATGTGTAATAGATACCGGTGTTTCTTCCCTTTGGTCCCGGGTTAAACAGCTGAACCACTGCAAGTCCGGTCTGAAGGGCACCACCTGCCGCAAAAAATCCTAACATTGCAATTGCAACATAGATGATTGCCACCTGATGAATAAACAGCACACCTGCAAGAGCTGCTGCTGTACAGATAGAATCAATCAGGACAACTTTCAGCGGGCTCCATTTTAACTTAGCCATCATGAATGCCCAAAAAAGTACTGCACAGATAGAACCGATTGTATAGATAGATGTCATACCTGCTGCCTGCATCTCAGACAATCCACATACAGATAATCCGAACGCTTTCGTATACTGCTGAGCACCATACATGATTGCCATGCAGAGGAATGCATAAAACATTACCAGAAATACTACAAATTTGCTCGGTTTTGTAAGCATAGCTGCTTTCGCTGCATCAATTTCTGCCTGTACTGCATCTTTTGATTTTCCATCATTTCCTTCCGCTGCCTTCTTCTGATCATCATATACGAATGGCGCAATAATTGCAAGTACTAAACAGATAATAGACATAACTACCGGAATCATAACATTTAATTTCCAGTTTCCACTGTTTGCATTATGTACTACCAGAAGTGGATATACCATACCTGACAGTGAAACAAAGAATTTGATTCCTACAAGCGCTGATCCAGGTGCTGCCGGATAAGCTTCCTGTACTGCAGGGTATCCTGAAGCATCCCAGAATCCTGAAGTTGCAACTCCAGATGCAAAACCGCATACAGAAGCAACCAGTGCACTCTTAGTAAATAAGAATCCAAGGAAGCAGATAATATATAATGCTGCTCCACCGATCATCAGTTTCTTACGTCCGACACGGTCAGAGATTTCTCCACCAATCCATACGCTTACGAATTTACCAAATCCAGTCCATGCAACTGCTGTACTTACTGCTGCAAGTCCTGCTGCATATGCTGCAGACTGCGGATCTGACATATTGAATCCCCACTGTTTTGCGAAATTCACATTATTCTGGCTTAATATAATTGCCTGAATTCCATGTGTCAGATAGCAAAAATATACGCAGATGATAGACCATAAATATTTCTTTGCTTTCATTCCCTCATTCTCCTTTGTCTTTTATTTTGCCTGTGCTTTCTGGAATTCCTGATACTCGGCAAGAGGCATCTCTTTTCCAACGAACAGTCCATAGTTTACTGCTCCCTGCTGCTGAAGCATTCCCACTCCGCCGATTGCCTTGCATCCTGCTTCTTCTGCTTCCAGGATCATTTTTGTTTTTTCCGGGCTGTATACAGTATCTGCAACAACCAGATCTTTACGGAATAACGATTTGTCAACCAGTGTCACATCCTGATGTGGTTTCATTCCCATGATTGTAGCATTTACAAGAATGTCACATGCTTTGATTGCATCTTCCAGTTTAGCCTTGTCATCAAGGTCATCTACGGTAACTACACACTCCGGACACTTCTCTGCTAATTTAGCTTTTGTTCCTTCTGCTCTTTCAAAGAATTTATCTTTGATATTGAAGATATTTACTTCTTTTGCTCCATCCAGTGCTAACTGAACCTGAATTGCTGTAGCAGCTCCGCCTGCTCCAAGGACAACAACCTTTTTGTCTTTTACAGGTGCTCCGTTGAGTTCCAGATTCTTAACGAATCCGACACCATCTGTAATGTGTCCTGTGATTACTCCGTCATCGTTAACGAATACATTGCAGGCTCCGATGATCTCAGCTGCAGGTGATAGTTTGTCCACCAGCTGTGCAGCGATGTTCTTGCATGGCATAGTAAAATTACCACCACGCATATTTAATAAACGGATAGACTCGAATACTTTCGGCATTTCCTCTTCTGTTACATCAAATGCCATATACGCATAATCCAATCCATCATGCTGGAAGCTGAAGTTGTACATTGCAGGAGATCCTGAATGTCCGACCGGTGTTCCAAATAACGCCATTAAACCTGTATGTCCGGAAATTCTTTTTTCCATGATCTTAACCCTCCTGGTTTTCTCTTATTTTCATAACAGCCCGTATGCTGCGGGCTGTCACATACACATTCTTATCATTTCTAAATTCGATTATTAAAGTTTTAATGCCACATCGTAAGCTTCTTTTGTAGCATCCAATGCACGACGTGCTCTTACTGCATCACCTACTACATGAACTTCCGGAACAATGTCCTTTAATTCATCGGCGAAGTCATATACAACATTCTGACCATCGCGGTGTGTATAACGGGAGCTGAATCCCATAGAAAGAACAACTGTGTCGAATCCTCTTGCCTCGTAAATTGTCTCATCAGATTTATCTGCGGCATTCTTATAGCTTACGCCGTCTGAGAAGATTTCAGATACTGCGGCACTTGTAATCTGTTCAATTCCGTATTTTTCAAATGCTTCCATAAGGAAGATACGGTGCTCGTGGATCACATCCGGTCCAATGGCATCTCTCATCTCGATAACAGATACTTCATGTCCCTGTTCAGCAAGGAAATCTGCTGTCTCGGCACCTACCATACCGCCGCCTACAACTAAGACTTTATGTCCTACCGGACGTGTTCCTTCCAGACAATCCACACCATATACGATATCAGGGTTGTGGATACCTTTGATAAACGGAAGGACTAATGTCTCAGATCCGGTTGCAAGGATAACTGCATCCGGTGTATCTTCTTTTAACATCTGCGCTGTTACTTTTGTGTTCATCTTGATATTTACACCGGCTTTTTCGCATTTTACGATATAGCTTCTGATCATACCTGTGATGTCACCTTTTCCCGGCGGATAAGCTGCAAGTCTCATATTTCCACCAAGTTTATCTGTAGCTTCAAATAATGTCACGTCATGCCCACGTCTCTTAGCTGTGAATGCGGCACACATACCTGCTACTCCGCCACCGATGACATATACTTTCTTTGCCTTTTCTGCTTTCGGAAGACCTTCTGACTCACGGCCAAGCACAGGATTTACCAGACAGCAAAGAGGTTTTCCGGCATACATGTTAGCGACACATCCCTGCAGACATGCGATACAAGGTGTCATATCTTCCAGTCTCTCTTCCTGTGCTTTTTCAGGAGTATGAGGATCTGCCAGTGACTGGCGTCCAAACGCTACCAGATCAGCTTTTCCAAGTTTTACCATCTGTTCTGCGAACTGTGGCTCTGTGTAACGTCCGACTGTAATAACCGGAATAGATACACAATTTTTGATATTTGCTACAAGCTCTGCCGAGAATCCGCCATGAATTCCTGTCGGAGCCCACATATACTCATCTTTCAGATGTACCGCACGTGATACATGAAGTCCATCTACTCCGCAATCTTCAAGATAAGAAGCAATTGCACACATATCATGGTTATCCAGACCGCCAAACATATCTTCTGTACTGTTGATACGTGCAAGCACTGCAATTTTACCTTCTGTTCTCTTCTTAACTTCTTCAACGATCAGACGAGAAAATCTCATTCTGTTTTCGAAGTTTCCACCAAATTCATCTACACGTTTATTCGTTCTTGGTGACATAAAAGAATTCACAAGATAACCGTGTGCCATGTGAATTTCCACTGCATCTGCTCCGCCCTTCATTGCGCGGACCGCTGCATCTCCATATCCTTTAATAAGCTCATATACCTGCTCTGTAGGAACTGCTTCCGGAATGTCTCTTCCATCAGCCGCTGCAATAGCTGTTGCTGCCTGGATTGGTGCTCCCGCATTCTTGGCATTTCCTTCCGGTCCGGCATTCTGAAGCTGAATGGAAATCTTAGCACCTTCTGCATGACAGGCATCGGTAATCTTTTTCAGACTCTCAATGCTGTTGTCATCATACAGACAAGGTTTTCTCGGGCCGCCCTTTGCTCCTTTATGGACAACTGTTGCTTCGATCGTGATCAGGCCAAACTGACCTTTTGCACGTTCAGCATAGTATGCAACAGACTCATCGCTCCATGTTCCATCTGTATTTGCAAAATTATTTCCCATTGGCGGTACTACAAAGCGGTTCTTTACTGTCATTGGTCCGATCTGAATCGGAGAAAACATATTTTTGAACTTCATTATTTTTTTCCTCTCTCTTTTGAACAAATCTGATTTCTATAAATTAGTCTACCAGTTCTGGCCAAGCTTCTTTTAATACTTTTTCAGTATTCTCATATGTATAAGCTGCTGCTTCGTTAATTCCTCTTCCAAGGATCTCGTCAGAAATTACTTCTACACCAACAACCTTTGGATCAATTCCTGCATCTTTGATCATCTTAACGAATCCAGCTGTATCTTTTGCTCCTGTTCCAGGTGCAAGACGGTCATGCATGGACTCATCTCTTAAGATTGAATCTGCATATGGTCTCTCATAGGCATCATTGATCTGGATGGAAATAACTTTTTCAGCGATCTCCGGTGTAAGAATATCATATGGCTGATTAGCTCTTACCCAGTGCCATGTATCAAGGATAAGCATTGCATTCTCACATCCGGATGCTTTTACAACTTCCCAGCCTTTCTGAAGGTTTGGAATACCGCTGTATGGCATTGGCTCAACACCAATAATGTATTTTCCGGCTCTCTGACACAGCTCTTTTAATTTCTGCGCTGTATATTCTACGGAATAATTTTCCATCAGTCCACAGTTGATGTGACCAACTCCGAAAAGTTCACACATATGGAAGCACATCTGCTCTTTGTATTTCTGCTCGTATGAACGATGCTCTTCGCACCACTGAACGATATACTCAACTTCTGTTACTTTCATGTCATGTTTATCAAGAATTGCAAGAATGTCTTTGTCATGAAGTCCCTCATTCAAAGCATCAACATAAGTTTCTGCACGAAGACCGATTCCTTCATACCCTGCTTCTTTTGCAGCGATCACACGGTCTTCAAATTTGCACTGATCTCCAAGTGTCCATGAACTTACTGTAATTGGATTCTTTTTTGACATAATTCTACCTCCATTGTTAAAATTGAACAGATTCCCTTTTTGCTTAATGTTCAATCTAGTAATATTTGCTATGATTTGATTATATATCCTTGTTAAATAAAAAACAAATTGGTTATTCTATTATAATTTATAGATTTTATTCATAGTTTTTCCACTCCGTTCATGATAAGATATAAACATATATAAATATAACAAAAGAAAGGGGGACCGGCTTTATGAATCTGTATCATCTAAGATATTTTGCCACGTTGGCACATCTGGAGCATTACACAAAAGCCGCTGAAATTCTTTCCATCACTCAGCCAAGCCTGAGTCATGCGATCGCATCTCTTGAAAAAGAACTGGGGGTAAAACTTTTTGAGAAAGAGGGCCGGAATGTAGTACTTACAAAATGCGGGCAGGCCTTTCTCATTGATGTGGAACAGGCTCTGGATATGATCGATTCCAGTGTTAACAAGCTTCAGATGACAGGTCGTGGTGAAGGTCGTATCGACATCGTGGAACTGCGCACTCTAAGCAGTACTGTGGTTCCCGGTTTCGTAAAAGGATTCCTGGATTCTACGCCGGACAAAAAGATTGATTTCTATTTTCATAGTTCTACAGGTCTTACTTCTGATATGATCCAGGGGTTAAAAGACCGAAAATATGACATTGCATTTTGCTCTATGATGGACAATGAACCTCTGATCGAATTCATACCTGTTGCAAAACAGGAACTGGTATTGATCGTGCCAAAAGGACATCCGCTTGAAGAACGCAGCTCTATTGATCTGAAAGATACACTTTCTTATCCGCATATTGCTTTTTCCAAACGAAGCGGCTTAAGACATGTTATTGACAAATTGTTTCATAAATGTGGAGGTTACCCGCAGATTGCTTACTCCATGGAAGAAGATCAGGGCGTTGCAGGTCTTGTCGGTGCAGGTTTTGGTATTGCAGTTGTTCCAAAGATGCCCATTCTTTCTTATATGCCGGTATCTATTATCGAAATAGAAAAACCTTCGTGGGAAAGACTCTTTTATATGGCTACTTTAAAAAATGTCTATCAGGCACCTGTCATCATGGATTTCAAAAAGTATGTAATAGAACATGCGGATCTTTAAAAAATAAGGGGCTGTAAAATAAGTCCCTAATATAAGAAACGCCAATTCCGGCAAATGTCG